>Ga0075011_10000077_pt1 | contig 47242 bp, 38 predicted proteins | sample TARM_MetaG_T_14_FD_72354 | JGI IMG/M metagenome (GOLD analysis project Ga0075011, IMG submission 72354) | Freshwater microbial communities from Pennsylvania, USA, analyzing microbe dynamics in response to fracking - TARM_MetaG_T_14 | ecosystem: Environmental > Aquatic > Freshwater > River...
CTACTAAAAAGGTAGGTATGTCATGGCAGAGCAATTTGCTAAAGCTTGGGAAGGTTTTGCTGCAGGTGAGTGGCAAAATGAAGTAAACGTTCGTGATTTCATTCAAAAGAACTACACTCCGTATGAGGGTGACGAATCTTTCCTTGTTTCTGAAGGAACTGAAGCGACTAATACGCTTTGGGCTAAAGTAATGGAAGGTATTAAGCAGGAGAACTCTACTCACGCTCCTGTTGATTTTGATACTTCTGTTATCTCTACCATCACTGCTCACGATGCAGGCTACATCGAAAAAGACCTAGAAACTATTGTAGGCCTTCAAACTGAAGCTCCGCTTAAGCGTGCAATCATCCCTAACGGTGGTATCCGTATGGTTGAAGGTTCGTGCAAAGCTTATGATCGTGAACTAGATCCACAAGTTAAAAAAATCTTCACAGAATACCGTAAAACTCACAACGCTGGTGTTTTCGATATCTACACGCCAGACATCCTTGCATGTCGTAAATCTGGTGTACTAACTGGTCTTCCAGATGCTTACGGTCGTGGTCGTATCATCGGTGACTACCGTCGTGTTGCTCTATACGGTATCGACTTCCTAATGAAGGACAAATACGCTCAATTTACTTCTCTTCAAGAGAAATTTGAGAACGGTGAAGACCTTCATATGACTATGCAACTTCGTGAAGAAATTGCAGAGCAGCACCGCGCTCTTGGTCAAATCAAAGAAATGGCTGCGAAATACGGTTTTGATATCGGTCGTCCAGCTGAAACAGCACAAGAAGCTATCCAATGGACTTACTTCGGCTACCTAGCTGCTGTTAAGTCTCAAAACGGTGCTGCAATGTCTCTGGGTCGTACTTCTACGTTCCTGGATGTCTACATCGAGCGTGATATCGCTGCAGGTAAAATCACTGAAGAACAAGCTCAGGAAATGATCGACCACTTCGTAATGAAACTACGTATGGTTCGTTTCCTACGTACTCCTGAGTACGATGAACTATTCTCTGGCGACCCAATCTGGGCAACAGAATCTATGGGTGGTATGGGTCTTGACGGTCGTACGCTGGTAACGCGTTCAAACTTCCGTTTCCTAAACAGCCTATACACTATGGGTCCTTCTCCAGAGCCAAACATCACTGTTCTTTGGTCTGAAGCACTGCCAGATGGTTTCAAACGTTTCTGTGCAAAAGTATCAATTGATACTTCTTCTATCCAGTACGAAAACGATGACCTAATGCGTCCTGACATGGAATCTGACGACTACGCAATCGCATGTTGTGTATCGCCAATGGTTGTTGGTAAACAAATGCAGTTCTTCGGTGCTCGTGCAAACCTTGCTAAAACTATGCTTTACACTATCAACGGTGGTGTTGATGAGAAGCTGAAAATGCAAGTTGGTCCGAAAATGGACAAAATCACAGGCGAATACCTGGATTACAATGAGCTGTGGGAAAAAATGGACCACTTCATGGATTGGCTTGCTAAGCAGTACGTCACTGCACTAAACAGCATCCACTTCATGCACGATAAATACAGCTACGAAGCGTCTCTAATGGCTCTACATGACCGTGACGTTAAACGCACAATGGCTTGTGGTATCGCTGGTCTTTCTGTTGCAGCTGACTCACTATCTGCAATCAAATACGCGAAAGTTAAACCAGTTCGTGACGAAGATGGTCTAGCAATCGATTTTGAAATCGAAGGCGATTACCCTAAATTCGGTAACAATGACCCACGCGTTGATGACATCGCTTGTGAACTTGTCACTGTATTTATGAACAAGATCCGTGAGCTTAAGGCTTACCGCAATGCGATTCCAACTCAGTCAATTCTTACTATCACTTCAAACGTTGTGTACGGTAAGAAAACAGGTAACACACCTGATGGTCGTCGTGCTGGTACTCCATTTGCTCCAGGTGCAAACCCAATGCACGGTCGTGATGAGAAAGGTGCGGTAGCATCATTGACTTCAGTAGCGAAACTACCGTTTGCTGATGCTCAAGATGGTATCTCTTACACATTCTCTATCGTGCCAAATGCACTGGGTAAAGAAGAAACAAGCCAACGTGCTAACCTTGCAGGCCTGATGGATGGTTACTTCCACCACGAGGCTGGCAAACTGGAAGGTGGTCAACACCTGAACGTTAACGTGCTTAACCGCGAAACTCTAGAAGACGCTGTTAAACACCCAGAGAAATACCCTCAGCTAACTATCCGTGTATCGGGTTATGCTGTTCGTTTTAACTCTCTGACATCAGAGCAACAAGCTGACGTAATCGCGCGTACCTTTACAGAGTCATTGTAAGACTTTGCTTAAAGTATGAGCTACCAAGCCCTCGCTAATGCGGGGGCTTTGTTTTTTAAGCCGATATAATTCAGGCAATTAGAAAACGGAGAACTGTAACCCGTCCCGCAACTTGCGTCCTTACTGTATCGTGTTATGAAAGCACATAAGGTACTATTGATACCCCAGTTATCTTTATGCCGTATCATTATGAATTTACTCCGAACTTTACCTCTGTTGCTGTTAAGCTTTTCTGCGTTCGGCTCACAACACTCGACATTGACGCTGGGTGTTGATAACGACGGCGTTTATGGTGTTGATCAAGATTACACCAGCGGTATTTTTCTCTCTTACACCTCACCAGCAATCACACCTACTCGCTGGACTCGCCCACTCAGTCTTTCAGCATGGGGAGCGGCAAGTCTGGATAAATGGGAAGTAAGTATTGGCCATAAGATGTGGACTCCTTCCGACATTACTTTAGAAACACCTCAGCCAAATGAACGCCCATACGCTGGTTTTTTACACACTGAATTCAACTACATCAGTCTTCACCCTCAGCAAGCGCAGCGCTTTAATTTAACTATTGGAACAACTGGTGAAGACGCCCTTTCAGAAGATGCACAAAAAATTGTTCACTCAATAACGAAATCCGATGATCCTAATGGCTGGGCATACCAGGTCGAAGATAAAGTGGTCGGCAGTGTTGGCTATTTATCGCACTTTAATCTCATACGCCGCCGTTTCACACTCAGCACAGACATTGAAATCTCTAACATTTCCGAACTGAATATTGGTAACTATCGAAGTGATGCAGCGACTGGCTTTATGGTTCGCTGGGGACAGGATCTTGCTGACAACTTTGGTAGTGCGCAAATTTCAGTAGAGAACCCGTTTAAAGCAGGTATGATTGGCGCTTCAGACTATGGCTGGTTTTTGTTTGGCGGCATAGAAGGACGCTACCGGTTTAATGACATTACGCTGGAAGGATCGCGACCGTTAAATGACCTTGACCATCCTGCCAATTACTATGAAGTGACGCTACAACCGTGGCAAGCAACAGCCGTTGTTGGTGCAGCCTGGTACAGCCGCCATTTTGGCTTTACTTTCACAACCACGGCAACAACATCAGAATTCAAACAAGACCAAAACTCTGTGCATGGAACCGGCGCCGCTTCTTTCTACGCATTTTTCTAAAGCCTCTAACTCTCCCTACAGCTCTGCCTCTTAGTCACAACTTACATATGGGGGATGGGTTCTCCCCCGAAACGAACAAGCTAAAGGGATAAGCTTAATAAATTCCGTGGAATCCCGGCCTCCCCTTGAAAAGGGGAGGCGTAAAAGCTCGAGACCAAGAGACTGCTTTGCAGAAAAAATCAGATATTGAAACGCTGACAATCAACATTCAGTTGCGAAGAACGCTGATCAACCACTCGGCTGATAGAACGCAGGTGCTCGTTGTTACCTTCCAGATCTTTCATCGCCGCGGAAATTTGGGTCATATTATCCGCCATAGACTGGCTGGTTGTTGCCAGCTCTTTAATTGAGCCGACAATCACTTCTGTCTGATGCGCTGCTTCGCCGGCTTTCTCTGTGATCTGTGACAAGGCCTGCATCGCTTCATGACCACGCTCCTGACCGACCAGCATGGTTTGCTCTGACTGACTAAACTTACCGATAACTTCTGAACTCTCTTTTTTCATTGTTTCAATCGTACTGGAAATTTCCGTTACCGCTCCAACTGTACGCACAGCCAGACTACGAACCTCATCAGCAACAACGGCAAATCCTCGACCCTGTTCACCGGCTCGGGCTGCCTCAATAGCGGCATTCAGAGCCAACAGATTCGTCTGTTCGGCAATGCTGTTAATAATATCCATCACAGAGTCAATCTTGGTGGAGGCTTCTTCTAGTTGCTGAATATTGCCAGTTGCAGAGCTTAATATGCTACCCACTTCTTCCAGTGAACCAATTGCAGCCGAAATGACTTTCGCACCGTTCTCTGCCGCCTCTGTCGATGATTGGCTCACATCAGCCACAAACGCTAACGAGTTGGATACTTCCTGCGTAGTGACGCTGACCTCTTCTGTGGCAGAAGCCAGTAGCTGAGTCTGACCTAATACGTCTGACTGCCCCTTAACCAAATCATCAATACCGGTATTCAGCTCAGCAGCATCACCAGACAGAGCGCCACTCCTCTCCTGAACCGCTTTAACCAATTCCCCTAAATGCTCACAGCTCTGGTTAATTGCCAATGCTAACTGATTAAATTCGTCGTTCGGGTTGTTAGTGAGTGTCATACGTTGGGACAAATCACCTTCAGACAGACGTTCCAGTACATTTTTAGTCTGGGTTAACGAACGGGTAAGAGAAATACTTAACATCACGAAAATCGAAATGGTGACCACCGCCAGCACTGCGCAAGCCACCAGCACCGACCATTGAGTCTGCACTCCGGCTTGCTCTGCCTGAGTCTGGAACTGGCCACTCATCCCTTCAATTTGTCGCGATAGTTCCTCAATCAGAGTCTTAGCCTGAGATTCCGTTGCAATCAACGTATTCTGTTGCTCTGTGACCTGTTGCGACAACTCACTGACGCGGAGAAAGGTTGCTTTAAATTGTTCAATCTCTTCCTGATACAAATCAAGCATGGCATAGGATTTTGACATATTGACAAACCCTGCCATCGCTCGATTAAACAATTTAAGGTTCTGCTCTCCTGGCTGAAGCAAGTAATTCTGCTGTGCTTTGATCATGGCCTGAAAATCAGAATTCAGTGTCACCATGCCCGTTTCAGCAATTTTTTGCTCAATAGTCGCAGCCAAAGATTTCAGCTCTCCCAACTTACCTTCTTCCACATTAAAACCCAGCTCTGACTTAAGGGCCATCCAGGGTTTCAGAGATTCAGAAAACTGAGTCGTGACCTGTTTGAGCTGTTGTGCTTCTTGATTAAAATTAATCTGCTGAAGGAAGATGACATCCGCCTCAACATGCTGCATTAGAGCTTCCAGCTTGCCTGTCGCCTCGGCAACTTGATCGGCAGTTAGATTCTCCTTTTCAGAAGCCAGTGATAGCAATTCGGCCTGAGTAGAGTGCAGCGCGAGTGCACCTGAAGTGACAACCGAGCTTTGTTTGTATTGGGATCCCATACCCGTCAGACTCATCGCGGTATATAAGCCAAGGCTGACAAAACCAATACAGAGAACGATAATAAATAGCGTAATTTTTTGCTTTTGAGATAGTTTAAGTACATCCATGTCGAATTTCCTCGCCACATCCTGTGGCCTTAGACATCAAGAAAAACAAGTGCCCCAATGACACTTTTGTTATTTATTTTTATAACATTCATCATCATTAAGTTCGATGTTTTTTTGAACGAAACATTGCAACCCTGAATAAAATCAGTAAAACCTATTTAATCCTTACTATTTGTAATAAAATGACAGTCAAATTACACAATCGAGAGCAACGCATGTCTACTTCTGGTCGAATTCATTCTTTCGAATCTTGTGGTACGGTCGATGGCCCTGGAATTCGCTTCATCGTTTTTCTTCAGGGTTGCTTATTCCGTTGTAAGTATTGCCACAACCGCGATACCTGGGATACCCATGAGGGTAAAGTCGTTACCGTCGAAGAAATCATCAACGAAGCCAAGTCTTACCGACACTTCATGAACGCATCCGGTGGCGGTGTCACATGTTCCGGTGGTGAAGCAATGCTTCAGCCTGAATTTGTCCGAGACTTTTTCCGAGCGGCGAAAGCTGAAGGCATTCATACCTGTCTGGATACTAACGGATATATTCGTAAGTTTACGCCGGTGATTGATGAAGTACTGGAAGTCTCCGATCTGGTTATGCTGGATATCAAACAGATTAACGACTTAGTTCACCAGGATCTGGTTGGGGTGTCCAATAAGCGCACTCTGGATTTCGCCAATTACTTACATAAAATTGGTAAAACAACCTGGCTACGTTATGTCGTTGTACCCGGCTATACCGATGATGATGAATCCGCCCACCTACTGGGTCAGTTCATTAAAGATATGGATAACATCGAAAAAATCGAGCTACTCCCATACCACAAGCTTGGTGCTCATAAATGGGAAGCAATGGGTGAAGAATACCCACTAGAAGGCGTCGAACCACCAAGCAAAGAAACAATGGACAGAATCGTAGCCGTTCTAGAACAGTATCATTCAAACGTAAAATACTAATGAGTCTTCTGCTCCGCTTGATAACATACCAATGCCAGCTGATGCTGGCATTTTTATCGTGATAGTATCAATATCAGTCATGACTCATCAGAAAAAGCAAACTTGCAGCCAAAATGATTAGATATTAACAGGAATGAATATCATAAGGAGAATCTGTGCAATTACAGCAACTGGCTTCATTAGTGATTATCGCTGTTTTCACCGTTATCTCGCTAAAGGATGCAAAAAAAGCGTTCTGGAGTAAATTCCAAGCTGAGAAATCTTTTCAGCACTTAACCTACTGTGTCATGTTTGCTCTTTTTTTACTGTGGTCTGCACAGGCAAGCGTTAAAGATGGATTAACGATTCACTTTCTTGCCCTGACCACACTAACCATGATGTACGGGTGGCGGTGCGCCTTTCTAGTGACTATTCCTGTATCAATTGCGCTTGTCATTGTCGGCAAAATCCCCCTATTCGGGCTTTCTGAATACCTGTTGCTCTCATCTCTATTGCCCATTCTGATCTCATACAGTGTTTTTGCACTGAGCTATCACTACCTTCCGCGTAATATTTTTGTGTTTATTTTTATCGCCGGTTTTTTTAACGGTGGCGTAACCGGCAGCCTGCACCTGTTGATCAATGCCGGCTATCAATTAAACCTCGGTCAACATGACTGGAAAACCATTCTGGACAACTACTTAATCCTCGTTCCACTGCTCGCTTTTCCTGAAGGACTCCTTAACGGAATGTCTCTGGCTATCCTGTCCGTTTTCAAACCAGAATGGCTTCGTGTCTTCTCAGATCGCGATTACATCTACAATCATCATCACAAAAAATAGTCACACTACTGCATATTTTATGTACTATCTCTATTAAAACAGTGTTGAGATCATGTTTCAGAGTCACGCATTACTGTTAACCTTAACTCAGCAAAAAAATAACTAGTTTAGTGAGGCCACCTATGGAAATGACAAACGCGCAGCGTCTAATTCTTTCGAATCAATATCTGTTAATGTCTCAACTTGATCCGGCTAATTCAGCTAAATACAAACGTCTTCAGACAATTGTTGAACGTGGGTATGAATTACAGATGTGCGAATTGAACAAAGAGTTCGGTTGTTTGAATGATGCGCAATGCCGTGAAGTGATCGACATCATGGAGATGTACCATGCAATGCAAGAATCACACAAAATGCTCAATGAAGAAGCACGAAAAGATGTTGATACTCGTCGTTTAAATTTCTTAGGTTACGATATTGCTACTGAAGGGCAATTGGTCAATTACGTTCGATTCCTGACTGACTCTGAGGGTTTGTATCCTCAGTTTGATAAAGGCGACCACCACTTTAACAGCCAGATGCCAATGGCGGACAAATACCGCCGAATGCTTGCGATGTGGCGCAACTGCCCTCGTCAATACCACCTCTCAGCCAACGAATTACGTCAGATTTTTAATGCTTAATCACATTCGAGTCAGCTAAATATAAAAAAGGCGGAATCATTTCCGCCTTTTTTATTTCGTTTTTCGATTAAAACAGATAAGCGATACCGAGAGAGACGGTAGTATTGATACCACTTTCAATTATCGGACTAGACTCAATATCCCCTTCCAGATTGGTATAGCGAACATTGCCATTCACCCGTACGGTATCCAGAACGTTCCAGTAAGCCGATGCACCAATAAAGTATTGCCCGTCCCAGTCGGCATCAAACTCTGGCAGGCCACTACGCGCTGACTCTGTTCCTGATACTCCATACAGGTGATTATTCAGTTTTTTCGAATTGTAGGAATAACCAATCCCCGGAGTCACTCCCCAGTTAGAAAAACGCAACGGGAACCGCAGTGCAGTTTCAGCGTAAAGCCCATTATGGGTATCACCAATATCGGTTCCTGCCGAGGTTTCCCACAAACCAATGGGCGTTCGTAACTGGTAACTCACCCCACCCATAATCGTTGCTGAACGCTTATCCAGTAACCTTATTTGCGGATTATCGGAGTCTTCTGGCTTCAGAGTTCGCGGGTCATACATCAGTCTAAAAATCACATTTTGTGCCGAACGTCGTGGGAAAAGCCGATAACCAGCTGTGAACCCTCTGAAAAACAGATGCTCCCCTTCATACCCCACTAATGGAATAACAGTTTGATTTGAGGGGGTATCTTTATAAACAGCCGGAGAATAAGCAGCTGCAACGCCTAATGACCATTGATTCATTTCCGCTGATACCGAAGATGATACAAAAGCCAATGCAGCAACTGAAAGAAAGTATTTATTCATTTTGAGTGATAATCCCTTATGCATATGCAATCCATTAAGGTCATGATACGAATCAAAATTGTGAATAACAATACGCAAACAAACTATTCTGTTTTTTTAAATCAAATTTTCTAGTGGATCGCCTATTTAGCTATCACAAGCACAAATTAAGTAGCCTGCAAATACAGAAATGAAAATTTTACTTTTCTGTCACTATTTTTAAATAAATACATAATCTCTAAGCAAAATCGTTAATAGCAAACTAGGCTTAAAGAGTTAGGGATTTGTGTTGTAAAGCGGTTGTATGTCTTGTGCGACATTATTAGAGGGGAATCACTATGAGTATTTTTGACCACTTTCAGGCACGCTATGAGGCAGCCAAGGATGAAGAGCTAACTATTCAAGAGTTTTTAAATCTCTGTAAAGACGATAAAAGCGCATACGCTAACGCGGCAGAGCGGCTGCTGATGGCAATCGGCGAACCCGAACTTGTCGATACTTCCAAAGACCCACGTTTGAGCCGTATTTTTTCAAACCGGGTTATCTCACGTTATAAAACCTTTGAAGACTTTTATGGTATGGAGGATTCAATCGAGCAAATTGTTTCCTACCTCAAACATGCGGCTCAGGGATTAGAGGAACGCAAACAGATTCTCTACTTACTTGGCCCTGTCGGCGGTGGTAAATCTTCACTGGCAGAAAAACTCAAAGCACTCATGCAACAAATGCCGATATACGTGCTGTGTGCCAATGGTAAGCGCAGTCCGGTCAATGACCACCCATTCTGCTTGTTTGATGTCAATGAAGACGGAGAGTTACTCAAACAAGAGTACGGAATAGAAAAACGCTACGTCAAATCCATTATGTCACCGTGGGCCGCAAAACGGCTGCACGAATTTGGCGGTGACATTACTAAATTCAAAGTCGTTAAAGTACGACCTTCGATTCTCGACCAGGTTGCTATAGCCAAAACTGAGCCCGGGGATGAAAACAACCAGGATATTTCATCGCTGGTTGGTAAAGTCGATATTCGTCAGTTAGAGCATTATTCACAAGATGACCCGGATGCCTACAGCTACTCAGGTGCATTATGTCGCGCTAACCAGGGGTTGATGGAATTTGTTGAGATGTTCAAAGCTCCTATCAAAGTGCTCCACCCGTTACTGACTGCAACGCAGGAAGGTAACTTCAACGGCACGGAAGGCCTTTCCGCTTTGCCATTTGACGGCATGATTCTGGCACACTCTAACGAATCAGAGTGGCAGACGTTCCGCAATAATAAAAATAACGAAGCATTCCTTGACCGGGTGTACATCGTCAAAGTTCCCTACTGTCTACGGGTTTCTGAAGAGGTTAAAATTTACGAGAAGTTACTGGAGCACAGTGAGCTATCACAAGCCCCATGCGCACCAAGTACTCTGGAACTGCTTGCCCAGTTCAGCGTTCTTTCTCGTTTGAAAGTTCCGGAAAACTCATCATTGTTTTCCAAAATGAGGGTTTACGATGGTGAAACGCTCAAAGACACCGATCCAAAAGCAAAAAGTTATCAGGAGTACCGCGATTACGCAGGGGTGGATGAAGGGATGTCAGGGCTTTCAACACGTTTTGCATTCAAAATATTGTCGCGGGTGTTTAACTTTGACCAGATAGAAGTTTCCGCCAACCCGGTACACCTATTCTACGTAATTGAACAGCAGGTTGAACGCGAACAATTTCCTCAGGAAACCGCTGACCGTTACCTAGAGTTTGTTAAAGGTTACCTTGTTCCACGCTATGTTGAGTTTATCGGCAAAGAGATTCAGACCGCGTACTTAGAATCCTACTCTGAGTATGGTCAGAATATTTTTGATCGCTATGTCACCTATGCTGACTTCTGGATTCAGGACCAGGAATACCGAGACCCTGAAACAGGTCAGTTATTTGACCGGGCTGCACTCAATAGTGAACTGGAGAAAATTGAAAAAACAGCAGGTATAAGCAATCCAAAAGATTTTCGTAATGAAATCGTTAACTTCGTATTGCGCGCACGTGCGAATAACAATGGTAAAAATCCGGTTTGGACCAGCTACGAAAAACTTCGTACTGTCATCGAGAAGAAAATGTTCTCAAATACCGAAGAGCTACTGCCTGTTATCTCCTTTAACGCTAAAACATCTTCTGAAGATCAGAAAAAGCATGACAATTTTGTCGCTCGCATGATGGAGAAAGGTTATACAGAAAAACAAGTGAGACTATTGTCTGAGTGGTATTTGCGAGTTCGCAAATCCTCTTAAAGAACCCAACGATATATGCCTTAACTTGATGTTGTAGGCGAAGACAACAACCTCTCAACCGGGCGACTAATACGCCGGTTTGAGAGGTGGCAATGTCCGGGCATTTAGCTGAAAGGATATAGCGTGATGTAAACAGGGGGACTCATGCCGCAATTCATCGATAGAAGATTGAACGGCAAAAACAAAAGCGCAGTCAACAGGCAACGCTTTTTACGTCGTTACAAAGAGCAGATTAAAGAATCGGTCTCAGACGCAGTTAATCGCCGCTCAATCACTAATACCGAAACGGGTGAAGATGTTTCGATCCCGAACAAGGACATCAAAGAACCTACCTTCCATCAGGGACAGGGAGGCATGCGCGAACGTGTTCATCCCGGGAATGATCAGTTTATCCGTGGCGACAAAATCGAACGCCCACGCGGTGGAGGCCAAGGCGGTGGTGCAGGAGAAGGAGAAGCCAGCCCAGATGGCGAGGGTGAAGACGAATTCGTATTCCAGATCTCTAAAGATGAATATCTGGATATTCTGTTTGAAGATTTGGAACTACCTAATCTGGAAAAGAATCAGGTTAATAAAATTACCGAGTGGAAAACTCACCGGGCAGGCTACCAGACTGCGGGCTCGGCATCCAACATTGCCATTGTTCGTTCATTACAACAATCTCTGGCCAGACGTACCGCTATGACAGCTCAAAAACGCCGGTTAATGAAAGAACTGGAAGATGAGCTAGAACGTATTCAGGCAGCGGAGCCGGCCCAGCTACTTGAAGAAAAACGTATAAAACAGGAAATCAAACAGTTACGTGAACGAATTGAAAGTGTACCGTTTATTGATACTTTCGATTTACGCTACAAAAATTATGAAAAACGCCCGGTTCCGTCCAGCCAGGCTGTTATGTTCTGTCTGATGGATGTCTCTGGATCTATGGATCAGGCAACCAAAGACATTGCTAAGCGATTTTATGTCCTTCTGTACCTGTTTTTAAACCGTACTTATCAAAACGTTGAAGTGGTCTTTATCCGTCACCATACTCAGGCGAAAGAAGTCGATGAACAAGAGTTCTTCTACTCACAAGAAACCGGCGGCACCATCGTTTCCAGCGCTTTGAAACTGATGGATGAAATCATCAAAGAACGTTACCCCCTAGGTGAATGGAATATCTATGGCGCACAAGCGTCCGACGGTGATAACTGGGCAGATGACTCTCCACGTTGTAAAGAGCTTCTGAGCGATAAACTATTACCGTGCTGCCAATATTATGCTTACATCGAAATCACTCGTCGTTCCCATCAGACCTTATGGCATGAATATGAAAAGCTTCATCCTGGATTTGCCAACTTCGCGATGAAAAATATTCGCAACGTTGAAGATATTTTCCCTGTCTTTAGGGAGCTATTTCAAAAAGAAACAGCATAGGGAGAGGTGCGCATGACAACAACATCAAAAACACCAAACAAAAAACGCACGACCAAGTCAAAAGCGCTACCTGATGGCCCGGATTGGACATTCGACTTGCTCGAGCAATACCATACCGAAATCAAACGTGTAGCGGAGCACTATCGTCTCGATACCTATGAGAACCAGATCGAAGTCATCACCTCTGAGCAAATGATGGACGCGTACTCCAGTATCGGTATGCCAATAAATTATAGCCACTGGTCATTTGGTAAAAAGTTTATCCATACAGAGCAGAATTATAAGCATGGTCAGATGGGGCTGGCTTATGAAATCGTCATCAACTCGGATCCCTGCATCGCTTATCTGATGGAGGAAAATACGGTCACCATGCAGGCATTGGTTATGGCTCACGCCAGCTATGGACACAACTCATTTTTTAAAGGCAACTACCTGTTTCAGACCTGGACTGATGCCAGCTCGATTATTGACTACCTGCTGTTTGCCAAAAACTATATTGCAGAATGTGAAGAGAAATACGGCGTTGATGATGTCGAACGTCTACTCGACTCCTGTCACGCACTCATGAATTATGGTGTTGACCGCTATAAACGACCAGAAAAGATCTCTATCGCTGAGGAAAAAGCCCGCCAGGAAGAGAGAGAAGCGTATTTGCAGTCTCAGGTAAACGCTTTGTGGCGCACCGTTCCCCAAAAAGAAGCAGAGCACGATACGATACATCGTTTTCCAAGTGAGCCACAAGAAAACATCCTGTACTTCATCGAAAAACATGCACCGTTGCTTGAACCATGGCAAAGAGAAATCGTCCGAATTGTACGCAAAATAAGTCAGTATTTTTATCCGCAGAAACAGACCCAGGTGATGAATGAAGGCTGGGCGACCTTCTGGCACTATACAATTCTTAACCATCTGTACGATGAAGGTCTGGTCACAGACAAATTCATCCTCGAATTTTTACACAGCCATACCAGCGTGGTGGCACAGCCTCCTTATAACAGTCCCTATTTTGGTGGCATTAATCCCTATGCTTTAGGATTCGCCATGTTTACAGATATCAGACGTATGTGTGAAAACCCAACGGAAGAAGATTATGAATGGTTTCCTGATCTGGCAGGGACAGATTGGTTAGACGCGGTGCACTTTGCCATGCATAACTTTAAAGATGAAAGCTTCATCAGCCAGTATTTATCGCCAAAAATCATTCGTGATTTCAAACTGTTTTCAATTACAGATGACGACCGCAAAAACTTCATCGAAGTTTCCGCCATTCATGACGATATTGGCTACCGACAAATCAGAGAAAAGCTCGCAGCACAATATAACTTAAGTAATCTGGAACCCAATATCCAGGTGTTTAATGTCGACGTACGTGGTGACCGCTCTATTACTTTGCAGTATGTCCCACACGATCGAATTCCTTTAGACCCAAGCTATGAGGAGGTATTGAAACACATGCATCGCCTTTGGGGTTTTGAAGTCAAATTAGAGGAGGTAAAAGACACTGGAAGAAGAGAGATCCTCGCAACCTGCCCAAACAAGAGTACCCCGGATAGGTAACTCATAGGGCAATACAACATTTAACCTAACACTTTTTTGTTGAATCATAAGACAAAGCCCCAAAATTCATTTGGGGCTTTCTTATGAGTATGTTCTGATAACTCTTGTTACCTGTTCGCGATAATACTTCTGACCGTTTCTAAATCTTCCGGTGTATCAACACCAGCAGGTGGCGCTTCTAATGCCACTGCGACATGAATTTTCTCTCCATACCACAGAACCCGAAGCTGCTCTAAAGATTCAATTTTTTCCAACTGACTAGGCTGCCAGTTAATGTATGTATTAATAAAACCAGCTCGATAGGCGTAAATACCAATATGACGCATCAGAGGCTGCACAATCGCTTTATCTTGCTGAGCAAAATTATCACGATCCCAGGGAATGGTGGCACGACTAAAATACAGTGCGTAACCATCGCTATCAGTGACAACTTTAACCGCGTTTGGGTTAAAAACTTCTTCTTCGTTCTTAATTTCAACCGCTAACGTTGCCATCGGTGCCCGGCTCGCAGCCAGATTGTCCGCAACCTGACGAATGATCGCTGGTGGAATAAGTGGCTCATCGCCCTGAACATTGACAATAATATGGTCATCTTCAATTCCCATTAATGCCACAACTTCAGCTAAGCGTTCAGTACCTGACTGATGGTCCGGTGAAGTCATACAAACTGTACCGCCAAAGCTCTGTACAACCTGCTCTACACGGCTATCATCAGTTGCGATAATCACTCTTTCAGCGCCGGCAAGCAGCGATTGTTCGTAAACCCACTGAATCATTGGTTTACCAGCAATATCCGCTAGCGGTTTACCCGGTAAACGTGTGGATTGATAACGAGCGGGAATAACAACTGTGAATGACATTAGCGTCCCTCATCCATTGACATAGTTCTGGCTTCTGGCTCCAGAAGAACAGGAATGCCCTCTTTAATTGGATAAGCAAGACGATCAAATTTACAAATCAATTCTTGTTTATCTTTATCGTAAGCCAGCTTACCTTTACAAACAGGACAAGCAACGATTTCAAGCAGACGGTGATCCATACTGTTCCATAACCTCTTTAATTGTTTCCACAATATGCTGTTCATTTTGTTGAGAAATACTGGCTGAAACAGGTAAATACCACCAGTTATCTTTCGCAATTTCAGCACACTTTACTGCGTCTTTCTCTGTCATTAATACATTATCTCCACGCTCTGCTAACTCAAACAGTTGTGAAGCATCAAAATCCTGATGGTCAGCAAAGCCATGTGTCACTATTGGCTCCGCCCCAAGTTCACGCAATGTATTGAAAAAGCGCGGAGGATGACCAATCCCCGCCCACGCAACGATATTAGACAACGTCGAAACATCAGACTTTTCACCAGTGACCAAATTCACAGCCAGACCGGGTTTCAATATCATTGATATTTCACCAGGCTGTGCAGTTCCACCATTCGTGATTGTAAAGTCGACCTCTTTTAAACGTGAAACAGGCTCCCGTAACGGGCCAAGTGGTAACAAGCACTCATTACCAAATCGACGTACACCATCTACCACCGCCAGTTCAATATCACGCTCTAATGCATAATGCTGCAGTCCATCATCAGTAACAACAATATCAACCTCTTGCTGCAATAGTGCTTTTACGGCATTGGAGCGGACAGGATCGACAGCCACCGGTGCTTTCGTGCGCTGATAAATCAGTTTAGGCTCATCGCCACAGTGAGCCGTTGAGGTCGTGCTCTCTACCAATAACGGATAACTGGGCGCCTTAGCACCATATCCACGGGAAACCACACCAGGCTTATATCCTAAGCTTTGTAATGTCTCTACCAGCCAGATCACAACCGGAGTTTTTCCGTTACCACCAGCGGTAATGTTTCCAACAACAATCACCGGTACTGGTGCTTTGTAACTTTGCTTGTTACCTGCTTTAAAAGCGCTTCGACGAGAGCGACTAATCAACTTAAAAAGCAAGCTTAATGGCCACAACAGTGGCCATAAAAGAAATCGAATCGGATGGTGGTGAAACCAGATTTTTTCAATCACTGGCTATTCACCAAATTGGATACGGTGAAGTTGCGCGTACGCACCATCTTTAGCAATCAACTCGGCATGTTGACCACGTTCAATAATTTCACCTTCATCAACAACCAAAATCTGATCAGCCTGTTCGATGGTTGATAGACGGTGAGCGATCACCAGTACCGTTTTATTCTTCTGCAGTTCGTCTAAGGCCGCCTGAATCGCACGTTCTGACTCGGTATCAAGTGCTGATGTGGCCTCATCAAGGATAAGAACCGGCGCATCACGCAGCAGCGCGCGGGCAATGGCAATACGTTGACGCTGACCACCTGACAAGCTCGTGCCGTTTTCACCAATAATGGTATCGAGGCCATTGTCCATACCATTAATAAACTCCATCGCATGCGCTAAACGAGCCGCCTGTTCGATCTGCTCACGGGTGTACTCACCTTCAGCCGCATAGGCAATATTATTTGCAATCGTATCGTTAAACAGGTGAACGTTTTGCGATACCAGTGCAAAATGGGTACGCAAGTTAGTCAGTTTAAAATCACGAACATCATGCCCGTCAAGACTAATCGAGCCTGAATCCACATCATAGAAACGAGTAAACAAATTTGCGATGGTGGATTTACCTGAGCCAGAGCGCCCCACCAGAGCCACTGTCTTGCCTTGTGGAATATCAAAACTGACATGGGACAGCGCAGGCTTTTCTTTTCCTGCATAGGTAAAAGTCACATCTTTTACTGAGATATCACCTTTAACTGTTTCGGTTTCAAACGTCCCGTTGTCTTTCTCGGTTTCTAAATCCATCAGGTTAAACAAAGTTGAACTTGCTGCCATACCACGCTGAAATTCTGATGTAACGTTTGTCAGAGCTTTCAGTGGGCGCATCAAACCAAACATTGCCGAGAAAATCACACTAAAGGTACCAGGCGTTAAGTCTGCGCGGATGCTTTCGTTACTCGCAAGCAGCAGAACCGCCACTAAAGCCAGTGAAGCAATCATCTGAATAACCGGGTTAGCAATGGACTGAGCGGCAACCATCTTCATGGTCTGCTGACGCATATGATTACTCACGTTATCAAAACGCTCACGCTCAACTTCCTGTCCACCGTAACTCAGAACAACTTTATGCCCTTTTAACATCTGCTCAGCAGAGGATGTCACACTACCCATCGTGGTCTGCATGTTTTTTGATATTTTACGGAACCGCTTAGAGACGACTCGAATACCATAAGCAACAATGGGTGCAACAACGAGCAGAACCAAAGAGAGCTGCCAGCTGTTCCAAAACATCAAAGCAAGTAAACCAATAATACTTGCCCCTTCGCGCACAATACTCACCAGAGCACGACTGGTTGCACCGGAAACCTGTTCAGAATCGTAGGTAATACGAGAAAGTAAGCTACCGGTTGGTTCTTTATCAAAAAAGCTGACCGGCATATGCATGAAGTGATGAAATATGGCACGACGCATTAGCATCACCACGTTGCCGGAAACCCAACTCAGGCAATAAGAAGAAACAAACCCACTCACACCACGAATAAACATGACGCCGAGAATGATGAATGGCAGGACAACGAGGAAATTCGATTCTGCATTACCAAAACCTTCATCAAGAAGAGGTTTGAGTAACGAGATCATATACGTATCAGAAATAGCGTTGATAATCAGTGCAATAACTGCGACAAATAAGCCAGCCTTGTATAGGCGAATATAAGTCCACAAACGTTTAAATGTTTGCCAGGTTGTTTCGTCAGTATTTAGTGACATAAATATGCTTTGTTTTTAGGGCCTATTACAATAATGCTTTTATTCTACTCCTTTACGTAGCATCTGCCTATACCAAGGGGCGATACCATCTTGTCTCAAAGTAGATAAGTGCCTATTTTGTGCACGATATTGAATTGTTATCTGACCCGACTCTCCAGTATCGAGCCAACGCACCTGCTGCGTACGATACCTTTCGACAACACTGACATGTGGAAGATGCCAGCGATTATCTTTAGCTAAAGAGGCGATAGCAATATCCGGATCGACCCGCTGGATAAAATTAGCAGTCGATGACGTTTTACTGCCATGGTGTGGAACGAGCATAACATCACTTCTGATTTCTCTTTCACCACGAGATAGTAACCACTCACCAACAGCAGTAACATCTCCCGACAGAAGTACAGTATGCCCATATTGCAGATCCTGTACTCTTATTACGCAAGAATGTTGATTATAAGCACGTGGCACCATTTTCGGAGGCCACAGCACGGTAAAACTCAACCCCTGCCAATTCCATTGACGATCACGGATGCATGCCCGACTCGCTCTAAGGGGCTGACTAGCATAGACATAAACAGGAGACAGCTGTTGCTCTATATCCAGCTTTCCACCAGCGTGATCATTATCGAGGTGACTATAAATCACACTGTGTAACCCACCACCTCCTCGCCTGTATATCAAAGGAGCAATTACCGACCGGACGTAACTGCCACCAGACCAGCTACTTCCGGTATCATAAAGTAAAAACTGCCCCTCTTTCTCAAACAAAACAGCTAACCCGTGCCCGACATCTAAAACGTCCAGTTGCCAATGGTTACCCGGGCTCTGATCTTTAAAAGAAAACCACAGAGCTGAGAGTATGACCACTAGACAAACCGCATACCAACTCACTAAAGCACGTAGTACCCATATCAATCCCCCAACTATGGTCAGTCCTAACAGTGACGAATCAGCAATAATCCAGCCCGATACAGCCTGCTCAAGTGCCCAAATTAACGGATAAAAACCCCAATCAACCAAATGCCAGATCCACAAAGAAGAACCAAAGCTAATAAACGTCAAAACCACCGCAATAAATACAACCGGAACCAGCACAAACGAAAACCAGGGAATAAACAACAAATTAAATATTGTCGACGTCCAGCTCACGCCCCCGAAGAAATGAATTCCAACCGGCGCCATTAAAACAACCAGCATTAACTGCGAAAACACAGCTCTGCGCCACCATGCCATCGAACCCGTTCTCTGTACCAAATAAACCACCAGACAAACAGCTATAAACGACAGCCAAAAACTGTTTGCCAGTGACGCGAACGGATCAAAAGCGACGACGGTTGCCAATGTAATAAATACCCGCTGAAATAAAGAAAGATGCACTCCACAGGCAAGAACCACGACATTTACGATACACATCACTAATGCCCGCTGTGTCGGAAGGGAAAATCCCGCCAGCCAGGCATAACTGAAAGCGCATACAATCCCGAACAAATAAGGTGCCCACAGCAGTCGACTGGTTAGACGACTGAAAAGTGATCCGATAACAAAACCAATACCAAATACAATTCCGATATGCAGACCAGAAATAGCAACTAAGTGTGTTAGTCCGCTGTCCCGGAGCTGCTGCCATAATATTTGATTGATACCCGAGCGTTCTCCAAACACTAACGCCATAATCATTGCGCGAAAGGGACTCTCTGCTGTACCAGCCTGAACTTTTTCATATAACGATCGACGAAAATCAGAACGGGTGATGATTTTAAACTGGCGACCCGATTTGACCGAAGCTCGTGCAACCAGGCCCTGACTCATGGCATAAGCTTCCAGGTCAAATCCGCTTTCATTTCTCCGGCCAATAATGGGTTTAACCGTACAAACAAACTCAAACTCATCACCTATCTGCATCGCCACCGGTGAGTACAAACGTATACGAGGAGTCGAAAGCCAGAATATCTGCTGCCCATTAACTTGATTGACCGCAACATAACCTTCATAACCGTAACTATTTTGTTTAAAAAAGCTGTCAACTTTCCCTTTTATGGTAATATCCTGACCTGCTTGAAAAATGCTACTGGATTGAGTTTTAACTGCGTGGCTATGTGTTATTATCACTATCAATGCAAGCACGATCCCGCCTCCGATTCTGAAAAAAGCGACTCTGTAGCTAACCATCAGAAGAAAAAGGCACACTAGAGCAAAACCCAAGGGTGGCATCCAAGGCCAATAGGGCGATGACAGCACAGTAAGCGAGAACGAAGCAAGCGTCCAATTTTTCGAAAAGAGAGTCATGGTTCCCTATGCCAAGAAAATTCATCAGACAATTCATGCCAAATCCAGACGTGATAAAACGTCAGAAAGCATTAAAGATATTTGGCAATGTCTTATACAACCCGAATTTATGGTGTTTAAACCGCCGTTCTGCTGCCGGAGCCTTTGCGGTCGGTCTATTTATGGCGTTTGTTCCACTTCCTAGTCAGATGATTATGTCAGCAGGTGTCGCAATCATGTGGGGAGTAAACCTTCCTTTGTCTGTCGCGCTTGTGTGGATCACTAACCCGATTACTATGCCGTTTATTTTCTACCTGGCCTATAAAGTGGGAGCCTGGTTACTCAACGTTCCACCACAGCATTTCCATTTTGAGCTATCATGGGAGTTTCTCATGCATCAAATGGGGACTATCGCTCCACCCTTTCTACTTGGTTGCTTAGTCTGTTCGATCATCGCGTCACTTATTGGCTATTTCGGTATCCGTAGTTTATGGCGATATTCAGTGGTAAGAAGTTGGCAAAAACGCCGTTTGGGGAAAGTAACCTGAATCAGATAATGGTTGTGGTATTAGTGCAATAATTGAGATCGACCGAAAAACCACCACTGTAACTCATGTTCACTGAAACTGAAAAAGGACCGTCACGGTCCTTTTTTAATATCCATTAGCTGACTGATTAAGAAATTAATGGAATGGGTATTATAATCACTTACTGCTCAGTACCGTTGCCGGATTTAACTTACTGGCCCGGGACGCAGGGTACCAAGTCGCTAGCAAACTAAGCGCAATTGCCGTTCCAGAAACCAAAACAACGTCACCAGCGACAACCTGAGACGGCAGAAAATCAACAAAGTAGATATCTCCGGACAAAAATTGATGACCTATCAGTGACTCCAGACCTTTGACCATTGTGGTTAAATTTAATGCTACCAATACACCAATAACACTGCCCACAACACCGCCAAGTACGCCGGAAAACACGCCCTGCCATACAAACACTCGTTTCACCAGACCATCTGATGCCCCCATGGTACGCAAAATCGCAATTTCCGAGGCCCTGTCTTTTACCGCCATCATTAAGGTAGAAACAATATTAAAACTGGCAACACCAATCACCAGAATCATCACCAGATACATGATGGTACGAACCATTTGAATATCGCGATAAAGAAAACCGTACTTCTGTTGCCAGCTACGCAGATATACATACTCATTAAGCGTATTACCTACCTCACGTACAACCTGAGTCGCATTGAGTACCTGAGTGACCTTAATAGCAACGCCTGTGACCTCATTATTATCGAGGTTTGCATACAGCTGTGCATCTTCAATCGGCAGCAGAGCCACACTGTGGTCGATCTGCCCGTTCAGAGCGAGCAGGCCGGCAATTTTAACCCGAACACGTTTTGGTGCCTGAACCTTAGAGCTACGATTAGCACTCGGGATCATCAGGGTAATAAAATCTCCCACTTGCGCTTCTAATTTATCCGCGACTCCCTTGCCTAAAATCACCTGTTGCTTCCCGGCGGAAAACGATGTCCAAGCATCATCAGTCACATACTGAGCTAAACTTGAAACCGCTCTTTCCATCTGCGGGTCAACACCACGAACTTCAATCGCTTTAAGTTGCGAGCCTTTTTCCGCCAGAGCCGTCATCTTCACATACGGTGCAGCAGCCACCACCTGCGGATGCTGATTCGCTTTGTGCACAATCCCCTGCCAGTTTCGAACAGGCCCTCGTACACCTTCAAACTCAGCGTGTGGGATCACCGAAAGTACTCGGTTTTGTAATTCGCGCTCAAAACCATTCATCGCCGATAACCCGATGATAATAACCGCGACTCCAACCGCAATACCGATAGTAGAAGAAAGAGAAATAAATGAAACCATCTTGTTACGTTGTTTAGCGCGACTGAACCGACCACCAATAAACAGAGAAAGAGACGAAAACACTCAGGCCTCCCCAACATTAAGTAGCAGCCCATCTTGCATATGCATCTGACGATCCATTTTGCTTGCCAGTTCACCATCGTGAGTAACAACCAGAAACGCCGTTCCCGACTCGCTATTAAGCTCACGCATCAAGTCATAAATGGACAGCGCTGTCTTGTGGTCAAGATTACCAGTCGGTTCATCCGCTAACACCAGATCGGGTTTATTGACCAAAGCACGAGCAATAGCGACACGCTGACGTTCCCCTCCCGACAATTCTGATGGCCGATGTTGCAAACGGTGTTTCAAACCAACACGTTCCAGCAATGACGTTGCGGAAGCTTTCGCGTCCGTGACTTTCATTCCGCCGATCAACAATGGCATCGCAACATTTTCCAGCGCCGAGAAATCCGCCAGTAAATGATGGAACTGATAAACAAACCCCAGATGCTGGTTGCGAATATTAGCCTGTTTGTTGGAGTGTAAACGGGTTAGATCCTGACCTAAAAATTCAACGTTACCGCTTGATGCTTCATCTAACGCACCTAAAATATGTAGCAAGGTACTTTTACCAGATCCAGACGATCCGATTATCGACACCAACTCTCCTTTTTGGATATCAAAACTTACCCCTTTTAATACCTGAGTCTGTAACTCCCCTTCTTGATAGGTTTTGCAAACTTGGTGACAACGTAAAAGGTTATTCATAACGTAAAGCCTCAGCGGGTTTAACAGAAGACGCCCGATAAGACGGGAATAAGGTAGCTAACAAGCTTAAAAAGATGGCCATAACCACCACCAGAATGATTTGCGGCGTACTGATATCAATAGGTAGCTCTCCTCCGAGCGAAAATAACGCTACCCCCAGTGAATCGAGTAAGGCATTTAAATTGCTGGCTAAAAGCACCCCAAGAGTGCCGCCAACCAAAGCACCAATAACGCCACTGCTGGCCCCCTGAACCATAAAAATGCTCAAAATTTGTTTATCTGTCATGCCCTGAGTTTTCAAAATGGCAACTTCCGCCTGTTTCTCCATAACGACCATGATCAATGCAGATATAATATTAAATGCCGCAACACCAACAATAAGGCCAAGCATTAACCCCATCATGTTTTTTTCCATACCAACCGCTTGAAACAGCTCGCCACGCTGCTCGCGCCAATCACTCCAATGCCAGCCAGCAGGGAGAGACTGATTAGCTAACTCACCGACAACGAACGGATCATCAAAGAATAATCGCCAACCTGATATGGTCTGGGAATTATATCGTAGTAGTTTCCCTGCATCTGAAATGTGCGTAAGCATCAATTGGCCATCAACATCGGAGCCCGTGTTAAAAATACCGGCAACAGTGAAGTTACGCTGACTGGGAATACGGCCTAATGGCGTGAACTGACTGGCACTGGTTACCATTAAGCGCACTTTATCATTCACTGACACATTTAAATTACGAGCCAGTGTATGGCCTAAAAATACGCGGTACTCACTGGCTTGCAGAGAAGATAAGCGCCCCGCTATCAGGTAATCCATAATCGGGTCCTGCTGGCTGGGTTCAATCCCCACCATTAAACCAGCCGCTAATTGTGATGAACTTTGAATCACAGCTTCACTACGAACAATAGGCTCAGGTGGACGCTGAGTAGATAGTTGCGTAATAAAGTCGGGAGCCTGCTCAGAATATTCCGTTTTATCCTGGGCTTGGGAGATCACCGCCTGTGGCAAAACGCCCAAAATTCGACTTTTTAACTGAGCTTCGAACCCATTCATCACAGATAAAACCGTCACCAGCGACATCACACCGATAGTAATACCCGCTGTCGACATATAAGACACAAAACGACTGAACCTGTCGCCAGAGCGCCCTCTTAAATAACGTAAGCCGATGAAGGTTGAAACCGGATGAAACATAATAAAAACCAATAAAATAAGATGAGCTTACTGTAACCAGAAACCGATTAAGGTTGTAGTTTTTCTTTGCCAAAACTGTGCAAGAGTTAAGGCTGAGCGTTAAAAACCTGACAAAGTTCAATCGCGCGCCACCAATAAAACAGAATTATTCGCACCTAACACAGTGACATACCTTGATTAGTTTGCCTGTATGACGATAATCAACTAAGACTGAAAACAAATTCTAGGGTCTGTTGACCTAATGCGATGAGTTTTACTCGAACAAAAATCAACCTCAAAAGAGCAGCAGCCCCTGATATGACTGATCAAGAATATTTCACTGTACATCACGCGCTCACCGTTAACGTTGAGCCCCTTGCCTCTGACGCTTACTTTCCCTCGTTTGAAGACTTTCTTGAAGAAATTCCGGCCCCATTCATCGTTGCCAGTGAATTTAGTCAGCTTGATCAACTCAGTGATTCAGCGAAACTGGAACTGAAAAACAACGACTTTAAACATGTTATTCAGTTACTCGATACACAGAACTCAAAGCTGAATTTATTACTGACTTTTATGCTATCTCAACAGGACGATCCTCAGTATCGTCGTACATCCAAAGCTTTTGGCGCAAGTAAGCTTACATATCATAGTGAAGAAATGCTCTCAGTCGGAACAAAGTTACGAATCAAACTGTTCCTCGAACATCCGCCGGCTGCAATTTACTGCTACGCAACTGTTGATAGCGTTGAGCAACAAGACGGTGATAATATCATTACTGCTAAATATGACTTACTGCGAGATACCGACCAGGATTTGCTGATTAAAGCTGCTCTTCATCAGCAACAAAAGCTTCTTCGTCAGCGCTCCTTAGACCGAGAAAAAACATAAACGCTTCCATGACTGACAATACATTACTCTCTTTAGTTTCTGCCAGCGCTGCTGGAGATAAAAAACAGATCGGTAACCTGCAAGGTTCTAGTCTTGCTCTGGCAATCGCAGAAATTGCCAATAACCATTCCGGTCATACTCTGCTCGCCGTTCGCGATCCTCAAACCGCGCTAAAACTGCTCAGTGAAATCGAGCAGTTTAGTAATACCGATGTGGCGCTGTTCCCTGATTGGGAAACACTGCCATACGATAATTTCTCGCCACATCAGGAAATCATCTCTGACCGAATCTCTCGCCTGTATCAACTACCGGGCCTGACTTCAGGTATTACTATCGTCCCCGTCAGCACGTTACTGCAAAGGCAAACACCGAGAGACTTTCTGCTGCAACATACTCTGATGGTAAAACGTGGCGATCTGTTCTCACTGGAGAAACTGAGAATTCAGTTAGAAAACTCCGGATACCGTCATGTTGATCAAGTCTTTGGCCCCGGAGAGTATGCCAGCCGAGGTTCCATTCTCGATCTGTTTCCTATGGGCAGTTCAGCTCCATATCGAATTGATTTTTTCGATGATGAAATTGACACCATTCGCACTTTTGACCCGGAAAACCAGCGCTCGATAGAGGAAATTCACGAGATCTGTCTCCTTCCTGCACACGAATTTCCAACCACAGAAAGTGCGATAGAAGACTTTCGTATTCGCTGGCGTCAGCGTTTTGAAGCGCGCAGAGAGCCAGAATCAGTTTACGTGCAAGTATCAAAAGGTACTTGGCCTGCCGGTATCGAATACTGGCAACCGCTGTTCTTCGAATACACCGAAACATTATTTGACTACCTGCCGTCCGCTAGCCAATTGCTCACCGTGGGTGATATCGAAACATCCGTTGACCACTTTCTGACGGATGTCGATTATCGCTACGATCAGAGAAAAGTGGATCCACTCCGTCCTCTGCTACCGCCTGAAGAGCTATGGTTGAAAAAAGATGAGTTGTTTGCTCAGTTTAAAAAGCTCCCTCAGACCAATCTGAGTATTGAGCCGGTTCCAGAAAAAGCTGGACGAACCAATCCGGATATCAGTCCTTTACCCAAACTCGCCGTTCAACATCAAAACAAAGAACCGATGGCAGCTCTGCGTCAGTTTAGTGAACAATTTCCCGGAAAAATCATATTCTCGGTAGAGTCAGAAGGACGCCGTGAGGCTTTGCTAGAACTACTTCAGCCTATTAAACTTCGTCCGGAAAATCATCACGCCTTTAGCCAGGCTCTAGCCAGTAATAGCAAGTTTTCTCTGGTTCTGGGCGCTTCAGAGCATGGCTTTATATTTGGTACGGATAAACTCGCTGTTATCTGCGAGAGTGATTTATTGGGTGACCGCGTCGTTCAACGGCGTAAAAAAGACAGGAAAGCCACCAACAGCGACGCTGTTATACGCAACTTAGCAGAGCTGAAACCCGGCCAACCAGTCGTGCATATCGACCATGGCATCGGGCGCTATGTTGGACTACAAACTCTGGAAGCCGGAGGGCTGGCAACCGAGTATGTCACTCTTGAATATCAAAATGACGCCAAACTGTACGTACCCGTTTCTTCACTTAACCTGATAAGCCGATACTCCGGAGGTGCCGAAGAAGGGGCACCTTTGCATAAGCTCGGCAGTGAGGCATGGACAAAAGCCCGCCGTAAAGCGGCAGAAAAAGTCCGCGATGTCGCTGCAGAGTTACTTGATGTATACGCTAAGCGAGAACTGAAACCCGGCTATAAATTTGCACTCGACCGAGAACAATACGCGACTTTCAAAGCCGGTTTCCCGTTTGAAGAAACCGATGATCAGGCTATGGCGATTAACGCCGTGATGTCAGACATGTGTCAGCCAAAAGCGATGGATCGCCTGGTATGTGGTGATGTTGGCTTTGGTAAAACAGAAGTTGCCATGCGTGCTGCATTTGTCTGTACGGACAACAGCAAACAAGTGGCAGTGTTAGTGCCAACCACACTGCTTGCTCAACAGCACTTCGAGAACTTCCGTGACCGTTTCGCTAACCTGCCTATCCGGGTTGAAGTACTGTCGCGCTTTAAGTCAGCCAAAGAACAAAAACAAATCCTTCAGGATGTGGCAGAAGGCAAAGTAGACATTTTAGTCGGTACACACAAATTGCTTTCAAACGATATCAAATTTGCCGATCTGGGGCTGCTGATCGTTGATGAAGAACACCGCTTTGGCGTTCGTCAGAAAGAAAAAGTCAAAGCAATGCGTGCCGATGTAGACATTTTGACACTAACCGCTACGCCGATTCCAAGAACGCTGAACATGGCGATGAGTGGCATGCGTGATCTTTCAATCATTGCAACGCCTCCGGCACGCCGTTTGGCGGTAAAAACGTTTGTCCGTCAAAGCGAAGACAGTGTAATTCGTGAAGCCGTCTTACGTGAAATTATGCGTGGTGGTCAGGTTTACTTCCTGCACAATCAGGTTGAAACCATCGACAAAGTTGCTGCAGATTTAGAAAAACTGATTCCCGAGGCTCGCATCATCACCGCTCATGGTCAGATGCGCGAACGCGAGCTGGAACGGGTCATGAATGATTTTTATCATCAGCGTTTTAATTTGCTGGTGTGTACCACCATCATTGAAACAGGTATCGATGTTCCAACAGCAAACACTATCATCATGAACCGCGCTGATTCTTTGGGTCTGGCACAGTTGCACCAGTTACGTGGACGGGTTGGACGCTCTCACCATCAGGCTTACGCATACTTGCTTACCCCGCCACCGAAAGCCATCACCAAAGATGCAGTAAAACGGTTAGAAGCCATCGCTTCCCTGGAAGATCTTGGTGCAGGATTCACACTGGCTACTCACGATTTGGAAATTCGTGGCGCCGGCGAATTGCTTGGTGACGAACAAAGCGGTCAGATTCAGTCTGTCGGTTTCACTCTTTATATGGAAATGCTTGAACAAGCAGTCGAAGCTCTTAAATCAGGGAAAGAACCATCATTGGATGAGCTGCTACGTGAGCAAACAGAAGTCGAAATGCGATTACCTGCCCTATTACCGGAAGACTATATTCCGGATATTAATACGCGTTTATCGATGTATAAACAGATTGCCAGTGTTAATAGCGACAGTGAGTTAGCTGAACTGAAAGTTGAGCTGATTGACCGCTTTGGTAAGCTTCCTGATGCAGCGTTAAATCTGCTTTCACTAGCGGAACTGAAGCTGGAGGCGGCGGCGTTAAAAATTCGCAAAATTGAAGCTCACGAAAAAGGGGGTTATATCGAGTTCTATCCAAATGCTGACATTAACCCTATGTTTTTGGTTAAACTGTTACAGTCTCAACCGAAAAAATTTGCAATGGATGGGCCGACAAAATTTAAGTTTGCGGTACCATTAGTCGATAGAAGAGAAAGAATTCAATTTGTTGCAGACATGTTGGGAGAATTCCAGCAAAATTTATTACCAACAGCGTAAGGAAAAGTTCCAACTGGTTAATGTTGCTGATTAAAGCCACTCGACTTGATGAATAATTCGGAACGCCTTGAATGATGTAAGGTGCGATGCACTAAATGACGGAGTCATAATGAAAAACCTGATCCCTTTACTGCTTTTGCTTGTATCCATGCCAAGTTTGGCACAAAGACAGTTTGATATAGAAGTTATCATATTTAAACGAGCGGTCGATGCAGAGAAAATCAGTGAGTCCTGGCCCGATTCTCAGCCAGAAATCAACACTGAGCGTGCTGGCAGCTTTGCCAACGCGAGCTACCGTCAAAGCAAAGGCGTAAAGATGCTGGCGTACTCAGACTACCAACTGAATGACCAGGTTCAACAACTTAAAAAGCATGCTGGCTTTGAAGTACTATTGCACACAGCCTGGCGACAAGGTGATCAACCAAAAAGCTCATCTCCGGTCTTCCACATTCAAGCGGGTAGAGATTACTCCCAACAATATCAATCAGATGGCAGTCTTATCGGCCAAACCAAACAACAAACATCGATTGATGGGGTAACCGAACAGACGATTTCCAAGCCACTGTATGAACTGGATGGAACATTACAGGTGTATGTTCAGCACTATCTTTATGCAGAAGCCATGATGGATCTGAAGCAACCCAGCGTGCGCGAAGTCGTTATTCAGGACCAGCCAATCGAATTCACACCAACTGAGGAAAATGCGGACGGTAATGTTCAAGCTGGAAATCTCACGCCGGTGTCACCAACCGTAGAAGTGGAAAAGTTCCTTAAGAGCTACCGCATGGACCAGAAGCGTAGAATGCGCAGTAATGAAACTCATTACCTCGATCATCCACTAATGGGGATGGTCATTCAGGTACGAAGAGTCGAAGAACAGTAACCCAGTACACACAACTTAAAGCGCCCACGGGCGCTTTTGTCTATCACCGGTAAAACGATGCTCCCAGACTTTCAAATCATAACTCAACGACTTCAGCTGCGTTTGTTACGTGTAGAAGAAGCTCCTCTGTTTTCCCGATGCATTCGACAATCACCCTCACTCCATCAATGGATTGACTGGTGCCACGCTCATTTTTCCACCAAAGATGCCGAACAGTTTATTCTGGCGAATCGCCTAAACTGGGTAAAAGCAGACTCCTATGGCTTTGCAGTATTTAATAAAATGAATAATGAGTTAATTGGCATGGTAGCGATCAACGAGTTCTATCGAGTATTTAACATGGCCAGCTTAGGCTACTGGGTTGCAGACGAAGCCCAGCACCAAGGATATGGTAAAGAAGCGCTAGAGGCACTTATCGAATTCTGTTTTAGCGAGCTCGAACTGACACGTCTGGAAATTGTGTGTGATGTCGATAACCTGCCGAGTCAAAACCTGGCGTTGGCCTGTGGTGCACTAAAAGAAAACATTGCGCGTAATCGGTTTGTATTTAACGGCCAGCCTAAAGACGGTATCGTCTTTTCGTTAATTCCAGAATAATCCACTAGCGATAAAAAACCCGCCGAAGTGGCGGGCGGGTTTTTCAATACTGTTAATGAAGCTTCAAATTTGGCCGCAATACACGGTTAATTCGCCCAACCAACATCATGAGCCCTGTTTTTAACACACCATGTAGCGCCATTTGGTGAATACGGTAAAGAGAAATATACACCATACGCGCAATTCGACCTTCAACCATCATAGAGCCTTTAGTCAGGTTACCCATCAAACTACCGACAGTAGAAAAGCGGCTAAGCGACACTAAAGAACCGTGGTCTTTGTAGACATATGGCTTTAACTCACGGCCATTAATTTTCGCCACAATATTTTTAAACGCCAGAGAAGCCATCTGATGTGCCGCTTGCGCCCGAGGTGGAACGAAAGAACCATCCGCTTGAGTACACTGGGCTAAATCACCAATAACAAAAATGTTTTCATCTCGCGTAGTTTGCAAGGTTTCGGTAACGACAAGTTGGTTGATACGGTTGGTTTCAAGACCGGCAATGTCTTTGATAAAATCCGGTGCTTTAATACCAGCAGCCCAAACCATAATTTGCGCATTAATCTTGTCACCATCTTTAGTGGTTAATCCATCTTTGTCCGCCTGCGTCACCATAGTCGCAGTACGAACGTTTACACCAAGTTTGGTCAATTCGCTGTGAGCCGCGGAGGAAATACGTGGAGGCAGCGCAGGAAGAATGCGCTCTCCAGCTTCAACTAGGTTAACATTAAGCTTACTGGAATCTAAGTCGCCAAAGCCGTAGGTACGTAGCTCTTTAACCGCATTATGCAGTTCGGCAGATAACTCAACCCCTGTTGCACCAGCACCAACGATAGCAATATCAACACTTCCCTGACCATTTTTAGCGTGCAGCTTAAGAAACTCGTTGTTCATTTCTTTACGAAAGCGGTGAGCCTGCTCAGGGCTATCAAGGAAGATACAGTTTTCACGAACACCAGGAGTATTGAAATCGTTTGATGTGGAGCCAATCGCCATCACTAGCAGGTCATAACTCAGCTCACGCTTTGGCATCAACAATTCGCCGTGATCGTCTGTCAGTTCACTAAGAACAATTTTTTTACTCTCACGATCAATTGACTCCAAACTACCAAGCTGAAAATCAAAACTGTGATTTTTAGCGTGGGCACGATAACTCAGTGCATCAACCCCCTCATCCAGAGAACCAGTTGCCACTTCGTGCAATAACGGTTTCCACAAGTGGCTTGCTTTACGGTCCACCAAAGTTACATCTGCACGGTTCTTTCGGCCCAGTGTTCGCCCAAGCTTAGTAGCTAGCTCAAGCCCACCAGCACCACCGCCAACGACAATAATGCGTGTCACAACAGAAATCCTCAAAATAATGAAAAATCAAAACTCAGCATGACTGTGTCACACTGAAAAAAATCTTAAAACTGTAACGGGCCGGCTATCTCTCTAGCTGCTATCTATGACTCATATTTCATTTATCAGAACGATTCAATTGACTTCACAAGCACCTTTTGTGCTTTCAGGTCAAATTTTTTGGCAAGTTATTTGTCTTGCTCTTTGTCATTTTTTTGATGTCGGTCAAATTATTTCGCGCTTCACATTATATCTGGCAAATTTCGTCACGCAACCTCATATTGATAGAAATAATAGGGTTTTTCAGCAAATTTTCCCCAATAAAAAAACGGCCACCCGAGTGACCGTTTTTAATATAAAAAGCTTAATAATCAAGCATTTTTAAACGCTTTTATCGCCTGAAGATGTTGGGAGATTTTTTTAAACTTATGGCTTTCAGCATCGTCCCATATGATGTCGTAGTAATCTTCCAGTGCCTGTGCTGTCTTATGGTTATCCAACATCTCATCGTGACGGGATAAAATCACCAGACAACGCCCCTTATTTTTCATTCGATACTGAGCAACACATTTAGTCGCAATATCTTCGTATTCTTCAGGGCGGTCAATTTTTCCGCCCATATTATCTTCAGGGTTCAGGTTTGGATTCAAAATCACTTGCTTTATACCGCACAAAAAACCAATTCTTTCTGACCAGTATCCACCTAAACCAACACCACAAATAATAGGATTAGGATCTTCAGATAACTCAATGGCTTTATGCACCTCTTTTAGCAAGTGCTGCATATCATGTTTTGGATGCAACGTACTATAGCTGACTAAACGTACATCATCGTCAATGAACTGCAGTTGCAAGACTTTCTCATGGTTCCCCGGACTGGTTGAGTCGAACCCATGTAAGTAAATAATCATAATACTCCCCCGCTCCTTGAGATTTTAATCTACCACGAACCCTATGGTTTTAAACTAAATCATATGCAATCTAAAGCTACATATATGATAAACAGTGATCTTAACAACAAAACGATCGTTGAATTTTAATCGCCTGCTGAAGGTAATAATCCTCGCCCCATAGCTGATAGGCAAGTAAATACCATAGCATAGCCATCATGGTGGTTCTTGGTAGCCACGAACGTACCCCCTCGACCCAGTCATCAACCTGTTCAATTTCTCTTAGCTGGCAATACCGGGCAATTGACTCGAGAGGTTGCTCACCCGCCACTTCAATACTCAGTGCTAAATCCATCCTGGGATCAGCAATTGACGCATATTCCCAGTCAATAACTTTGACACCTTGTTCCGTTTTGACCATGTTATAGCCAGCTAAATCAAAATGGCACAGCGAATAACCCACACTAACCAAATTAGGTGGATTTCGCCATTGTTTATAAATCTTTTCGAACTCTGGGCTCTTCAGCTCAGGTTTGATCTGCAGCCAATAATGATCAACACGCGCTAGAAAAGAAAATGGAACGACAGGAATCTTAGTGGTGTCAACGGTGTGAATTTTGCTTTGAATTTTTAACACAGAATCGAAACTGACACTCGAAGCTAACGACTCCCCTTCTATCCATTCAACCAGTAACCCATGCTCATTAATATAAATTGGCATAGGTGCAATATGAGTTTCATCAATCGCTTTCAGAATTTGATACTCCTGAAAGCGTGAGATGGAAAAGGCTTTAGTAATTTGGGTCGTCGGCCGCCATACATAAGACTTCCCTCGCTGACAAACAATTTTCCAACAACGATTGGTTAACCCGCCGGTCAATGTTTGCGCATACTCCGGCGGGAAAGAAAAATAGTGAGCAACAGACCTTAATGTCGGATCCAATGTACATGCTTCATGCCAGGACATTCTTGCCATCACTCACCTCGTTCTTTCAATGGTCAGCGGTTAAAAACCCAATAAGCTTTTAGACTCTTGCTTACGAATTTCAGTTTCGTCAGCCCACTCAATCAGCCCGGTTTCAAGATCCATCAGACGCATAGTCATTTTGTAGTATACGTCTTTGTCGCTGCCTGCACTTTTCACAATGCTTGCTAGATTGCCATAGAGCATGTACTGGGCTCCGACCATTTTGCCGAACTGAATCGCGGTACTTTGATTAACCAGTTCATCATTGTTCTGGAAGTTCAACTGTTCACGCACCGATTCGACACGATCCATGTCTACAAAGCGAAACTTGCCAGAATTCAGCATCTTGGTACTGATGGTGTCGGTGATCGACTCAGTATCAATATGCTCGCTTGTTTTATTCTTAATACGTTCGACAAACACAATGGGTCGTGAGTCACGGGTGATAGCCGCCACTGAACCGGACATCATCATGCTATCAACCATTTCAGCAGCAATCTTCTGTAAATCGGTTGAACCGAAATCAACAGTGGTTGTTTCCACCGCCTGTGCGTCGCCGTAGCTGACCTTGTTAGAACAGCCACCCAAAATAACGGCTAAACCAAGTAATGCAATGACACTTTTTCTCATTTGAGTTCCCTTACTAATCATCAGACTCACGGATCTGAACCCTAAACTGTTTACCATTTGGATTAACAGATACTTCAGAAATTGAAATTGTTTCCATGCCACGGATTATGGCCTGTTTCCAGGGCGCCAAACGAGTATTCACCTCAAGACCATTATCATCGTACCAATAAAAGCGGTATTGAATATGCTGATCGCCGCTGTAATTGCTGACTAAGCGGACGATGCCACGAGCATGGCCATCAACATCAATCGTGGAAATATCATCAATAACCAGCCTTCCACCTAAAACGTTGTCAGCAAACAAAACGCGTTGAGCCTCACCATCCACACTTAGTCCGGCGGTGTTCTTACTACACCCGCCTAACGCCAGTATTGAGAATAGAATTACAAACCATTTTTTCATCACAATTTCCCTAATTGTTTATGCCAGATAGTCGCATTAGCACCTTGCTGCGATAACCAAACCAGAGTCGTTCCCTGATCAGGGACAGAAAAACGATAAGATTGCCCATCTGCAGTTAAAATCTGCTCTCCCGAAGCCACGATCTTGACCGCCCCATTAACCTTGGCTGGTAACGTTATCCAACTGCGGGTGTCCGGTTGTTCAGTTAAGGTATTCCATATATTGAATACCAAATTACCCACATCATTACCTTGTGCGGTTTCTTTTCTCACCTGATCTTTAGCCAATACCCGCAATGCCTGTCGTATTACCATGGTCGGCATTCTTTCTGACAAGTTACGCTCAGCCATCAAGTCAACATCTGTCAGTGGAGAAGACACCAGACCCTCGCCATTAAGCTGTAGATTATATCGCTCTTTATACTGAGAGCTTTTATAATAAGGCAAAGCAATAGAATACAAAGCGCTGTTACCCCGACTGTCATACAGAGGTAAAGATAGTCGCCAGCTATCCATGGCTTTAACAATACCTTGCTCATCTAAAATAATAACCCTGCCTTGCCCTTCTTGCAGAGTTTGTGCCACCCCATACTGCTCTTGCAACAGCTTCAGGTCCTGAGTCATTCCCAGCCGTTGAGCGACACGTAAGGTGCCATCAATCACCGCTTTATTATTCGGAGAAACGGCCAGCGCCCGGCGATAATCGACATAAGCGTTATTTAAGTCATTCGATGCTTCATACAAAAGCGCTGACAAATAAAGCAAATAAGCATTTTGAACCGCTTGAAGCGTTTTTCCTGCATCAGGGTATTGTGCCAATACACTCCCTAGATTCGCACTCACCCCATTTGCTTTTAGCTCTTGTTGCGCTTGTTGCAGTTCTACTTCACGGCGAGCCTTTGCCTGTTCCTGAACCTGGTTAGCCCGCCGCATTTCCACCAAAGCGCCGTCGAGATCATTAGCCTGAACATAATTCAAGCCCAGATACAGGTGCAAAAAGCCGAGTTCGTAATCAGCTGGTTGATATTGATTTAAGTTGTCATTTACAGCCAGAGAACCCACACTGGTCGCCGTATCACTAACCGATATAATGGCTTTACTCTGTTGACGTTTGACCGCTTGATCAGAAAGTTCGAACCTAGTTTTGCTCTCCTGATACTCTTGATTAAGAAAGTAAACTCGTCCCTTCTCCAAGTTATCAAGAATCTCACCAGCCACATACTCGTCAAGCATGTCACTCGCCTGAGTATATTGACCCGCTTTAACGGCTTGATACAACTCTTGGTTTTGCGCACTGTAGTGGCTGAAGAGATTGCCTGCCGTCATGCTGGAACATGCACTGAGAAACAGACTAACGAAAACAACCGTAATGTGCCGTTTTATCACCTGCACCACACACTCCGTCATCAGGCTCGATTAAACATAATTAGGTGGAAAACAATAATGCCCGGTTTCGTTTCCGGGCATTATTTTAGCTCATTAAAAGTGGCCCTAGTGGACGACCACCTACAAGGTGCATATGAATATGGTACACCTCTTGTCCACCGTGTGAATTACAATTCACCAGCAAACGATAGCCATCTTCGTCTATCCCTTCTTCTTTCGCTAACTTTCTCGCGACTGTAAACATACGTCCGAGAGCCAACTCATCATCGGGTTCTACATCATTAACCGTTGGGATCAGCTTGTTAGGAATAATAAGAATGTGACTCGGAGCGCGAGGGTTTATATCCCGAAAGGCAGTCACTAGGTCATCTTGATAGAGAACATCCGCTGAGATCTCTTTACGAATGATTTTACTGAAAATGGTTTCCTCAGCCATAAACTGCTCCATATATTATGTTTTTTAACAAGTGATTATGACTTTGAGTATGCGCTAAGGCACTTTAAAGCTCAACACAAAACACTATCCAGTTAACACATTTCAAATCTTACCCTGCCAACATGACTGTTTTGTAACATTAGTCTATTTATCCGTTTTGAATGGTGTATAGAATGTGGTCAAGTTTGTCCGCCATTATGACAAAACTATTTAATAAACCTGAACTCGGGTTAATAACAATTATTCGCTTTATTTTTGAGAATGTATTTATTTGGGGGTAAGTTATGCAAGGTTCCGTAATTAGACGGATGTATGCAGGATTTGCATTAATTATCATAATGTTTGCGGTAACCGTTGCGATTATGATGAGCGGAATGAATCAAATTCATTCCAACTTTGGAAGCGTTTCAAAGACGGCTTTGCCATTGGTTTCATTGTCGAATCAAACCAGCGTGCAATTACTCTCTGCTGACAAGTCATTCAAAGACTACTTAACCACACAAAATATTGAGCGCATGAACGAAATGCGTGCTTCCTTTACTGAGTCAAAAGAGGTATTTAAGCAGACTCTTCATGATCTGGAACTCGCGAGTCAATCTCATTCCGAGCTTATTGAACGTATTGAAACATTAAAACAGCTTGAAAATCGCTACTTTACCGAAGCCGATGAAGCCATGGACAATTATCTGGCGATGTTTGATGCACAGGCTCGGGTACAAAAATCAACCCGGGAATTCCAACGTCTGAATGCTGAACTCAGTGCAGGAATGAAAGAAGCGGTGGATGGGCAAGATAATATCTCGATAAAAATCATGGCTAAAAGCTACTTTATGAAGCTGAGAGACGCTGAAGTCATCACCTCTGACGCACTGGCAAGCAACGATATTGAATTCGTAGAAGCTGCAGTCGCCAAAAACAAAAAAGCGGTCACCCACTTAAACTATGCCTATCGTGGACTTTCAGCTCAACTTGAAGATCTTAAGAGTGCTTTTGACAAATCCGTTGAAAAGTTCACTCAAGATATTGGTCAAAAAGGCGGTGTGTTAGACCAGCACAATGAGTACCTGAAAGCACGCGCCGCTCTGTATGACAACATCAGCAACCTGGCAACCGAAGTTGACAACGCAATGACCATTTTGGATTCGTTTAACGAGACCGCAACCAGTGATCTCAATCAGTCATTAGCGGATGCCGGGGAAGTCTATCAACAAGGGGTTTACAAAGCGATTGCAATTGGTATTGGCGTTCTCATTGTTGCAATGGCAATCGGCTATCATCTGGCGCAGAGTGTACGTGAGCCACTAAAACGTATCCTTACAACCCTTGAAAGCCTGACTGAAGGGGATATGACAAAGAGAATCGATATTCGTTATAACAACGAGTTCAGCCGTGTTAGTGGCCACATTAATTCACTGGCTGACAATCTGCATAACATCCTTATGAAGCTAAACCAGGCATCCGATAACCTCACCTCAACAGCCAACAATAATCAGACGACCTCTCAGGGTGCACAATCACAACTGAATACTCAAAGGGAGCAAACAGCGAACGTAGCCACCGCCATGACGCAAATGGCACACTCAGTAGAAGAAGTGGCCAACAGTGCGCAAAGCTCACTTGAAATGGTTCAGCAGGTTGAAACAGCATCAGAGTCGGGCCGCGTTATCATGAGCCAAAATATATCGACTATTAATCAACTGGAAACACGCCTCAATGAATCGGTGCAGGCTACCAGTGACCTGCTGACGATGAGTAATCAAATTGGTTCAATCCTGGATGTCATCCAAAACATTGCTGAACAGACCAACCTGCTCGCTCTAAATGCCGCCATTGAAGCAGCGCGTGCCGGTGAGCAAGGCCGGGGATTTGCGGTCGTTGCCGATGAAGTTCGTGTGCTGGCACAACGCACTACAGAATCAACCAGCGAAATTGAAAATATGATCAGTAACTTACAGTCGGGGTCGACCAATGCAAGTAAAGTGATCGAAAGCTGTATGCAAGACATGAAGCAATCTGTCGAACAAGCCTCCAATGCCAATAGCGCAATGGAAGAGATCCAGGCTCTGATTATAGAAATAAGCCAGATGAGTACTCACATTTCACAAGCGGCTGTCGAGCAAAACGAAACCACAGCAAGCATCGCGCGTAGTATTGAAGATATCAATCTGATTGCCGATGAGAGTTATCAGGCAATGGCTGAAATCGCAGGAAACAATAACAGCCTGACTCAACTTGCGACACAGCAGAGTGAACTGGTACATCGCTTTAAACTGTAGTGATAAAGGTTAGATTTATCGCATACAAGGTTGTGACATTGTAATGATTAAGTAAAAACTACCGCCGGGGTGACCTTTTCTCAAGGGTCACCCTTGTTTTTTCCGCACAGCATCGTTATATGATACTTATGGCTTGCGGCAAACCTTTCATACTCCACTATTTTGCAAGCCAAACATGAGGAAGATTTATGGCCGTTCATGTTGGCATCATAGACCAGGATCCTGTGCGCCTGGTCACTCCACTACTGGATAATCGAACTGCGAGTCGCCATATCGTATTCATCGGTGATAGTACGCAGGAAACAATGTATGTGCGTTTACACACGGTATTAAAGCAACGCGGCATTACTTCAGAGTTTTTTGAAATCCCATCGGGTTCAAACATTTCTGAAATAAAACAAGCCATAGAGGTTTTAGCCGAGGATCTTAAGCGACGTAACCTGAATATTAAACTCAATGCCAGCTGTGGATTACGACACCGGCTATTATGCGTTTACGAAGTCTTTCGTACTTATCATTGGCCTATTTTTGTTGTTGAACCCGCCAGTGATTGCCTGTGTTGGCTCTATCCGGATGGCAATAAAGACACTCAGGTTCAGGATCACATCACCATTTCAGACTATTTAACAATATTCGGTGCACGCGGTGAATTCAGTGAACATAACCTTCCACCACAACTGGATGAAAAACTCTACAAATTGGGTGAACGTTGGGCTAGCAATGCGCTTGAATTGGGTCCAGGCCTGGCAACGCTCAATTACTTAGCGACCACCTGCCGCAAAGAGCAGTGTCTGGATGTCGAGCTATCCGAAAAACAACAGGGATACCGGGAATTAAACATGCTGATTGATGACCTGGTAGCAACAGAAATTGCCAGCTACGCCAACGGTACCCTGACCTTCGTTAATGAAGATGCACGACGCTTCTCGAACGGTGAATGGCTGGAAACACTTGTGCACAGCACGGTCAAACAAATTCAGGACGACTTACCCACCATTCAGGATCGTTCATTAAATGTTCAGGTATATCGTCAATTAGGTGATAAAGAGGTTCGAAACGAACTTGATATCGCAACCGTGGTCAACAACAAGCTGTATATCATTGAGTGTAAAACCAAAGGTATGCGAGACGACGGCGACGACACACTGTATAAGCTCGAGTCGTTAAGAGACCTGCTGGGAGGGTTACAAGCACGCGCTATGCTGGTGAGTTTCCGCCCTCTGCGACACAACGATATTACCCGGGCAGAAGATTTAGGCCTTGCTTTAATCGGTCCTGATGAACTTAAAGACCTGAAAACACACTTAACTGCCTGGTTTAAGCAAGCTGGCGGAGATGAACAAATTTAAAAATTGAAAGCCCGCTTTTGTTGATAAGCGGGCTTTATGTTTACCACTAAAGCAAAGTATTTAAGAAACCAAATCAAAACATAAGTTTCGAACAGTTTTACATCTCTACCAGAGTCATAAAAATCATCGACATTTTACTCAATCGACAAGATTAAGAATCGTCTTCTGTAAAGTTAGATGGCAAGGTGGTTTTCATTTTATTCCACACTTGAGCACTTTCGATACCGTACTGACGAATCACGTGAGGTAGCTGATCACGACTACCCGATTGACAAATATCCAGCAAATCACGGTAAAAGGCTAATGCAAGATCACGCGCTTCAGGATTAGAGAAATAATAACTGCCAATTCTGTCATACAGTTTTCTGACTCCGTTAAAAATCAGGCCATAAATCTGATTTCCGGAATGAAAAGCCAAACGCTGAAACAACATATAATCGTAAAAATTAAACGTCTTAGCCATTAAAATTGACTGACGTTTCTCTTCATCTTTCTCTCCATCATCTTTAACGTGCTGCTGAATCTTCTCGGCAAACGGTGATGAAGCGATAAATGCATCCCATGATTCTGCAGCCAGTAACGTATCACAGGATTCAATCACATTAGAAATCGTGCGCTCTGAACTTTCTTTATTCACTTTGAATGCGTAACGCATAAAAATTGGACTAATATTCGTTCGAGCTGCGAGCAAATCTTCAACAATACTGGTTGCGTTATCAGCATCCAATGTCATCAAAGTATCTAAAATATGCAGGCCAGAAGTTTCCATAAATTGGTTAACTTTGGTTGGTTTACCGTGTTGAATCGTCAACCAGCCATCGCGAGCAAGTCTTTGTAACACTTCTCTTAACGTGGTTCGGGTTACCCCAATCAGTTCTGACAATTCTCTTTCTGCTGGAAGAATTGAACCTGGTGGGAAACGGCCATTCCAAATACTTTCAATAATATATTTTTCTGCGAAACCTGCTGGGCTTTTTGCCTTAATAACCATTAAGTACTTATCCAGTTTGCTATTTATTAAAGTCGAATAGGACTCATCATACCACTAGTTATCATCCAGCGAAAACAAACCATAGTTAAAGTTTTCACAAAACTCACGATTGAGCTCAACTCAGGGCATCGTCGGGTCATTCGCCCTCAAAAATATGTTTCAAAATATTTCAAATCGTAACTTTTAATGCACAAAAACCACATAAAAAAAGAGAGTTTACTCACATTAATAATTTCATATTTAGCAAAATAAACTTACCTAAAAGTAGGTATTTACGTGAGCTTGGTTGTATTTACGCACATTTTATATTCGTATAGTCTTGAATTTGATTTTTTTATTATCTTCAAATCATGATTTAGCCACAAACATACAGTTTGTTAATTATAAATAGCCTACTTATCGAACATTGAACACTTATTGACTAAATAACTCATACGAGTAGAGTTGCGGTCGAAGTATAGAGTGCTTGTTTTGCTCAAGGAGTGACTTGGCAAGGTTCTAATTGGTAATACTTGTTATTGCCTTTCTAAGTCGCTGTTTATAACAGATTAAATTAATTAGATTTTTTACGATTAATTAGCAAAACAAGTTGTTTGCCAAGTCTAAATTATTATAACAGTGAGAGTAGTAACCATGCCGATGTCCCTTGGAAACGCTTTTATCAAGAATTTCCTAGGAAAAGCACCAGATTGGTACAAAGTTGCCATAATTGCCTTTCTTATTATCAACCCTATTGTTTTCTTCTTTATCAACCCCTTTGTTGCGGGTTGGTTATTAGTCGTTGAATTTATATTCACCCTAGCGATGGCTTTAAAATGCTATCCGCTACAACCAGGTGGCTTATTAGCCATTGAAGCGATTGCAATAGGCATGACCAGCCCGGCTCAGGTTAAACATGAGTTAGTCGCCAATATTGAAGTTCTGTTGCTATTGATATTTATGGTGGCGGGTATTTACTTCATGAAGCACCTGCTGCTGTTTATTTTCACCAAAATACTGCTGGGGATCCGTTCAAAAGCGACGTTGTCGGTTGCATTCTGTGTTACCGCAGCATTCCTGTCCGCGTTTTTAGATGCCTTAACCGTAATCGCCGTTATCATCAGTGTCGCTGTTGGTTTCTATTCGATTTACCATAAAGTGGCATCCGGACAACCCTCCGGCTCAACGCATGATCACACCAAAGATGAACATATTCCGGAATTAACCCGGGATGACTTAGAGAACTACCGCGCATTCTTACGTTCGCTGCTTATGCATGCTGGTGTCGGTACTGCTCTTGGCGGAGTAATGACAATGGTTGGTGAACCACAAAACCTAATCATTGCTGATCAGGCTGGCTGGTACTTTGGTGAATTTCTGATTCGAATGTCACCAATTACAGTACCGGTATTTATCTGTGGTATCGTCACTTGTATTCTGGTTGAAAAGCTAAAAATATTTGGATATGGCAGTGCACTTCCAGCAAGTGTTCGTCAAATCCTGATCGATTTTGATAATGAAGAGCGTAAAACACGTAATAATCAGGATATTGCTAAACTGTGGATCCAAGGCGCGATTGCAATCTGGTTAATTGTTGGGCTGGCACTGCACCTTGCCGCAGTAGGTTTAATTGGTTTATCAGTCATTATTCTGGCAACCGCATTTACCGGTGTTATTGAAGAACACTCTATGGGTAAAGCATTTGAAGAAGCATTACCATTCACCGCACTGCTTGCTGTGTTCTTCTCTATCGTCGCGGTTATTATTGACCAGGGTTTATTCAAACCCATCATCGATGCGGTACTGCATATTGAAGACAATGGTACTCAGTTGGCTCTGTTCTACGTTGCCAATGGTTTATTGTCTATGGTTTCAGATAACGTGTTCGTGGGTACGGTTTACATTAACGAAGTCAAAGAAGCGATGCTGCAAGGGATGATTTCACGTGACCAGTTTGATCTACTGGCAGTAGCCATCAACACGGGGACTAACCTGCCATCTGTTGCGACACCAAATGGTCAGGCAGCATTCTTATTCCTGCTGACCTCTGCACTGGCACCACTGATTCGTTTATCGTACGGCCGTATGGTTGTGATGGCACTACCTTACACTATCGTTCTGACTGCTGTAGGTCTAATGGGTATCATCTTCTTGGTCGAGCCGATGACACATATTTTCTATGATATAGGTTGGCTGTCTCAGCACCCCATAACGGAAATTGGCAATTTGGTCCCTGAAGGCCATTAAAAATTGCAATAAGCAGGAAACTATTACAAGATTAAAAGCTCTGATATATCAGAGCTTTTTTTATTTGGTCAACTAGAGCGTCACCCTAACCTGGTAAGGATACAACTGTGAGCTTTTTTTCTTCTTTACACACATTTTCTAAAAGTCGCCTTTCCTGGGTATTACTTTTAGTTTTTGTTCTGTTCTTTGAAGCATGTGCACTATTTTTTCAACACGTGATGGTACTTGCCCCCTGTGTCATGTGTATTTACGAGCGAGTTGCGATGTTGGGTATTGGTGGCAGTGCTATTGTAGGTTTAATTGCACCGAGCAATCCGTTATTTCGTTGGCTAGGCTTAGCTGGATGGGGTTTCAGCGCATACCGAGGCCTGATGTTGGCCCTGCAGCATGTAGACTACCAATTTAACCCCTCACCGTTCAAAACCTGCGATATTTTCGTTACTTTTCCAAGCTGGGCGCCATTAAATCAATGGATGCCTTGGATGTTCGAGGCGTATGGTGACTGCAGTAAAGTCGTGTGGCAATTCTTGACGCTATCTATGCCACAATGGCTGGTTATTATTTTTGCCGGCAATTTATTGGTGTTAGCCTTTATCGTTATCTCACAGTTTGTTAAAGAAAAACGTCGTTATTTCAGTTAATAAGACTCTTTTCTTCTATAACAAAAAAGGCACCATTAAGGTGCCTTTTGTGTAGTCAATATACCTAGTCTCTGATCGGTGCAGGCGCCAGCACTTCACGGTTACCATTGTGCCCTGGAGCACTAACGATCCCCTGAGCTTCCAGTTGTTCTACGATACGTGCCGCTCGGTTATAACCAATCTTAAATCGACGCTGAACCCCTGAAACCGATCCCCGTCGTGTCTCTACAACATGCTCCACAACCTGATCGAACAATGGATCGACATCTTCATCACTTTCCATTTTCTCACCGGGCAACATCATTTCAGGGCTTTGATCACCACTGATTATGTCGCTGATATAGTTTGGCTTACCACGCGCTTTCCAGTTATTCACTACTGCGTGCACATCGTCATCGGAAGCGAAAGCACCATGAACACGTACGGTATGGCTTGAACCCGGTGGCAGGTAAAGCATGTCACCCATACCTAACAGAGACTCTGCACCGCCCTGATCAAGAATGGTTCGCGAGTCGGTTTTGGTTGAAACCGTAAACGCAACGCGCGTTGGGATATTGGCCTTAATCAGACCGGTAATCACATCAACCGAAGGGCGCTGAGTTGCCAGAATCAGGTGAATACCTGCAGCACGAGCTTTCTGAGCTAATCGGGCGATCAACTCTTCCACCTTCTTACCAACCACCATCATCAAATCAGCAAATTCATCCACGACGACGACAATATATGGCAGTTTCTCCAGTAATGGCGCTTCCGCATCCATACTGTCACCCTCTTTCCATAATGGATCGTGGATTGGGTGCCCGGCTTCTGCAGCCATTTTGAGCTTATCGTTAAAGCCTTTAACGTTACGCACACCTAATGCAGACATTAGTTTATAGCGTCGTTCCATTTCTCCGACACACCAACGCAACGCATTCGATGCATCTTTCATGTCAGTAACCACTTCAGCAAGCAGATGAGGAATACCTTCATAAATAGAGAGCTCGAGCATTTTCGGGTCAATCATAATAAAGCGAACGTCTTCCGGAGTAGACTTATACAGCATACTCAGGATCATAACGTTCACTCCGACAGACTTACCTGACCCCGTCGTACCGGCAACCAGTACATGCGGCATTTTGGCTAAATCTGCGACAACAGCATCACCCGCAATATCCTGCCCCAACACAACTGTCGTTGGCGATTTAGAGTCTTTAAACTGAGGGCTGCTAATCACATCAGATAAATAGACGGTTTGACGACTCATATTCGGCAGTTCCAGACCAACATATGGTTTACCTGGAATAACTTCGACGACACGTACAGCGATTGCCGACAGAGAACGGGCTAAATCCATCGACAAGCTCGAGATGCGGCTCACTTTAACACCTGGTGCCAAATCTAACTCAAAGCGCGTAATAACCGGCCCAGGGAAGATATCGACCACTTCAGCCTGTATTTTATAATCGGCCAACTTGGCTTCAACCAGTCGTGCAATCTCTTCGAGTGCTTCGCGGTCGATAAAGTTTTCACGCTTTTCTGGATGATAAAGTAACTCTAACGTCGGCATTGGCTCAGCAGGCTTGGGAAGTACTACCTCTTTCTGCACTAAGAATGGATTCTGCTGACCAGCCATATTCTGCTGCGCCTCGGACACCAGACTCTGAAATGCTGACACATCTTCATCTGCATTATCGTCTTCAGATTCAACGTCAGAGCCTGCCGCCTCTGGTTGCTCCTCAACCGTTGACTGAGGAAAATCATCGTCATCATCTAACACATCGAAATTAGAAATCGTAGGTTCGATATGAGTATCTTCAGGCTCAACACTATTCATTACCTGTTCAAGCTGAGCAGAATCGACTGAAGGATCCAGTTCATCGACAGAGTCAAGTGAGACAGTTACCTGCTCATCACTGGTTGATACTGGTGCGACATCGTCCTGAACGAAATCATCAGATTCACGCGCTTCCATGTCCAGTTCTTCAATGGTCGAAGTCAATTGCTTGCTTCTAGCAGGAGATTCTTGTTCATCGTCCTCATAGTAATACATTGGCCTGGTTGGCGACGCAGGTTTATCCACATCGGCATCATCTTTAGGCATATGAATATTAAAGCGACGTTCAGTAGCCGCCGGTTGAGGTTCTGGCTGTTCGAACTCACTGGAAACAAACGGATTATTTTCCTCTTCATCAACGTCAGGCGATGTAGAAATAGGGTCTGCAATAGCGGGCGACACGAGCTGAGGCTCAACCAGTTCGTCTTTTTGACCTCGAATACGATTCAGTAACCAATGAAAAGCAGAAATGCTGACATCACCAAGACGCTCAACAATGCTTAGCCATGAAATACCTGTCAGCAGAGTAAAACCCGCTCCCCACAAAAACAGCAATACTAGAGTGGTTCCCAGTACATTTAACGTCGGCAGAGCTAAGCTGGTTAATACATCACCGACAACACCGCCAGAAGAGAAATACCAAATATCATCAAAGTTAATATCGGCCAGACCGCAGCTGGTCAACAGCAAGACAACCAGTCCTAAAAGACGAGTTCCCCACAACATCAAATCAATCGGTTCATCTTCGCTACGACTGCGCAAAATAATCCATGCCGCAACCGTTAAGATGACGGGTAACGGGTACGCAAGGGAACCAAAAACAAAGAATAGCGTGTCAGCGACCCAGGCCCCAACAATACCGCCGCTGTTATGGATATCGGTTCCCCAGGCAGTCTGGGACCAGGACGGATCCGCCGGGCTAAAAGTAAACAAAGCCACGGCTAGTAGAATAGAAAGCAGTACAGATAAAATGAGCCCACACTCTTTAAGTCTTTGAGCACCGTTCAAGCGAGGAGCAGCAAGCTCTTCACTTGTTTTAATAACTGTCTCAACTTTATTTTTGTTCTCTTTGAACATAAACCAACTTGATTATGATTATCGCCAGCGTGAATACACTATACTCACATTGGAATGGTGAAAACAGTCCGAGCGGCAAAAGCCGCTCGGTTTGTTAGAAGATTTAACCATATCAAGGCCAAAAACCCAATTAACTAAAGTCAGAATGTGGCAAGAAATACTACAATTCAGAATTTAGAGTCTGTTATCGAGTTTTGATCACTAACTGATTGGTTTGTTTCACTTCTTCCATCACTACATAGGTACGAGTGTCATTCACACCCGGTAAGCGTAACAAGGTATCACCAAGTAGTTTGCGGTAAGCGCCCATATCTGATACTCGAGTCTTTAACAAATAGTCGAAGTCACCCGAAACCAAGTGACATTCCTGAATATCATCCAGCTTCTGTACTGCGGTATTAAACTGTTCAAATACATCTGGCGCACCACGGTTTAATGTAATTTCTACAAATACCAATAGCGAAGCATCGAGGTATTGAGGGTTTAACAACGCAGTATAACCTGTGATGTAGCCCTGACGCTCTAAACGACGAACGCGTTCCAGACATGGAGTCGGAGATAAACCCACACGCTTAGATAATTCTACATTCGAAATACGACCATCTTTCTGCAACTCATTCAAGATATTGCGATCAATACGGTCTAAATCCTTGGACGGCCTTTTATAGTTGTCTGCCATTTTTATTCCACCTTATTACTTCCTTGCAAAAAATATACTACAACTTTTTAATATGCAGTTTCAAATCTTAAACAATAGCGCATATACTAGCAATAAACTCGTCATAGAGCTCAAGATGCAGTCAATACAACCACACATAGCTAAGGAGTTAGGATGATTATTGGTGTACCTAAAGAGATCAAAAACCACGAATATCGCGTGGGCATGACCCCGTCAAGTGTGAGAGAAGTTATCTCACACGGCCACCAAGTTTATATAGAAACAAATGCCGGGGGAGGCATCGGCTTTTCGGACGATGATTACATCTCCGTGGGCGCATCCATTCTTCCTACCGCTGCTGACGTTTTCGCGAAAGCAGAGATGATTGTAAAGGTTAAAGAACCTCAAGCTAGTGAACGAGCATTACTCAAAGAAGGGCAAATATTATTTACTTATTTACACCTAGCTCCAGATTTT
>Ga0075011_10000079_pt1 | contig 46724 bp, 40 predicted proteins | sample TARM_MetaG_T_14_FD_72354 | JGI IMG/M metagenome (GOLD analysis project Ga0075011, IMG submission 72354) | Freshwater microbial communities from Pennsylvania, USA, analyzing microbe dynamics in response to fracking - TARM_MetaG_T_14 | ecosystem: Environmental > Aquatic > Freshwater > River...
GGTTTCGGCATGACGATACGCAGTGCATATCCGACAACAATAAAAAACAATAGCGTCCCTACCAGCCCTACTTCCCATAGCAACATACTCAGCGAAGTAGAATCTAACAATGCATTAAAAATAATATTGAGAAAGCCCGGTGCCACTGTACTCCCCCGGTTTGTTGCATTCAGTCCATATCCAAACAGCTGACTTGGTAAACCATATAAGTCACTATGCTCTCCCCAGAAAAACAGGGTTGTCATTCTACCCAGCTCTCCGGTTTCCATGATGTAATTCGGGTCAAAAACATAAGAGAGCGAGTCGATAAAAATCTCGAGCGCTCCCTTGTCTGAACTACCAGCGAACGCAGATGAATAAGAAGCAGCCAACAGCATAATTGCAACCGAGATCAGCGCTAATAATCCACCCACAATCGTCAATGCTGTTTTAATATCCAGACGCTTCATCCCGGCTAAGTAGCTCGGAGAAAACCACACAAATGCCATCAATAACGGTGAAAGTAAAATGACAAACTTAACTTCACCTAAGATACATAAAGCAAAAGCAGCAACAATATGAATACCTGTGTTAAGTTTAGTCGCTAAGCCATGTTTGTATTCAGAAAGTTTAAGCAGCATTATCAGCAAGCAAAACAACCCCATCGCGGCGGTGTTTCCCCCCTTCATCGGATCACCACCAAATGTTCCGACAACCGCGTCCCATTTCTCATACTCGCCACGGTAAGCGACCCTTTTCGGTACAATGATCAATATCTGATAAATGATCACCGGAAACTGAATATAAAACACCCAATAAAGCGCTTTAGTAATGCGGTAAATTTGCGACTCCCGGCAAAATCCGAGTAACAAGCACAGCATGATTAAAGAGATCGCCATCTCATTTTTCATACCGACAATGGTGACTTTTATACCACTTTGCAGAACCGTTGATACCACAGCAAGAACCAACAAACTGACAAACAGCAAAAGCAGTATCCGCTCCTGACTATCTAGGTAGAAATCACTATAACGAGTCTGCATCATTAACAGCAGCACCATCATGCAAGTCAACAGGAACGGTAGCCATAAGACAGCTCCGATGCCTGTGAAATACTGAACAACGCCACAGAACACCAAAGTTGTCAGAGTAACAACTTGCAAATAGAAGCCGCTGTTTAAACTTAAAGTCATTTGGCCTCCATACCACTACGCATGGACGAAGCTCGCTGATTAACTTTCAGATAAATAAACCCGTAACGGACAGCGGAAAGAACCGCATACGCGATAACGGAATAAGCATAATCAGAATAGAAATATGGCAGAATGACAAAAGCAATCACGACAACAGCAAGCTGTTCAACCTGAATCCGTAAGAAATACCTCGGTGAGCCAAAAACCAACTCAATCACAGTCAATGGACAAATCGCTAAAGCCGGGAACAGATAAGGAAGCATATAACGAGAGGTCGGGACCGATTCGACCCATTCATGACTTATCCATTGTTGACTATTTGCAAATTCCATTACCAGCGGATAGAAAATAAACACACCTGCGGTTGCAATCACGCCAAGGATAAACAAAAGCTTTCTGACTTTTATGAACTCGGGGAAATTAAATCGTTGGTTACGAAAGTCGACCGACCATTTTGAGAAAATTGAATTACGTACCGCGTTCCCGACAATCACAACCGGAGATAAGCAAAAGCGACTCACAATCGCAAAATAGCCAGCAGTGACCGCTGAAAACCAAAAGTTAATCAGCACAGTCGGCAGATTACTGTTGGCCATAGCCAGAACCTCTGCACTGCCTATACTCATAATATGCTGTTGATTACGCTTAAAAAAATGCCAATTAGACTTTAACGACCAATGCTTCCAACGTAGCTGCTTGAATGGGAAGGAGTATACCAGCCATAAAAAGACCATGACCAACAACGCCAAAGCCCAACTCCAGTAAAGTAATTCTGCACTTGGCGTAATTAACACACACACCAGCACCAAAGTGGACGCCATTAAACGTTGCAATGCCAATAGTTTCATTTTCTCATCACGTAACAGCATGTTTTCAGATATCAGAATCCAGCCATGTGCGAGCGTTAATACGTAATATAACGTGAATGATTTATCGAACAGCCAGACAACAACTGCAGTAAACGCAGCAGCAATAATTAACGTTTGTACGATACAAAAGATGACATTTTGCGCTAAATAACCATCTTGTTGCTTTGGAATCAATAACTGGGATGCAAAAGTACAGACTTGGGCGCCAATAAGCACAATGCTATAAACCATGGCATAGATACCCACTTCGTCCATGCCATATTTGTCAGAAACAAACCAAATAGACGAAGCACCGATCACCTGAGTAATCATTGATGAACTGGCAATTGTCGAAATACTTTTGAGCAAACTCATTCCAGTTACTCCTCAGCTAATAGCGCTGAAAATTCACCTTGTGAGATAAACTGCTTACTTTCTTCACTGTGAAGATTATCGTCATGAACCCTGTTTAATACAGCCCCAATGGTTGTAATACCAGGATGAGTAAGTTTCGAAACATCTTTGCGAATATAATTAGACGCCCGCCGTTCAGCCTGGACAATCACCACTACGCCATCGAGAGCCTGAGCGGCGATCTGTGTATCTTTACTATCACTCAAACAGGGCAGATTAACCACGACACGCGCATACCGTTCGCTTAATTCAGTGATCATCCGACGGAAAATATCACCGGAGAAAAAGACTAATGGAGACTGTGTCAATTGGCCACGGGGCAGGAAATCACACCGTTCATCAATACGCAAAATCAACTCATCAGGGGTATTGGTACCCCACTGAGCAGCACCTAACGGCTCTATCACATTGCCACCTTCACCTGCCGATGAAGACAGTGACAGGTCACTGCGATAATCAAGATCAAGCAATAATGTTTTATGATTGAGATTGAAACTTTCAGCCACCAGCTGCGACACTAACGAAGCGCCTTCTTTTGCGGTTGACCCCACAATACCAAAAGAACGCGTGGCTGAGGACGTAAGCTCAATAGTGGTTTTAAGGCCGTGAAAAGTTTCCATCGCCAACCTGTTCGCTCTAATTATCGCGGCAAGCTCAGATCTCGACTTAGCCTGAGAAAAGTCCGGCAAATCAGCAAGTGGCTTGATACCCAATTTTTTCGGTATCTGATCAAGACTGTATATCTTACGGTCCATCGCTGTTCGAATGATCACATACAGGGTCGACAAAGCAAAAGCCATCACACAAACCATGATCAACAATAACGGCTTATTTGGTTTCTGTGGCCGCTTGGACACAGAAGCCGGATCGTAAAGCACTGCATCCGGCTCGCGATAAGTCGATGTGAGGTCTTGCTCTTTACTACGCTCAAACAGTTGTTTATATAACTCTTCAGTTTTATCAAGATCGGTTTTCATCGACTCGTACTTGTCACGCTTGGCAACCATCGATTTGAAGCCATCTTTCTGATTCTGTAATAACGCCTTGTATCGATTCTCCTTGGTCAATTGCGTTTGATACTCTTTATACAAACCGACTTTTAACTCTTCCAGCAATTGGCGAGATTGAAGCTGAATCGCCTCGATTTGTGCTTGAGCTTCTAGAATTTTATTGTGCTTAGGACCATAACGGTTTTGTAATTCAAACAATAATCGCTTGGCTTGAATCATTGCGATCCGCAGATCCTGAAGTTGTGGGTGACTGGAGATAGCGGGAATGGACGCCACATCTTCTAAAGGCGCATCCAGATTACGAACCACCAATTCATATTGAGATTGAGCGAGCATCCTGCGCTCTGTTGCATTCGCCAGGCGCTCAGACATGATACTCATCTGCTGAGTTTCGAAGCCATCAATCCCACGGTAAGTAATCAGCCCAACTTGCTCAAGAAACTTCTCCATCTCTTTCTTCTTGGCTGCAACTTGCTTTTTTAACGCTTCCATTTGCTGTTGGTTCCACTGCTGAGCAGCTTTGACCTTTTCAACCTTTTTATCGACTGTATACTCAATAAAAGCACGAGCGATACCATCAGCAATTCTTGCTGCCTCTTGTGCATCTTCTGACTCATAAGAGATACGCACTAACTGCGTCAAACGCACTTCAGAAAAAGATAAATGCTTTTTGATGGTTTTTAGCGCCGCAGCTATGCGCAGCGGTTCGGATAATGGTAATTCCTTTACCGAATCGGTCATTTCGACCTGGCCATTATAGTGCGGATCTTCATGCAATTTTAGATCGACAATCGCTTTTTCCAGAACCACTCGCGACTGCATCAAATTGAACTGAGTTAAGTAATATGGTGACCGGGTCGAATCATAGCCATCGACGTTTTCTATCGGTGTCGCATTATCTTCCTGCGCTTTAATTAAAACCGTTGACGTCGATACATACTTGGCCGACATACGTGAAATTAGCGGATAACAGGCACCTGTCACTACAATAGTAAACAGTATAATTTTCCACCAATACTTTTTTAACGCCTTAATAAACGGCATAAAATCAATTGTGCTTTCGACTCTTTGGCCGCTTTCTACCATGCCCACTGTCATATTAGAAAAAACTCTGTTCAATAATTACGGTATCGCCAGGCTTCACAGGGTAAGTGAGCTCAACATCTTCAATTAACTCGTTGGTACCACCATGGCGAATATTAATATCGTCACGATCGGCTCGGTCAGTAAACCCACCCGCAATTGCGATGGCTTTTTCAACCGTCATCGACGGATGATATTCATAACCATTAGGCGAAGTCACTTCACCTGACACATAGAACAAACGAAATGCTTCCATGTTTATGGTTACCATCGGGTTGATCAGATAGTCTCCTCTCAAGCGTTCCTCTATTTCCTGCTCAATTGAACTTGGCGTACGTCCGGAAATAACAACTTCTCCAATATATGGAAAGTTAACCACTCCTGATTTGCCCACTTTGAATGTCATCGACATATCAGGCTCTCCATAAACAATAATGTCTATACGATCACCTGTGCCTAACAGGTAATCATGCAACTCATCATGGGACTCGTTACCGGATGAAGCCTGTTGCGACGAAACTGTATTGTTCTGTTCACTTTGCTCTACTGCCGCCATAGCTGAAAAAGACAGAACCGCGGTGAGCAATACTAACCACCATACTCGCATTTATATTTGTACCTTTAACTGCAACTCAATCAATGATTGCTCATAGCCCAATCGTCTGAGAATCGAATATTGGTCAAACTCACCAATATTCAAAATGTCTATGTCTTCGTTCGACTTAAACTCTTGCCACTGGTAATTAAATTCAAACCGAATCGAGGGTCTAAAATCATATCCAACAGCCAATTTGGCTGTCTTGGTTTTATCAAAACGGCTGTTATCTTCCATCCGGTAATCTTCCGTTTCATATTCATAGCTCAATGTGGTGGAAAATCGGTCAACCCACCAATGATGCTCCCAAGAAATGCCGTAGGTACCATCAAGAATATAACCACCTTCCTGCCTAGGATCTTTAACGCGTTGAGCAGTATGAATAGTCCAAATAGAGTGTCTCAATGGCTTCCACTCTACTGATGCGTCCCAGTTAGCGCCCAAAAAACTTTGTGAGCTATCATTCTCTGGAAACGTTTTATATAGCGCTGCAACATCTGCCTCAAAAGTTGTTTTTCCGCTACGCACACTCTTAATACCAAACATCAGGTAATACTCATTGCTGTCTTTTTTGCTGTTCGCTTGGTAACGACGGCGATTGGTAATAAAGCTGTATCTAAAGCGGCTGTCGTCACTATACTGATCAAACAGTTCGATCAAGCCAGTTGTTTCTTGCCATTGCTGTTCAATAACATACTGGTAAAAATCACGGTTCGCTGTACTGATCTGATCGGTATTCTCATAATCAAATGACTTTGTTTGCAGCATAACATCAAGCTTTCCCCGGCCTTTGGGTGCTCCGTAGCTATAACGCAAACTGGTGTTAAACTGAGAATACTGCGCGCCGTCTTCTCCAAATCCGTACTGGTTCATCTGACTTTGATTGAAACCTTCAGTCAAACCTAAACCACGTTGCTCTTCACCATAACTTTGTTGGACATTCCATTTCAGCCCATGCCTTAAACCATAACGCCAATACCCATCAAACATCATAAAATGCCGCTCAGAGTCATCTGGTGAAGAGTTTTCATATCGGTTGAAATCTCCCTGATACAAAAGCAAGTACTGATCTTCTCCCCTTTCACCAATCGCTTTTAATTGTGGCGAAACACTCCAGTAATCAGATTCAATCGCATTATTATCATCGACCTGATGCGTGACGTTGCTATCTGTTCCGTACGAAGTTCCAACACGACTTTGAAAGTCGATTCCCGCGACTCCGATATGGGATTTTGGTTTTAAATCCGCTTGCACAACCGAAGTAAAAATAAGCACACCAGCACAAACAACCCTAATACGCAGTTTCACTCACAAAACCTTTAAACACGGTCAAGAAAATGATTTTCAAATCAAGCCATAACGTCCATTCATGCAAATACTGAATATCGTATTGAATACGTTTCTCCATTTTATCAACTGTTTCAGTTTCACCGCGGTAACCATTAATTTGAGCCCACCCGGTAATTCCCGGCTTAATTTTGTGTCGAATCATATAGTTATCAACGATTTTTCGGTATTGCTCATTGTGAGCTACCGCATGAGGCCTCGGGCCAACAATTGACATCTGACCTTGTAATACGTTAATGAACTGCGGCAATTCATCGAGCGATGTTCTACGGATAAAAGCGCCAAACTTGGTGACACGGGGATCATTCTTCGTCGCCTGAGTGACAACGTCACTATTCTCCATTACCTTCATCGAACGAAATTTCCATACTTTTATTTTCTTGCCGCCCAAACCGTACCTATCCTGCTTAAATAACACAGGACCAGGTGAGCTTAATTTTACCCCAACAGCGACAGCAAGGAGCACCGGAGATATCATTAAAGTGATGATTGAACCAATAATCACATCTTCAATACGTTTTATTGCCGCACCGACCCCATCAAATGGAGAACCAAATACACTAAAAATTTGCACTCCATTGATGGATTTAACACTCGAAACATTTAAATTGTAGGTATACAAATCCGGAATTAAGAATGTATCCACAGTGCTATCTGAAAGCTGTTGCAAATAATGACGAATTCTGTCTTTTGCGACCATTGGTAACGCGATATACACTTCGTCAACCTCACCTTTACGCGCTAACTCTAGCAGCACATCCACTTTTCCGGCATAAGGTGTACGAGTTAAATATCCAAATCGATTTTCACCACGGTCATCATAATACTTAATATCAATCGAGCCGGAGTTATACTCTTGCAATAAAGAACGTTCGGCAGCGAGTCCACCACTTGTCATGCCAATAATAGCAATACGTTTTTTTATATGATTGGCTCTGCGATATGCCCTAACAGCAAATATCGGAACGAGGTGAGTAAACAGGACAATAACTAAAAGCAGCAAATACCAGATATCGAAAACATAAGGAGTCAAGTGACTGATTTCGACACCTTCTACGTTATGAAAAGCGATACGAATCACTTTCATAACAACGATGGAGATCAATAAAGTAATAACAACACGTTTTATTGATGAGCGTACCCGACGCAACGTTCGATGAGAATAGAGACTACAATATTCACCAATCAGAAGGAAAACCGTAGAAAAAATAAAGGCTGCTGTAATATCAACCGCAGTTTCACTCTCGCCAAGAAAATCCACCACAGCAGACATAGTCAAATTGATAAGTATGAAGTCAATGATCTTTAGAACCGTTGAGTAACCATCGTCTGCGATTTTGAGAGCTTTACTGGATGCCATACCTTTCTCGCCTTAATATCTAACCAAACAGTACCTTTCTAACACGCACTAACAACAACTATGCACACAGATGAATAAGTGTAAGTGTAGAATATATATAGTAAAACGACGACAAAATTTCAGTTAATTTTCCAAATGTTCGCTTATTGAGACATTGATTCACTCTCATTTCCAAGCAAACTTTTAGTAAAACCAACCAAAACTGGTTCAGGCTTAACATTCAATTAAACTTCTATTGCAAATAGTACACTTGGACTACCCAATAGTTATCCGCCACTTGAACATTGTTTAAATACCGAAATATCAAATAACTAAACTATATATTGGCGAAATTATTATCCAATGGTGACCCAAATAATTCCACGCTTATTGATGTCGGATTTTTCTTATATTTTTAATCTTTCGAGTCTGACAGCACTATTTAGCAGTAATAAAAAAGGAGCATTAAATGCTCCTTCGTAACCAATCAGACAAAATAATAATTACTTGTTGCGACTTTTACAGTGGTCAATTGCAACTTGCAGTAATTCAAGTGCTGTTTGCTCTGTATCAGGCAATGACTCGTCACATAGTGACAAAGGTTCAACACGTTTACCCCACTTAATATGACCAGCTCCCCATGTGAGACCTGCGCCAAACGCAGCCATCAGTACATTATCATTCGGTTTAATCTTACCGGCTTCTAACGCTTCACATAATGCGATTGGTACGGTTGCTGCAGAGGTATTGCCATAGTTTTGAATATTCACGAAGGCTTTATCCTGACTAATGCCAGAAACATCACACAACGTTTGAATAATACGAATGTTTGCCTGATGGGGAATCACAACATCCACATCTTCATTGCTTAAGCCACTGTTGGACAAGACTCGCTGTGACGCTGCACCCATACCGCGAACGGCACGCTTAAAGATATCTTTACCGATAAAATTGAAATCCCAAAAACCATTATCTGCAGCGAAGCGGTCCATCGCGGTACCGAATTCCGGCACAGCTAAAATATCACGTCCTTCAGCATCACAACCAATTTGAGCATCTTGTAATCCCAAAGCTTCTTCCGTCCGGGACAAAACAGCAGCCCCTGCACCATCACCAAATAACACTGCGGTATCACGCTGTGTCCAGTCCAGATAAAAAGACAATCGTTCTGCACCGATGATCAGCGCATGTTGATAATTACCCGCTTGGATCATTCGTGTTGCGGTTTCCATACTATAAAGGAAGCCTGTACACGCTGCATTCATATCAAATGCGGCCGCCCCTTTATTGCCTAAATTCTGTTGTACTTTTGAAGCAATATTGGGAATAAGCGTGTCCGGTGAACAGGTGGCAACAATAATTAAATCAACATCCTTTGCCTCTATACCCGCACAGGCTAATGCATGCTTTGCCGCAATGGTCGCCATATCGGAAGTATTAACGTGGCTAATACGGCGGTTTTCAATCCCCGTTCTGGTGCGAATCCACTCATCATTTGTTTCAAGAAAGGTACTTAAGTCATGGTTAGACAAGGTTGCCGGGGGTAAGCATTTTCCCCAGCCAGTTATTTCAGCAAAAAATTTGGTCATTATTATTCCGGATTTATAATCTTTATCTATTGTTTTAAAATTCGTAGCCCCAAGATCGATTACAAAGAGCAGAACTAGGCATTATACGCTGATCTGCCAAACAGAGTTAAGCTTGAGAGCAAATTAAAGCAAAATTCAGAGGAAACCTATGTCAACGTTCAATACTCGCTGCCCATCATGTCAGGGCGTAAACCGTGTTCCATCAGAGCGCATATCAGAAAGCCCGAACTGCGGAAAATGCCAACAACCACTACTAGACGGCAAACCAATAGAAGGAACCGAAGCTAATTTTGAATCCATCTTAAATAGTAGCCAACCCGTCGTTGTTGACTTTTGGGCACCATGGTGTAATCCATGTGTCGGCTTTGCACCGGTATTTTCAGATGTAGCAAAAGAGCGAAATGGAAACGTCAGGTTTGTAAAAATCGATACAGAAAGCCAACAAAACCTTGCTGCCAAGTTCCAGATTAGAAGCATCCCTACCATTATGGTATTCAAAAACGGGCAACGAGTTGATGTCATCAACGGGGCGCTACCTAAATCTCAATTCGATCAATGGTTAAATCAAGCTTTAACCAAATAACCACCGATAACCGATCGAGTAACCTTAGCAACTCAGTTGGCATTTCCAGCACAGTTATGCCAACTCAAAAACCATACAGGTGTAACTACCAATAAAAATGTTTAATCGTTAAGATCACAATTTTTCGTTTTACCTTTTAATCCACAAGTCTCATATTCGCGCCATTATTATTCATCATTTTTTGATCATCTGAGGCCTCGTCGTTGGACACCGTGCTGGATTCATCTTCCTCTCAACGTATCACTGTTCCTGTAATTGCATTAACATTTTACGCGATTGCATCAGGCTATTTAATGAGCCTGGTTCCTTTAATGCTACCTCATTACCAACTGGATATGGGGTTAGCAAGCTGGATCGCCAGCGCGTTTTATTCAGGGTTACTACTTGGTGCCATGCTTATTGAACCTGTTGTTGTTCGTCTTGGTCATCGAAATTCATTTATTGCATTTTTGCTGATATTGCTGGTATCAATCGTTACACTTCCACTTATTCCGACATCCATCATATGGATAGTTGCACGCTTTGTCGCTGGTATCGCCGTGGCTGGTATTTTTGTTGTGGTTGAATCCTGGTTACTGCACGGAACTCAGTCTGGCCGAGCAAAACGACTTGGTGTTTATATGGCAGCACTTTACGGCGGTTCTTCACTGGGACAATTGGGCATTGGTTACCTCGGTACGAGTGGTTTACTGCCTTTTGCAACGATTTCGTGCCTGATTTTAGCAGCGTCTCTGGTGCTATTATTCACAAAACCGTATCAACCTAACATTGAACAAACATCCACGCTGTCTTTACGTCAAATCAGTAAACTGAACCACGCAGCGTTACTAGGCTGCATGGTCTCCGGACTCACTCTGGGTGCGATCTATGGTTTAATGCCAGTAGAGTTAACGCAGCGAGGACTAAACTCTTCGGATATCGGGAGTTTACTTGCGTTAATTATTTTAGGTGGAATGATTGTACAACCGGCAATACCTTGGTTATCAAAGTTCTTTGGTCGAACACTGCTGATGGCTCTATTTTGCTTGATCGGCTCCGTCTCTGTAGTGTTACCGATACTTGATGCAACGATCAATGTCCTGGCGATAAGTTTATTTATGCTGGGAATGGCAACTTTTGCTATTTACCCAATCGCAATTAATCTCGGATGCGATAAGCTCAGTGCTAACTACATTGTTTCAGCAACTCAGGTAATGCTATTTAGTTACAGTCTGGGTTCCGTAGCCGGACCGGTGATCGCAGACATATTTATGCAAAATAGTCACGGGTTACTTAACTATTTATTGGTTATTCAGTTAGCCACTTGTCTATATATGTTATTGGTGAGTGTAAAAACCAAAAGACAACTCGTTGCCGGAGAGTAATACCTTCAATGGAAAACCCGAGTTAAACACGGTTAGCATAACTCCAGCCGCTCATTTATTATTGGCTTTGAGTCGTTTATGACGATTAGAAGCCTCTTTATCTATGGTTTGTGGCACAGCCCTGCGTTCATGCAATAAATGACGGATAGCCAGAAATGGGTGTGGTAATAGCATTCTTGGCCCGGAAAAACGCATTACCGCTTTCATCTGCTGCTTTGGTTCAGGTTTGTAACAATGTATAGGACACTTATTACAGGTGGGTTTGTTTTCACCGTAAGGGCATCGATCAAGTCGGGTTTCCGCATAATCTCGCAACGATTTGCATTCATCACAAGGGGTAACATCAGAGCCGTGGTGATGACGGCAATAGATATCAATCATGGCTGATACGGTTTTAAATTCAGTCAGCAAAGAACCAACCAGAATACGACTTTCTGTTTTCACAATCTTATCTCGTTATTGTTACGCTATTGAGGTTGTAGAGCAAAAACAGTAAGCTCCGTGCTCCGAAGTTTATCAATCAACACTCATTATGAACCGTAAGAAAAAAATAAATCAGATTTTAAAGAAAAAGCTCAAAAAGCAAAATGCCAAGCTGCACAAGAGTAACAAGCCCCGCTACATTTCTAAAGCAGAGAGAGCAAAGCTTGAATCACAAGAAGCACAATGCCAGCAAGTTGAAGAAGCGCAACAATTACCAGAGCAATAATTCATCGTTTACCGGAATATAATTATCTGCGGCTTCTATCAAACTATTTGCCGTTAATCCTGGTACACCATACACCTCTACTCGCTTGCCAAAACGCTGTTGAATGCGTTTAGCAAGCAGATCAAAATCGCCGTCACCAGAAACCAATACAATGACATCTGCCTCTTCAGCCAGCTCTAACGCATCTAACGTAATACCAACGTCCCAATCCCCTTTTGCGCTACCATCTCGTCGTTGAATATAGGGTTTTAACATCACTTCAAACCCTATACCACGCAATATATGATGGAATTGTCGTTGACCCGAATCTTTACTGGCGATCGCATAAGCGTTTGCCTTCACTACTGAGCGTCCATGAGTAACTTTTTGCCAGAATGCATTGTAATTGAAGTTCAACTGATACTTTTCTTTGCACGTGTAGTAGACATTTTGTATGTCAACAAGAATGGCGATCTTTTCCATTTTACCCTTCATATGATTTAGTAAACCGCCGATATGTTTTATTTTATCACGGTCAAGTATATAAGCTCACAATACCATACCAGGCAGGCTCTAAACATCTAAGATTCTAACTATTCATTCGTCCACAATCATTTCGTACTAAAACCATTTTCTCAATAAAAATTTACTTTGTGCACAGAATAAATATCAAACCCAAAACACCCAACCCAGATTAAAACCCACTCAAAAAGCGCTCCAGGCTTGACCAAAACACTATAGTCAGTTTAATATATCTATCAATAATTACTTTGCACTCTAAACATTTATAGTTTTTTAAGATAAAGACCCAGAGTTATGCAACCGAATAATACAACGAACACTAAACAATTGAGTGATTCTATGGAAGATGCAATTAACAAATACAGTATAAACACCACTGACTATCAAGTCGGTCAGGACAACGTACAAAAATGGGGGTTTGACGTACATAACCCGGTCTTTGGTATAAGCGCAGGATTGATTATCCTTTTTCTCGCCACACTTATGCTTGTCGATCCGCTAACGGCTAAAGACGCTTTAAATTCGGTAAAAAATGGCATCATCGAAGATTTCGATCTGCTTTTCATGTGGTCTGCAAACTTCTTTCTATTTTTTACTTTTATCATTGCAGTTTCACCACTTGGCAAAATTCGCATCGGTGGTAAAGATGCTTCGCCAGATCACTCGCGTATATCCTGGTTATCGATGCTATTCGCAGCTGGTATGGGGATAGGCCTGCTGTTCTGGAGTGTTGCAGAACCAACGGCTTACTTTACCGACTGGTGGGGTACACCTATGAATGTTGAACCTTATACCGCTGAAGCAAAATCTCTGGCACTTGGTGCAACAATGTTCCACTGGGGTATTCATGGTTGGGCTATTTATGCAATTGTAGCTCTGGCATTGGCTTTCTTTGCCTTCAACAAAGGGCTACCACTTTCTGTTCGTTCTGTATTTTATCCCGTATTTGGTGACAGAGCCTGGGGTTGGTTAGGCCACGCGATTGACATTATGGCTGTACTGGCAACACTTTTCGGCCTGGCCACATCTCTCGGTCTGGGTGCACAACAGGCAACCAGTGGTATTAACTACGTATTTGGTACTGATGGTGGCATCGGTATGCAACTGGGTGTTATCACATTTGTTACCTTTATTGCGATTATTTCGGTTATCCGCGGTATTGATGGCGGAGTAAAAATGCTGAGTAACGTGAACATGGCCTTTGCGCTGGCACTATTAGTATTTGTTACCGCTGTAACATTCGATTTAAGCATGCAATCTATCGCAGATACATTTAAGGGTTATGCTGAGCACATTATCGGTTTGAGTAACCCTCATGGTCGTGAAGACGAAGTATGGATGCATGGTTGGACTGTATTCTACTGGGCATGGTGGATTTCATGGTCACCATTCGTAGGTATGTTTATCGCACGAGTTTCTCGTGGCCGAACTGTTCGTGAGTTTACGCTTGCTGTGGTATTTATTCCAACTCTGCTTACCACCATTTGGATGGGTATCTTTGGCGGAATAGCGCTGGATCAAGTTGTCAATAAGGTTGGTGAACTAGGTACCAATGGACTGACAGATATTTCACTAACGCTGTTCCATGTTTATGAGCATTTGCCATTTAGCGACATTATTTCTGTAATCTCTATCGTTTTAATTCTGGTGTTCTTTATTACTTCATCAGACTCAGGATCACTGGTTATAGATAGTATTACAGCCGGTGGTAAAATTGATGCGCCAATTCCTCAACGTATATTCTGGGCATCGGTAGAAGGTGCAATCGCCGCAGCAATGCTATGGATTGGCGGTAAAGAAGCATTACAAGCGCTTCAGTCAGGTGTCGTTGCGACAGCTTTACCGTTTACGTTCGTTCTATTACTGATGTGCTTCAGTCTGGTTAAAGGTTTAAACTCAGAACGTCACCAATACTAAACCGCTACAACTAACGTCACAAAGGTCAGCATTTGCTGACCTTTTCTACTTTTGGTGGCCCTGTCATGTACGCACGAGTCATAATACCCATTTCATTAATTTCTTAATCAGTCAGTTAATGGATATTGATAAACAAACTCTATATGCCATGGATGGCAAATTGAATCCCCAGGAATGGTGTTCTTATAAACAGATGGTGCGTGTTTGTGTTCAATATTCATTATCGTAAATCGATCAGATAAAGAATGTTATTGGTATAATGAACGAGTGATCAGGGTTTTCATTCAAAATTGATAAACAACAAAGTGCGTTTTTAATATGCGTGAGGGGTGATGTGCCAGACAGCATATGTTGAAATCAAAAACGCTAATGTTATTGAATGCTGAGTACGGCTCAATATAAAAGTAGAAATTAAACAGTGGTATGTTTAAAAGAGATGGAGGCGCGTCCCGGAGTCGAACCGAGGTCCACGGATTTGCAATCCGCTGCATAGCCACTCTGCCAACGCGCCTTTATTTTTTGATTTGATTGATGGTGCCCCGGGCCGGACTTGAACCGGCACAACTCGAAAGTCGAGGGATTTTAAATCCCTTGTGTCTACCAATTCCACCACCAGGGCAACGCAGAATGCGATGGCGACACCATCTGTAAACAAGGCGATGCCCTGTGAACGAGACGTACTTTAACCGATTCATTTCGCGGGTCAACAACAAAATCTAAATTTTTCAATCAAATGACTAAGAAACCGCCTCCCCGGTATAGAACTCGATCAATACGCACATTTATCATTCAACCCAAGCATCGAAAACTGCGTTGCGCCATTAAACCTCCACCCATCTGGTGAGTTCGATAAATTAACCGCTGATAATTGATGGTTTTTATTGACCGTATAAAAGTGCATAGTAAACGAATCGTTTTTCCATATGTTGTATCTATTATGCAAATACCTAAATTATCAATTCTTGATTTAGCCCCTGTCTCAGAAGGTAACGACTTTCATACAACCTTTTGCAATTCGGTGTCATTGGCACAGCATGCTGAAAAATGGGGGTATCAACGATTTTGGATGGCAGAACATCACAACATGCCCGATATCGCTAGTGCTGCGACATCGGTCTTACTGAGTCATATAGGCGCAAATACAGATTCTATTCGTTTAGGCTCAGGTGGAATCATGCTGCCCAACCATGCGCCATTAGTGGTTGCCGAGCAGTTCGGCACACTGGAAGCGCTCTACCCTGACAGAATTGATTTAGGATTGGGCCGCGCACCGGGCACTGATCACGCAACTATGCATGCACTAAGAAGAGAGCCGGAAAGAATGGATCCAGAGTTCGACGAATTACTCGAAGAGCTTGAGTTTTTTATGGGGCCGGTTTCTGATCATCAACCGGTAAAAGCATATCCCGGTAATAACTCAAAAGTACCAATCTGGTTGCTTGGTTCAAGTACTTATAGTGCGAGACTCGCAGCGGTTAAAGGCTTACCTTTCGCATTTGCCGCCCACTTTGCGCCAGATGCTATGCAACGAGCTCTGGATATTTATCGTAATAACTTCCGGCCATCCCAGCAATTGGAAAAGCCCTATGTCATGATTGGAGCCAATATCGTCGTTGCCGATACGGATAAAGAGGCTCAATATCTGGGCACCACAGAGAAACAGAAGTTTCTTTCCATGATTCGGGGCACTCGCAGTAAACTATCTCCACCAGTAAAAAGCATGGATCCTCTCTGGCTGCCTCATGAAAAGCACCATATTCAAACCCAACTTCGGGAATCTATCCACGGAAGTCCGGAAACCGTTTTAAACAGAATAACCGAATTGGTAAACCGCACTCAGGCTGATGAAATTATGGTAAATGCGATGATTTTCGATCATCAGGCTAAACTACGGTCTTATGAATTATTATCACAGATTGGTTAAATGACCTATTTTCAGGGAGTCTCTACTCCCTGATTCAGCCCCATTTGATACTCGTCGCATATCTGCTCCGATATTTCTCAAAAATGATAAAGACCTTTAACTGAAGTTGATCAAATTGCGATCATAATTTGAAACTTTGCCATTTTTATGTACAATCCTTCGCTTATTTTTAGTGTTATCAGTAGAAAATAATCACTAACTGTTTGGGAACAACATAATATATCAGGGAGTACTGATGGAATTATTACGATCTTTTTTTGGGATAATCGGAGACCTTACTTGGGGCTGGGCTCTTGTTCCGTTCCTGGTGATATTTGGTCTATTCTTTACTATTGTTACTGACTTTGTTCAGTTTCGTTTCTTCAAACGCATGTTCCGCGTTTTATTGGCAAAAAATCAAACTTCAGATAAGAAAGCCATTTCAGGCCGTGAAGCACTTTTACTCTCAATTGGTGGCCGTGTAGGTGGTGGTAATATTGCTGGTGTTGCAGTTGCAATCACTCTTGGTGGTCCGGGTGCTGTATTCTGGATGTGGGCCGTAGCTCTTGTTGGCATGGCAACTAGCCTGGTTGAGTGTTCTCTGGCTCAGTTATTCAAAAGAAGAGAAGGTAATGAATTTCGTGGTGGCGCAGCACGCACAATCATCCACGGTTTAGGCGAAGATTACCGTTGGCTAGCCTATCTGTATGCTATCTGTCTTATCGCTTCTTTTGCTATTGGCTTCAATGCGTTCCAGGGTAACACTGTCGCTGGTGCAGCAGCAGATAGCCTCGGTATCGACCGTATGTATACCGGTGTATTTCTTGCGATTGTAGTTGGTTTTATCATTTACGGTGGTATTCATCGTATTGCAAAAGCCGCCGATGTCATTGTACCAATTATGGCCCTGGCCTATGTGGGTATCGCTCTGTTCATTATAGTAATGAACATCACTGAGATCCCTGCAGTAATTTCAACCATCGTTAAAAACGCTTTCGGTCTTGAAGAAGCCGTCAGTGGTGGTATGGGCGCAGCGCTAGCACAAGGTCTTCGCCGTGGTTTGTTCTCAAACGAAGCGGGTTTAGGTTCGGCACCAAACGTTGCTGCAACTGCAGACGTTAGCCACCCTATCAGTCAAGGTATTACTCAGTCTTTGTCAGTATTTATCGATACTATCATCGTATGTAGCTGTACGGCGTTTGTTATTTTGTTGGGTGACGTATATGTTCCAGGTGCAGAAGGTATTGACGGTGTTGTACTAACGCAACAGTCTTTAGTCTCTCACTTAGGCTCATGGACTCAATACTACTTAACGCTGGCAATTCTATTGTTCTCTTTCAGCTCAGTAATCTACAACTACTACCTGGGTGAAAACGCGCTGACGTTTATGTCTAAAAGCAAAGCGTCTGTACACATGTTGCGCGCAGCAGTGATTGCGATGGTATTTATCGGTGCTGTTGCACCTGCCGCAACGTCAGTCTTCTTCTTCTCAGATCCAATGATGGGCATACTGGCGATCGTGAACTTACTGGCATTGATCATGCTGTTCCCAACAGCGATTCGCTTGCTAAAAGATTACAGAAAGAAATTGGCACAAGGTGCTGAACATCCACAGTTCAACCCAGATGAGTTTGCAGATTTAGATATCGACCGCACCGCATGGACAGCTAAAAAGTAAACTGTCATCATATTTAGGACGATACTACTAATATAAAAAGCCCCGATGAAATTTCATCGGGGCTTTTTGTTACCATTTCTTGGTTAGTCGGCCAATTATGTTGGGATGATAATGCCAGCAATGATCAAACATACTCATTAATTGTGGGTTACCATAGCGAGATAGAGTGATTGCCTGAAAACGGTTTTTATTCTGTTTCAACGCTTCCACTTTTTCGACTAAATCCGCGTCCTGCGGTGGCGCGATAAAATCTGAAATAACAACTAAGTCAGCGTTTTTATATTTTCCGTCAGACATGAGTTCAACAGACTTTTGCAACACGGGCGCTAAGTCCGTACCACCATGAAATGAGTAACTCAGGAAATCACTGACTTCGCGTAAACCATCTTGCCTGGTAAGTTCGTAAGTAATGTGTTCACTTGAAAAAAGCATCACATAGCAGTCACGATCTTCGGCCAGCGCTATTTGCATTAAAGCGTAAGCCATCGCTTTTGCGTACTGCTCCGGAAAGCCACACATCGACCCTGAAGCATCAACACAGACAATAAACGGCCCTTTTTCAATATCAGATTGCTTATTTTTTGGCTTGTGCGATTTTACCTGCCGCAGTGTTCGTGATTTGCCCTGCATCTTGTAATTCATCAGACGCTTATCAACCAAATGCTTATAGAAAACGACTTCTAACTCGGGATAGGCAAGAAACAGAGTTTCATTTGGAAGCATTTTATTGAGGTCATCACTTTCATGTATGCCGACAATATCATCGGTGGCTTTATCTGACTTTTCTTCAACCGCCTGCAACTCTTCGTTTGGCGTACGATTCAGATCCGGGTCATTAACCTCGCCCGCCATACGACCCAGCTTCTCAGCAATATCCTGCAGTGTTTGATGTTTTTTAAGGAAATCGGCATGGCGCTTCATGACCGTTAAATCACTGCGACTCAATTTCGCGGAAGCCATATCCCACAAGCGACCGACACTATGCGCATCCCCGGATTCAGTAATATTATCCATATTACGCATGGTTTCCATACGCTGATACAGTTCTTGCAGAGCTTTCTCTTTACTGTTTTCCAGCTCGTTAAGCTGAGCCTGCTTTATCGCCTCACTCAACGACTTATACCATTGATCACAAAAGAAATGAGGAAACATCGGATTGTTGACACTCTGATTATCCTCAATTAAACGGCGAGCCTTAAGATAAAAAGCCGAGCTCCATTCCAGCTTCTCAATCACATCTTCAATTTTTTCGAAAAACGTCTCTTCATCCCAATGGATCACTTCCTGATATAACGCAAGCTCCTGCTGGCAAGCGTCACTTTCACTGACTTTCGTCATGCGCTTTTTAACATTACTGCGCCATTTAGCCAGATGATTTTTGACCGAGGTTCGCACTCCCTGGTTCTCACCCGGCAACATCAACTGAGAGCGCGCAAGCAGATCATTGGCAGCGGTCTCTATGACACCACTGTCAGCAATCATCAATACCAGTTCTAATCCATCCGCTCCTAGCATGACATTACCTTATTCAAAGAACTGAGCGAGACTACGGATACGTTGAGCGTTACGGTTACATTCTTCCGCCGTCGCTTCAAGCTGCTGATGAAGACTGTGTAACGTTGATTCCATCGCCGCGGGTATCTGAGGATCGATGAAATTATGCGGTAAAGCGCCATGAAAATTAGAACGAACCTGACGTAAATGGTGTTCAGACTGCTTAAGCTGGGCAATAGCTTGCTCTGTCTTGGTTAACCAATCCTGATACAAAGATTCATCTAACCCTTCATTCGTCACCAAAGCCACCATGACCGAGCGATTTGCAATATCTTTAATCACCAAATTATTGGTTGCATCAACATCAAACTTCAAGCGACACAAACTGGTATTCTGATTCACATAACCATAGACATCGCCTGCACCTTCTTTAATAACCCGGTCAAGATCATTTCCAGAGATGTAAACCCAACGCGAATCTCCTTTATCGGATTCAGATACTGACATATTGTTTTGTAGTATCACTAGCTTAACCAGCCCTGACGTACTCCCCACTTGATATGTCTTGGCACCTTTTAAATCATACTGATTAATTTGCTTTTTCTTCTTTTTCATTAAGCCGCTTGATGATGTTTCCAGTGATAACATCATACCCAGTTCAGATTCGATTTCCTCCTGAACCCCAGCGATTTCTTCCCGACACAGATCCATCTGATGTTCAACTTCCATCTGATCAAAAGCATGCTTTAAAGCAAACTCTCTGACCACTTCATGAACCACTTCCCTGGATTCAGGGCTGTTCCATAAACAATCCTGAAGTAACAATATATCCAGTGGGTTAATCGAATCCCGGCCATTAAAAAAGGCACTTGCTTTCAATAATTTAACTGCTTTTTTCCAACGGCGATCGGAGACATACATATCAACTTCAGGTAGAGCGCCTTTTTCAATAGCAGCTTCCAGCATCTGCTTAAGCTGAAACAATTTCTCGAAAACTTCATCGTCTAAAGTGAGATTATCCAGTTGCTCCTGCCACGTATGATATTCCTGATCGGTGATCGCTAGTCCTTCAGGAATCCGGGCTTCCTGATCGGTTCCCACCGTCAGCATTGATTTAAAATTCTGCTTATTTTGGATACGGTTAACAAAAACTCTCACCAGCATCCGGTCGTATAGTGCATCTAATCCACTATCTTCATCTGGTAGTTCATTTGAAGCTGATATTAGCAAACGCATTGGCACACGCTCGATATCACTGCCGTTTTTGAAAGTTTTTTCATTAACAACGGTCAGTAACGTATTCAATATCGCCGGACCAGCTTTCCAGATTTCATCTAAAAACACCACTTGAGCTGTCGGGAGATAGCCTTTAGTCAAACGCACATAGCGTCCGTTATCCTTTAACTCCTGAATACTCAGAGGACCAAACACTTCTTCAGGGGTAGAAAAACGTGTCATTAAATACTCAAAATAACTGCTGTTATCAAAAGCTTGTATCAGGCGTTTTGCTATCAGGCTTTTTGCGATTCCCGGCGGTCCCAGTAAAAAGACACTCTCCCCGGCCAATGCTGCAAGTAAACAAAGCTTTATCGTACTTTCACGCTCATAAACTCCGTCGGACAGTGCCTTTGAGAGTTTATTAATACGTTCAGATAATAGAGCCTTTTGTCCATGGGAAGCATGGGAAAATTGAGTCATTATCGCTCTCCTAAGCGGGGTACAACCTTTATGTTATAAACGCTTATACTTATGTTGTAAAATTGTTAATTTCATAATTTGAATTTGATAGGACGTTATATCAGACCAGCGATTCATGAAACATCCTGTAACCATAGTTTGCAGAATTATGAGTAGCTACTCAATAATTCTGGCCAGAAATACGTCCAAAGGCAAAGAATCTCGTTGAGTGCTCATCTACAAATAAGCTAAGGTAGTTCAGCAACGTAGCTTAACTGGCTTAAATAAATCAACGCGAAAGACTGCATGACCAAAACCATACATCAATGGAAATCAATTTCTTTAATCGAAGAAGAAGTCTTACTTCCAACGGGTAAACCTGTTACTCAAACAACAATTGCGCACCCAGGTACCGCTGTTATTCTTCCTGTTACTGCCGATAATCATATCGTTCTGGTGAACCAATTCAGACCTTCACTAAAAAAGTGGTTTATTGAGCTTCCTGCCGGCACGATTGAATTTGAAGAGTCTCCTCTCAACTGCGCTCAGCGCGAACTCGAAGAAGAGACCGGCTATAGTTCCAATCACTTCATAGAGCTGGGCCAGTTTACGCCTTTAGCCGGATTTTGTGATGAAATTCAGCACTTATTTATAGCCTCACACCTGACTAAAACGGCGAGATTACAATGTGATGAAGACGAAGTAATAGAAGTAATGACTCTACCTGTTCAAGAAGTCGAGCAAAAAATTAAAGATGGTGAAATTACTGACTCAAAAACCATCGCTTGCTTATACAAAGCAAAACTATGTGGATATTTGTAAGGAGAAAAAATGGACTTTCGTTCTGATACTGTTACTCAGCCAACACACGCTATGAGAGAAGCGATGGCCAATGCTGCTGTCGGAGATGATGTTTATGGTGACGATCCAACCGTCAATGACTTAGAAATGTGGGCAGCAGAGAGACATGGCTTTGAAGCAGCACTGTTTACCACATCAGGTACTCAGGCAAATCTTCTTGCCCTGATGAGTCATTGTGAACGTGGTGACGAATACCTATGCGGACAACAAGCGCATAACTATATGTTTGAGGCCGGTGGTGCTGCGGTACTCGGTTCTATCCAACCACAACCTGTCGAAAATAACCCGGACGGAACGTTAGACTTTAACAAATTAAAAGCGGCCATTAAGCCCGATGATTTTCACTTTGCGCGTACCCGTTTACTGAGTTTGGAAAATACCATAAATGGTAAAGTGCTTCCGCTTGATTACATGCAACAAGCTCGTGAATTTGTTAACCAATATAATCTCAAACTGCATTTAGATGGAGCCCGTGTCTATAATGCTGCGGTAGCATTAGAAACCGATATAAAGAATATCGCGCAGTATTTTGATTCTATGACGGTCTGCCTGTCGAAAGGACTTTCTGCCCCAGTTGGATCTTTGTTGCTGGGAAGTCAATCATACATCAATAAAGCCCGACGCATCAGGAAAATGCTCGGTGGTGGTATGCGTCAGGCAGGGATACTCGCTGCAGCTGGCAAAATAGCCTTAACCGAGCAGGTGAATCAGCTGAAAACTGATCATGAAAACGCCAAGCACTTAGCTTATGGCTTAACCAAGATCCCTGGTTTCTCTCTTAAACCGGAACTAGTTCAAACCAATATTGTTTTCGCAAAGCTTGACGATACTATTGATATTCATAGCATCGCTGTAGCATTGGAACGAGAAGGAATTATCTTTACTCCGGGAAACCCAATACGATTTGTTACCCACAAAGATATTTCAAGACAAAATATTGATCTTCTGCTGGAGAGACTAAGTTCATTAGTCACTAACGCCTAAAAGTGAAAAGTGGCGATTCAACGCTCAATATTGATAGTCAGATTTTTCCGTGAAAAATCTGACACAATCTGGTAAAACATCGCACAAATTAATAGCGGCAATTGATATGACTGAAAAGAAACAGGGGCGCCGAAGCGCGACTGATGCCCACAAAACCCGGCTTCATATTTTACGAGAAGCGACAAACTTGTTTTGCCAATTTGGGTACGATCGCGTTTCACTCCGTAATATCAGTGATAAAGCGGGGATCTCTCACAGTCTTATCCGACATCACTTTGGTAGTAAAGAAAAAATTTGGCGCTATATTAGTGATGGTATTCACCACTACATGGAGATCTATTTACGAACCGTGCTGGATAATATTCCGGAAAATACCCCGGTTAATATTAAGCTCTATCATTTTACCATGCGCCTTACCGCACACGGATTAATCATTAAACAACCCATTCAATTTATCGCTGATACTGTCCGTCAGAAAGATGCCATGTTTGATTATTTCATCGATACTGCGGGTGAAGTTCAGGCTATCGTCGACGACTTAGCGGCTCAGTACAATAATCAGTATCCTCAACAACCAATAAAAGTATGGGAAATTAAATGGCAAATGATTATGTATACCCACAGCGCGGCAAGTCTTGCTCCATTTTTAAAAGAGACTTGGGCTGATGAGGCTGATAACTTTGATGACTGTTTATTGCGCCATTGGAACTTATTTAACGATATCATGGCTCATAAATTTCATGTCAGTGAGCAAGACATCATTCGCCCCAACAGCGTAAAAGAGCTGGTGTACGAATTAAACTATGACTGGGAACAAGAGTGCGCCAAAAACCTTTGATTTATTGCCTTATCATTCATAAACGGGCCGAGTTTAACACGCGATAATTGGTCACTTTCCTATCATAGAAGGAAATAAGATAATAAACATTATTATCCATCAGCCGTAATTTTACGTATTAAATCTTTTTCGACCTGAGGGGCAAGATCAAGCGGTATCTGACATGTTCCTGCCGCCTCATGTCCACCACCACCATACTCAAGCATTAATTCACCAACATTGGTTCTGGAGCTGCGATCGAAAATAGATTTACCAGTAGCAAATACAATATTTTGCTTTTGAAAGCCCCACATTTTATGGATTGATATATTACATTGAGGATATAAAGCGTAAATAATGAAGCGGTTTCCTGCATAAATAACCTCTTCACCAGTCAAATCCATAAGCACCAGATTGTCATACACCGTTCCGCAGCGCATCAATTGCTCTTTAAATTTATTCTCATGCTCACGATATAAATTTATTCGCTCTTTGACATCGGGGAGAGCCAAAATGTCTCCTATCGTATGATTACCACAGTAATCTATTAGATCCATCATCAGATTATAATTGGATATACGAAACTCATGAAACCGTCCTAAACCTGTACGGGCATCCATTAAAAAGTTCAATAAATTCCATCCAGTAGAATCTAACACTTCATCACGGGTAAACTGAGCAGAGTCCCCCTTATCTACCGCTTCCATCATCTCAAGCCAGGATTCCGGGAATATATCTAAACCGCCGTAATAATCCCATACAACACGCGCGGCTGAGGGAGCATCGGGATCAATAATATGGTTAATACGCTGTTCAGAATTTCGGATTGTTTCAGAGAAATGATGATCAAAAACCAGATAAGCATCTTCGACATAAGGTAAATTTGTGGTGATATCTTTTTCACTGATTTGTATCTTCCCATCCTGCATATCTTTAGGATGGACAAATTTAATATCTTCTATCAAATTCAGTTTCTTCAGTAGAACGGCACACACTAATCCATCAAAGTCACTGCGTGTGACAAGCCGGTATTTGTTATCCGCCATTAGTTATCCCCTACCTTTCTTATCCATATTCATTAAACGGTTAGGGTCTGCACAACGCTGTCACACCCAAAAACGTTAAACCCTATGCATTAATTTTAGACGGCATCGATTTTTTAACAAACTTAAGACAATGGTTTTTAAAAAAATATTCTACAATTTCCATATGCCACACCTAATAGGTCTACTCACTCTAACGGAGAGAACAAATGATTAAACACAGTATTATAGCTTCAGTATTGATAAGTTCGGCGCTACTCGCTGGATGCGGAAGTAGTGAACCCGATGAATATGATGTAAAGGAATATGATGCGACAACCAACCCGGCATCACTATACTGTGTCCAGCAAGGTGGTGAATTGGAAATGGTAACGGAAGATAAAAAGCGTGTTACCTACTGTACTTTTTCAGCAGACGACAAAACTGAGCAATGGGAATATTACGAAAACCGCGATAAGCACCAAAACAATCAATAAAGCAGATCCTAACGGGAATCGTATAGGTTGTAAGAGTGTCAACGACAAGAAGGCAGCAACGCTGCCTTCTTAGATATCATTGTTAGCTTTGAACTGATTTCATCAAATCTTCAATATGCTTCGGACCAATAGGTATAATACCTGCTGGGTTCAACTCCTTAATTGAGTAATATCCAGCTGTGATATGATCCATATTCACCGTTTCAGCAACACCGGGTTGGCGTAAAATACGTTCCATATAAGCGGACAAATTCTTATATGCTGCGATCTGCTTCCAGTTGGTTTTAAACAGACCATGATAAACCGCATCAAAACGAATCAGAGTGACAAAAGTTCGAATATCCGTTTCTGTCAGGCGATTACCAATAAGATATTGCTGACCTTCAAGTCTTTCTTCGAGTTCATCGAGCATTGAAAAGACCCCTTCAACCGCCTCTTGATACGAGTCTTGCGATTGCGTAAAGCCCGCTTTGTAAACACCATTGTTTAGTAAGTTATAAATACGGGGATTCAACGCATCAATCTCTTCCGCCAGATCTAGGGGATACAAACGCACATCGGAAGGAACCAAATGTTCAAAAGCAGTATCCAACATACGTAATATATCGGCACTTTCATTGTTAACCATCACGTTTTGCTTCATATCCCATAGAACCGGAACGGTTGCTCGGCCAGTATAATTAGGGTCCGCACGAGTATAAATTTCATGCAGATAGCCAGAATTAAACAATGGGTCACTGTCTGAGCCGGGATATTGAGCAAAACTCCAACCTTGATTGGTCATGACAGGGTTTACCACCGTCACTTCTATCAAGTCTTGTAATCCTTTTAGTCTGCGAGCAATCAACGTGCGAGAAGCCCAGGGACAAATCAAAGCAACGTATAAACGGTATCGGCCCGGCTCAGCTTTAAAGCCGCCAGTTCCGGTAGGCCCCGCGCTGCCATCAGCAGTAATCCAGTTGCGAAAGCTCGATACCTGACGAACAAAGCGGCCTTGCTCATCCGCTTTTTGCATTGCTTTCCAGTCTTTTGTCCATTTACCGTCTACTAACATTGTGCCTACCCCGACTTCTCATTAGAAAAACAGACTGATCTACGTAATAAAATCCACGTCTGTGTTGATGAAGCTATTATGATTATATTAGCCCTGTAGAACAATTAGCGTTCCGTGGAGAAATTATCCACAATCTGTTTGTAATAGATTAATAATCTGTTTTGATAATTAATCTGATTACGTATACCTCAGCCACACTATGCAACAAATGCTTCTCAACCTTTGCCGTGACGTCAAAAACTAACTAGCGTGCAACCCTTCTTTGTGCACCAATTTAAACCACTCACACAATGTAAACTTACGTAAATGACAATTATTATCATTGATGGTGATTGCTTTTATAGCTAAAGTAACGGTTAAGTATTAATAATAGATAAAATAACCAAAGAAATTAGTATGCAAAAAAGTCAGAATAAAAGAAGTGTATATCCACTGTCAGTTGTTGCCACAGAACAAGTGTCTCCCAGCATCCAAAGAATCACTCTTCAGGGAGAATCGATTCGCCACTTTGGGTTGGATAGCGAAGGCAATTACATCAAATTACTTTTCACCCCCGACGGTAGTACAGATATTTCATCGTTAGATGAGGAAAACCGTCCATTAATGCGTACCTACACTGTACGTCAGTTTAACCCAAATGATGCCAGTATTGTCGTTGATTTTGTCCGCCACATCTCCCATGACCCAACGTCAGGCTTTGCAGCTCGTTGGTCTATTAATGCTCAGGTCGGCGACACCATTTCAATTGTAGGCCCCGGTAAGAGTCAACCAATAAATCAGAATTCAGACTGGGTATTTTTAGCAGCGGATATGACATCGCTACCCGCATTGGCCGTCACACTCTCTAAACTCAGCTCAGATAAGAAAGGTTACGCTGTTATCGAAGTTAATGAGAAAGAAGACATCCAGTCTGTCGATGCCCCTGAGAACGTCGAGCTTATTTGGGCGATCGCTGAGCGAGGTGAAACTCTGGTAGACACAGTAAAAGCTCAATCCTGGCTTGATGGGCAGTGTTCTGTATGGTGTGCATGTGAGTTCGACTCAATGCGAGTGCTGCGCCAGTACTTCCGCAATGAAAAAGATATCGATCGAGAGCATATCTATATCAGCAGCTACTGGAAAAACGGTATCAGTGAAGACGGACATAAAGTAGTGAAACGTCAAGATGCAGAACAAGCACAATAATGAGTAACAAAAATACCAACCACAGTAGTCGATTAGGGAAATCGTTTAATAACTGTAATTGGTATTAACCAGCCATATATACCCTCAATCAGGAAATATGCGCTGTAGATTCAATGCTAATTGCATCGTGCCGCCAATATTCAATATCGCAATTGATGAGCTCACCATGCTGATTATAGTTTCTTCTTTCAATAACCATCGCTGGTGAGCCAACCGTTGCTCTCAATGCCTGCGCAATATTGCCAAGCAGTGAACTTGTCGACATTCGATAGCGAACAGACTGATAATGAATCGCATAATGCTGACGATAAATATCCGTTAGTGACCCCGACAAATCAAATTCGAGTAGATTAGGAAACACTTCCGGGCGGATATAGTTAGTCACATAGACAACAGGTCTATCATCCAGATATCTCACTCTATCAACACAATATACATCGGTAAAAGGTTTCAGCTCCAGCAAAACGGACGCCTGTTTATTCGCAATCATTGCTTTGGCTGAAACTAACTCGGTTTTAGGAACACGGTTCTGTGCCAAAGCCATGTTATTGAAGTTCAGTGTTTGAGTCGGGTCGTAGCGCAAAGCTTCAGGCGATATAAACCAGCCTCGACGATCTTCGCGATAAACCCTTCCTTCTGCTTCAAGTAATGACAGAGCTTCACGTAAGGTAACCCGAGTGGTATCAAACGACTCCGCTAACTTACGTTCAGCTGGCAATTTTTGCTTTGGAGACAACATCCCTGCTTCGATTTGCTCGACAATCGCCTCTTTTATTCTTACGTACTGCACCTTCTTCCCTATCTAAGTGTTGCGTCACTGATATTTAACCAATGTAACGATGTTTTCTTCCGGTTACGAGTTTAAGCAAGCAGTATGCTTTTTAATTCATCCAGAGACTGAACTTCATAATGGGCATTAATCCCTTCTGGACGCTCCTTTTGGTGTACATTTAGCCAACAAGTTTCTATACCAAAATTTAAGCCGCCAAGAATATCTGAATGTGGGTTATCTCCGACCATCAACACACGCTCTTTACTCGGATTACCCATTACTTGCATCGCATGAATAAATATTCCGGCATCGGGTTTAGCGACACCCACTTGTTCAGAAATTACCACATGTTCAAAATAAGGAGACATTCCCGTTCTTTCTAACCGAATCGCCTGCAACTCGGTAAAACCATTGGTAATGATACCAAGTTTGGCTTTACCACTAAGCGCGTCCACTAGCTCTTTCGCTCCGGGTAGCAAAGTACATATATCAGCCATTGCCTCAAGAAACGCACTATTCAATTCAGCAGTGGTTGTTTCAAGCCTCTCTGCCCAAGACTGAAAACGGATATGCTTTAGCTCATCTGCAGTGATCGTACCATTTTGGTAATCAACCCAGAGTGGCTGATTAATCTGTTGGTATTGTTGGAAATCTTGCTGCGTAAAATTCACGCCTTTGCGTTCAAACATTAACTGCATGCCTTTAAACGCATCAAAATGGAATAAAGTCTCATCAGCATCAAATAAAATCCAATCGTACTTCATCAACGACCCCTTTCAGTTTCAAGAAACGATATTATGCAACGATATAGAATGAAACACACCTATGGTCTTTTCATAACGCTAAATCAATGTCATTGCAGTCAATGTCAAAACGCCGATAATAATTATCAGCGATCGCCTTATTCACTGATTTAGCACAATATGTTTTCTGTCATTTCTGCCTATAAACTGTATTGATGCCCATTTTTTTAGGAAAGGAAACGATGAAACATTTTTTGCCTTCATCTGTTATGCTCACCCCATTTGTTGTGAAAAACTATCCAGATCCAATAGAAGATGACAGCGAACAAATGTCTTGTGATCGATGCGATACGCAACCCAATTATTCTGATCTAAACTTACCAGTTGAAAACGAAACATCGATAACCAACACTCCCACACAAAAACAACCCAGGAAGGAATAGTTTAATGAAAAAAATAGCTGTGATATTAAGCGGTTGTGGGGTATTTGATGGCTCTGAAATCCACGAGACCGTCTTGGCTCTACACGCCATAGAAAAACAAGGAGCAAGCTGGCATTGTTTTGCACCAGATATTGAACAGTTACATGTAATTAATCATCTCACTGGCGAAGAAATGACTGACAAACGCAATGTTCTGGTTGAATCTGCGCGTCTTGTTCGCGGAAAAGTTGAAGATGTAGTAAAACTAAAAGCCGACGATTATGACGCACTGTTACTACCTGGCGGTTTTGGCGCAGCCAAAAACCTGACTGATTTTGCATTTAAAGGAGCTGAATGCACCATAAATGCGCATGTTGCAGAAGCCTGTCGTTCATTCGCTCAAGCTGATAAGCCCGCCGCTTATCTGTGCATTGCCCCTACAATAATTCCAATGATCTATGGGCACGGTGTACAGGGGACCGTCGGCAACGACAAAGATGTTGCTCTGGCGTTTACCCATATGGGAGGCACTCATATTGAATGCCCGGTTGATAATTATGTTTATGATCAGGAACATAACGTCTTATCCACTCCTGCCTATATGCTGGCGGAAAACATTGTTGATGCAGCGACAGGTATCGAACGGTTAGTGGAAAAACTGATTGAGTTAGCAAAGTAGCTACAAAACTCACCATTTTCTGCGCAGGTGATCCTATCTTGGATTACCTGCTATTTTATAAATACTCACTGAACAAATAGCACTCACCACTTGACCAAAATCAGCATTACTCTGAAAATGACCAAAATCGCACAATCCTCTGATAAAAATACTTTACAACAATCTTTTTATAGATAACATTCCAACGCAAACGTTTGCCTAACTAATAACAATCACCTCCTGAGGATTTTATGCTTTCAGATATCGACATTTGCCGATCAACATCATTGATCCCGATTGATACCGTTGCCCAGAAAGCCGGTTTACTCAACCATGAGATTCAAAGCCAGGGCCGCTATAAAGCGAAAGTGTCGTTAAGCTGTTTACAACGCTTACATCAAAAGCAAAGTGGCAAATTTATATTGGTTACCGCGATTACACCTACACCTCTGGGTGAAGGCAAAACTGTAACCACTATCGGTCTGGCTCAGGGATTGGCTAAGTTAAAGCAATCCGTATTCGCCTGCATCCGCCAACCCTCAATGGGGCCGGTATTTGGTGTAAAAGGCGGTGCAGCCGGAGGCGGTTATTCTCAGGTCGCACCGATGGAAGAGCTAAACTTACACCTGACTGGTGATATACATGCTGTTACCGCCGCGCATAATCTAGCGGCAGCTGCGGTCGATGCCCGTATTTATCATGAACAACGTCAGGGCTACGACAATTTCGAGCGCAGAACATCAATGAAAGCGCTGCGTATTGACCCAAGCCAAGTGGTTTGGAAACGAGTGATGGACCACAACGACCGGGCTCTTCGCATGGTTACCGTCGGCCGTAATGAAACCGGAAAAACCCTTAATGGCTATGAGCGTGAAGATGGGTTTGATATTTCAGCCGCTTCAGAGCTTATGGCGATTCTGGCCCTTGCCTCAGACCTCAAAGATTTACGTCAACGCATTGGTAAAATCGTTGTCGCCTACGACTTTGACGGACAACCAGTCACAACAGAAGATTTGCAAGTGGCCGGTGCCATGGCGGTAAGCATGAAAGAAGCGATTGAGCCCACACTGATGCAAACCCTTGAAGGCGTACCAACCCTCATTCATGCGGGCCCTTTTGCTAACATTGCCCATGGTAATTCATCAATTATTGCCGATGACATCGCTACTCGCTTAGCGGATTATACCGTGACCGAAGGTGGATTCGGCTCCGATATGGGGTTTGAAAAAGCGTGTAATATCAAAGTGAAAGCGTCTGGCAAAGCGCCTGATTGTGCGGTGATTGTCGCCACTCTGCGTGGATTGAAAGCGAACTCAGGTAAATTTAACCTTCGTCCCGGGCAAAGCGTTCCAGACTCGCTGTTTGAACCTGACAACGATGCACTGCTCGCAGGCTTTGAAAATCTTAAATGGCACATAGATAATGTTAATAAATACGGCGTCCCTGCCGTCGTTGCCATCAACCGCTTTCCTCAGGACACGGACGAAGAGCTCAAGCAGTTAATCGCGCTTATCGAAGCTCTGCCTAACGATGTGCAAGTAGCGATTTCAGAGAGTTTCACCCAAGGTGGTGAGGGGGCCAAATTGCTGGCAGAGAAAGTTGTTCATCAGTGTGAAAAGCCATCAAGATTTACACCACTGTATGAGGCTAACGAGCCGTTAATGACCAAAATTAACCGTGTGCTGTTGCAAGGTTATGGTGCAGAGTCTTTTATGCTATCTCATAAAGCTCAGGCTCAGCTAAAGAAACTGAATGAACTTGGCTTCGACAATCTCGCTATCTGTTTTGCTAAAACACCGTTATCTATCAGTACTGACTCATCAGTAAAAGGGGCTCCAAAAAACTTTCATGTCATGATTCGTGAGCTCAAACTCTGTGCAGGAGCCGAATTTGTATATGCATTATGCGGAAACGTCATGACCATGCCGGGCTTGCCGGAAAAACCCGCCTTTATGTCACTCGACATTGATGAACAGGGTAACATCATAGGTTTAAGTTAATATTTATAAACCTGAACAGCGGCCTAAGCCGCTGTTTTTTTTTGTAGATCAACTATATCGGTATGGACGTCCCGCTTTTTCCATATCGGCATTATATTTCTTAAAGATTTCTACTACTTTGGCTTTGGTGGGCGACTCTTGCGCTATTTCATCCCAAAACTTATGAGATTCAGCTTCAACAGTGGCCCATTCTGCGTCGGGAATAGTCGTCAACTCCATATCTGTCCCTTCAACACGTAGCTTAGCTTCCCCACCCCAGTACCACCACTGACGATAATAGTGCGAGCTTTCCATACACAATGCTAACAGCTCTTTTAAATGCTCCGGAAGCTCGTTATAACGATCCATATTGGCAAAGAAGTGCCCTATCCAGGCTCCTGAAATGTTATTGGTTAAGAAATAGTTGGTTACCTTCGACCAACCCACAGTGTAATCTTCGGTAATACCGGACCATGCAATGCCGTCCAACTCACCGGTTTGTAACCCTACTTCAACATCCTCCCAGGGAATAGAAACGGGCACAACACCAAATTTAGCCAGAAAGCGGCCTGCCGTTGGGAAGGTAAAAATTCTTAAGCCTTTTAAGTCTTCCAAGCTATTCACTGGCTCTTTGGTTGCAAAATGACAAGGATCCCACGCCCCGGCAGAGATGTGTTTTACGCCGACTTTTGCATACTCTTCTTTCCAGATTTCATCCAGGCCATACTGATTGAATAGAACCGGCACATCCAGTGAATAACGGCTACCAAAAGGGAAATATCCACCAAAGGTTGTTACTTCTGTTGGCGACGCCATTGAATCATCATCTGACTGAACAGCATCAATAATCCCTTTTTGCATTGCACGGAATAGCTCTCCCGTCGGAACCAACTGGTCAGCAAAGTACAATTCAATCTGCATTTCTTCACCAGCCAGGCGGTTGAACATTTCAATGGCTGGTTTTACTACGTGTTCAGCCAAAGCAGGGCCTGCATAAGTTTGCATACGCCATTTGATTTTTGGATCTGCTGCAAATGTTTTAGATGGAGCCAATACAGCGCCTGCAGTCAGTGCTGCTGCACTGGTTAGAAACTTACGTCTTGAGTTCATTGTTATCCCTCCGGTTTATATTTCCCTGTGGACTTCATGTCCAACTGGTGTTCTGTCTTACTTGATAGAATTTATTTCCCATATACGTAGTCCGGTAGCCAAAGGGCCATTTCCGGAAAAATCATGATAAGGATCAGTGACAGCACCATGATCGCAACGAACGGCCCAATGGAGCTGTAAATATCACGCAGTGTTATTCCCGGCGGAGCCATAGCTCTCATTAGGAAAAGGTTATAACCAAATGGTGGTGTAATATATGCGATCTGGCTGGTCACAGTGTAGAGAACACCATACCAAATAAGGTCAAAACCGAGTGCGTGTACCAAGGGTACGTACAGCGGCGCCACAATAACCAGCATGGCGGTGTCATCAAGAAACGTTCCCATGACCAAGAAAGAGAGCTGCATAAGGATTAGAATTGCCCAAGGACTCAGGCCTAATTGCTCGGTAAATAAAGTTTCAATCGATTTGACTGCACCTAAACCATCGAACACAGCCCCAAACCCCAACGCAGCAAGAATGATCCACATAAACATACAGGATATTGCCAATGTGCTTCTTACAGAATTCTCAAACACAACTCGGGTCATTCTTCTTTTTAAAATCGCCGCTAAAAGAGCTGCCATCGCACCAATAGCAGAACTTTCAACCAGGCTCGTCCAGCCATTGATAAAAGGCACCATCATTACGGCAAAAATGCCAAGAGGAAGTGTTCCAGCACCGAGCAATCGTAACTTCTCCGACATAGGAACATCGCGTTCTTCTTCGCTCAACACCGGGCCAAGTGACGGATTAATACGGCAACGAATCGCGATATACAGAATAAATAACACGGCCATAACTAATCCGGGAACCACACCAGCTAGCCAAAGCTGTCCTACGGGCTGACGCGCAATCATGGCGTATAACACTAATACAACCGAAGGTGGAACTAATATGCCTAACGAAGAACCAGCCTGAACAACCCCGGTAACCATTTTCTTATCATATTTACGTTTCAGTAATTCAGGTAATGCAATAGTGGCACCTATTGCCATCCCGGCAACGGACAATCCATTCATTGCCGATACAAGCACCATTAAGCCAATCGTACCTATCGCTAACCCTCCCGGCATCGGCCCCATCCAGACGTGGAACATTTTGTACAGGTCGTCAGCGATTTTTGATTCAGATAGAACATACCCCATAAAAATAAACATAGGGAGTGTCAACATCGGATACCAGTTCATTAACTTTACTGCGGCGGTAAAAGGAATTTCTACACCTCCGTTTCCCCACAAAAGAATGGCGGCAATCGAGGCTACAGCACCGATTGCAGCAAATACACGCTGACCCGTTGCCATTAGCAACATCATCAGAGAGAACATCATTGTTGCTATCATGCCGTAGCTCATTGAATTTTTACTCCTCGTATTCTCGCAATGTCTTTGATTAGCTGAGAAATGGCTTGCAGAATCATCATCATAAAACCGACACACATCAGTGATTTTATTGGCCATAAGTACGGTCGCCATGCCGTACGGGATCGCTGCCCGTATTCAAGTGAATATAACGTGCTTTCCAGCCCGCCATATAAAAGAACACCAAGATAGAAAATAAGAAAGAACACCGTAAAAGCATCAACCCATGCACGCGTCTTCACTGACCATTCGCCATAAAAAAGATCCATCCTGACATTGGCATTAAGCTGAATGGCGTATGCGCCGCCAAGAATGTAATAAGCGACCATCATGAATTGCGCTGACTCGAGGGTCCAAAGCGATGGCATAAAAAACGTTTTAGAGATGGATGACCATAAAAGTATTCCCACCATGACAAAAATGCCGTACGTCATTATTCGTCCAACCCCACGGTTAAACGCATCAACATATTTAACGTAGGCGACTAAAAATCCGGGCATGAGATTTCCTTATCACAAGCAGCGCCGATAAATCACGTATGTACAAAAACAACTGACCAGCAAATGCAATAAGACATCAAAGTTCGATTAACTGGAGCGCCGGTCAGAACACCAATTTGATTATCAGAGCAAAAGGCAGGCCAGCATCAAAATTTATTGGTTAAATTTAATTAGTTATCAAATTGTTCACAAAAACACCACTGCAACTCTATGATTTCATTGAGCATTACTCGATAAAAAACATAATACAAACAAAATATTTATATCTAACAAACAGTTAGCTTGCAGATTCTGATTCTAGGTTTGCACTATATTAGTGTTCAAGTGACCACTTTTTGTTCAACTCAACTTTAGCGGACAAGATTGTGACTTATCGCTGTCTGAAGTGATCCAATACAGTTATAGATTTCTCTTAAGGAGCTTGTAAGGCCTGATTTCGATATTCAATCAACTCATTATCTCTATTGTTACTTTTTTCGCATCAATCTGGTTATTTCGTCCTCAGTTTGAAATTTTTCCGTTGGTGTTCCTTTCTATTGTTATACGCTTAGATAAAAAGGGTAAGGAACAGCTATGAAACGTTTGACACTATTTATGCTGCTTCTCGCTGCATTGCCTCTTGCATTTCTTTCACTGAGTCATGCGAAAAATGAAACAAGTCCCCCTAGTGGGCAAACAGAAATCGCCACATTAGCCGGCGGTTGTTTTTGGTGTACAGAATCTGATTTGGAAAAATTACCCGGGGTCATTGATGTTGTCTCAGGGTATGCCGGAGGTGACGTAGATAACCCTAGCTATAGCGAAGTATCTTCCGGTAAAACCGGACATATTGAAGTCATTCAAGTGACTTATGACCCGCAACAAGTGACTTATGAACAAGTCCTCGACCAATTTTTCAGGCACATTGACCCTACAGATGATCAAGGTTCATTTGTTGATCGCGGCAACCAGTACCGGCCTGCAATTTTTTATCACGACAGTCAGCAAAAGCAGACTGCGACAAGATTCATGAACCAAATTGAACAGTTAGGCGTTTTCCAAAAACCACTAAAAACCGAACTGATTAAGTACACCAAATTTTGGGTCGCGGAAGACTACCATCAGGACTACTACAAAAATAATAAAATCCGCTATAACTATTATCGCTATGCTTCCGGTCGTGATCAGTATCTGGACAAAATATTTGGCAAAGATCGGGAAGAAAACCCAGTTACGTTGCGCGAGATGATTGATAAGCAAAAAGCACTGAGCAATGTAAAGAGCTATCCGCGCCCTTCAGACCAAGAGATAAAGGATAAGCTGACTGACGTACAATTTTATGTGACTCAGGAAGAAGGAACAGAAAGAGCCTTCCAGAATGAATACTGGGATAATAAGCAACAAGGTATTTATGTCGATATCGTTTCCGGAGAACCATTGTTTTCTTCAACTGACAAATACAAATCAGGAACCGGCTGGCCAAGTTTCACCAAACCCATTCATTCCGCTTATATTGTCACACGCGAAGACAATAAACTGTTTTATTCCCGAACAGAGGTGCGCAGTCGTTTTGCTGATTCACATTTAGGGCATGTATTTACCGATGGGCCGCCCCCGACGGGACTAAGATATTGCATGAACTCAGCAGCAATGCGCTTTATACCCAAGGAACGGATGGAAGCTGAAGGTTATGGTGAATGGGTATCTCTTTTTAATTAAGATACAACTGTTCATTAAAAGATACTCTCCTGCGCCCGATTTATTATCGGGCGTTTGTTATCTATTGGTTTTTCATTTTGCTGATTAGTTCCAATACCAATCGTTTCTTTGCTCCCAATTATTGTTCACAAAACACACGAACCGCCCTCCCATGGTGCACAAAAATCCACCGCTCTTAATTATTCAGCACGACTTAACGCATTCCTTAGCGATAAATAATCTATCTATTATTTTAATTCATTGTTTTTATTAACATTTAAAAAATATTTGTAACGAACGCAATTCAGGAACGAATCTAGCTTATCTACCTGTTAAGCAACAGTGACTACTTGAAAAAAATACGTCAGCGTTGATAAACCTCGTATAGCTGTAGCGCAAACCACAGACAAGTTTTTGAGGAAATATGAGTTCAAACTATCGATTTCAGTTGGGTAGCCGTACCTACCAGTTTTCGTCACTGAAAGAAGTCATGGCCAAAGCATCCCCGCTTCGTTCAGGCGATCAATTAGCGGGAGTTGCAGCAGCATCAGCTGAAGAGCGAGTGGTCGCCCAGATGGTTCTTGCCGATCTCCCTCTCAAGACATTTCTCGACGATCTGTTAATCCCTTACGAGAAAGACGAAATTACACGCCTGATCATTGATGGACATGATGCCAGCGCGTTTTTGGAAATTGCCCACTTTACTGTAGGGGACTTTCGTAACTGGTTACTCCAGGAATCGACCACCAGTGTGGAAATTTCCCGGGTCTCGCCCGGAATCACTCCGGAAATGGCCGCGGCAGTAAGTAAGATAATGCGCAATCAGGATCTGATCTTAGTGGCGAAAAAGTGTCAGGTCGTGACAGCCTTTCGAAACACCATCGGCCTTGCGGGTCGATTGTCAACCAGGCTACAACCAAATCATCCGACCGATGACGTCAGCGGTATCGCCGCTTCTATTTTCGATGGCTTAATGTACGGAAATGGTGACGCGGTTATAGGTATCAACCCTGCAACGGATAGCGTTAGTCAGGCCACTAAGCTGATGAAATTAATGGATGAAGTTATTCAATACTATCAAATCCCGACCCAAAACTGTGTGCTCACCCATGTGACCAATACCATTGAATGTATCGAAAAAGGTGCGCCTGTCGACTTAGTGTTCCAGTCAATCGGTGGAACAGAAGCAACAAATCAGGGGTTTGGCGTCAATATCAATGTGCTTTCTGAGGCCTATGATGCCGCGTTAAGCCTTAAGCGTGGAACTGTCGGCAATAACGTTATGTACTTTGAAACGGGTCAAGGCAGTGCTCTTTCCTCCAATGGCCATCATGATGTCGACCAACAAACTTGTGAAACCCGGGCATACGCATTGGCACGCAAATTCAAACCTTTACTGGTCAACACAGTAGTTGGATTTATCGGTCCGGAATACCTTTTTGATGGCAAACAGATCATCCGAGCAGGTCTAGAGGATCATTTTTGTGGCAAATTACTTGGTTTACCCATGGGATGTGATATCTGCTATACCAACCATGCTTATGCAGATCAAAATGATATGGACAATCTGCTCACTCTGCTAGGGGTTGCAGAATGTTCATTTATTATGGGGATCCCCGGCTCTGATGACATCATGCTTAACTATCAGACCACTTCGTTCCATGACGCCCTGTACACACGACAAGTATTGGGTTTAAAGCCGGCTCCTGAATTTGAAGCATGGTTAAAACAGATGGAAATATTCAGCCAGGACAACCACTCGCAACTGAGTGACCAGCTATCCCCTCACTTCAAAAAAACTCTCGGACTGGTAAAGGAAACACGATGAGCATGAACGAAGAATTGTCGCAACTCATTCACAAAGATCCATGGGATAAACTACGTCAGTTTACTCAAGCCAGAATTGGTCTCGGCAGAGTAGGCACAAGTATTCCAACCGACGAACTACTCCGTTTTCAGCTTTCTCATGCTCAGGCCATTGATGCTGTACACGTTCCTCTCGACAACAAACGACTGCTTGCAGACCTGAGCAGTAAAGAGGTTCTTAACCGTTGTTTACCTGCACTGTTGCTTCATAGTGAAGCCAGCGACCGACTCACATATTTGCAACGGCCAGATCTAGGCCGAAAGCTCAATCAGAAATCCATTGACGGACTTAAAGTTCACTGCGATTCCCAACCCTCACCTTACGATCTGGTGATTGTGATTGCCGATGGCCTATCCTCTTATGCTATTAATCATCACGCCGCACCATTTCTTGACGCGCTGCTCGCTTTGTTACAGCAAGACAATAAAGGATCATGGAATATCGCCCCACTTTGTATTGTGCACCAAGGGCGGGTAGCGGTTGGCGATGATGTAGGAGAAGCAATCAATGCCAGAGAAGTACTGGTACTTATTGGCGAACGCCCGGGACTAAGCTCTCCAGACAGTCTGGGACTCTATCTGACCTGGCATCCACATCGAGGTACTGAGGATTCACTGCGTAACTGTATTTCAAACGTTCGTCCTGAAGGTCTTTCTTATCAGGCCGCTGCTCACAAATGCTTTTACTTACTGGAAGAGTCCCGCCAGCTTAAGCTCACTGGTGTAGGGCTAAAGGACCGTTCTGAAGATACAGTCCTTGAACATAAAACCACCCAGACATTTTCTCTGACATCAAAATCATAACAACGGTGAACGACTATCCTTCGCGGCAGGTTATAAATCAAAAAAGCGCCTGACTGGCGCTTTTAAATTAGATTGAACTACCGTAAACCGTGGAGAAACTCGGCGCGAGTCGCGGGGTTGGACTTAAATATTCCACCCAAAGCGGTTGTCGTCGTTTCACTGGTTGCATCCATCACTCCACGAGATTTAACGCAGTAATGGGTGGCATCAATCGTGACTGCGACGTCATCCGATTCAAGTAACGCCTGTAGTGCAACAAGAATTTGTTGCGTCATGCGTTCCTGTACCTGAGGACGTTGAGCAAAGAAGCGCACAATACGGTTTATTTTAGACAAACCAATTATCTTACCGCGCGGAATATAAGCCACTGCCGCTTTACCGTCGATAGTGACCAAATGATGTTCGCAGGTACTGGTGACAGTAATATCTTTCACCTTAACCATTTCGCTCACATTCATTTTGTTTTCAATAACAGTGATTTTGGGGAAATTGCTGTAATCCAACCCTGAGAAAATTTCATCCACATACATTTTGGCAATGCGGTGCGGGGTTTCTTCCAGGCTATCGTCGGTCAAATCAAGGCCAAGCAAATTGAGAATTTCACGCATGTGCCCCTCAATTTTATCTTTTCTTTCTTCACGACTCACCATGTTTGGCTGCATAGGCGTTTCCAAACCACGGCTTTCTAGCGCATCCTTTACCAACTTCGCTGATTCGCTAAGACCTGATGGCATTCACATTCCTCTTACTTTACCCCTTTAGGATCGCAGACAAGGATACTCGGATTCTCGGATAATTACACCCCTAATTTACAACGATTTAACCTTACCTAAACTAGGGCTAGTAACCTTTTGCCATGATTTTTGTACAAATTTGTGGACTCTTTATGTCCGTAGATTTAGGCAAATCTCTTTACTATGTTAGAGTAAAACCAAACAGAAAAATAATAGGAATATACAATGGGCTGTTGTGACGCTCCGGGCTTAATGCCACTTGAAGATGCTTTAGAAAAAATGCTGGCTAGTGTTCAACCAATTGAAACCACACTTCAACTCCCGCTCGCCGATGCCATTGGCTATGTATTAGCACAAGACATTCTTTCTCCTATTAACGTACCGCCTTTTGATAACTCAGCAATGGATGGCTACGCAGTAAGAACGCGCGAGCTAGCAGAGAACAAGCCTCTTCCTGTTGCCGGAAAATCCTTCGCAGGCCAACCTTTTACTGGCGACTGGCCAGCGAACAGTTGTGTGCGAATTATGACAGGAGCACAAATTCCGCCGGGTTGTGATGCGGTTATTATGCAGGAGCAAGCAACGGTGACCGATCATGGCGTTACATTCAGCCAGACTCAGGTGAAACCGGGTAATAATATCCGCCCTACCGGTGATGACATCCGCCACAACGATATCGTATTAAGTAAAGGTGCCCGTCTTACAGCGCGCGATATTCCAATGATCGCAACCTTAGGCGTCAGTGATGTTACTATTTTTCGTAAGCCTAAAGTGGCCTTTTTCTCTACGGGGGATGAGCTAAAACCACTCGGTACCCAGCTTAAGCCCGGTGAAATTTATGACAGTAACCGTTATGGGATTAAACCCCTTATCAGCAACTTTGGCTGCGAAGCGATTGACCTGGGAATTATTCCCGACTGCCCAAAAACACTGAAAGAAACATTTGAAAAAGCTCAAACCATTGCTGATGTAGTCGTCACTTCAGGCGGTGTGAGTGTCGGCGAAGCAGACTTTACCAAAGATATTTTGGATGAAGTTGGTGAAATAGGCTTCTGGAAACTGGCAATAAAACCGGGTAAACCCTTTGCATTCGGTACGCTTAATAATGCCTGGTTCTGCGGTCTTCCGGGGAACCCGGTATCCGCTGTGCTAACGATGTACGTACTGGTACAGCCAATGTTAGCGAAACTTTCCGGCCATACGCAGTGGAAAGAGCCTGAATCTATTCCAGCCATAACTCGTACTGCATTTAAAAAGTCTCCGGGGCGAACCGACTACCAACGTGGAATTTATTCAGTCGAAAACGGCCAGTTTGTCGTAGAAACCACAGGAAACCAGAGCTCAGGAGCCTTCCGTTCAATGAGTCTGGCAAATTGTTTCGTCGTACTTGAACGTGAACGCGGGCGTGTCGAGGCCGGTGAAACTGTTAATATCCAGCTGTTTAACCAGACGTTATACTAGAGGCGATAATGGAGATCCTTAGTGACGCAGAAATGTTGCGTTATAACCGTCAGATCATACTTAAATCATTCGATTTCGATGGTCAGGAGGCCTTAAAACAAGCTTCTGTTCTAATTCTGGGAGCCGGAGGATTGGGCTGTGCGTCCAGCCAGTATCTGGCGACAGCTGGGATTGGCAGCATCACGTTAATTGATGATGACAAAGTCGAGCTTTCCAATTTGCAACGACAAGTTCTGCATCATGACGCTGATATCGGTAAGCTAAAGGTTGATTCTGCAGCAGAGGCTTTGAAAGAACTGAATCCAGAACTGAACATTCAGACCCTAGCACAGAGACTGAATGACGATGAACTTTTAACACTAATCACAACCCACGATTTAGTTTTGGACGCCAGTGACAATGTTGATACTCGCAACCAACTTAACCGTCTCTGTTATCACACTCAAACTCCACTCGTTTCCGGCGCAGCAATACGCATGGAGGGGCAAGTCAGCGTGTTTACTTATAGCAGCGAGGAAGAGCCCTGTTATGAGTGCCTTAGCGCCTTGTTCGGCAACAATGCGCTTTCCTGCGTCGAAGCCGGAGTAATGGCTCCGGTTGTTGGCATTATTGGAGCCGTGCAGTCTATGGAGGCGATCAAAGTGCTCGCCCAATTAGGCACACCAATCAAGGGGAAAATACTAATGCTGGATGCTATGAGCATGTCGTGGCGTGAGATGAAGCTAATGAAACAACCTCACTGCCCGACTTGCGGTCAACCTTAAACACATGTCATCAGCAAAGAAATTAACCATTATCCTGTTGTTATTAACTTTGCTGTTGATTGCTATAGTGGTTATAAAACCAACGGGTACCAAACACCATATTCAGGTACAACTGCTGGAAAATACGCTCACTCAATCTCTTGATGGTCACAGACGCTATTTCCTTATCGATTCACAAATGACAGGTAAACAGTTAATCGCAGTTCCGCCAACAACCCAATGTCAGAACTCAAGTGTCATCACTATTGAGCAAAGCGCCAGACAAGGAGAGCCTCCACATTACCGTTTTATTTCTTGTCCGTAATTAAGTAACTTACTAACTAACAAAAGTGAACAGCAAAAGGATATATTGAATGTCACCACTTGTTTCGCCTCAATGGCTAGCTGAGCGTCTGGAACAACCTAATATTGTTGTGTTAGACAGCAGCCTGGAATTTCAGATCCCTTCCGAAACAGAAAAGGACTGGACCAATAAAATACCGGGAGCCCGAAGGTTCGACTACGACAAAGATTTTTGTGATACCCAGTCTCCACTGCCTCACATGATGCCAAGTGAAGCGCGATTTAATCAGCTCGCGCAACAACTAGGGATCAACAACGATTCTATTATTGTCGTCTATGACAACAGTGGTACCTTTGCTTCCCCTCGAGCATGGTGGATGTTTAAAGCGTTTGGTCATGAACAAGTCTATGTTCTAAATGGCGGACTTACGGAGTGGAAGTCTCATGGTTACGCCGTCACAACTTCTTACACTCAGCCAACGGAAAAAGGGGATTTTTCACGCAGGTTATTACCCAATTATTTCGTTAGCGCCGATTATGTAAAAAGTAAGATTGACGATAATAAAAGTCTGACTGTCGATGCTCGTTCCTTAGCACGTTTTTTTTCAAAAGTTCAGGAGCCCCGCCCAGGTATACGCAGTGGTCATATCCCTAATTCTTACTGCGTTCCGTTTTCAGATCTCATGGACGACCATAAACTCAAACCTACGAATGACTTAGCTGCAATATTAACTAGCGCGCTGAATAAAGAGTCCGAAGAATATCTGTTTAGCTGCGGTTCCGGTGTAACAGCATGTATTGTATTACTTGCTGCTCTGATTTGTGGTTATGAAAACCTGGCGGTATACGATGGATCTTGGACAGAATGGGGAGCCAATCAAGCACTGCCGATAGAAACCACTGTTTAAACAACTGAATACGAACTGTTTTAGACTCAATTTCAGTCTAAAACAGTTTAAAAATTGCCACTAAAAAGTGTTGCTTGTTCAACAGAGCAAAAGGCGCTTAACTAGCTATCCTCATTAGCGATGCTGCTCATTTGTTCATCCAGGTTTAAAACCGTAAGGGCGTTGCTTACACTGGTTGCAATAACATCGATAGCTCCTGTACGCAGTGCACCCAGTAACGCCAATGGTTTACTATTTTCAGCCGCAATGGCGACGACTTCAGAAACGACTCTGAACTCATCAATACTCAAACCAATAACACGATCATTCATCACAGTATTCGTTATCTCACCCTGGACGTTGAAGAAATCGTGACCAGCAAAGTCGCCAACGACCCCTTGTTGTAACCTGGATTGAACCACTTCCTCTGCGGTAAACCAACCAAGATCGACCATGTAACTATTCTCGCTCATATCACCGATACCAACTAAAGCCACATCAGCTTTGCGTGCCAAGTCGAGAGTTTGTTTTACGGTTGCATTTTGCATAAATGCGAGCTTTTGCTCTCTATTCTCGGCGTAAGCTGGCGCATAGAGCGTTTCTGATGACCCCCCGTATTTTTTTGCTAACTGGCGACAAATATGGTCGGCATTAAACATCCCTCCACGAGGGTGAATACCACCAATACCACAGACAAATTTGCAATCACGGGGCGTAATAACCCCCATATGATGAGCTACTGCAGAGACATTACGCCCTTGCCCTACACTTACAACCATGCCGTTTTTAAGTGTGTTGGTCAGATAGTGCGAAACTAAACCCGCTACTTGTTGACGTTGCAGATCTTCACTAGGCTGATCGAGAGCGATCAGTGCTCGCTTAACACCAAAGCGTTCAACCAAGCGCTGCTCAATTTTGGCGCTAAATACCGGATGATATTTAACCGTAATTTCGACAATTCCTTCATCTCTTGCCTGCTTCAACAAACGCCCGACTTTGGCTCTTGAAATTGAGAACTTCTTCGAAATCTCTTCTTGAGTTGCTCCATCCTGATAATAAGCTACTGAAACTTCGGTTAATAAGTCCGTATTATCTAGTGAGATTTCTAAGGGTGAACTATTCATTTTTAACTCTTTTAATTGAAACTAAGAAGATCATACCAAAGCGTGAACATCCGCTCATTGACCTAGCATATGTCACAACCTATTAGTGATGCAACAAGTGCTCACTAGGGTTACATATTTTCAGGCTATTTTTGAGAGATAAAACATTCCCCTAACGCATTAGGTGGCCTAGGCAAACGTTTCATTCATTTTCAAACTGAGCAATAGTAATTTTTTTTGTCAAAGTCGGCAGAAACAGCAAATCAGGATTGACATTTTTACTGTATAAGATAAATATGAACACATCATTTACTCAGCTATTGAACAAATGCTCACACGCAATATTCTATCGCTGAGAGGTACGATTTTACATATAGTGTTAACAGTCGATTATGTCGTTATAAAGCGACTACACTGAGACTTTAATAACTCGCACTACCGGCCCACTATCTTGTTCACTAACAAGTTAATCAGGCATCAGGTAAAGCCCAACGAGAAATAGGACTATCGAGATGAGCAACAAATTAGAGCAACTTCGTAAAATGACCACAGTTGTCGCTGACACAGGTGAACTTGAAGCGATTAAAAAATACCAACCTGAAGACGCAACAACAAACCCATCTCTAATTCTTAAAGCAGCTCAAATTGCTGAGTATGCACCTCTTATTGATCAAGCAATTGAATACGCAAAATCTCAAAGCAACGACAAAGCTCAGCAAATCCAAGATACTTGTGACATGCTGGCAGTAAATATCGGTAAAGAAATTCTAAAAACTATCCCAGGCCGTATCTCTACAGAAGTTGATGCTCGTCTTTCTTACGATACTGAAGGTAGCATCGCGAAAGCTCGTCAATTGATTAAAATGTACAATGATGCTGGTATCAGCAACGATCGCATCCTAATCAAACTGGCTTCTACTTGGGAAGGTATCCGCGCAGCAGAAGTTTTGGAAAAAGAAGGGATCAACTGTAACCTGACACTTCTATTCTCATTTGCTCAAGCTCGCGCTTGTGCTGAAGCTGGCGTGTTCCTAATTTCACCATTCGTTGGCCGCATCATGGACTGGTATAAAGCGAAAGAAGGTCGTGATTTTGAAGCACAGGAAGATCCAGGTGTTCTATCTGTATCGACTATCTATAACTACTACAAAGAATACGGCTACAACACTGTTGTTATGGGCGCAAGCTTCCGTAATATTGGTGAAATTCTTGAGTTGGCAGGTTGTGATCGCCTGACTATTGCTCCAGCACTTCTGGCTGAATTAGAAGCAGCAGAAGGTGAAGTGGTTGAGAAACTTGTTGACTCTAAAGGTAGCAAAGAGCGTCCAGCAGCAATGACTCACGCTGAATTCCTATGGGATCACAACCAGGACGCAATGGCTGTTGAAAAACTGGCCGAAGGCATCCGTAATTTCGCTATCGACCAGGGTAAACTGGAAGCGATGATTGAAGCTAAGCTGTAATTTAAAACATTAAAAGAAGCGAGTGAAAGCTCGCTTCTTTTTTATACTGATTTCAATTTGGGTACAGATAACAACGCTGTACTCGCACTAACATTCAGACTTAAACGAGTAACAACTATGAATCGCAAACAACTGGCAAATGCAATCCGTGCTCTGAGCATGGATGGTGTTCAAAAAGCTAACTCAGGCCACCCGGGGGCACCTATGGGTATGGCTGATATCGCTGAAGTTCTTTGGCGTGATCACCTAAACCACAACCCGAAAAACCCTGACTGGGCTGACCGCGACCGTTTCGTACTGTCAAACGGTCACGGCTCTATGCTGATTTATTCACTACTTCACCTGACTGGTTACGAGCTTTCTATTGAGGATCTACAGAACTTTCGTCAGCTGCACTCAAAAACACCGGGTCACCCTGAATACGGCTATGCACCAGGTATTGAAACAACCACCGGT
>Ga0075011_10000080_pt1 | contig 46583 bp, 42 predicted proteins | sample TARM_MetaG_T_14_FD_72354 | JGI IMG/M metagenome (GOLD analysis project Ga0075011, IMG submission 72354) | Freshwater microbial communities from Pennsylvania, USA, analyzing microbe dynamics in response to fracking - TARM_MetaG_T_14 | ecosystem: Environmental > Aquatic > Freshwater > River...
AAAAGTGATAATGTTCGTTGGATGAAAAAACAACTTCAGAAAGTTGACGCTGAGTCGATAAAAGTAATAGAGATGCAACAAGGGCAAAAAATTAGTCGTTTTGTTGCATGGAGTTTTCAAAATGCTGAGCAGCGCAAGCTGTGGCTAAGCGAAAAAGTCTAATATAGAAATCAATCAGCAATTTAGGAGGTAAGTATGGACATTGTGTTCTTTCAACCTTGCCAGCCTGACTGGATATGTAAACCTTTCCTGAGCATATTTTCAGTATTGCTGATCGTTGGATTAATATTGTTTATTCGCATTGTCTATCGAGAGTCATTAAAGATTAAGCGAGCAAAAAAGGTACGCCGCCTTCGTCGAACTCACTATCGTGATCGCAAAGGGGGTAAAAATGGCCGCCCGACCAATGCCAAATAATAATTGCTTACTGAGTCGCCAGCATGGAGCGATATTTTTGTGCCATGGCTAAGTTGCCCGCGCGTTTCTCAAGGTCGACTAATAGCTTAAGCGAAGTCTGTTGATAACCATAGTCTCGATGAAACTTTGTCAGTCTTAGTCTGGCCTGAGAAAAATCACCGGCATCAATTTCTAAACGGGTCAATTGCAGTAGTGAACGCACGCGTTGCGGGTCATGCTCAACCGCTTTTAAAAAGTACTGTTTGGCTCTATACAGGTTACGATACTTTAGTGCGCATAAGCCTGCGTTTTCATAGCTGGCTGAAACTAAATAGTACTGCTTTGCTTGTGTCGCCCGATTGAAGAAACGGTCTGCTTTTGAGTACTCGCCGATTTTACATAGAAATGCGCCGTAGTTATTGAGCACATGCCCGTTGTCATCATGTTCATCCAGAGCATCTTGATAAGCCCGGTGCGCTTTGTGGGTTTCTCCTACTTTGTCGTAGTAGTGCGCCATAGAAAGCATTGTTCGATAATAGTCCGGAGCGTGACTGCTTGCTCGTTCCAGATTTTCAAGCGCTTTGACCATATTGCCGTTTTTAAGATACCCCAAACCTAAAGTTATACGTGATTCAGCCTTATCAATGTCATTACTTTCAACTTTGGGTTGAGTATTGTGGGTGACGGTCGTACAGCCACAGATCAGTATAGATAGTATCAAGATCTGCCATAGTTTCATTAATCCCTCCTTAGTTGTACTTAGTATCATAATGAAATCAATGTACTGGCGTAGCGAACGGAAGAATTAATGCGATTTAGTTTGCATATTCAATCGAGTGAATAGTGAGCCCGTTTTAAGAACGGGCTCAGAAACGTTACTCAGAGGAGGAAGATCTAAACGACTGTTATGGGTCAGTTCAAACGATGCTTAATCATCTTTAGTGAACTTATCCTCGCTGAAATGATCAAGGTCGAATGGAGTTTGCTGATAAACACAGTAGTTTAGCCAGTTTGAAAACAACAGGTGTCCATGGCTGCGCCAGCTAGCTCTTGGGGTGTTATCAGGGTTGTCATTCGGGTAATAGTTTACCGGAATCATCGGTTCCATACCTTCACCTAAATCTCGTACATACTCATTGTGTAATGTGTGTGCATCATATTCAGGGTGCCCGGTAACAAACACGTTGCGCTTATCTTTGGTTGACGCCAGGTAAACGCCAGCAGCATCTGAAGTCGCCAGGATATCTAAGTCGGTATGCTCTGTCAGGAACTCAGCATCGAAATCCGCATAGCGTGAATGGGGTGCAAGAAAGCTATCGTCAAATCCACGCAGAATAGGGTGATAGGGCTGGTGAATTTCATGAACATAAACACCGGAAAGCTTTTCTTTGCGTGTGCGTTTTGGCAGGTTGTACAGCAATTTAAGTCCCGCCTGAGCTGCCCAGCAAACATATAGTGTGGATGTAACGTGTGATTTAGCCCATGTCATGACCCGTTGCAGATGGTCCCAGTACGCGACATCTTCAAATTGCACTAAACCTAATGGCGCACCAGTAATGATTAAACCATCAAAGTTGCGCTCTTTTACTTTGTCAAACTGACGATAAAAAGCATTGAGATGCTCTTCAGGGGTATTTTTACTTGGGCGATCATCGATACGTAACAGTTCGATATCGAGTTGCAATGGAGAATTAGAGAGCAAGCGAAGAAACTGTGTTTCCGTCTCGATCTTTTTAGGCATCAGATTCAAGATCAGGATTTTAAGTGGTCGTATTTCCTGTGTCGATGCGCGTGATTCTGGCATAACGAAGATGTTTTCTTTGCGTAAAACATCAGTAGCAGGTAATTGATCGGGGACCTTAATTGGCACAGCTTTCTCCCTTTTCTTATTTTCGGACGTCTATACTTCTAGACTTATAGCGTAACTTGAAAGTGATGTCGATAGTAAAATGCAGCCAATCAGAAATTAAGTTACTATTCACCACATAAATCTTCCTTTTGATAATTTTATACCTTAAGCCTCCGATATGACGAAAAAACTGACTCTCATTCGCGGTTTACCTGGTTCAGGTAAATCGACGCTGGCAAAAACGCTGCAAGGTGTGCACTTAGAAGCTGATATGTATTTTGTTGATGCCAATGGTCGTTATCAGTTTAATCGACATAAACTGTCTCAGGCTCATCAGTGGTGCCAAAAGCAAACGGACTACTGGCTTAAAAAGGGAAAGAATGTGGTTGTTGCAAATACTTTTGTACGACATTGGGAAATGAGTGCATATAAAAAATTAGCCAGCAAGTATAATGCCGAACTTGAGATTATTGTCTGTCGTGAGAAGTACCAAAGCATTCATGATGTTAGCGATGAGACGATTGAGCGTATGCGCCAGGAGTGGCAAGAGTAAATCAGCGTTGGTTATATAAGCTAACGTCGTGTACCGTGAATGCACGCTACCGTCTTTACTGCTCTGTTTTGCTTTTTTCTACCTGATACCAGGCAATCAAGAACCAGATACCCGCCTGAACCCATAAAAGAGTCCACTGTGGCGCAATTTGTCTCCATTCTGCGCCCATTTGATTTAAGGCCAGAAACCCTTGAATTGCAGGAGTACTAGGGAACAGGCTGGAAAGCCAGACAACAGGCTGAGGAATAGATTCAACCGGCCATATGAATCCGGCTGAAAATATCAGGGGCATAGAACTAAGCAACACAACTAAGGTGACTAACTCTCTTCTCGGTGTAATGGCACCAAGCCACAAACCAATAAAACAGGCGCTAAGCAGGAAGGGTAGCAGTAGTGTCAGTAACTCAAACGGGTCGCCAATGGTATTGACCCCATGCATTGCAAAACTGGCACCGAAGTAATACATACTTAAAAAGTAATAGATGCCCACCAATACTAGCGTTCGCAAAAGAATCAGTTGCAGACTACTTAATTGACTCCAGTAGCCTCGGTAATGCTTTTGTGTTCCCAGCATCATACCTGAGGCAATAACCATCGTTTGTTGCAGAATCAGTACAAAAACAGCGGGGACCACGTAATCAATGTACCCCATTCGTGGGTTAAATGTCGGCTTAAGGTTCTGTTCGGTTGGAGTATAATGCTGACTGGCATATTCAAGCGGTTTACCATCGACAATAAGGCGGGCGACCTTGGTTTTAGCGGCAAGTGTACCGCCAGCTTGTGCCAGCCCTTCAACCAGTGTTCCGTAAACTAAAAAATACGATGCATCACCGGCATAAGCGAGGGTTGTGCTTTTCCCCAGTTGGATATCTTTATAGAAATTCACAGGAATCACCAATATGCCACTTACCTGTTGGTTGAGAAAGGCCTGCTTGGCTTCTTCGATTGATGTGTCGCGGCGGGTCACTTTAACTTGTGGCGTCGCATCGACCATACGTTCCAACTGATAACTGGTTTTGCTTTTATCCAGATTGACAACAGACAAGGTTTGTTCTCGCGGTGTCTGCTGGCTGTAGGGAAGTGGGTAGAGAAACGAGTAGAAAACCACACCACCAAATACGGTTAAAACCACCACCGGATTGGAAAAAATGCTTTTTAACTCCTCAATAAGCAGTTTAAGCCAGTTCATGGTCACCTCGATTTGATAATTCTGCAGCTAGATGTTTTTTGATCAGCAGTACACACAGCACAAAGGGAACAGAATAGCCAAACATTGGCCATAACAGCTTAAAAGAGTCAAAGCTGTTGACTCCATAACTCACCTGGCTGACTTGTATATCAATATAATGGCTGACCGGTAACAGGGAGCGCCATATTTGGGCCAGCGTATTCATGTCAGAGGTTGGGAAGGTAATACCCATGAAAGCAAAGCTGGGCGCGGTATAAGCGGCTGCAAAACTCATTCCTCGTGCTGGATCAAGGGTTAGAAAAAAGAATAGTCCCCCCATGATCATGCAGGCAATAATGGTAAACCACTGGGCAACGATGATGGTGAAGAACTGACCTTGCATTGGCCACTGTAAAAGTAGATAGAACCAAACCAAGAAGGCTGTCCCCTGTAGCGCGAATAAAGCAGCGTAGGGTGTCAGGGTGTGAATAAGCTTTTTTATGGGACGTTGGGTTAACCATCGGTTTAGCCCGTATTGACGATGGTTCATCGCCAGTATCAATATGGTGCACACAACGATCGAAATCTGCCAGATAGCAGGAACAATAGCGGATACTAAAAATTGTGCATAATTGGTGTTTTTGTTGAATAACGGGGTGACCTGAGTGCGGATAGGCGCTGCTTGACTCATTGCTGTTAACGCTGTTGTATTGCCGCCAGATAATGTTTTGACTACATCTAGTTGAGCATTAAATGTTGATTGAGCCTGAACGATTGCGGAATTAATCAGACGCCCGACAAGGATCATCTGGCTGTTGTAAAACGTGGTTACTTTTGGTTGTTCACTACGGTAGATTGACTTGTCAAAATTACGTGGGATAACAACGTAGGCATAAATGTCACTGATCCTCATCGCTTCACTGGCTTGAGCCACATTCTGATAATGACCAGAGACAGAAAGTGTCGATGTAGCGTCAAACTCTGTTGTGAGTTTGCGTGAGAGCTGGCTGTGAGATAAGTCGACGATTCCAATCGGCAGCTCGCGCACAATCGCCTGCGAAAATACCCACCAAATTGTGATGACAAGAACGATGGGAATCCAGGTTAAGCATGAAAGTAACCATCGATCTTTTTTTAATAGCTGCCATTGAGAAACCATCGACTACAACCTTACAGTTTTACCACGACACTCATACCCATTCTCAGCCCTTCGACCGGTTCGTCTGGTCGTGCTTCCACTTCAAATGTCCTCAAATCAAAACCTTGAGTTGCATCGGTTGAGCGCCAGGTCGCAAAATCTCCCATTACCGCAATATGAGAGACTTTAAACGGTAACGTTTTATCCAAAGCCGGAATGTATGCATCAAAACGAGAGCCCTTTTTAAAGTGAGAAAGCAAATCTTCTCTCACATTCAATACCGCCCACGAATCCTGAGTGTCCACGACGGTGACAACTGGAAAACCCTGTGGGGCTAATTCACCACTTTGCATCAGTACCTGCGAGACTTCACCGTTAAACCAACTGGATATCTGGGTATCTGCTACATAGGCTTCCACTTCAGCGACTGCCCCTTCCGCCATGCGAACTTTTTCCGCAGCGGCTTGTTTGGTTTCATCACGAGCACCTTCCTGAGCCATTTTGTACATTTGTAACGCTGAACTTTCGGTGTACTTTGCTGCCTGCCATTGCGTCTGTGCTTCATCTTTTTTCTGCTCTGCAACAACACCATCTTTGTACAGGTTGTTGACTCTGAGGTAAGTTTTCTCTGCCAGTTCGGCTGCTGCTTGTGCTTTTAACCATTGATCTTTAGCCGCTTGTATTTGTTGATCACGTGCGCCATTTTCGGCTTCCTGCGCCATTGCCCCGGCTGCTTTCTTGTTCGCAATTGCCTGATCAAGTTTGGCTTCTATTTCCGGACTGTGTAGCGTAAAAATGAGCTGTCCTTTTTCAACCTGATCGCCTTTGCGTACATAAACCTGATCAATACGGCCAGCGACTTTTGATGAAATACTATATTGTTGCGATTCTATTTGGCCCTGTAGCTGAACAGGTTTAGGTTGATAGGCCTGATAAAAACCGTAGCCGATCCATGTAGCAGCCGCAATGACAGAAATAGCAACCAGTGTTGTTTTCACAGCTTTCATGAGCGATCCTTATTTTCAGCTTGGGTTTGATTTTGTTGCTCAGATAGAGAAATTGCCGATTGTTTATAGATGTCGAACGTGTTCATCTCGCTGGTTAAAGCCAGTAATTTATTCAGCGAAATGAGATAATTGAAGCTGGCTGCGTATTGCTGAGTTTGAATGCTGGCTAGATATAACTCAGCGTCAACCACATCCAGTGAGGTCGAAAGACCTTGAGCGAAAGCTTTTTGGCGTAAAGTTAAATTTTCTTGTGCCAGATTCAGGCTGGAATCGAGACCGGTGACTTCTTCCAATGCCTGTTCAGCTTCCAGATAGGTTTTCTTAACTAAAACTTCAAGGTCCTGCTTCGCTTGTGCTTTTAAATATCGTACCTGAGACACTGCACTGTGTGCTGCTTTAACCTGATCGCTGCGGCCACTGTTCTCCAGTAGCGGCACACTGACGCCAACACCCACTAACCAGTCTGGCGTCATCTGGCCGACTAATGAATCTTCTTCATATAGGTTATAGTCGCCATATAAGTATACTTCCGGATAGTATTTGCCGTTTTCGGCATCGATAAGGCTATTCGCCTGTTTTTCTTTTGCATTCAGTATATCTAAACCCGGATAAGTATCGAGAGTTTGTTCAACGAAGGCTTGTAATGGCGGTAGGCTGGAATTAATAAACAACTTGTCATCAGGTTCAACATTAGTTTCTTGTCCCAGAATCTGCGATAGGGCACTTTGAGCGATATCCAGGCTTTTCTGTGCTTTTTTTCGTTCAACCGTGGCTTTATCCAGAGAAGCTTCTGCTTGCAGGCGTTCAACATGAGCAATTTGCCCTTGCTGTTCAAGCTTCACTGCATTGTCACGGTGTTTAGTTAAACCTTGTTCAACCGACAGCCTTGTTTGCAGCACCTGTTTTGCCAGTACAACACTAAAATAATACTTGGCTAAGTCTTCATAACGGGCTTGCGTTTCCATTGCTAATTGACTTTGGGCTTCTTCCTTTTTCCCTTCGGCAGCCGTTTGCGCGGCTGAAATACGGCCGCCAGTAAAAATCGGCCACACAGCCCGGATAGATGAGCTGAAAATATCACGTTCTGAAACCGTTGATGTAACTGAACCGATTGCACCCAATAAAGCGGGTGGCAGGGGGAGTGAGATCGTTTGTCCGGTACTTTGCATTATTTGTTCACCGGATAGCGTTACATCGCGATCTAACCGTGTGAAATTTGCTCCTACGCTGATCGAAGGTAGATTCAAATTACTTTTTGAATCTTTTAAATACTCATACCGTTCTACGTTTGCGCGCTCTGCCGCCAGAGAGTTGTTGTTTTCCTGAAGAATCTCCCAAGCTTGCTGAAACGTTATCGGCGCTGCATAGGCCGATGGTATAGCAAGCAAAGAGCACATAAAAAAAGTAACGGATTTTATTTTCATGTTTCGCTCATTAAAGATTGTTTTAGAGTTTATACTCTAATTGTTTGCGAGTGAAGTCAACGAGTTTTAGATAGGATAGTTGTTTCTTATAAAGCAGTAATGAGAATATCAGAAATGATAATCAGAAGGACAGAAATAATCCGCTCTCCAAACCAGTTTTTTGGTACTTTTCATCGTATTAAGTAATTCCTGGCCGGACATCTGGGGGAAAGAGAACATAACCAGCATTTCATCGACACAGGTGTCGGTGTCTTCATATGCACGCACATGGGTAAATGTAGAGCAGAGTTGATTCGATAGCATCTCTTTATTAAGGCAAATACCTAAATCATCTCGTTCCATGCGGTGCCTCCTTGTATGTAGGGTGTTCAAATCAATTCATTGCGTTAATAATTCATATAAATTGCTGCTAGCTGCTTCCGTTTTATGATTGATTTGTTTAATAAGTATACAACTCAGCTTAGGCGTCTGTCGAAGAAAACCATGCATACAGTGTGTGATTTCTGCCAAGCTTCAATCATAAAACTCAACTTTTGATTGAGATGGCGAGCGTGTGTTTGTTGTGGCTCAGAGTTTAAATGGGTTAGTCGAAAAGTTGCTACCTAGACGTATGGTGTATCAGTACCTAAAATTTAACTGTACTCGCAGTTTAAGTTAGGGAGGAGAGCAGTGTTACGTCATTCCTTGATATATCTTGTTAGCATATTTCTGACGAGCTCAATGGTCGCGAGCGCTGCGAGTTTTGATTCTGTGACTTTTTATACCGAAGAGTACCCTCCATTCAATTTTCGTGAAAATGGTGAAATAAAAGGTATCTCTGTTGATCTGTTACGTGAAGCGGCTGCATTATCTGATGTGACGATTCCTGAAAGTAATATTATTCTACTTCCCTGGTCACGCTCTTATCGATCTACTCTGTTGAAAGAAAACAGTGGCCTCTTTTCTACAACTCGTACACCTCATCGGGAAAATCTTTTTCAATGGGTTGGCCCCATCGTTACAGCAAAGCTGGGTGTTATTGCAAAGAAAACCAGCGGTATTCAGATTAATGAACCGTTAGATCTTGGTAATTATCGAATAGGTGTCATGCGTGATGATATTGGAGAGCAGATGTTGTTTACACTTGGCGTACCAAGGGCTTCAATGCAGGAAGTGACAGATGTTAACCGACTGATTGAATTATTATATAAGAACAGGTTGGATGTTATTGTATATGGTGAACGAGCGGTAAGCTGGCTGGTGGATAGGGCTGGTTACCGTTCTGATAGTTTTGAAGTCGTTTATACCATCGATCAGAGTGCAATATATTACGCATTTAATAAGAGTGTTGATCAAAAGCTTATTAAGGCATTACAGAAAAATATCGATATATTGAAGAATAGTAAAGACGCAAACGGCATTAACCGGTATCAGGCGATCATGGAAAAGTACCCGTAATTATCGGAATACATAATGTTAGCCCGGCACAATAAAAACGGTTGTGATTCCACTATACGGCCAGCAATCAACAATACTTTGTCTCAAAAGTGTGTTTGAATGCTGGTGTTTATACAAAACATCGGTTATCTATTAAGATGTTAGCGTTAATATAGTTCGGGAGCCACTCTTTCATTATGACCAACATATTTATTATTGTTGCTTTACTTGTGCTGTTTTTCTATTTCATTCAAAAAGCTTTAGTACGTCAGGATGAAGGTAAAGATTTTAGTTATAAATCAAAAGGTCCTGTGCTCAATATGAGTGAGAGTGCGTTTTATAATGCATTGAGGGCAGCAGTGGGTGAGCATGCGGTCGTAATGGCGAAAGTGAGCATGGTGAACGTTTTAACTCCAGCCAAAACCAAGAACAAAAAACAGTGGTTTGTTGCTTATAATAGAATCGCCAAAAGCTATTTTGATTTTGTGGTATGCGACGCCCGAACACTTGAACCGCGCGTTATTATCGAACTTGATGATGGCAAAGAGTTAAAAAAAGGCAAAGTTGACAGAGAAAAGTTACTCATACAGGTATGTAAATCGGCCAATATTCCACTGATTGGTGCCAATCTTAAATTGAGCTATCAAGTGGCCAAGTTAAGACGTTTACTGGCGGCTCATATTGATTTAATTGAGCCGGATAAAGAAGTCCGTTTTTGTAAGCGTTGTGGCAGCCCGATGGTTATTAAAACCGCCAGCCAGGGGGGGTTTAAAGGTCGAAGATTTTTTACCTGCAGCAGGCAGCCTCATTGTACGTACACAGAAAACTATAATGTCGTTTACGGCTTTGAAGAAATCGATGACGCTGAGGACATTTCCATAGAAAGGTTAGATCGTTGATTCTATGGCGAAATCTTCTACTTCACTGTTTGCGGTTGCGTTAAAACGAACTTGGTTACGCCCGTTTTTCTTAGCCTGATAGAGTTGCTTGTCCGCTAATTTAAGTAGATCACTGAGTTTGTCACCTTCGCGATACATGCATATGCCGACGCTGAGCGTGATTTGGATGCTATTATCCCCAAATCTAAATACGTGCTGGCTGATTAATTGACGTAAACGTTCCGCTACTATTTCTGCCTGATTGCTACCCTGATCAAACAGAGTAACGCAAAATTCTTCACCACCAATGCGATACAGGTTATCGTCACCGACAATCTTTCCGAGAATAGACGCGGTCTCTGTTAACACTTTATCGCCGGCGTCATGTCCAAACTTGTCATTAACCTTCTTAAAGTAGTCAAGGTCGATAAATAACAGGCATAAACTGGTTTGTTTATCTTTATTTTTTTCAAAATAATCAAAACTGGAGGTTAGTGATAGGCGGTTGTGTACACCCGTGAGAGTGTCTCTGGAAGCCAAGTAGGTCAATGAATTTTCGATATTACGTCTATTGTACTCATAAATATGAGCGATAATCCAAACGGTGACATAGCAACAAATCAGATTTCCCAGCGGTGATATGATATTACCGAAATCTTCCGCTGACATGGAAAAATAAATATTGAGCAGCTGTATGATAAAGAAACCACCTGAAGCTATTTGACCATGCTTTAAACCCAGTAGCGCGTAGAGCATGATTGGAAAACTGACTGTCCACAAATATGTTCCGTTAGTGAAAGGAAAAACATAAACACCAACCACAGCCAGTAAAACAATTAAATAGACGAATATTTGAATGTGAATTCGTTTATGTTTGTTTTTTTTAGTAATCAGGTAGGTAAAGCTGGCGTAGATAGACAGTATAAGCTCAATAATTACAACAGGGTACGGTTTATCGTTAAGAAGGTTATGAACAAAGAAGCTTGCGGAAACAAGAGCGACAAATAAGCTTACTCCCGACAATACGGAAGCTCTTAATGTGTGTGAATTATCAAACATATGTGTATGCATGCTTATTTATCGTACTATTTTGCAGTTAACCTAGTTATCCTGTTTATATTACCTCTTTACTTCATTCAAGCAATAGCGTTTTTGAACTAACATCACAAAAGTGAATATGGTCATGTTTGCATTGGTCATTTGTGAGACTACTGTGTCATATTTGATAAAGCCATGGAGCATAAAAAAGCATCAAACTGCTTGCAGAAGAGCCAATCAGTTCAAAAACATAGAAATTACACTTGCATGGGATAATTTCTGTCGCTAATATCCATCTCGTTCTTAAGTAGTGCGTCCGTAGCTCAGCTGGTTAGAGTATCGCCTTGACATGGCGGGGGTCGGTGGTTCGAGTCCACTCGGACGCACCATTCTTAACTTAAAGAACTCAAAATTTGGGTCCGTAGCTCAGTTGGTTAGAGTACTACCTTGACATGGTAGGGGTCGGCGATTCGAGTTCGCCCGGACCCACCAAATTTATAAGATAGCCCACCTTGTTAGGTGGGCTTTTCTTTGCCCGTAATATATTGATTTCTATAGTTATCTCCTGTTTTACGCACGTCGAAATCCACAGCACTGTAAGCTTTTAGTCCTGCTGGTGGTTTCTCTAGGGTGTCAAATGGGTGGTAAAATACAGTGGTTTTGGATCGCTAAATTGCTACGCTAATTGCAGGTGTAACCCTCCCCGAAAAACTGGTCGCTAGTAATTAGAGCTTTTCCGTTTAAACTGAAACAAACGGAGAACGCATGATGAAGAAATCACGTTACACAGAAACACAAATCGTCAAGATCCTGAAGGAAGTGGAAGCTGGCCGAAAGGTGAATGAAGTCTGCCGTGAATATGGCATCTCAGATGCGACCTACTACAACTGGAAATCCAAGTATGGGGGTATGGAAGCATCAGACGTTAAACGTCTAAAAGAGCTTGAGGATGAGAACCGAAGGCTTAAGCAGATGTTTGCAGATCTCAGCCTCGAGCACCGCATCGTCAAAGATATTCTTGAAAAAAAGCTGTAAAGCCAGCGGTTAAACGAGAGCTCGTAGATTACGCTCTCAAACAATTCCAGGTCAGTTTAAGAATGGCCTGCCGCGCAGTTGGCATCAGCGACTCAGTCTATCGCTATCGGCCAGATCCTCATCGAGATGATGAGGTCATTGCCAAGCTACAACAAGCCGTAGAGCGGTATCCTGCGTACGGATTTGGCAAGTTATTTAAAGTACTCAAGCGTTGGGGGCACACCTAGAACCATAAGCGGGTTTATCGCGTGTACTGCTCGCTCAAGTTAAACATGCGACGCAAGGGCAAAAAGCGTTTACCTAAGCGTGAACCCGCACCGTTGGTATGTCCCGAGTGGATCAACAGTTGCTGGTCTATCGACTTTATGAGCGACGCACTGGTCTGTGGCAGACGTTTTCGTACGTTTAATGTGGTGGATGATTTTAACCGTGAGGTACTGGCGATTGAAGTGGATTTAAACCTGCCAGCACCACGTGTAATACGGGTGCTAGAGCGCGTCATTGCCTGGCGTGGGTTGCCAAGTAAGTTGCGTATGGATAATGGCCCCGAATTTATCTCAACAACTCTGGCTGAGTGGGCGGACGAAAATAACGTACAGCTCGAATTCATTCGGCCAGGCAAGCCGACAGAAAACTCATATATTGAGCGCTTTAACCGAACTTATCGGACAGAAGTACTGGATATGTACGTGTTTAAAACACTGAGTGAAGTCCGAGAACTGACAGAAAACTGGATGAGGGAATACAACGATGAACGGCCCCATGACTCACTGGATGATCTGACTCCCTGGGAATATTTAGAAAAGCACGAAAGCAGGAAAAACTCTAATTTAGAGTGCCACTAAAACAGGGAGGGTTACAAATTAACCGCAATCGAAGTCTTTGAAAGTGGTACTCGAGTAAAAATGATTAAATTGCTCCCTTATGAGAAATCGTTAAACGTAAGTTTTCTCAAAGGGGGGGCAATTTGAAGCAAGATATAGAAAAGCACAGTTCTGGTAGCATTCCAGAAAAATATTTGCTCAGTAACCGGTGTTGATAAGCAAACTCTATTTGCCATGGACGGGCTTATGCGTGTTTGTATTCGATGCCGGTTTGCTAGACGTGAGCATAACCAGTTTTTATTTAGAAAGGTATTAATTGCTATTGTTTGATGTTGTATATATCAATAATACGTTGAATGAATCTATATTCGTTTATTTCTAACCAGAGCACGCCTGACGTTTTTACACATCTTACCGAATGAGTACAAATCATCAAATGTGGGTGAGATTCCTCTATTTATTTGATGTTGCCAATAGGAGAGTTCGGAGTCGACGAGTTCCATCAATTTTTTTGGACAACCGATGCAGTTGTTATCCGTTCCGCATTTAAAAGTGTCTTCATTGTATAAAGGAAATTCATCTTTTACTGCATCTATTATTTGCTGCATTGCAGTTATTCGATCGGGTTTTTTATTCATAGCCATTCCTCCAGTGCAAATATTATCCACGATAGCGTAATAAAATTCATCTATCCTAAAGAGTTATAATATACGGGAACAGTTTTAAGACGCGCTGAGATCGGAGTATGGTATGCATTGGCCGAATCACTCGTATTCGATTCGGTTTCTTCAGCTTCTACATAAATCAGAAGCTGAAGAATTGAACATCGTGAATGACAATGTCTGATATGGCTATAGTTAAGTTAAAGTCCTGGACTACATTATGTCGTGTTCCTGTAAGACTCTATTTAACCGCTTGGTGATACTTGTCTTCTACAACTTGCCAGTCAACGACATTCCACCAGGCATTAATGTATTCAGGGCGTTTGTTTTGATAGCTAAGATAATAGGCGTGCTCCCAAACATCCAGCGCCAGAATAGGGGTGCCTTCAGTTGCAATGATATCCATTAATGGATTGTCCTGATTTGGTGTTGATATGATTTCAAGCTCACCGGTTGGCGTCGCAACCAACCACACAAAACCTGAACCGAAAGTATTCATCGCGGTATCAGCAAAAAGGTCTTTGAACTGTTCTAATCCACCAAATGTTTGGTCGATCTGTTGTGCCAAATTTCCTTCCGGGACGGATTTAGCGTTCGGAGACATGCACTCCCAGTAAACAATATGATTGTAGTATCCTCCGCCATTATTACGTATTGCAGCAGGAAGCGTTGACACTGAAGCAAAGATCTCTTCTAAAGATAGGTTTTCCAGCTCGGTACCAGTGATCGCTGTTATAAATTTATCGAAGTAAGTTCGGTGGTGTTTGCTGTAGTGAACCTCCATCGTCTTTGCATCTATATAGGGCTCAAGCGCGTCGTAAGTATATGGCAGGCTTGGAAATTGATGGTTCATACTAAACTCCTGTATTAGGCTGACTGTGTTTTAAGGCAATGGTTAGTACCTATAAGCATGTTGATTACTTTTGTACCACAATTTTATTGCATATGAAAATACAAATTATTATCATTATCAAATATTGTATCAAGGAGGTAGTTTGAATGTCTTTAGGTGATTGGGAAAAACATACGTTATTGGCTAGTAAAGCTCGTGACAGTGGAGATGAGTTTCGCTCTATATTGCATTATCAGCAGGCCTTAAATGCCAGCGAACGACTGCTGGACGATGAGACGATAGAACTGGAAGATAAGATTTTTATTTCTATATCGGCTTGCCATAACCTGGCTGACTTCTGGAACTCTGTCGGCGATAGTGAATACGAGTTGAAATACTTAGAATTGGCCTCAGAGCGTGTCCTTATGCTGGTACCTCAATGTCATAAAGCTGACTGCGAGTCTTATGTTAGTTCCTTGGGTTGTTGTAAGAAGGCGCTGGTGTCGTTTATGAAACGTCATCCTAATCCCAAAATCGCCAATTTAGTACAGAACATTGACTCAGCATCATCCTGCCACCTAATCGCTAAGTTTAAGATGAACTGAATTACTGGCAGTTGGACTCATCATGATTACCGAGATAATGATTTTTATCGGTATGTGTTGATGTAAATAAAAGTAAAGAGAAGCTCTTTTTATAGGAAAAAGCAATAATTCACATTAATAGAGAACATCGTATTTGCTCTGAATGCCAATTGACCCAATATAATGGTAGTTTTGTTAATAGCATGGTTTTGGGAGCGTGTTTTCTGACACTTTTTATATTTTGGGGTGTGACAGGTAGTAAGCGGTCCAATATAAATCTTTATTAGTTAATTCTTCATTAGTTAATTGATGAATAGATCAAATATAGAAAAAGTAATTGATGATACCTTTTTGTCGAAGAAATAGGGTTCATCTGTTATTTATATGGAGAATAATAAATGAGAAAATCGCTAATTGGCGTGCAAATATTAATGTTTGCTATTCCTAGTATGACATACGCTGCGGGCTGTTCTAGTTTATCAGACGTGAGCTTGTTTAATGTCGACATTATTAAGGCAGAATCTCAAGTAGCACAGACATTACCACCAGATGGTATGAGTGCTATTACAGGCGCTTCTCCAAAAGCTATCGTTGTCGGCGAACATTGCTTGGTTGAAGGAAAAATTGAAGATCGTGAAGGGATTAACGGACGCTATGGTATACGTTTTCAACTGAGAATGCCGAAAGATAACTGGAATGGACGTTTCTTATTCCAAGGTGGTGGTGGCTCTGACGGTTTTATTGCTCCTGCTATTGGTTCGATTCCTAGTAGCGCGTCAACGGCGAAAACAGCATTGGAGCGTGGGTATGCGGTTGTGAGTATGGATGGTGGTCATGATGGTATGAATATGGACTTTGTTGCTGATCAGCAATCAAGGCTGGACTTAGCTTATGCATCAATCGGTAAAGTCACTCAAACGGCTAAGGCTCTAATTCAAGATTATTACCATCAGGCTCCTAATGAATCATTTTTCATGGGATGTTCAAATGGCGGGAGAGAAGCTATGATGGCGGCTTCACGCTTCCCTTTGGAGTTTGATGGTGTTGTTGCTGGCAATCCTGGTTTTAACTTGAGTCGTGCTGCTATTGGTGCTGTATGGGATGTCGAGCATCTGCGTACCCTTTCTCCTGACGGTCAATTACATAAGGCATTTACTCAATCAGATTTAGATTTAGTTTCAGAGCTAATTCTTGACCAATGTGATGCTTTGGATGGCGTTAAAGATGGCGTCGTTGCTAACTATAAACAATGTGATTTCCAAATTGACAGTTTAAAAGGAAAATTGTCGGAGCGAAAAGTTGCAACGTTAGTGGCTATTATGAATGGAGCTCATGACAGTGAAGGCCATCCGGTTTATTCTGATTGGCCTTGGGATCCTGGTATTAGTTCTGCTGGATGGCGCAGTTGGAAACTGGGCACTGCTGAACATCCTGGGTTACATGAAATGATGAGTGTCCCTTCTGTAGGCGCCGTCTTTATGACCCCTCCTCAGAAAACCCCGAAAAATCCGGACTATGGTAAGTTAGCGCAGGATGTCGCTGATGTGAGTGGCTATTTTAATGCTGATGAAACTTTCCTGACAACTTTTGCTCAACGTGGTGGAAAAATGATTATTTTCCAAGGGCTAGCGGATCCAATATTCTCTGCTAATGATATAGCACGTTGGTATAAGCAAATGACCGAAAATACGGGTTCGGATGTTGCACGTTTATTTATGGTACCTGGAATGAATCATTGTGGCGGTGGTCCGGCGTTTGAAGATTTCGATCCGTTGACCGCTCTTGAGCAGTGGAAAGATACTGGCCAGGAGCCCACTCAGATAGTAGCGAAAGCCCCTACAATGCCTGAAAGAGAAATGCCACTCTGTGCTTATCCTAATTATGCAAAATACATAGGTGGTGATGAGACGAGTGTTGACAGTTATCAGTGCGTTTCTCCTTAGGTTCGCCTAACTAGCCATCGTAGTGCTGCCAGTTGATTCTGGTGGAAAACGTCGTACAGACTTTTGGACCGCTTTCTAGTAGCAATCAGTATTGCTGCTAGAAAAATTTAGTTTTGTCATTTAAATAGTGTTTGTTCCGTTTATTTATCTGCACGCCATATTTGACGATTTTAAATTGGTTATTCATGTACTAATAACTTATTGTTAAAATTAAAGTAACTTCAAAATTCTCATCTTTGAGAAAGTGTGTTTTTAATTTATGACTTTGTTAATATAGCTGAACAATTTCAGCAGTTTATTATTGTTTATATATTAGCAACTTATGCAATTTCTTCGCCTATCTCCTTTTTATTCAAACTGTTAAAAGAAGTGACACATTGGGTTGTTATGCTACTCAATATATGATTATTTACGCCGTTTGTAGCATTTTTAACCTAAGTTGATTAGCCCAACCATGAAAATTCTTATTTGCGATGACTCCGCTTTAGCCAGAAAGTCGTTAAGCCGTATGATTAGTGAGCAATATGATGCTGATCTGGTTTTTGCGGAGGATGGTAAACAGGCACTGGAGATTCTTTCCGGTGATAGTATTGATCTGTTCTTTCTCGATCTTACTATGCCTGTGATGGATGGCTATGATGTGCTAGGTGCACTACCTGTCAATACTTATCCTACCCGGGTTGTGGTGGTTTCTGGTGACGTGCAGCAAGAGGCTAAAGATAGGTGTAAGCTCCTTGGCGCTGAAGCATTTATTGAAAAGCCTTTTAAACCTGAACAATTGATTGCTGTATTGGGAGCTGGTTATACAAACTCACCAAATGTTCAGACAAAATCATCCGAGCCAGAAATTGATCCGGACTTAAAGTTTAAAGAGTTAACGAATATTGCACTCGGTCGCTGTGCTGCTCTTGTTTCTGATGGTGTGGGTGATTTCATTCGTATGCCTTTGCCTGTCGTTGGAATTTTAGAACCTTCCGATATTGAAATGACCATACATGATGTTCTAAGTCAGGATTCGCTCAATGCGGTCACACAGCGTTTTACTGGGGCAGGTATTCACGGAGAGTCATTGGTAACTATCAGAGGCGAAGGCTTCCCAACTGTTGGGGAGAGGCTGGGTTACCCACTGAATGATACAACCAATAATGAGTTGTTATTAAATATATCGAACTTATTGGTTTCTACTTATTTAAGGTCGCTTGCAGATTTGATTACGGTGAGTTTTACACTTCGTCAGCCGGTTTTAATCAACAACCATGAAAAAGAGTTACTTTCCCAGCAATGTATTTCAAAATCAGCGTTTACGGTTGAGTTTTCTTATCAGGCTGAAAACATCGATTTTCAATGTGAAGTCTTACTGCTTATTGATATGAAGTCTGTCGGAGTTATTTATAAAATGATGGAATTGTTCTAATGTCACAATTAACTGTAGATGTCAGTGAGTTCCACTGGGCTGTTCAAGCGCTAGATACGATCGATGTTGGACTGCTAGTGCTGGATGTCAATTATGATGTCTGTCTATGGAATAGTTTTATGCAGAACTATTCTGGTGTTAGCTCGAATGAAATTATGCATCGTAATCTTTTCGACGTTATCAAGGATCTGCCTGAAGCATGGTTTAAGGCGAAAGTCGATGCGGCAGTGCAGCTAAATACTCGTACATTTTCCCGCTGGGAAGACAGGGCTTATGTCTTTAAGTTTACGAATTACTCGCCTTATTCGAGTCAGATAAGCACTATGTACCAAAATATGGTGGTGACACCTTTAATGTCTCTTAAAGGGGATGTGTCTCATGTGTGCATTATGATTCAGGATGTTTCCGAAATTGCAAAAAATAAGCTGTATCTGGAGCAGTCGAATCAACATCTATCAACCATCAGCCGGATGGATGGTCTGACACAACTTTTGAATCGCGCCTATTGGGAATCTTTGCTGGTAAAAAAATACGATAAGATGCTGACGACAGAAGGCGATGCGTCGTTAGTGATTTTTGATATCGACCATTTCAAACAGGTTAACGATACTTATGGCCATGCTGCAGGTGATGATGTCATTCGTAAAACATCTGAAATACTGAAAAGAACGGCCAGAACAACAGACTACTGTGGCCGCTATGGTGGTGAAGAGTTTACGGTTCTTTTGCCTAATACTACGGTTGATCAGGCACGCTATTTTGCAGAAAGATTGAGAAAGCGGATTGAAGCTGAGGTTGTGAGTACTGACGCCGGTGAGATTACATACACCATCAGTCTTGGTGTATGTGCTTTTGATAAACGTTTCCAAACTCACGCTGAATGGTTAGAGCGTGCTGATAAAGCTCTGTATGAGTCAAAAGAGCAGGGAAGGAATCAAACAACCGTAGTCGCTTAATCTCCCTCTACTTTTTGTGTGCTGCTTAGTTAGGCGTTAACGGCGATTTTCTTGCGTTTCCTCTGTGATAATAATAGGCCGATAAAGATCAAGCTTAATGCCAAGTAAGTCGTTGGTTTGATCGTGTCGCCAAGCAGTATAACGCTGATAATCATGCCGAATACTGGTACCAGATAATTGTTAAATGAAGTGAAAGTCGCACCGACATCTGCCAGTAAGTTGTAAAGCAAGTAGTAGGCAAAGCAGGTACACATTAATGACAAAACTAATAAAGCGGATACTGAGCGGCTACTGAACTCCCATGATGTTGGGTGTTCTGTTAAAAGTGCTAACGGTAGTGAAATTATCGATGAGCAAATCAATATTCCAGCGGCATTGGCGAGTGGGTTGTGGCGGGTAATTTTACTTCGGCGTACATAGACCGAGGATATGCCATAACAGAATGCTGCAATGACAACCGCAATTTGTGCCCAGATATGGCTTCCAACCCCTTCAAGTGCATCGGCACCAATTAATACGATGACACCGCCGCCGCCAATCAATATACCAACCAGTTTACTCGCCGACATTTTTTCGTCTTCAGTCAGAAAATGTGCAGAAATCAGTGTGGCAAGTGGAATAAGCCCCATCAATACGGATGCTAAAGCTGCGTTGATATACTGCTCTCCCCAGGAAATGAGAAAGAAAGGAACAATGTTACCAACTATCGCAACAACAGTGTAGTGTCGCCAAACTCTTAAATCTCGTGGAATTCTCAGACCAATAGCGTAAATAAACGCGGTCATTGCGATGGCCGAAATGGTTAAACGAAGAGCTATAGTCACGATAGGCGAATAGGTTTCGATAACGATTTTCAAAAATGGGAAAGAGCTTCCCCACACCATGCCTAGTGCAATAAGCATGAAATAGTGCTTTACGTGAACTTGCATCTTATTAATCCATTAAAAGTGTACAAAGAGGGCTCCGCCTCTATGTGGCAACATAGCAATATTACTAACGGCCATTATTCACCATAGTAAGGGTATATTCAAATTGGTTTACGCTGCGTTGCTATTAATTCCTATTGACTAAAATGATAAGGATAATCAGCGTCAACATTGAAAGCGTAAAGCTCGCTTGAATTTGGGGATATAACCAGATGGCGTTACACTTCAATGTGGTGACAATTATGCCTGGGATTGGCAAATAAACAGGAGTGAGCCCATTATGGTCTTTTACAGTGTAGAGAATCGTGTCGGAGCCATTAAGGAAATGATGATTACCGTTCAACAACTGCGTAAAGTGATTGATCAATGAAAATAGAAGTTTCTCGGGTATCTGAAACCAGTGTGATTATCTATCTTGGACATTCAATTGATCTGACATTGATCGATAAAATTGCTCTGTTTAGTCACACTGTACAGAACCGATATCACGGTAAACTGTATGAAGTCATTCCTTCGTACACCACACTACTCATTGAATTTCATCCATTGAAAGTTGATGCTGAAGAGTTGATAACCTGGTGTCAGCAGCAGGTAAAAGAAATCCTTAGCGCCAAAGCGTTACCATCAGAAAATAAATTGGTTACCTTTCCTGTTTATTATCATCCAGAAGTTGCGCCTGACCTGGAACGTGTCGCACAAGACAGGCAGATGACGATAGAACAACTGGTAAAACTACACTCGGCAAAAGAGTATACCGTTTGTGCTATCGGTTTTGCTCCGGGTTTTGCGTTTCTTGGGTCTGTTGATCCCAAGATAGCGACTCCTCGTCATAACGAACCAAGGCTCAAAGTGGCGAAAGGGAGTGTGGGGATCGCTGATCAACAAACAGCGATTTATCCTCAGCAGAGCCCCGGAGGTTGGCAAATTATTGGTAACTGTCCGGTGGATCTTTTTAATATTGACCATGACCCTATGATGCCGTTTGATGTTGGAGACAAAGTGCGTTTTGAGCCGGTCTCAAGAGAGCGCTTTCTACAATTAGGAGGCGTAATATGAGTGGCTTGCAAGTTAATTTAGCTGGAATGCTCAGCTTGATTCAGGACCTTGGGCGTTTTGGTGTGGCTCATCAAGGATTGAGCTCAGGTGGCCCCGCTGATTTACACGCACATTGTTGGGCGAATAAGTTATTGGAAAACAGCAGTAATGCATCCGTATTAGAGATTACGATGGGGAATGCTTCATTTACAGCGCTTGAAGATATGCTGCTTTCATTGACCGGTGCAGAAACTGCGGCAACTATTGATGGTGAAAGGCTGGCGACCTGGCGAAGTTTTGTTTTGCACAAAGGACAAACATTGAAACTGGGTTATGCACAGTCCGGTTTTCGGACTTATCTGGCGGTTGCTGGTGGTTTCGATACGCCCCAAATATTTGGCAGCAGTGCAACAGTGGTGCGTAATAAACTGGGTGGTTTGGCCGACAGCCAGGGGAGTCCGATTGCAAAAGGAGATATCATTCCTGTGAATAATCTGGCAGCGAAGTCGGTCACAACGAAATCGACGAGTCAGTGGACACCGAGATACTTCATCCCTAAATACAGCGATGAAATCAGCCTGGCAGTGATCGAGTCTTATCAAGCGACACAGTTTGATGTTGAAGCGAAGCAATCTTTCTATTCTAAACCGTATCAGATTAGTGATAAGTCCGATCGAATGGGAATTCGCCTGCAGGGGAACTCGGTACAAAGTGGAATCAATGGTGTGATTTCAGAGGGAATAACTTACGGCTCGATTCAGTTTCCTCCTAATGGCCAGCCCATTATTCTGCTGAATGACCGTCAGACGCTCGGTGGATACCCGAAAATTGGTTGTGTTTCTAGAATGAGTCTAATGAAACTGGCACAAGCAAGGCCGGGAAGTCTGATTCATTTTTATCGTGGAGATATTGAATTCGAAACTCGGGCTTATTGCCAGTTTATCGAGTTTTTTTCTTTGTGATTTTGTCTTAATGATTCAAAAATACTATTTATGAACACTTATTGACAATGATTGCCATCAGTGAAGATGAAGGTTAGCTAGCTGTTTTTACGATAGTTATTCCATGTTTTTATTGTGGTTATATTGCAAATTATTTCAGTATCGAATATGAGATAGAACACATAAGTTTACATCTCACCTTGCGCTATCAGAACAGAGAAACTAGACATAAAGTAAACAATTCCGTGTACCCGATTACAAACAGGTCTCATTCTTATGTCAGATGGCAGCTTTACTTTTTTAGACGAATCGGTGAGTCCCGGTGATTTATCTGAAACAGGTTATGAAGAGAATAAACGCTGGAAGATACTGACGGTAGACGATGATAAGAACTATCAGAGTTCACTGACTTTTAGTCTCGATGGACTGAAAGTCAGTAACCGTGAGGTAGAAATTCTAACCGCAAATTCAGCGACAGAAGCGGCGGTTGTTCTCTCTCAACATGATGATATATCCGTTATTTTGCTGGATGTTGTCATGGAAAGAGATGATGCGGGTTTACGTTTGGTGGAAAATATCCGCAATGTTCAGGGCAACGCACTAGTACGCATTATTTTGTTGACGGGACAACCTGGGTTTGCGCCCAGGCAAGATGTCATGCATCAGTATGATATTAATGAATATTGGAATAAATCCGATATAGACCACGATATTTTAAAGTCGGTTGTCTCTGCCAATTTGCGTTCATGGAAGTCTATGTATGATTTAGATCAGGCCAGAGCTGGATTACAGATGGTTGTTGATGCTTCGCGCAAGATAGCCAGTAAATATGACACCGAAGCCTTTGTGCAAGTTGTGTTAAAAGAGATTAGCGAGCTGATTTCTAGAGAGAAAGAACCATGTCTCTGTGTTATTGAAAGTCGAGAGGAACGAGGCAATTGTGAGGAGCGTATTATTGCGGGTACCTTGGATCAGCATGATGAAAAAGCACGAGAAGTCATGCGTCGTTTCAGAGACTGGATTGATGAAGCCCATACGATCAAAACGCATGTATTTAATAAAAATAGCTCTGTCTTGTATTTCCCCATCCATGGTGAAAATCGTGAATACTTTGTTTTAGTTGATTCTTATGAGTCATTGACGGATTACCATATCCGGCTGTTACAGGTATTCAGCGAAAATATAAACTCAGGATTTATGCAAATTGCATTGGTTAATCAACTGTCAAAGCTTGCTTATCAGGATGCAGAACTGGGCATCAATAATCGTAACTGGTTGTTACGAGAGCTGGAGATAATGACAGAAGCAGAAATCAGTCAACTTGAGTTGTTAGTAGTAGAACTGACGGACTATGACTCTCATGCAATTTCGTTTCAACAGCAGTCGCTGGTGGAATTAGTATCGATGGTTTTTAATCAACTGTCCGAAGTGTTCAAGTTTGATCCTACTGCTGTTATTACCCGTGTCGGCTCCGATCGCTTTGCTGTTCTGTATAACAAGCAATTCCCGTTGTCAGATGATCTATTGGTCGATATATCAAGCCGTACTTACGATGTGAATGGGTATTTAGTCCGCAGTACAATGACGTTTGCCAGAATTGAGTTGAGTCAATTAGCGTGCTTTCCTGCTGATCAAATTCTTCATATCGCGCGCAGTCTGTTATTTAGTGCTCGTGAAAACAAGCAGCAAGTGGTTACTTACCACCCTTTGTACCGTGAAGAGTTGATTCGGGATTATCAAATTCTAGGTGATCTTAAAGCTGCAATAGATAACAAAGAGTTTTATGTTGCGTTACAGCCTAAATGTGATCTTAAGACAGGCAAAGTAGTGGGCTTAGAGTCATTACTACGTTGGGAGAAGCAAGACAATTTAATTCCGCCCAGCATTTTCATTCCGTTAGCTGAACGCACTGGGTTGATTAGCAAATTGGATGCGATCGCTGCCGAATTAACATTTCAGGCAATGAAAGAGGTCAATCAGGCTGGGTTTATTCTGCCTATTTCAATTAATGCAACGGTCGCCGACCTCATTGACCCGGATTATATTCAGCTCCTGATTGACTTAATCGAAGAGAAAAAAATTAGCCCAGCGTTAGTTGAAATTGAAATTACTGAGAGCCAGGCTATGGAATCTTATGAGGAAGTTAAGCCGATACTTGATGATTTACATAAGGCAGGTTTTAACATCAGTATTGATGACTTTGGTACAGGGTATTCCTCTCTATCCCACATTTCGCAATTGGCGGTTGATGTCATAAAAATTGATATCTCTTTTGTAAGACACCTTCAAGATGATCCTGCGAGCCAGCAAGTCGTTGACTTGGTAATGAGATTGGCTGAACTATTTGATTTTTCTGTTGTAGGCGAAGGTATTGAAACCAAGGCTCAGCGTGATGCTTTACTAGAAAGAGGGTGCTGTGTCGGGCAGGGGTATTTTTATGCTAAACCAATGCCCACCAATGAACTGTTAGTTTGGCTTCGCAATAACAGAGATATTGTAAGTGAATGAATATTGATCAATTAGAGCAGTCCTTAAAGCGGAATATTGTTGTTCTATTTATCCTTGGGATCATTGTCAGTGCCATATTGGGAACAGTAATTTATCGTAGCGACATCGTAAATCGTTTTGATTCAATCTCAACTCAACACCAACGAATTATCGCGCAATCCTGGCTATTATGGGGGCAGCATATTGGTGATATGAATCATACGATTGAATTATTGTATCAATTACCAGAATTAAATTTGGCGCTTTCTTCAGATCAAGCCGTTAACATTGATCTGATGCAAAAGGTGTTTGCTTCATTTATTAGCAGCGTTGATACGCTGATGCAGGTACGCTGGCTTAATGCTCAGGGGATTGAGAGAGTTCGTTTAGATATGCTCCAAGGTAAGGTGGTGACAGTTGCCCCAGAAAATCTTCAGGACAAAAGTGACCGTTATTATTTCATGCAAGGAATGAACGCCGGAGAGGGGCAGGTTTTCCTTTCTGAAATTGATTTGAATGTTGAAAACGGACAAATTGAGCTGCCTTATCGGCCAACGCTCCGAATAACAATTAGGACCGGAGCGGCAACCGGATTACATGATGGGTTGCTGGTCCTAAACTATGATGTTGGCAAGCTGATTGAGATGATAGATACTTTTGACTCTGATCTGGTTCAATTATTAATTGTTCAACAATCTGGTTTTTGGGTCAAACACTTCAGGCCAGACTACGAATGGGGTAATGATCTAAATCACCAAGATTACAGTATTAAACGTCAAGCTCCTCAATTATGGCAACACATTAAACAAAATACATCAGCAACTTTGATACCTTCTCCATTTGGCCTAGTGAGTTACCAGTGCTCAGGCATCACACCGAATGAGGTAGCTGTTAAAAATCTGTCTTTGTGCTTTATTTCCAGTACGCCGAAATCAGATGTTAGCCAAGTGAGAGTCAGATCGTTGCTATTGGCGACTTCTGTGAGTGGTGCAATATTATTGTTCGGTCTTGTTGTTTTAAAACGGGAATGGGGGTTGAGGCAGAAGCTCTTGCAGCTATATCGAACCCAGGAGCATGATAGAAGGTTGATTGAAGAAAGTGCACAGTATTCTCACGATTTACTACAACAGCAGCAGCTTTTACAGGATGATTTAGTCGAGTCTCGTAAACTTTCCGCACTTGGTATGATGGTAGCTGGGGTCGCACATGAGCTTAATACGCCTGTCGGTTCGGCGATAATGACCACGTCCAGATTACAAAAGAATCCCCAGGATTTGATGGAAGCAGTAGAAAACGGCTTAACCAAAAGTGCATTGCAGCAATACCTTGAGAGTAACGTGACAGGCTTAGCTCTTGTGGAGCAAAGCCAGAAACGCGCAGCTAAGTTGATACGCAGTTTCAAGCGTTTGGCGATTGATCGAGCCAGAGAGGAGGTTGTTCAATTTGACTTTAAACAAGTGGTTGATGATTTAATGCTGACACTTGAACCTCGTTTTAAACACACGCTAATAGAGCAAGTTATCGATGTAGATAAGATAACAATGGTTGGCAAGCCTGGAATCATCTCTCAGGTGATTCAAAATTTAATAATTAATGCCTTGCAGCATGCATTTAGCGACAACGACAACCTTGGGGGGAGGTTGATCCTCAGCGGAAAGTTACAGGGTGATAATGATATGGTTGAAATCCGAGTTATTGATAATGGTGCCGGGGTAGAGCAACAGATTTTAGCCAATATATTTGAGCCATTTATAACGTCCAGCAGAGCGAAGGGCAATACAGGTCTGGGTATGCACTTCGTACATCAATGGGTGACCATCTATCTTCAAGGTAGCATTTCTGTCGATTCCGAAGTCGGCCAGGGAACCTGCTTTACCATTCAGGTTCCCCGTCATTTATCTTAAACCAGCAGTCAGCAACGATTAGCCACAGAGTTCCTGGTGACCAGTTTCCCGGTTACCAGCGGTTTTCTGTCCATCGTTTTACCGGATAAACATGCGTCCAGTTGTTCCATCGCCAGGTCAACCAGTTGTTCAGAAGGGTAGCTAATACAGGTGAGCTGAGGGTTTAGCTGGCTAGCTAACTGAGAATCTTCCAATGACATAATAGAAACTTCATTGGGAGTCGCAAGATTAAAATCGCGCAGTAAGTTCATTGCAACCGCGGCCTGACTGTCTCGCATAACAACAATGGCCGTAAACGGACTGTAGCTGTTAAGCAGTGCCATGATCGATTGCTCATTATTATTGTTAGCGGTGACGATCAATTGTCTGTTAACAGGAATTGAAAGGTTCTGAAGACAATTTTTGTAGCCGTCTAATACCTGTTGGGACGGGGCGTTACCATCATCCAGTACCAAAGCAATTGACGTGTGGCCTTTACTTGCCAGAAAACGGCATGCACTCTCAGCGGCAAATTTATAATCGTAACCTAAAGATATGTCAGAGTCGGAAGTACCGTCGATGGTGATGACTTTCTCACTGTTTATCTCTGTATAGTTGCCACCGAGCGTAATGACTGCATCGCAATGGCTCTGCATCAATTCTTCAATCAGGAGTTTTTGCTCATTCGCAGATTCAGCGAACTGAATCAGCATATGTTTGCCTCTCTGCTTAAGGGATTTTGCAAGCAGTGGTAGATACGTTGAAACTTGTCCTGCATCTGTCGAAGAGAGGATAACGCCAACATAATCGGTACGCTGATTTGCCAGAGACTGCGCAGCAGCATTCGGACGGTAATTCAATTCTTCGGCCGCTCGGAGAACGGCTTCTCGACTTTCAGCTTTTACGCCGCGACTACCACTCATTACACGTGAAACGGTCGCCTTAGACACGTTTGCAAGTAAAGATACATCTGTAATCGTCGCCATTAATTTATAACCTTCAGTCAGTCTGTTTCAATATTGGGAAAGCGGTTCCCGTTTTTGGTAGTGTACTATTTCTCTTTATATAAGCTCAAGGTGTTGTTTGTCAGATGAAGACTATTCTTGGTTCAAAAGTGTAAGAATTAATACCAGCTTAAGCGGGTAATCCATGATAAGTGCCGGTTACCCGCTTGCTGAAATGATTTACGTTACATATCGAACAGAGTTTATTTTCACATCTCTGTTTCCAAACCATACTTTTGCTGGGTTGGGGTATCAGCCATGATTACGCAGAAGCGAGTTTCTTATGCACATCTATCAACTCTGTGACTAATTCTTTAGCCAGCATAGATGTCATTAAGTGATCCTGAGCGTGAACCATAATCAGTGTCATCTTAGTTTTCCCCGTTCCTTCATCGGCCTCGATAAGCTGAGTTTGAACCAAGTGCGCTTGGTTGGCGAATTGTTGTGCCTCTTGCAACATTGCGTCTGCTTCAGTAAATTCGCCATTTTTTGCATGTCTTAAAGCTTCATAACACAAACTGCGAGACTGTCCGGCATTGATAATAATGCCCATTACTTGTTCTTCTAAATCGATGTTTTCCATGGTGTTACCTTTTCAATCTTGTTCAAATTGGTATTTGTTTATCTGCTGCGCTAAAAACCATTATTCTTGGAAACTTCCGCAAACCATTGCCCGCTTTTTTTCACAGAACGTTTTTGTGTTGTCAGGTCAAGCTGATAAAAGCCATAGCGATTCTTATATGCATTCGACCATGACCAGTTATCGATGAAGGTCCATAGGTGATAACCGAAGCACGCTGAACCTTCTTTAATTCCTTTGTGAAGCCATTCAAGGTGGCCGCGAATAAATTCAATGCGATAATCATCCTGAATTTGTCCGTTAATCAGAAACTTCTCCTCGCCTTCAACCCCCATGCCGTTTTCAGAAATGTAACAGGGTAGGTTGCCGTAGTTTTCTCGTAAGTTCGTCAAGATGTCATAAACGCCTTTTTCGTAAATTTCCCAACCACGGTGCGGGTTCATTTTGCGTCCCGGCATCTCATAGTAGTCGAAGAAAAACTCAGGCATAAACGGAGCGTCGGGGTGAATCGCATTGTCGCGAGCTTTAACGCGTCTCGGTTGGTAGTAGTTCACGCCGAGAACATCGATTTTGCCTTTAGCGATAAGCTCACAGTCACCGTCTTTAACTTCCGGCATCTGATCATGCTCCTTGAGTAACTCGATAAGCTCTTGTGGATATTCGCCGTTGACTGCTGGATCTAAGAAGCTGCGATTAAACATTAAGTCACAGATGTTTGACGCTTTAAGGTCCGCCGGGTTTTGTGAGCGTGGGTAAGAAGGCGTCAGGTTGAGAATAATACCGATCTGTCCATCGCATTTGAGTGAGCGGTACTTATCGACGGCTTTGGCATGGGCAAGTATTGTGTGATAAGCCACCGTTGCGGCGCGTTTAAAATCCACAACGTTAGGGTAGTGGAAGTCATACAAATAACCGCCTTCAACAGGGACGATTGGCTCATTGAATGTAAACCAGCGCTTAACGCGGTCACCAAATAATTTGAAGCACAATTCTGCGTATGAAGCATAAGCATCGAGTACTTCACGGTTTTCAAAACCGCCAATATTTTGCATCGCCAACGGCATATCAAAATGATAAAGACAGATGAAAGGTTCGATCTCATTTGCAATCAATTCATCAATCACCTTGTTATAAAAATCAACTGCTTGTTGGTTTACTTCGCCTGTTCCCTGAGGAATTAAGCGTGCCCAGGAAATTGATGTTCTAAAACTGTTATGTCCAATATCCTTCATCAACTTGATATCAGACTGGTAGTTTTCGTAGAACGTTGATGCATCAGTGGCTGATACACCGTTGTGGAAACGATTTGGCTGTTGTTTAAACCAATGATCCCAGATGTTTTCACCTTTACCACCAGAAAAAGCGGCACCTTCCGTTTGTGTTGCAGATGCTGCGCTACCCCAGCAAAAATATTCGGGAAATTGATAGTTCATTTTGGATGTCCTTTAGGTCAACAGACTATAGAAGGGCAGCGGTAACTGCCCTTATTGAGTTGATTAGAGATTTAAGCCGTAACTGGCTGCTTTTCTGATTTTTCCTGAGCAGTATCTTGCTCTTGAGCTAGCAGTGTTTTTTCATAAGCTTTTAGGAATGGGAAATACATTGCTGCAGACATAATCATGCAAATAAAGCACATGATAACGGGGCTGAAGGCCCAGTTTGCCGCCCATGATGCACCGATAGGGCCTGGTGTTGTCCAAGGGGTTAATGAGACCACTTTGGCTACCAGTCCACTATCGACGGCAAACCACGCCAGAGTTGCATTGACCATAGGTATCAGTACGAATGGTAAAAAGAACACTGGGTTCATAATGATTGGGGCACCAAAAAGAATAGGTTCATTGATATTGAATAACGCTGGTACGCTACCCAGTTTACCAATGGTTCTCAGGTGAACGGCTTTGCTACGCATTAACAAGAATGCTAATGGTAGAGTTGAACCTACACCGCCGATCAATAGGTAGTGGTCCCAGAAGCCCTGAACAAAGATATGTGGAATCGCTTCACCAGCGGCCATTGCAGCTTGGTTAACGGATAGGTTTGCCATCCAGAACGGGTTCATAATACCAGTAACAATCAGAGCGCCGTGAATACCTGCGAACCAAAGAATCTGACATACGAATACTGCCAATAGTACCGCAGGTAAAGAGTCCGAAGCAGAAACCAATGGTTGAAGTAGTGACATGATAGCTTCGGGAATGATCATTCCTGTCTGTGCTTCAATCAATAGGTTTAAAGGATGAAGCGTTAGCATAATGGCCAATACGGGAATAAGAATCTCAAAAGATCGCGCTACACCGGTTGGTACTTCTGGTGGCAATCTAATGGTGATATTGTTGCGTTTTAAGTAGGCATACAATTCAGTTGAATACAGCGCAGTAATAATTGCGGTGAAAATACCCTGGCCTGAGAAATACTGCATAGAAATCGCACCATCCTGCAATGGTGCGGCAACCAGCAAAAATGACATCAAAGCCAATAAGCCAGTCGTGACCGGGTCAAGGCTATGATGCTTAGCCAGGCTTGAGCCGATCCCCACCGAAATAAATATGGTCATAACGCCCATACTTAAGTTAAAAGGTAGCATTAACTCCTCACGATAAGTTTCTGAAAAGCTAAGCCAGGCTTGTGCAAATCCCCAAGACGTTTCTGGAGAAAAGGGAGGGAAGATAAACACCAGCATAAATGAACCAACAATCATAAATGGCAGTGCTGCGATGAAACCATCGCGAATTGAGGTCACGTATTTTTGCTGACCAATTTTACCGGCAATGGGAGTTATTTTTTGCTCGATAACATTAACCAGTTTGTCGTATAAGGTACTCATGATTCGTCTCTCGTAATGGAAAAGAAAAGAGTTCGGTGCAAAACGTTGAATAACGGAGCATTATTGTTGAGTTACACAACGGTGTAGGGGGCGCACCGAACAGGAAATCAGTTGATCAGTTCAAGGGCAAAATCTAAAACTTTGTCACCTTTTTGCATGCCGTAATCCATCATGTTGATAGGCTCAACTTTTATGCCATATTGATTAGCAACCTGTTGCAAATCGTTTTGCATGTACTTCACCTGTGGACCAAGCAGTACGACCTGATAATTAGCGACCTGATCGGCGAATTCGTTTGCGGCAAAGGCTTTAATATCAGCTTCAATACCTCTTTCTTGAGCACTAGCCTGCATTTTTTTTACTAGTATCGATGTCGACATGCCGGCTGAGCAGCAAAGCATAATTTTTTTCATTTTGGTTACTCCAATGTTCTCGTTACCCGTTTACTATGCTCTTTTGGAAATTATTTGGAAACCGGTTTCCAAATAATTTCCTTTTGCCCGTGAAAATGATCACTTAATTACGATCTATTTGGTGTTTTTTCGTGATGTGATTAACGTTTAAAGCGTGAAACTTTTGTTGGTTGTGAAACTGATAAGGTTAAGCTTGAATGAGCTTAGTAGTTATTGAGTAAGGTATTAAGAACAATTAGTTAGCGACGTAAATGGTATGGTTCCGCAATTATGTGCCTTATCCATCAAAAATTGACAATCGGTTTCCGGTTTGGGCGATAAGTACGGTATTCTTCACTCAAATTCTGTATCTGGTAAGGGAATGATGAATGACGCAATAATGAGGGTGTTTGCCTCTCAGGTTGAACAAGTTATGAACCCTGTGGCTAAGCTGCTTACCCGCAGCCAGCATTTAATGGCCCTGCGTGACGGATTTCAATTGGCGATGCCATTTATTGTGGTGGGTTGTATTTTTGTACCTATCATATTTCCGCCATTTGCGGATGCAGAATCAGCCTTTTCGGTTTGGTGGTTTTCATTAACGAGCTCATTAAGGCCTGTATTACTTCCTACTTATCAAGTGACACTCGGTGTCGTCGGTATCATTGTTGCTTTTGGTATTTCGGCTAGTTTAGCTAAGTACTATCAATTGCCGGAGCGTTTGTCAGGTTTGACGGGATGTATCGCTTTTTTATTGTTAGTCGGATTTCATCAGATGGGAGAGGAGTATATACGTTATTTAGGTGGTTCCGGTTTGTTTACCGCCATTATAGCCAGTATTTATTCGATCGAAGTGGTGAAGTTTTTCGTACAAAAAGGCTGGTTTATCAAAATGCCCGACGATGTGCCTATTCTTACCCAACAAAGCTTTAAATTGATGATTCCGATTTTTGTTATTGTCACAACGCTATCTATGTTTAATGTGTGGGTTGAGAAAGAGTTTGGTGCTCACCTTCCGGCTCTGCTTGAAGCGGTTTTCCGTCCACTGATTCTTGCATCTGACAGTTTAGTAGCCGTTCTGATTTCAATTTTGATCTGTCAGTTATTGTGGTTTGTGGGGATCCATGGTGCTCTGATTGTTACTGGTATTATGAATCCTTTTTGGATGACGAACCTGGTGGAGAACCAATCTGCATTAGAGCAGGGGAGCTCGGTTTTACCGCATATCTATTTGACGCCATTTTGGGATTTTTTCATTTTGGTTGGCGGGGTCGGTTCTACGTTACCGTTGATTTACCTGGCGATTAAAAGTAAATCCCATCAGCTAAAATCGGTTGGAAGAATCGGGGTCATTCCGTCTTTGTTTAATATCAATGAGCCAATTTTGTTTGGTTTTCCAGTGATCATGAATCCACTGTTTTTACTGCCATTTGTTTTTGTTCCGATGATTAATGCTGTGATTGCTTGGTTTTTAACTTCGGCTGGTATTCTGGATCGTATGGTAATGATGATTCCGTGGTCAGTTCCGGCTCCTCTTGGCGCTGCGTGGGCGGGAAATGGCAGTATAGCAAATGCATTAATGGTTATTCTTGCGATGGTTAATGCGTATTTCCTATATCTGCCATTTTTTAGAGCTCATGAAAAGCTGTTAGTGGAGCAGGAGAAAGAAAGAGCGGAAATGATGCTCAGGCGCTAATTCTATTTAGCTTTTTGCGCTTTGTTCACCGTCACCAAATAAATCCCGCTACACACCAACACTAAAGCGACAATGTTCTTTAGCTCTAATATGGTTTCACCCAAGAATAGTGATGATAAACCACTACCAAATACGGGTACTAAGAAGTTAAAAATCGTAATTCTGCTAACGGGATTATGTTTAAGCAGAGCGCTCCATAAAGCGAACGCGGCAGAGGATAAACACGCCAAATAGATCAATAATATTGCGCTGCCGATATCAAAATCTCCGGATTGTCCACCAAACAGAAGCCCTACAACTAATAGTGCGAACCCGCCAATCGAAAGCTGTAATGCGGTCATTACCATTGCGTCCATTCCCTGAGAAATCTTTTTTCCGTAGATTGAGGCAGCAGCAAGGATAAAGGCGGCAAACATAACAGACCCTTCCCCCTTCAAACTAAACTGAAAATCCAGCAAGGATTGATTGAAGTTTACGATAAATACGCCAAGGAATCCGACAATGACACCAAGTGTTCTTCTGTGTGTGAGCCGGTCGTTGTTGTATATAAAGTGAGCGAGTAGAACACTAAAGAATGTGCCAGTAGAGTTAATGATCGACGCTTTCACTCCCGTAGCGAATGCAACACCTATGTAGAAAAAGATGTATTGCAAACTTGTCTGAGATAACCCGAATACAACGATCTGACGCAGCTTAGTTGGCGTCAAATCACGAAATCGCTTTCTGAATATTAAACATAATATTACGAGGAAAATTCCTGCCAGTAAGAAGCGTTGGCCCGCAAACACCATTTGAGATGCAATGTCATGAGCTTCAATATTTAACAGTGCGTAGCCTGTTTTGATTGCTGGATATGAGCTCCCCCAAAGCAAAGTACAAAGTGTTGCCAGGCAGAAAACGACAATCGGTCGCGCGAATAAGTGGTTTGATTCATTGGGCATAAAGCAGATTACCTATGGTCTAAATCGTATTAATGACGAGGTCTAAGTGTGCTGGTTGGAGCGTAATTACTTAGTTAAAACGTCTTTTTATAAATTTTGTTTTTCTTTTTCAAAGTTGCGTATGTTACTAGAGAATTGTTCTATGCTTAAGCACTAAATTGCACAATTTTATTTCTGGTTGTAAGCAACTTATCTGCATTGCCTTGACTGATCTACGAAAAGCAAGTGTTTGAAAAACTCTCAAGGTGGTTTTCTCTAAGGGCAGGGGCGCTGATGAAGTATCGCTGAAGGTGAGGAATCGCTATGCAGCATTGATGCGCATTATTTATGGACATCAATGCTGTAGAAGAGTGTTTAATTATGCGTTAATTGCTCTTTTCTCTGTTTTGCTTGGCTGGTGGATATAAAACTCCGCATCTTCAGCGGGGTCAATATAGTTACCTAAAATCATGTCTGCTGCTTTTTCTGCAACCATGATGGTTGGTGCGTATAAGTTGCCATTGGTTATGGATGGGAAAACAGATGCGTCAACCACACGCAGGTTCTCTACGCCGTGAACACGCAGTTCACTATCTACGACGGCCATATCATCGTAACCCATCTTACAAGTACAGCTCGGATGATAAGCACTTTCTCCTTCACGAGCGACAAAGTCGAGTATTTGTTCATCGGTTTGTGCTTCTATACCCGGTGACAATTCTTTGCCTCGTAAATCATCGAAAGCTGGTTGATTAATGATGTTTCTAGAAACCCGAATAGCTTCAACCCATTCTTTACGCTCTTGTTCAGTGGAAAGGTAATTAAATAAAATCTCCGGGTCCTGGTGAGGATCGTCGGATTTGATTTTTACGTGTCCACGCACATCGGTATTCATAGGGCCGACATGAAGCTGGAATCCGTGACCTTTTTCAGGCGCGCTGCCATCATAACGAATAGCTAAAGGCAGGAAATGGAACTGTAGGTTAGGATAAGCGACGTCATCATTACTGCGTGCAAAACCACCCGCTTCAAAGTGATTGGTTGCCGCTGCGCCTTTTCTGAAGAACAACCAGTCAAAGCCAATTTTAGGCTGATTATACCATTTTAGTGCGGGGTACATACTGACAGGCTTTTTGCACTGATATTGAACATAGAGCTCCAGGTGATCCTGTAAATTCTCACCCACGCCAGGTAAATGATGCACTGACGGGATACCAAGCGCTTCGAGTTCCTGTTTATTACCAATGCCGGAAAGCTGAAGTAATTTGGGTGAATTAATGGCCCCACCACAAGAGATAATCTCTTTGCCATAGACGGATTTGTTTTTTCCTTTTCGGGAATACTCGACACCAACGGCTTGTTTATTGTTAAAAATAATTTTGTTGGCTGTTGCGCCGGTAATGACAGTGAGATTTTTACGGTTTTTAACTGGGTGCAAATACGCTCTAGCTGCGCTGTAACGGCGTCCACGATAAATGTTCTGATCGAAAATACCGAAGCCTTCTTGCTGATAACCGTTTACGTCCGAAGTTTCAGGGTAACCGGCCTGTTTGGTGGCTTCAAAAAAAGCGTTAAACAGTGGGGTGTCACAATCAGCAGTTGTAGTATACAGAGGACCGTTTGAGCCATGAAAACGATCCGCTCCTTTTAGTCGGGTTTCACATTTACGGAAATAGGGCAGAACGTGTTTGTAGCTCCAGTTTTCCAGTCCTTTATCGGATGCCCACTTTTCGTAGTCCATCGCGTTGCCGCGAATATAAATCATACCATTGATACTGCTACTTCCGCCTAGTACTTTACCTCGTGGCTGCGTTATTTTACGGTTCTGCATAAAAGGTTCTGGCTCGGATTCATATAACCAGTTATAAGTGCGGTCCGTAAGCAAATAGGTCAGCGCGGCGGGCATATGAATACGAAAATCGAGTTTATAGTCAGGGCGACCGGCTTCCAGTACCAATACATTATGTTTGGGATTTGCGCTTAAACGATTTGCGAGTACGCATCCTGCAGACCCTCCGCCAACAATAATGTAATCGTATTTTTTTGTAACCACTGGATTACCTCCCTATAAAGTGAAATTAAGAATTTTGCATTTGATCGGTTGAGCAATCGTTGAGCAGTAGGTAGTGTCGGCTGATCGTTGCTTGCAGTTTCATCGGCTCTTTATTCACCAGATATGAAACGGTTGCACGCCAGTTTTTGACTGTTTCTTCTAGAAATTGAGGTTGTTTATATAGATTATTATCGTAGGAGCCAAACCCTTGTTGCAAAGCATGCATAACCCAACTGAAAATTGGGTTGTGCGCCATTTCTGCAAGTTGTAGATTCAATTGACGGTCCGCTTCTTCGAGCTGGTGAGAGTCAATGTTTGGCGCGAAGGCAATGTGTTCAAAATGATCCATCAGTGATAATAAGTCACTCTTCTGTTGCTCTGTCCCTCGTACCATGGCTAACTGAGCAACCGTCTGATCAATCGTTTCCCGGAATTCTGCAACTTCACAAGGACCGATATCTTTCTGTTTTAGGAATAGAGCTAAGGATTCACTGATATTGGTAACGTCGACTTGCTTTATTAACGCCCCGCCTTTCGGTCCCTTTTGTATTTCAATCAGTCCTTTCTGTTTTAGTGTCTGGATGGCTTCACGGATAACTCCCCGGCCAGTTTGAAACTGATTCTGCAAATCCCTTTCGCTGGGGAGTTTATCTCCGGGACGAAGAGACTTATTTAATATTGCTGATTCAATTTGCAAAGCGATGTCTTCACTTGCTCGCCCTGTTTTAGCTGGAATAAAAATACTGTCCGTCATTTGCTTATCCATTAACTCTATTGGTACTACCATTGATGATATTTTTAACCGAAATTGAGTTTTTTTCAACTCTTTCCGGTTTATTGGTACTACCAATAGCAGGATTAAAGCAATTTAACTTGGCTATTGTCTTTCTTGCTTGTTAGTGATTTGGTGCGTGCTCCTGGTATCTGAGTCATTTCTGAACGTTTGGCATTGAGTTACATGTTATTGCCGAGTCTGTTCAAAGTGAGCTTTTAATCAGCTTGTATTAATCCGTTCTCTCCCATAATCAAGCCAATAAATCTGCATTTAGTTTGAGCTAGCTCAAAAAAAATCCCGATTAGAAGTCGAAAGTAATAAAATGATCACAAATCAAATATGAATGATTTTGTTCAAATATGAATGGGTGCTAAATTTCTCCCATCTTAAAGGAGGGTGCTATGCACATTAATTACAACAACAATCCAAAAGACGCTAAAGCGTATGATACGGATCGTTTAAGAGAAGAATTCCTAACTGAACAACTGTTTAAAGATGGTGAAATCACAGTTGTTTATAGTCACATTGATCGCATAGTTGCTATGGGTATTAGCCCTGATGATAAAGCTCTGAAGTTAGAAGATTTTATTGATAACAAATCTTTCGGCACAGACTTTTTCTTACAGCGTCGTGAACTGGGTATCGTGAACTTAGGTGAAAAAGCTGAAGTTCGTACACAAAATAGTGTTTATGTTTTAGAACATCTCGATGCCGTTTATTTAGGTAAAGGTGAACAGGATATTGAATTCCGTGCACTGGAAGGCGATTTCGCAAAACTTTATTGTTTAAGCGCTCCTGCTCATCACGTTTATCCGTCACGTACTATTCTGCGTAGCGAAGCTCGAGTTGTTGAGCTAGGTTCTTTGGAAACCGCAAATGATCGAGTGATAAACCAGTATCTGCATCCGGACGTACTTCCAACTTGTCAGCTATGTATGGGTGTTACGCACCTTAAGCCCGGCAGTGTGTGGAATACGATGCCTGCTCATACGCATGAGCGTCGTATGGAAGCCTATGTTTATTTCAATGTTCAACCGTCTCAAGTGGTTTTCCACTTTATGGGTGAACCAACTGAAACCCGTCACATTGTCGTGAGAAATCACCAACTTGTATTGTCACCGAGCTGGTCTATTCACTCTGGGTGTGGCACGCAAAACTACAGCTTTGTGTGGGGGATGTTAGGTGAAAACCAAACATTTGACGACATGGATTTCGTTGATATGAACGAGATTCGATAATAACAATTTTTATTTATATCTTTTCGGAGAAACATGATGTTTAAAAAATCTGCCCTAAAATTAGCTGCGATAGCAACAGTTGTTGGTAGCGCGCTAAGCTATTCATCTATTGCAACGGCTGCTACAGAGATCAAAGCGGCTTTTAACCAGTCTGACAAGCACCCTCAATACCTTGCTCTTAAAGAGTTTGGTGAGAAGCTAAATAAAGAAACTGATGGTCGTTACAAACTGAATATTTTCCCTAACGAGCTACTTGGTGACCAGCGTGCAGCACTTGAACTAGTACAAAACGGTGCGATTCAAATGGCCGTTGTTGCTAACCCATTGGTTGAAAACTACGACAAAACTTTCTCAGTAATTGGTATGCCTTACGTATACACAGGCCCTGAGCACCAGGAAAAAGTATTCACTTCTGGTGTACTAGATGACCTGTTTGCTTCAACTCAGAAGTTCGGTTTTGAAGTACTGACTGCATACACTGCAGGTGCTCGTAGCATGTACACTAAAGGTGGCGCAGTAAATACAGTTGCTGACATGAAAGGTCAAAAAATCCGTGTAATGCAATCGGATACTATGATCAAAATGCTTTCTTGCATGGGCGGTACTGGCGTACCAATGAGCCAGGGTGAAGTTTACACTGCAGTACAGCAAGGCGTTCTTGACGGTGCAGAAAACAACGAAATCACTTACGCTGACCTTAAGCAATACGAAGTTGCTCCATACTTCTCAGCAACTCGTCACCTGATGGTTCCTGACCTTGTAGTAGCAAGCAGCTACTTCCTGTCAACAATGTCTGCAGAAGACCAGGCTACTTTCAAAAAGCTAGCGAAAGAGAGCACAGTTAACGAATTTAAACTGTGGAATGCTCAAATCGAAACAGCTAAGAAAACGGCTATGGATAAAGGTGCAACTTTCGTAGAAGTTGATATCAAACCTTTCCAAGAAGCTTGTAGTGGTCTACAAAAAGATCTAGTACAAACTCCTGAGCAAAAAGCGTTATTTGAGAAAGTTGTAGAACTACAATAATCCCAAACTATGTGATGGCCGGGCACTTTGCCCGGCCTTAATAGCCTTAATTCGGCTTTAGCCATAAAAAGGTAAGATGTTATGTTAGACCATTCTCCAAGTGGCTTATTTGGAATTGTCTCCACGGTTAAACGCGGGTTAGACAAACTCGTTTCCTGGTTCTGTATTTCACTTATTGCTTTGATGACGCTTCTTGTGACTTATCAAGTGATTGTACGTTATGTATTTAACGACCCAAGCGCAGTAAGTGAAGTTTTATCCCGTTATCTGTTTATCTGGTTGGTGTTGTTTGGTAGTGCCTATGTTTTCGGTATGAAAGAGCATATGGCTATCTTGTTTATCAAAGAGAAGTTCTCCCCAAAAGCACAAATCATTGTCGAAGCATTTACTGAGCTTGCTATCGTTGTTTTCGCTTTATCAATCATGATCTTTGGTGGATACAGCAGTGCAACACGTCAGATGTGGCAGTTAGACTCAGCGCTTCAAATTCCTATGGGAACAATTTACGCCGCCATTCCAATCAGTGGTGCGTTAATGGTGTTTTATTTTATTCATAACGAATTGCAACTAGTAGAACGCTGGAAGCAATTACGTTCGTCGGCAGAGTAGGAGTTAGTCATGGACTTAGCATTAACAGCTGCCTTGATTATGTTTGCTGGTGTGGTGTTTTTCTTAGTGATCGGCGCACCAATTGCAATCGCTGTAGGTATTTCTTCCTTCGGCGCAATGATGGTTATCTTGCCTGCGCAAGGTGCAATGGTAACCTCAGCACAACGTATTTTCGTTGGCTTAGATTCTTTTGCGCTGTTGGCCATTCCGTTCTTTATACTTGCCGGTAATATAATGAATAACGGTGGTATAGCGATACGATTAATTAATTTTTCTAAAATAGTAAGTGGTTTCTTCCCAGGCTCTCTTGCTCAGACCAACGTTGTATCGAACATGCTTTTCGGTTCAATCAGTGGTTCTGGCGTAGCATCTGCAGCTGCAATCGGCGGTATTATGTCTCCGATTCAGGAAAAAGAAGGTTACGACAAGCGTTTTAGTACTGCGGTTAACATTGCCTCTGCACCAACAGGCATGTTGATTCCACCAAGTAACACGCTGATTGTTTACGCAACGGTAGCGGGTAGTGTCTCTATCTCTGCATTGTTCATGGGTGGTTACATTCCTGGTATCCTTTGGGGACTAGGTGTCATGACCGTTGCAGGTATTATGGCGAAGCGCCGTGGATACATTGCAAAAAACCGTATGACACTGAAAGAATGTATGCAAGTGACGGTGGATGCATTGCCAAGTTTGTCTCTGATCATCGTTGTTATCGGTGGTATCTTAGGCGGTGTGTTTACGGCAACAGAAGCATCTGCGATTGCGGTAGTATATTCACTTATTCTAAGTGCAATGTATCGTTCTCTGGATTTTACCAAGCTACCAGATATCTTATTACAATCTGCGAAAATGACGGCAATTGTTATCTTCATGCTGGCAACATCGTCGATCATGTCATGGGTGATGGCGTTTACTCAGATCCCGGGTATGATTGCTGATTTCCTACTGGGGCTGACTGATAACCCAATTATCATTCTATTGATTATTAATGTTATCTTGTTGTTTGTGGGTACATTCATGGACCCAACTCCAGCAGTACTGATCTTCACACCTATCTTCCTGCCAATCTGCATGGGCTTAGGTATGGATCCAGTTCAGTTTGGTATCTTATTAGTGTTTAACTTGTCGTTGGGTACCATTACACCACCGGTTGGGCCAATACTCTTTACCGGTTGTAAGGTGAGCGGTATTAGTATTGATTCTGTGATTAAGACACTACTACCATTCTTCGTTGTGATCTTCGGTGTTCTGATGTTGGTGACTTATATCCCGGCTATCTCTATGACACTGCCAGAGCTAATGGGTTTAATTAAGTAAACCGGTATGAGTGTTATTTAAGTGAACAACCCCAGCTTTGTCTGGGGTTGTTTTGGTTTTGACGTATAAATTCAGGTAGTATCTACCGTCTTTATGAAAATGTTTTGAGTAAATGGTAATGGAATCAGTTAAAAAGACTGAATATAGAGCACCAGCGTTAGAGAAAGGACTGGATATTCTTGAACTGCTGGCTCAGCAAGACGAACCTCTAACCAAGAAGCAAATCGCTGAGAGTTTAGAGCGCAGTATCAATGAGATTTTCCGTATGTTGTCAGTGTTGGTGGAAAAACAATATATTGAATTTGATAGTCTGACATCGACTTATGCGCTTACGCTTAAAATGTTCGCTCTATCTAACCAACATCCGCCGATTGCTCAACTTCTGAAACGCGCGACGCCTTTGATGGAAGACATTTGTAAAAGGGTTAACCAGTCTTGCCATATGTCGACTTACCGCAACGGTGAAATGCGTGTTATTGCACGTCATGAAAGCCCGTATAAAATGGGGTTTAGCCTTCGCCTTGGATCGCAAATTGACATATGTTCGTCCGGTTCGGGTATCGTTTTTTTGAGCTTTTTGAGTGATGAAAAGCGTCAGGAAGTGTTGAAAAAAATTGATGCGACACCAGAGGAAATTGCCCATGCAATGAGCCATGTAGAGAAAACCAGAGAACGTGGTTACTATGTTGGCGAAAGTCCACAGATTATGGGAGTGACAAATATTAGTGTGCCAATCTTTGGCGTCTTAGGCGATGTTCTCGCGACGTTGACTATTCCATACATGACTCTGAACTCCAATACGGTTCACCACCATATCGAGGGTATAGAGAATACCAAATGTGATTTGATTGAATTAGCTGCGAAGCTGAATCAGGACCTGTCATAACGTATTTGATCAATTAACAATGATTAATACTTTGTTTGATTGAACACCTTTGCTGACTTTAACGTTATTTATTGACTCTTTAACTCTCAGCTCAGATTTTACTTTGTTTAAATTTGAGCTGCGTTTGATGAATGTTTCAGTGGAACGAAGGAGGTGTCTCGTATTTGCTTTATATTATTAATATTATAAGTATAATGAATACTTTGTTGTGAATACATGCACTCAGGTTATCGCTAAATGCAGGATTTAGAGATGGACTATCGGACTTTGTTAGCGATTTTGGGATCGCTATTCATCGTTTAAATAAGTACGAATCTGGGAAACTGTAAAACGGAATTTCATCGTATTTTCGAGATAGTGTTGATGTACAAATACAAGCGGTTACTAATTTTATCTTCTAATCTTTCTGTATTATTGGCCATAAATATAACGATTGCCTGTATTTTGGTTTTTACGGATATGTATGACGGAGAACTGGAATCTGGAAAACTGACCTGGTTAATTTTAATCCTTTCAGTGACTGGTACTCGTTTTTTTATTCACTATTTTGTCTCTGATCATTATAAATATAAGTTAGATTTACACTTTATTGGTGTAGTGGCTGCAGGAATAGTATGGGCGTTATATCCATATTTATTTCATCAAACCATGACGAATAAAGAAGTCATGCTTACTCTCATTGTTTTTTGCGGAATGTCTGGGGGAAGTGTCACGCTACTCTCTTCTGATCTGCGCTCTGCCATTGCTTATGTCTCATTGACCGTTTTTCCATACAGTTATGTGCTGATTATGGGAAGTGATTCCAGTCTTAGAAATCTCGGAATTATGGGAGTAGTTTACGGTATCGCTCTGTGTGTTACTGCATTAAAAAGTGCTCGGCTTATTCTTTCGCTTATCGATAATCAGGCTAAAATTGAAGCTTTAGCCTCCGATTTAGAAATTGATTCAAATAATAAAACAAAGGAAATCGCGACCCTGCAGCAGCGTGATATGTTGACAGGGTTACTCAATAGAAAAAGCTTTATTTCTGTGGTTACACTTAAAAGAGTGAAAGAAAAACAACCAGAAAAGCTTAATGGTTTTATTCATATTGATATAGAGAAGCTGCACCGAATTAATCAGAACTATGGTCATCAGTATGGGGACCATATCATTACAAAAGTTGGTGATGTACTACTGAATATCGACAAATTCTATGGTACGAACTCTGCCCGTTATGGTAATGATGAATTTACCCTCTATACCAAAGTAAACTCAGAGTCAGATATTGTTGAGTTTATTGACAATATAAAGAGGCAGCTTTCTGTATACTTTCAATTAGGGAATATCAGGGTAAAGCCTGACTATTATGTTGGTTACTACCTCTGTAAAGATAGCGTTTCTGTTAATCAGGCCATTAGAAATGCTTATTTGGCTGTAACATATGGAAAGAAAAGTAATAACCGGGTTTGTGGTTTTGATGACAATATTCAACAGAGTCAGAACCGTAATCAGTACCTGCGAAATCGTTTAAAAGCGGCGATAGATGCTGAAAGTTTTTATATGAACTTTCAACCGATTGTCAGGTGTGCCGACCAACAGGTAAACTCTTTTGAAGCACTGGTAAGGTGGAATTTGGAGAATGAGTCTGTATCACCTCAAGAATTTATATCGGTCGCAGAAGAGCATGGGTTGATTATTGAATTGGGTCAACTAATTCTAAAGATGTCTATTCAGGCATTATCAAAAATAAATCGGCAATATCCTAAGATATCAATATCAATCAATGTTTCTGTTATTCAGCTTGAGGACGATGGTTTTTTAGATTACCTGCAATTTCTTATTCATCGCTATTCGGTTAACCCTATCAATGTGCATTTAGAAATTACTGAAACAGCGATGATTTCCAGTATAGAAAAATTGACACAACGAATTGTTGATGCAAAAGAGTTGGGCGTTATGATCTCTGTTGATGATTTCGGCACTGGGTTTTCCTCCATTGCTGTACTCAGAAATCTGCGAATTGATTACATTAAAATTGATAAATCCTATATTGATAATATTTGTTCATGTGACAAAGAAGAAAGTATTGTCTCTGCCGTGACTAAAATGGCACATACCATTGGTACCCAAGTCATTGCTGAAGGTGTTGAAAGCGAAGAACAATTACTTACACTGGGTCAAAGTGATGTCGATTATTATCAGGGGTACCTATTCAGCAAACCCGTAAGTTTTAACCAAGCTTTAAGTATTTTGAACCAGACGTAAATAGAAGACTAGATGTGTCAATTACGAGTTAATACGGAGCTAGTCAAATTCTAATTTTGTCACAAGTGTGTGAAAACCACATCGTCATGTATAAAACACATCCTCAACAAATATAAGTAATCCTCCCTCTTTATTAACCTATTGTTTTATTTGTTTTTATATCCATTTGTCTTTGTTCGTTTATAGAAACAACGTGGTGTTTATCGCTTTTTAACTTACTTGATGTCGTAGGGGAGGATGTGTTTTATGCAATCTTAATGTTAAGCATGATTTATTAAAGTTGTTAAATATCAGATACTTATTCTTGGCTCGATTTGTGCTTTATCGGATGTCGGTCAACATTCTGGACGTCATAGCATGGAGGTTACTCAACAGCCTCTGATGTTTTGATATGTTTATTCTTGAATGTTGCACCCATACTATTTATACCCAAGTAAGTTCAGGATGCTTGCTTAGCTAGCGTTTATCGCGGATTAGGCAAGAGACGGAGCATTGCTATTGCCATTGAGTTTGACTCGAACTGGTTAATGAAGTTGTGAACTCTACATTTTGAAATTACCTGGGTATATAGATAACTAAAAAGAGATCTAATAGGAAAAGTTCAAATGAAAGAAAGTCAAAAGTCACTGGTGTTGGCAACTGTCCCTGTTTTACGCGAGAGTGGCGTGGCTCTGACCACGTACTTTTACCAGCGTATGCTGACTCATAACCCAGAGTTAAAAAATGTCTTCAATCAGTCACATCAAAAAACAGGAAATCAGCCTCAAGCATTGGCGATGGCTGTTCTCGCTTATGCTGAAAATATTAATGATCCGTCTGTATTATTACCAGTGGTGGAGCGTATTGCTCATAAGCATACCAGTTTGGGGATTCGAGCAGAGCAATACGACATTGTTGGCAAACATCTTTTAGCGTCAATTAAAGAAGTATTAGGTGAAGCGGCCAGTGATGACCTGATTGATGCCTGGGCTGCAGCTTATCAGCAGCTCGCTGATTTATTTATTAGTGTGGAAACTAAATTATATCAAGCGTCGATTGAACAGAAGCAAGGCTGGACTGGCTGGCGTCCGTTTCGTGTTAGCCACAAGGTTGCGGAAAGTGAAGAGATCACATCATTCTATCTTAAGCCTACCGATGAGGGCTCACTTCCGATATTCAAGCCTGGGCAGTATGTTAGTGTGCGAGTATTTGTTAAAGAGACGGGGTTATTTCAACCACGTCAGTACAGCTTGTCTCAGGCTCCCGGCGAAGAGTCATTGCGAATATCTATTAAAAGAGAACCCATATCAGAGGATCAACCAGCAGGACTCGTTTCAAATTATATGCATGAAGAAATTAATCAGGGCGATGTAATTGAAGTGTCAGCACCTTATGGTGACTTTGTGTTAAATGAACAGACTGAGCGGCCAATTGTTCTTCTTAGTGGCGGAGTTGGCATCACTCCTATGATGGCAATCAGTGATTATCTTAATAAAAAAGAGGCATTGGGTTCGGTACACTTTATTCACAGTGCTCGAAACCCGCAAGTTCATGCTTTCAAATTGACGACTGATAAATATGCCCAAAAGGGGATGGTTGTAAGCTATTTTTATGATCAAGGTGCTGACAAGGGACTTGGGGGGACTCAAGCTCCAATTCGGTTGGATCAAGTGTTACCTTATGACTATGAACAAGCTGATTTCTATGTGTGTGGACCAAAAGGCTTCATGTCACATTTTATACCACAACTTCGCGATTTAGGTGTGCCTGAAGAGCAGATATTCGCCGAAGCATTCGGTTCTGGCGGCATTAAATAGACCTCACTTCAGTAGATCAGTGAGCATAAAAAACACCTAGCCTTATTGGGCTAGGTGTTTGTTTCATTAACGAGCTTATTGAGCGAAGCTTATGGAAAGCTTATGCGATAACATTAGCTACTTCTTTAACCAGTGCAGCCAGCTCATCCCATTTTTCATTGTCGATAAGGTCGTTAGGAACCATCCAGGTACCGCCACAAGCAAGTACGCTTGGAACTGATAGATAGTCGTTAACATTTTTCGGACTGACACCGCCAGTAGGCATAAATTTAACCGGGTATACAGCAGTTAACGCTTTAAGCATTGAAACACCGCCTGATGGTTCTGCAGGGAAGAATTTCAGTGTACGTAGACCCATTTCCATTGCTTGTTCAACTAGGCTAGGGCTGTTTACACCCGGTACGATAGTTGCGCCGCGTTGTTGGCAGTATTTTACAGTCGTAGGGTTAAAACCCGGGCTGACGATGAAATCAACACCAGCATCGATAGCTTCGTCAACCTGCGCCGTTGTCAGAACGGTTCCCGCGCCGATAAGCATTTCAGGGTAAGCTTCACGCATGTTTTTTATCGCTTGAACAGCAGCTTCAGTGCGGAAAGTGACTTCTGCACATGGCAGGCCGTTTTCACTAAGAACCTGAGCAAGTTTCACAGCTTTATCTGCATCTTTGATGGCGATAACAGGGACAACTTTGATTTCAGATAGTTGTTGGTTTAAATCTTTCATTATTTCTTCCTTAAACTTTTGGCATAGCGCTGGTTGGAATAATAGCGCCACGATGTTGAATAACGGTACCAGCCACTAAGTGACCGGAAGAAGCAGACTCTTCT
>Ga0075011_10000081_pt1 | contig 46544 bp, 44 predicted proteins | sample TARM_MetaG_T_14_FD_72354 | JGI IMG/M metagenome (GOLD analysis project Ga0075011, IMG submission 72354) | Freshwater microbial communities from Pennsylvania, USA, analyzing microbe dynamics in response to fracking - TARM_MetaG_T_14 | ecosystem: Environmental > Aquatic > Freshwater > River...
TTATAAATCTACTTTACATTAGTTATGGTTTTACTAAACAATAAAAAGAATCTCATCAATCAGATAACCGATTTCGATATCAAACTGCTTCGGTTGTTTAAAACCGTGGTTGAATGCGGCAGTTACACCGCAGCTGAATCAGTACTTGGCATTTCTAAATCCGCTATTTCGTTACAGATGAGTGACCTAGAAAAAAGACTTAACATGAAATTATGCCACAGAGGACGTGGCGGCGTGACTGTCACCAATGAGGGTGAATCTGTTTTGCAATCGGCACAGGTGCTGTTTGCTTCGATAGAACAGTTTCGCAATGATGTTAATCAAATCAACAATGATCTTCGTGGTGATCTCAACATTGCACTGGTCAATAATCTGGTGACACAACCACAAATGAAAATCACACACGCGCTGCGCAACATCCGGACAATGAGTGATAACGTCAATATCAATATCACCATGTCAACGCCTTCAGACATTGAAAAGGGTTTAATAGACGGACGTTTTCATATTGGCGCTTTTCCCATTAATCACAAAAGCACCAATTTCAATTATCAAACCCTTTACAGCGAAAAATACAGCTTGTATTGCAGCAACACCCATCCTCTCTTTGCATTGCAAGATCACACCTCGTCCAAATTAAAAGAGATGCATACGGTGATTGCACAACACCGTATGACGGCTGAAGTCAGCGATTTGTACCAACGTCTCAAATGCACCGCAACGGCTTCCGATCATGAAGGTATCGCATTTCTGATCTTAACCGGAACTTACATCGGTTTCCTTCCGCAACACTACGCAAAATTCTGGTGCGATAAAGGACAAATGAGAGCGTTATTCCCTGAAGAGTTCCACTTTTATTCGGACATTTCTCTGGTGACCAAAAGCGGACTGAAACATAATCAGATTCTCAATAAGTTTATTGAACTCATTGAATTATAGTCGATAAATAACAGTAATCCTGTCGATAAAAACCTTTTGCTTTATTTGGCGCATTTTCTATTGCACCTGAAAAGTTATGACCTTAATATCGCGCTGCTTCTTGATGATAGCCAATCCGAGTACATCACAGCAGTTTTGTGGCAAGGCGATAGAGCAACTATCCAAGAGTGACTTTGACGGCGGTTAACCGCTTTTATTGACGCTCCACTTTTCATCATCACGCAAGATGAAAAGTGCTTACAAACTTTTGGAGATTTGCATGGCTAAATCAGCATCTGTATTGGATTTTCATTCTTTCACATCTCAAGCTCTATCAGCCGAGACCATTGATCTTATAGAAACGTCGGTTGAGCAATTTGGCGCACCTTTGCTATTGCTGGACTGCGACACCATACGCACACAATACAGAGCGCTCAGTCGTGCTCTACCCAATGTTACGTTACACTTTGCACTTAAACCATTGCCACACCCAACCGTGGTAAAAACACTACTGGAAGAAGGCGCAAGCTTTGATTTGGCAACAACAGGTGAAGTTGAATTAGTTGCTGAACAAGGCGTACCAGCAGAGCGTACAATCCACACTCACCCAATTAAACGTGACCGTGATATTCGTGACGCACTGGCTTATGGCTGCAATGTGTTTGTGGTTGATAACCTGAACGAACTGGAAAAATTTATTCCTTATAAAGATGAAGTCGAGCTGTTGGTTCGCCTGAGCTTTCGCAATTCAGAAGCATTCGCGGATCTTTCTAAAAAATTCGGCTGTAGTTCTGAACAGGCGTTAGTCATAATCGAAACCGCAAAACAGTGGAATATTCGTATTAAGGGTCTATCATTCCACGTCGGTTCACAAACAATGAACCCACAAAAATACGTGGATGCAATTCGTACCTGTAATCAGGTGATGGCACAAGTAGTTGAGCGAGGGTTACCAGCATTAAGCACACTGGATATCGGTGGCGGTTTCCCAGTAACTTATACTAAAGCTGTTATGCCAATTGATCAGTTCTGTGTGCCGATTAATCAAGCGTTAAGCGAATTACCGGAGACTGTACAGGTCATTGCTGAACCGGGCCGATTCATCGTAGCACAGGCGGTGACAAGCGTTGCTTCCGTAATGGGACAAGCAGAACGAGAGGGACAATTATGGTACTACCTGGATGACGGTATATACGGATCGTTCAGTGGCTTAATGTTTGATGATGCACAGTACCCGTTAGTCACATTGAAAACTGAAGGTGAACATGTGCCGAGTGTATTGTCCGGTCCAACTTGTGACAGCATTGATGTTATCGCTGAAAATATTATGTTGCCAAAGCTAAATAATGGCGATTTGGTCATTGGGCGGATGATGGGCGCCTACACCAGCGCAACAGCAACAGACTTTAACTTTTTTAAACGTGCGCAAACCGTTGTTATCAACGAACATGAAGTAAACAGCGCACGTATGATTGGATAATTCTGTCAACAGAGCTCCCGGTATGGGGGCTCTGTTACTGTTGATCCCACCAGCGCGCTCCATATGCGTTGCTGTAGTCAGGCTCTGCGACGCCACTTTTTAATTCATCGATCGCTTTAAGCGGCCCAACCTTCGTGTTATACGGCAAATAGCCCGCCCAGACCGACCTATCCAGATCTTCTTTATCATCATTAACCACACCATTACTCACTTTCACTGATGCTTCGGTCAGTGGTATTTTTAACACCATGGTTGCATTCAGCTCTTTATCATTACTTAACCGAACGTCTTCGGTTCTTCCGGGTGCGATGTGTTCAATAAAATGATTCAACAAGCGGTCTTTCTCATCGTTATCATCGACGGCTACAAAGTTCCCAAACACAACAGCGGAACGATAATGAGCACTGTGATGGAAGGCCGAGCGAGCCAAAACCCAACCATCAAATAAAGTGAAAGTTAAACATGTTGGCTCACCCTTTTTTAAAGCTCTCATTAATCGGCTGTTATTGGCTCCATGAACATAAACGTCATTTCCTACTCTCCAGGCTAACATTGGAATCACCACAGGCCCTTGTTCATTAACAATGGCAATATGAGCAATTAAACTCTCGTCTACAATGCTATAAAGAACATCAATTTCAAATTTTGCTTTATGTTCGGCTTTTTTAATCGTTGTTCGTGTTGTGTTTACCAGCATACCATTTCCATATCAGGGGTTAACATATGCTTGCAATGTAACAACAGACTGGTACCTTACTAAGTACCAGTTTTGTTTGTATTAAGGTTCCAGTTTGAAACTCATTGATTGTGGTGATCTCGCTTTACCTGATGGTGACAGCGCGAAACAAGATAAGCTGTTTCATGCAATTAGAGACAAAATCGTTCATCAGCTTTGGCCTAAAAGCGCCAAACTGCCTTCAACACGTAAATTGTCTGAAGAGTTAAAACTTAGCCGTAATACGGTTATCTCATCCTATGAACAATTAGTTGCCGAAGGTTACATCGAGAGTAAAGTCGGCTCCGGATTTTATGTAAATGTTGAGCTCCCGGATCATTATTTGCCATCAGGATCATCAAACAAGCAAAAACCTTCATCAACGCATCACTATGAGATTAATGGTGCCTTTGCCCCCGGAGTTCCAGACTTAAAACAGTTTCCGCTCACTAAATGGCAACGGTATATTAGCCATCATTCCGACAGAAAGTCGCTACTCGGTAACCAGCAAATACAGGGTAGTATCGAACTGCGCAATGCGCTGACTGACTATCTTGCGACAAGTCGCTCTGTCAGTGTCACAGCGAACAGAATCATCGTAACTTCTGGTGCTCAACAGGCGCTATCGATTGCATTGATGGCAACACTTAACCCTCAAGATTCGGTACTAATGGAAAATCCCGGATACACCCAGATGCGCAAAATCATTGACTTGCTCAATTATCAATTTGTCCCCGTTCCAGTGAACGAAAGTGACGGATTGGATCTGTCATCGGTATTTAGCAGCAGCGCAAATGCGTTATACGTAACGCCAAGCAATCAATACCCCATGGGTAAAACTTTAAATATCGAACAACGTTTAAAACTGATCGAATGGGCAGATACCAATAACAGTTGGATCATTGAAGATGATTACGACAGTGAATTCCAATTTGCACACCGACCTTATACCAGCTTGCAAGGGTTATCTGCACAAATAAATCAGGATTCAAACATCATCTATGTTGGCTCCTTTAGTAAAGTTATGTTTAACAGTTTACGTTTAGGATACCTGGTCGTTCCTGAGAAGCTGGTTGATAAATGTTTAGCGATTAAAGATGCTCTTAGCGGCGATTCCCCCGCCCATATTCAGGCAGCACTAGCCGACTTTATCATTGAGGGTGACCTACTACGGCATATACGGAAAATGCGCAGGCTGTATAAAGAAAAATACCACCAGATAGCTCAATCCGTTAAGCACTATTTTAAGCAGGATGTTGAAATAATCAGTCAACCTGCCGGGCTGCATATTACCCTGAAATGGTTACATGGCATAAATGAAGTGACATTGTCACAAAAAGCTTCTGACCAAGGCCTCATTATCCGGCCTTTAAGCTACTACGAGCATGAGTCAACCGAGAATCGAAATTGGCAAAGCGTTGTATTGGGGTTTGGCAATACAGATATTGACGATATCGACCCATTGATCAAACGATTATCTAGTTTGTTTTACAACTAACCAATACTCGCGAATCAGCCTTCCACGACGCGAAAATATAACTTGGTTTTTCACTTGGTTCAGGCGCGCAAATTGTTCATTTGCATTAAGTAAAATCGACAATAACCACTACAATGTACCTTCTAACAAAAATGTGATTTGTTGCATATGTAGTATAAATAAATCGACAATATCATTTCATATCTGGCTTAATTGCAAAGGTCGAATTTTTCACACTTGTAACCATAGGAGGTGACTAAATAACGTACAAAGGATAGATACGTGAATAAATTCATACTTACAATACTTACCCTACTTCCGACCTTAGCCCATGCACAAGTTAACCTTATCGAAAAAGATAACAGCTTTATGCTGGATAACGATAAGATCAACATTGAAATCTCTAAAAATGGTGACGTTACATCTCTTTATAAAGATGGCATCAATATGGTAAAGAATCTTAAAGGCGTGAGCAGAGATCCCAACCATAACCGTAGCTTCTATCTCGACTATCATACTGGAGTGTCAGGCGGGGCAACCAACTTTACCCCCAGCCGCTACAAAATCGTTGAACAGAGTGGCGACAAAGTTCACCTGGCTTTTTACGGTACAAATCAAGATCATGTATACCTTGAATACCACTACATTTTAAAAAGTAACGTTAGCGGTATATACAGTTACGTAATCGGAGAAAACCGCTCAGGAAAAGAAATGCGAATTGCTGAGCTGCGGACCGTGTATCGATTCGATCGGGATATCATGCCATTACTATTTAATGGCAGCCGTACCAGCCACCCAGAAAGCTACGCTACACTCGAGGCTCAGCCTTTTATACAAGACGAAACCTGGCAATTAGCGAATGGTGAAGTCTATACAAAATATGATTTGTCTAACTATATGCGTGATAGTCAACTTTGGGGTGTTTTAGGTGACAACGTTGGCGCTTGGGTTGTTCCGGCCAGCCATGATTACTTCTCTGGCGACGACCTTAATCAGGAGTTAATGGTACACCAGGACGCTATTGCTTTAAATTATCTCACCGGTGCACACATGGGAACACCGGATATGTTTGCCCCAGCGAACTGGAAGAAGATGTACGGTCCCTGGTTGGTATACATCAATAGTGGCAAAACGCCCGAAGAGTTACTGGACAATGCGAAGCTACAGGTCGACACTGAGGTTAAACAATGGCCATATAAATGGGTAAAAGAATCACTTTATAACCACAACCGTGGAAAGTTAACAGGTAAAGTCGGCACTGCATTACCAGTAAAAGTTGTACTTTCTTCAGACCTTAATAGTGAGTTTTCTCAACAAACATTAGGTTACTTTTACTCTTCTGAAACCAACAATAACGGTGAATATCAGTTATCTAATATCAATCCGGGAAAATATCAGCTCTCTGTCTACGCTTTGGCAGGGACTCAAATCGGCACTCTTCACACCGAAACCATCGAAATTAAGCGTGGTGAAAACCATCTGGATCTGAAACTTCCGCAAGTTAATTTAAAACCTATTTGGAAAATTGGAGAGGCAAATCGTCTGTCGAATGAGTTCAAGTTTTCCGCACAACAACGAAATTACCGTTGGCATAAGGAGGTTCCCGCCAATTTAAACTTCATTGTTGGTGAGAGTAACCAAAAGCAAGACTGGTATTACGCTCAAACCAAACCTGGCGTTTGGACCATTAAATTTGAATTAGACAAAGATGAAATTAATGATTCTGTGTTAAACATTGCTCTTGCCGCGGCAAGCAATAGTGGTATGAGTAATACAACCAAGCCACAACTGAAAGTTACTGTTAATAACAGCCATATCACCACCATCAGCGACTTAAAGAATGATAAAGCCATTTATCGCAGTGCTTTAAACAGCGGACGTTACCACGCCTACTCGTTTGATATAAAGAAAGCAATATTAAATAAAGGAACGAATAGCGTTCAACTAGAACTAAAAGGCGGTGCCTTTATGTATGACACGATTAATTTAGTACAATAAACCAAACAAGCCTCTGATACGCAAATCAGAGGCTTACTGCCGTATAGCAGCACTCGCTATTCAGCGCTCTCCTTGCCCCTTTAATGTCTTAATATTTGATTCAATGAATCAATAAACGCGCCTTTTTCTCGCTTTATACGCGACCACACAAAACAGTGACTCAATATCGTTTAAAATAAAAACCAGTATCGAATCAATTGCATTCTGGAACCAGACATGTTTAATATATACAACGTATATACATTTAGGGTGATGGCATGAGCAGTAAGAAAAAGTCATCGAATAAAAAAGATAGCCAGTTATTACTTCGCATTAACCGCGAAGAACGTGATGAGTTTATTGCGATTTGTGAAGATATGGACACATCGGCTGCGCGGGAAATCCGCAAATTTATTAAGCATTATATTGCTACCCACAAAAATGGAGATACTTCATCGTCTTGAGCTGTGCCGTACAAGACCTAAGGACTGATCATTTACAGGAGTAAATAATTATGGCGAAGGCAACAAAGAAAGAACTGAAGAAAAAGCTCAAAAAAGCAAAAGCGAAAGTGAAGAAAATCAAAAAGTCACTGAAGAAAGCTTAAATGTGTCAATACGCCGCCTTATCAGGCGGCGATTTGTTTAACCCACAATATCATTTATAACGTCAACGGCCCGAGATTGTGCATTTGCCGCAGCACCCAGTTGACCCGCTGCTGGACATAACCCGTCATAGGTGCTGGGCGAATTTTATAAGGATTAGGCAGTACCACAGCCAATTGGGCAGCTTGATATGCTGTTAGTTTTTTAGCTGAAACACCAAAGTAATGCTGGCTGGCAGCCTGAACACCAAAGATACCTGGCCCAAATTCCGCCACATTCAAATAGACTTCCATTATCCGCTCTTTTCCCCAAATCAGTTCCATTAATAACGCAATGTATAACTCATATGCTTTACGTAAGTAGGTGTGGCTGGGGAACAAAAATACATTTTTTGCGGTTTGCTGGGTTATAGTGCTAGCGCCGCGTTTTGGCCCATTCTCCCCACTTTCTCTTATGACTGACAGCAAGGCATGGATATCAATTCCCCAGTGATTAGGAAATTGTTGATCTTCAGACGCCATAACAGCTAATGGTAAAATTGAGGATGTATCGTCAATTGAAACCCACTTATGCTGGGAGTACTCAGGGTACCCCTGTGGCGGGAAAAGCGTGCGCGAAATCTGCCAGCCCCAAAACGGTGGATTAACAAATTTCATGATTAATACCAGAACAACGGGTAACCCGAAAGCTATCAGCGCTATACTCAGCAATAGCTGCTTTATTTTACTTGTTAGTTTCAGAACCAACATGTTCAAAACTCTACCTTTATAACCACAATTCATCAAAGACTGATACACCAAGAAGGCGTCAATCTGAACATGAAATGGTAGCAAGCAAATAACTTAGTGATGTTCATTGTATGTAAAATGTACGAAATTTGTTTTTATGTCTCGCTAACAGAAATACAGTTTGTCACTTAAAAGACTTGGCCAAAGCAAAATGAATTACCAACAAATCACCTGACTTCACTTATCATTTTGCGTAATCCGTTGTAAGGTACGCAATTCTGAAAAGGCAACAGCCTGACAAATCGCATTCAAACACAAAGAGTACCCAGAAAGATGTCACACTGTAACGTAAAATTCATTGCTACTGATATGGACGGAACTTTTCTCAACAAAAACGGAGAATTTGATCCCGAGTTTTTTGAAATTCATCCAAAATTAGTTGAACGTGGCATTCTCTTCGCAGCCGCTTCTGGCCGCCAGTATTATAGCCTGGTTGATAGCTTTGCCCAAATTCAGGACCAAATCATGTTTATTGCCGAGAATGGCACATTGGTGATGTATAAAGGTGAAGAACTTTATAGCCAACCTCTTGATGCGGATGTGATTGAGAGTTTGGTTAATCTGGCAAGAACGATTAAAGGTGCACATATCGTTTTATGTGGCAAACGTTCGGCATATATCGAAACAACAGATGAGCGTGCTCGTAATGAAGTACACAAGTATTACCACCGTTGTACAGAAGTCGAAGATCTTCTTAGTGTTGAAGATGATTTTCTAAAAGTCGCTATTTGTCATTTTGATGGTTCAGAAAAACACATCTACCCTGTGATTAACCCTGCTTTCGGTGATTCACAAAAAGTTGTTGTCAGTGCACAAATCTGGCTAGATGTCATGCACCCTGCGGCATCAAAAGGTGCTGCAATGAAAAAACTGCAGGATAAACTCGGTATTAGTTACGAGCAAACAATGAGCTTTGGCGACTATTTCAATGACGTAGAAATGCTACAAGAAAGTTACTACTCCTACGCAGTAGAAAATGCTCACGAAGGTGTCAAGAAATACGCTCGCTTCAGTGCGCCAAGCAACAATGACAACGGTGTTTTGACCGTATTAAAAGAACTACTAAACGAAGATAAATAGCATTCAAAACGGTTCTTGTTCTCTCGCTAAACGGGCTTGTGCAATAGTACAGCCCGTTTTTTCCATCATTTCAGCCAGAGTTATCGCTGGGTTAGTGGCGATTATTTGCGCCAAACGAATTGGTAGTGACTGCTGTATATACGGAGCAATTTCCTGCTCAATCTTCTCAATGAAAAATGGAAATTCCTGCGTATTTTCCGCTTCTTTTAACTGTTCAACCAGCACACTTAAATGTTCCGCTTTACCGGTTAACTGCCAGTGACGGGATCGACGTACGCGTTTTAAGGAACACCGACATTGCGCCGCAACTTCCCTGAGCAATTTAACGCTATCTCCACCAATACGCCTTATCAGAGAAGGAAATGCAATAATAACAGTATTGGTATCTGTTGATTTCTTTTTCAAAACGACCAGTCGCAAATGTGAACAATTGATGCATACGTCATTATCTTAAACCTAAGATGCAAACACAATCTCAATTAAAAACCGTCGCCCCATCAACTCGTAATCAGGTCACTCCGTTGTAAACCGATAAGTGAAATTTGTGAATATGATCAACAAATAGCGTATCTACATTCGTATAGAATAAACATATGTTTGATATACGGACAAATGTTTGTGACACCACGAGAGCAACAAATACTCGCTTTACTGCGTGATAACCCGATGATCCAGCAACAAGAACTGGCGGATCAGTTATTAATCAGCCGTAGTGCCGTGGCCGGGCACATTATGAACTTAACCAATAAAGGGCTTATCAAAGGTAAAGGTTATATACTCACCTCTCACAAAAGTGCCGTGGTGATTGGCGGCGCAAATATGGACCTGTGTGGCAAATCTTCTGTTCCGATACTTAGCGGTGACTCAAACCCCGGTAGTCTGAGTTATAGCCCAGGCGGCGTTGCCAGAAACATAGCGGACAACCTCGCAAGACTCGGGAGTAAAGTAGAACTGTTAACCAGTATCGGTGACGATCAATGGGGAGAACAACTCGTTACTGCGTGTATCAATGCCGGCGTCAACGTTAACCATTTGCATCGCAGCCAACATGGCCGTACCGCAACATATTTGTCTATTCACGATGATAAGGGAGAAATGCAGGTCGCGCTTAATGATATGAAGGTTCTTGAGGAGTTGAACGCAGATCAACTGACCAAAAACAAATCATTAATTTCACACAGTGACCTGCTGGTATTAGATTCAAACTTAAGTGAAGATGCACTCGCCTTTCTGTTCAATAGCATCGAACACAACAGAATCTATGTTGATCCGGTTTCATCAAATAAAGCTGCAAAACTTAAACCTTATCTCAACCAGATAGAACTTCTTAAACCCAATTTATTAGAAGCGGAACTTCTGAGTGGTATCCGCTTTGAGTCAGAAAACGACTTACCGCGAATCTGTAACGCCTTGCATGCTAAAGGCGTTAACCAAGTCGTCTTAAGTCTCGGTTCCAACGGTATTTATGCCAGTAACCAAAGTGAAACGCTGCGTTTACACCCCAATACAACGCAGGTTACTAATGTCACAGGCGCCGGTGATGCGCTGATGGCAGGTCTGGCACATGCAACGCTGGAATCATGGCCCTGGAAACAGAGTATTGAATTTGCATTTCATTGTGCCGAACTCACGACACAATCCACCGACACTATTAATCCGCGCATATCTGAACGCGCCGTTCATCGTCTAATGGAGACAAACCATGTTAAATGATTATCTAGATATTCACCCTGAAGTACGCACTGCATTAGATAACAACCAGCCTGTGGTCGCCCTTGAATCAACCATCATTTCTCATGGTATGCCCTACCCTCAGAACGTTGAAACAGCACTGAAGGTTTCTAATACTGTGCGTGAAGCAGGCGCGACACCTGCCACTATTGCTATTATTAACGGTCGTTTAAAAGTTGGTTTGACCAGCGAAGAAATCGAATTGCTTGGTAAAGCTGGGCAAAGTGTCACTAAAGTTAGCCGCCGCGACATTCCTTTTGTTGTTGCTTCAGGAGCTCACGGTGCAACAACGGTTGCGGCAACGATGATTCTTGCAGATATGGCAGGCGTACGCGTATTTGCGACTGGTGGTATCGGTGGCGTACACCGTGGTGCAGAGACTACGTTCGATGTCTCGGCTGACCTACAAGAACTGGCACAAACGAATGTTGCTGTAGTATGTGCTGGTGCAAAATCCATTCTCGATTTAGGGCTGACCCTTGAGTACCTTGAAACTCACGGCGTACCAGTTATTGGCTATAAAACCCAGAGTCTGCCTGCGTTTTATACCCAAACCAGTGATTTTAACGTTGATTATCGTTTAGACTCAGCGCAAGAGATCGCCGCAGTACTGAAAGCAAAGCAGTCAATGCAGTTGAAAGGAGGAGCCGTTATCGCCAATCCAATTCCGGACCAATACGCAATGCCGAAAAACGTTATTGACGCAGCCATTGATCAAGCTCTACAAGAAGCAGAAACGCAAGGTATTCACGGTAAAGAATCCACACCATTCCTGCTGGCAAGAGTTTGTGAACTCACTGGCGGAGATAGCCTCAGCAGCAACATTCAATTAGTTTTAAATAACGCGAAGCTCGCCTCTGCAATTGCTATCTCTTACTGCAAATAACATCTAATACGGTTAAATAACCATACCTAAATGCTACAGCTATAAAGCCAGACAGCGATGTCTGGCTTTTTTTACTTTAAGCTTCCTCAATTCAAAAATTTTGAATCTTAACTGCCTTTTCTTTGTAAAAACTCCTTCGCCAATTTTTCTCTGGCTGAAATTTGAAGTTATTTGTGATTAAAAAACGGTTTAATACTTCTAAATACTTAGAGGTGGTTAAGCATTATGAAAGCAGTGATTGCTATAGACCTTGGAGCGTCAAGCGGACGTGTCATGGTCGGTTACCTGGAAAACAGCAAAATTCATTTACAAGAATTCCATAGGTTCCAAAATCAACAAGTACTGAATGGCAACGAATCATGCTGGGATCTTAAGGGTATTCTGCAGGATATTAAAGTTGGCATCGGTAAAGTGATCGCTTCGGGTATCGAAGTTTGTTCTTTGGGCATAGATACCTGGGGAGTAGACTTTGTTCTGCTTGATAAAGCAGGTAACCACTTAGGTGAATTTGTCAGTTACCGTGACGCTCGTACTGAAGGTGTTCAGGACAAACTGTTGGCAGATAACCAACTGTCTCTACAAGATATTTATCAACAAACTGGAATACAGTTCCTGCCTTTTAATACCATCAATCAGCTAAAAGCTATCTATGATCAACAGCCTCAATGGTACAAAGATATTGATACTCTGTTGTTCATACCAGATTACCTGAATTACAAACTCTCAGGGGTTAAGCACTGCGAATATACCAACGCGTCAACCAGTCAGCTATTAGACTGCAAAGAAAAAGTTTGGAGCAAACCGCTAATTAAAGCGTGTGGCGCAAAGCTGGATTGGTTCCTTCCACCACAGATGCCAAACCAAATCATTGGCCAGTATCAGGTTGAAGATATCGAGATCCCTGTTTGCTCCGTTGCCAGCCACGACACAGCCTCAGCGGTTGCCGCTACACCAATTTCGCACGAAAACATGGCTTACCTGAGTTCAGGCACATGGTCTTTAGTGGGTGTTGAAAGCCTAGAACCTTATACCGGTGAACTGGCTTATCAATATAACCTGACGAATGAAGGTGGTGTTGATGGACGTTACCGTGTGCTTAAAAACATCATGGGATTGTGGTTAATCCAACGTATTAAAGCAGAAAATCCATCACTTACCTTCCCTGATATGGCGCTTCTGGCTCGTCAGGCACAGCCATTTAAATTCATTGTGAATCCCAATGACAATGATTTTTTAAATCCAGAGTCAATGACTCAGGCGATTAAAAACTGGTTCAGCAAACGTGACCTTAAAGCACCTGAAACCTTAGCGGAAGTTGTGCGCTGCGTATATGACAGCTTGGTTCTGGCCTACGACAACGTATTAACCGAGCTCGAACAGGTAACAGGCAAACCAATACATGAATTGCGCATCGTCGGCGGTGGTAACCAGGATCAATTCCTTAACCAATTATGCGCCGATGTTTGTCAAATTAAGGTTTCAACAGAGCCAACAGAAGCTTCTGCACTTGGCAATGTGATTAACCAGTTTATCGCGTCAGGTGTGATTCGTTCACTGGAAGAAGGACGCCAAATTATTGATGCGTCATCGGATGTTAAACAGTTTACAGCCAACCCAATAGAGGGTTTAGAACAAATCAAATCTCAGTTCCAACAGATTATTAAATAAGGTACAAAATAATGAGTAAAGAGCAAATCGTTTCAGCTTACGAGCAAGCAAAGGCAGTTTTCGAAAAATACGGTGTTGATACAGATAAAGCATTGGAACTATTAAACCAAACGCCAATTTCTATGCATTGTTGGCAAGGTGATGACGTTCGTGGCTTTGAATCACCTGACACTGCACTCAGCGGCGGTATTCAGGCAACCGGTAACCATCCAGGTGCGGCAAAAACTCCAGCTCAACTTCGTGCGGATATGGAAAAAGCATTCTCATTAATTCCGGGCAAAAAGCGCGTTAATCTGCACGCTATTTATATTGATGCTGATGAACACGTGGAACGTGATCAGATCAAACCAGAACACTTTTCTCGCTGGGTAGAATGGGCGAAAAAACAAGATCTTGGTTTAGATTTTAACCCTACTCTGTTCTCTCACCCGAAAGCCGACGATGGTCTGACTCTGTCTCACCCAAATGAAGAGATCCGCCAGTTTTGGATAGAGCACGTAAAAGCAAGCCGTAAGATTTCAGAATACTTCGGCCGCGAGCTAGGTACAGCATCATTCATGAATATCTGGATCCCGGATGGCATGAAAGATCAACCTGTCGATCGTCTTTCTCCACGCTCTCGCTTAGCGGATTCTCTTGATAAAGCATTGACTGAGAAAATTGATACGGCTTATCACAAAGATGCTGTGGAATGTAAGTTATTCGGCATAGGCGCCGAAGCATACACTGTCGGTAGTAACGAATTCTACTTAGCATACGCGGCAACACGCGGTACAGCGCTGTGTCTGGACGCTGGCCACTTCCACCCAACAGAAGTTATCAGCGATAAAATCAGTGCATGTTCAATCTACGTTAAAGATCTGCAACTGCACGTTACGCGTCCAGTACGTTGGGACTCAGACCACGTTGTGTCTTTCGACGATGAAACTCAGGCAATCATGCGTGAGATCGTTCGCAACAAACTCCTAGACCGCGTAGCAATTGGCCTGGATTTCTTCGATGCATCCATCAACCGTATCGCCGCGTGGGTTATTGGTACTCGTAACGCGCAAAAAGCACTGCTTAAAGCTCTTTTAGAACCAGTAGAAGCGCTAAAAGCGGCAGAGGAATCCTTCGACTACACCACTCGTCTTGGTTTGATTGAAGAGTCTCACTCTCTGCCATGGGCGGCAGTTTGGGATTACCACTGTATGCAAAATGATGTACCTGTTGGTTTCGACTGGATCAAAGACGTCAAAGACTACGAAGCGACCATCCTGGAAACCCGTTAATACAATATATTTATTACCTAAGAAGTCAGATTGTGAGGATCTGACTTCTGTTGGTTAAAACGAAAAAGGCTAAACATAATGATTCTATTAAATGACGCTGTAATGCGTGAAATCGATAAAGTCAGCGAAGTATCTCAATACCTGTGGCAACGTGAATGGGCGGAACGCAATGGTGGCAACATCTCTGTCGATGTGACTGACCTTTTTGATGAAGTTCCTTCGGTTGACGCGCCAGTAAAATCTCTGCCAATCCAGCTTCCAATGGAAAGTGCGAATCGCGTTTACTACGTAAAAGGAACTGGTCAGCGTATCCGTGAACTGCGTGATCCTCAGTATGCAGGCTGCGTTCTGCAGATTAACGCTGAAGCAAATGGCTATCAAATTCTTTGGGGTGGTAAAGCAAGCCCGGATTTTGCACCAACTTCAGAGTTCATCAGCCATATCAAAATCTTAGTTGATAAGATCAAAGCCGGTTCTGACCACCGCTCAGTGGTTCATACTCATCCGCTTGAACTGATTGCATTATCCCATCACCCTGAGATTTCAAAAAGCAGCGAGCTGTTTACACACACGTGCTGGAAAATGCTGCCTGAAGTCCGCGCATTCGTCCCTCGTGGTATTGGTATGATTCCATACTGCCTGCCTTCATCAGAAGAAATGGCAGACGGTACAACAGCAGCACTGCTTGAGCATGATGTCGCGATTTGGGAAAAACACGGTGCTACCGCATCCGGCGCTGACGTACTGCAAGCATTCGACTATATCGACGTAGCAAACAAAGGTGCAAAACTGTACCTGATGTGCACAGCTTCAGGTTATGAGCCAGAAGGCGTTACCAAAGAAAACATGGATATTTTGAAAGAGGTATTCAACCTGTAGTTTAGAGGAGAGAACTCTCCTGATTACAATCGTTCTCGTCCTAGGGCATATGGGCTTCATACCCCCTGTGCCCTTGTTTTTATTAACAAGCTAATTGATCCGACTGCCTCGCAACAATCTCGGCACTGAACCAGTTTTTCGTTTCAAATTTTTTGCCTTCCAGTTTGTTGATCATCAACTTTGCCATCTCTTCTCCGGCGGCAAAAGTGTCATATTTAAGCGTCGTTATTGAAGGCTTTGAATAACGACTATGATCATAATCACCGTATCCGGCGACCGCCACATCAACTCCGGGCTGATATCCAAGTTCCTCGCAAGCTGCTATGGTACCTAACGCCATCGTGTCGTCTGCACACAAAATCGATGTTGGCCGTTTTGCCAGTGACATCAGTTCTTTAGTCAGCTTCATTGCATCACCCTGATTGAGTTCACCATTAAGCAACCAACGCTGATCAACTTCCAAACCAGCTTCATGCATTGCCTTTAGATACCCCTGCTTTCTTGATTGCGAAAGGGTTAATTCTGCCGGTGCATCCAGAAAGGCAATGCGGCAATGACCAAAATCAATCTGTCTTTTGGTTAATTGATAAAATGCCTGCGTATTGTCCACATCGACAAAGTTATTTGGATCTGAATCGATATCCCGGCCCAAACAAACATAAGGAAAATTATGTTGTTTAAGCATCACCAAACGTTCATCTTCCATGCGTGTTCTGACAATAAGCAAACCATCCACCAGACCGCTGGTTATCAAGTCAGTATAAACCTGTTGTTCATTTTGCCATTCGGCAATAGTGGTAACAATAAGCTGATAATCATAACGAGAAAGGAAGGTTGAAGCCCCCGCCAGAATCTTAGAAAACGCCGGAGTAATAAAGATACGTTCATTTGCCGGCAGAATAATACCGACATTACGAGATTGTCCGGAAGCCAACCGTCTAGCAGTGGCGTTAGGCTTATACCCCATCTCTTGTGCGGCATGAAGCACTTTTTGACGAGTGTCCGGATTGACATCGGTATAACCGTTTAGTGCTCTGGAAACGGTTGATTTCGATAACCCTAAATGTTCGGCTAATTTTTTAATCGACATAGATAACTCAGTTTCAAACCGCTTGATAACATGAATACAATGATTTGGTCGTGAAGTTTAACACTCATAAAATCAATAACCTAATGGTGTTTGTCACGAATGAGAGCCTTCATAGCAACCAAGACTCTCAATGTCTTCACATTCTCTGTTCCGTTTCACGATCAAAAATCAATACCCGGGTTAGGTCGACTAAAAGATCCAATGTATCTTCTCTTTCAACATCTGAGCGCAAATCTAGACGAGCCTTAACCACGTTATTACCGACATTAAACAGGACTTCTTTATCGAACCCCATAGGTTCAATCAAATCAACCGTGACACCATGAAAGTTGAAAGTCATTTCACTTTCCGGGAAGTAATTTTTGTCATTAAAGAAATCCGGACGAATTCCCACTTTAACTGGTATACCCTGTTGTAATATCTCATCGCGATAAGCGACACTGGTTAACTTCTCACGGGGAAGTTTGAAGTCTCCAATCTGCAAATAGTCGTTGTAAAGTGTGCCAGACATAATATTCATCGAAGGAGACCCGATAAACTGAGCAACAAATATGTTAACCGGATTAAGATAAATCTCCATTGGCGTTCCCGCCTGTGCAATGTATCCGTCATGCAAAACCACCACTTTGTCAGCCAGAGTCATCGCCTCAACCTGATCGTGAGTCACATAAACGCTGGTACGGCCAAATTTATTATGAATTTTGCCTATTTCAGTTCTCATATGACCGCGCAGTTTCGCATCCAGATTAGATAAAGGTTCATCAAACAGAAAAACATCCGCATCACGTATTATTGCTCGTCCCATCGCAACACGTTGACGCTGGCCACCAGAAAGATCCGCTGGTTTTCGGGCTAGCAAGCCATCCAGTTTCAGCATTTCTGACACCTCTTTTAGCCTGCGCTGAATTTCGTCCTCTTTTACCTTCAAACGACGCAAAGCGAAAACGATGTTTTCTCTCACTGATTTATGTGGATACAAAGCATAATTCTGGAATACCATCGCGATATTACGGTGTTGAGGCTCGATATCATTCACTACCCGGTCACCGATAATAATGTCCCCCGAAGTCGCCTGCTCCAAGCCGGCGATCATACGCAGTGTTGTTGATTTTCCGCAGCCCGAAGGGCCAACCAGTACAACAAACTCACCATCGTTGATATCCAAATCAATGTTCTTAACGACTTGAGTTTTTCCGTAACTTTTTACAATATTTTTTAGAGTTATAGCTGCCATAATTAACCTTTGACCCCGCCTTCGGTTTGTCCGCCTTTCATAAAGCGAGAAGCTAACAAGAAACAAACGACAATTGGTGCCAACGTCAGCATAGACGCGGCCATGATGCGATCCCAAATAGCGTTTTTAGATACGAATAGCTCCTGTAGAGCAAGTGGTAGAGTATGAAATTCCGGATACTGTTTTAAGAATACAGACGCAAACAGATATTCATTCCAACCAATAATAAAACAGTAGATAAACACCGTTGCCAACATCGGTAATGAAAGTGGCAGTACCACGGTGATGATCGCTTCTTTACGTGAACAGCCATCCATCATCGCCGCTTCTTCGAGAGCAAATGGAATACCACGGAAATAGTTACCCAACATATACATACCAACAGGCAGGGTCTGTACGATATAAATGAGGAATATACATATTGCACTTCCCCACATCGTTGACGCTAATCCTGCGTTCATCGCCATTTGATACAAAGGCACCATAAGTAATACACCACCAACCATGTAAACAAATAGCACGGAACGCTGAATAACCGTTTGCCCTTTAAACCTGAGTCGACTGATGGCATAAGCGCCCATCACAGCGAGAATCAGAGATATCGCCGCCGCCCCCACGGAAAAAATCACACTATTGAGCATGTATTTGCCAAATGGGAAAAGATTATCATTGGCGGTATATTTGGCTGCAATTGCATCCTTCTTATCCTGAGGCAAATTAGGGTTGTCCAGAATCTTCTGTATCGCAGCCGGAATTTCCACTTTCTGCACCTCAGTCAGCCCCATGAGCTCTTTGTAAGCTTCGAGGTTCAATTTCTGCGGTATCAGTGAAGGGTTACCCCAGTCAAATTGATGCTTAAGAGAAGTTGACAGAATTTGTGCAAACGGCAACAAGCTAAAGGCAACCAAAGCAGCGACAGCAATCACAAAAGCAATACGCCCTTTTATCGTTCGTTTTCCTAACATAATCGATCACCACTTCATGACTTTTTTAATGTAGAACCAGATGAAGACACACAAGACACCAAGCTGAATCACAGAAGTTGCCGCGGCTAACCCCTGATCAATAACACCGGTAAAGGCTTGGTAATAGGTGAATATCGGCAGTGTTTCTACATTAGGTGCAAGTAGATATACATCTTCAAACCGGTTCAGATTCCAGATAAGGCGCAATAAAATAACGGTCGCAAGAACAAAATGCAGTTCCGGCAGTGTCACATGGAAAAACCGCCCTATCGGCCCATAGCCATCAATAGACGCTGCTTCATATTGATCTTTGGAAATCGATACCAATTTAGACAAAATCAACATATAAGCGATGGGCGCATGTTTCCAGACATCAAAAATGACAACGACCCAAAGAGCAGAATCTGGGTCACCTATCAGATTGGCACGCTCGCTCCATAAACCTAATACATCAACGAACACATAATTGACCACACCAGATATAGGGTCGAACAGAAACTGCCAGCCAAATACAACCGAAATCACCGGCGCTACATAAGGCAGCATAATGGCCGCATTGACCAGCCCTCTGCCTTTAAATGGCTCTTTTAATAATAGAGCCATCGCAAGCCCAAGCAGTGTTGTCCCGGCTACCGTACCAAACAGATACAGCCCGGTAGTGCCAATGGCGGAATAATAGGCTGAATTGGTTAACAACTTGGTATAATTGGCAAAGCCGACAAAAGTTTTATCGCCATTTAACTGAACATCAAAAAAGCTTAAGTAAATGTTGTAAACAAGCGGATATATAATTAGTAAGCTAAGCACCAGTATTGTAGGAGCCACCAGCTTCCAGCCAAACCTTGCTTCAGCTCTCTCTAATGGAGTCATAAGGTTTCCTTGTTAGCAAGAAGAGTAAAAACAACACTCTTCTTGCTCCTTGTTTTCTTTACTCAGCAATAACTTGCTGCATTTGTTCTTCAGCCCAGTCGAGTGCTTCCTGAGTGTCTTGATTTTCGATCGTGGCGCTGTAAACCATTCTTGGGATGATTTGCTTAGCAAAGATTTCACCAGATTCAGGGAATGCCTTACCTTCAACAACGGCAAAGTTTTTTATGTTATCGAAACCGGCGACAATCTCTTTTATCGACTCTTTACCGTATGCTGCAAAGATACCCTTAGGATCATTTAAGAACTCATCGGTTTCTGCAATATCGCGCAACATTGGCAAATGACCGCCTATCGCCATGTGAGAATATGCCACTACCTGATCTTTCTCGTTCATGTACTCAACAAACGCTTTAGTGGCTTCAACTTCCGCTTCGTCAGCGCCTTTCAGGATTGAGTATCCGAGCATGGTACCGAATGTGGATGGGGACTTATTAGTGATGGTTGTAGCTAAACGGGTATTTTTAGCCAGATTCGGGTCAAAGGCAGCCCCTTCAAGATCTTTAAAGTTCTCTGATCCTAATGAACTTGCCGCAGCTTCTGCTAAAGCAATATCATCGAGAATGTACGAAGAATAGAAGAACATTGCTAGCTTACCCTGTAAGTAGTAATCGCGAGCGCGCCATGTCTGCGGCCCCGGAGGGTTGTATTGAGCCAACGATTTATAAAAGTCGAGCACTTCTGCTTGCGCTGGTGAATTAAAAATTAACTCTCCATCTTTATTAAATTCGCCTGCATCGTTTGATAACGCAAACTGCGTGTAGCACTGTTCTGCATAGCTGTCTGCTTTGGTACCAACCAGAATTCCATATTGATTTTTTTGTGGTTGATAAAAGTATTTAGCGGCTTTCTCAATATTTTCCCAGGTGGTGGGCGGTTCCAGTCCCGCATCCTCAAACCAATCGGCACGATACCATATCCCCTGAACCCAGCCGTAATAAGGCACTGACACAAACTGCTGAGTATTAGGGTTTTCAACCATCGTCAGAGCGCCTTTATAAAAACGTTCTTTACCAATATGATTGACAACATCGGTATTAGCAGCAGTATCAACAATACCCTCTTCAGCAAAAGCCAGTGATAGGTTTGAGCCCACTTCCACTAAGTTCGGCAATGAGTCAGACGCGGCAGCTGCTGCTATTTGTTTCGACATATCATTTTCATCAACACCAATGATTTTCACATCAATACCCGGGTTGAGTGCTTCAAATACGTCTGCCATAACCTCTATCGTTTGCAAGCGGTCAGATTGGGTTTGAATAGTCCAGTATTCAACCGTAGTAGCATTTGCCACTGAAGACATCGTCAGTCCGGCAGCAGCGAGCCCAAGAGTAAGAGTTTTCTGTTTCATTGTTATGTCCTTATTTGAGGATTACCTTTTAAGTTCACGTTTTATTTGCTGTTTTTATAATTAGATCTTAGTTAACCAAACCGCCTGGTAAGGCGTTAATGTTATAATTGGCTCCATAGCATCTCCTGTAATTAAATCCTTGTTTAAGCCATCCAGCAGTTTAGCGGTATCAAACTGCACTATCTGGTCGCTGATATTAATCACCACGGCCAGCTGTTCATTTCGAACTAACGTAATTAAGCGGGAATCTGTTTTGACAACTCTTTGAGATGCATTGGGATGAAATGAAGGTTGCTGCCTGCGCTTAGTGAGCAGTTGATTAAATCGATCCAAAACCTTATGGCGACGGCTGTTAATGTCCGCTAATTCGGTACTCACCATATCAGCATCAAGCTTTTCTCTGTTGATAGCGCGGTTATATCCCTGAGTCTCCAGCCCTTTAATATCGTTATTTGAGCCAAGCAAGCTGTGAATATAAATACCCGGCACACCCGCAAGCGATACCAGTAGCGTTTGTGCGGCCATAAAACGATTCAAATTCGTTTGCTCGTCAGTATCAATATCACTCACCGCATCAAAATAATTAATATTAAGTTCATATGGACTTTGTGTACCATCACCGTTGTTCTTATATGAAATACGCCCGCCATTCGTTGTGACACGATCAAGCAGATAATCCAGCTCTTCCTTATCGAGAATACCTTCTATCGGTCGAACACCAATGCCGTCATGCGAGGCGAGAAAATTAAAGAAGGTCGTGCCATTGCGACACTCATCTAAACTGTCCATCCAATCAACAATTTTATCGCTATTACCGGTTTGGATCGTATGCAATGTCAGTGGTGGAAGTGGAAACTGGTAGACAAGGTGGGCTTCATTTTCACCGTTGCCAAAATAACTGATATTATCTTTGTGTGGCACATTGGTTTCAGTAATCAGTTTTACATGGGGAGCTGCACAAGCCAATGCGACTCGCATAGCCTGGATTAATGCATGCACCTGAGGTAAATGAATACACGAGGTATCAAGCTCTTTCCACATAAAGCCAATCGCATCCAGTCGGATAAAGGACGCACCCTGCTTAGCATAAAACAACAAAAGTTCAACGATTTTTTGCAAGACTTCCGGGCAACGGTAGTTTAAGTCGATCTGATCGTCACTGAATGTTGTCCAGATATACTTGGTTCCCATGGATGTCTCAAACGTGGTCAGTAACGGCAAGGCGCGAGGTCGGGTGACTGAACTGTAGTCTCGATCCGGATTCGCTTCTATGAAGTAATGACGGTATTTTTCATCACCTTTAAGATATCCCTGAAACCAATCACTCGCTTTAGATATATGATTGATGACACCATCAAACATCAGATCGAAGTCCTGAGATAATTTGCTAATGTCACTCCAGTCACCCAGTTCAGGGTTGATCTTCCAATAATCAATCACAGAAAAACCATCATCAGAAGTATATGGATAACAAGGAAGGATATGGATAGCTGAAATTAAGTCTTTGGCCTGATTATTCAGAAACTGGTGTAAAGTTTTTAAAGGTGCTTCATCTTTTGACTTTAACGAATCACCATAGGTAATCAGCATGACATCACTCTGGTCTACCCATAATTTTTTATTAGATTTGGCCTTATGTGCAGCAATGCTTTGAATAAGGTTAGGAACCAGTACTGAGAGCTGCTGCGGAGAATATACGCCTGCAAGAATTTGTTGTAAGTCCTTTTCTACCTGACTAAATACGTTGCTTTCGCCAACCATTTTCGTTTCCTAGTTATCAATAAAGTATTCTTGTTAAACCACCGAGAACCAAAACCGGTTTTGGTATTCATTAAAAATAAATGAGCAAAGCTCATTAGTAATAAAAACTGGTCTTTAATCTATAGCGTGAATGTTAGTTTAGAAGACATCGTTTAATTAAATACGTGTTATTGATCGCATTTTAATCGATTACCAAAATCGGTTTTGATCGGTGTGATTTCAATCAAATTTAGACTATTGAATCTAATAAGCTAATTAGCACGGGTTGAAGTCGGTGCAGGGATATAGCGGTTTAATCGGTTAACTTCTCGATTTTTCGAGAAAAAAGCTTCAACCTCGATAAATATTCCCGGGTTAAATTGATAATCAAACTCTCTTGGAAACTCAAGTTGTGGCGTGACTGTCAGGAATAACCAATTTTTATACAATTTGTGAACCCATGAGGCTGATAACCAATAGTTACTGACTTCATCGGCATTATGCGGACGTAAACTTATTCCTATCGAATACTCCATAAGATGCTTTTCGTTTATTCGATCAAAGTATTGAGCCTGATGCAGCACTTCCCATCGCTCATCGTTGTGAAGATACTGACCGCTGGAGCCAATCTTAAATATTTGACCAGCAGCCTCATCAACATCGTAATAAAAATTTAGACCCGTTAATGAACCAGGACCTTTCGAATCAAAATAAAACACTTCCTGACTGAAACCCACTGTCCAGTCATCTGAAAGCTTACCAACCCGATACAGCTCTGCTCGTACAAAAGGATCAATCGGAAAGCGCAGTTTTACACCAATATCAAAACTGGTTCTCCAATGACTTAATTGTTCATCCTGTAAGCGAACTCCGCCAAATGCCCCGTGTTTGTTGGGACTTTGCGTTCGAATCCCACGCTGTTTACTTTCAAGATCATCATAGTCATCAGGATCTGTTTCGAGTATTAATTTCCAGTCATGCTCAGTATGAGGAAGATCAACCCGAACAGAGACCCGTTCATCACTATCGTAATAGCCTCGATGACTGTATTTTTCAGACGCCACTATTTTAATATAACTCTTATTGGTGAATGCCTGCTCTCCATCATCTTTGGCCAAACCATGGTCAATATACTCACTAAAATCCAGTACCAGATCAGAAAGGTAGTCATTTGTCTGATCCATCCAGGACGGGGACTGCTTTTCAAACCAGTCTGTATCCACCAGAGCTTGATCTGTCCGTTGATAGTGAATAGATTCCAAAGAGTATGCGTAGGGAGTTGCGCTGACCTTAAAGGCGGCAAAAACAGACACTAGCAACAAAAACCTTGGTTTAACGTAACACTGGCTGGCAAAACTAATAAAACTATGCAACATACCCATTATTATTTTCACTTTTTCAATTAGGACAAGTTCACAAAATCGTATAGATTTATAATTATGGTGTTAGCTGTACCAACGTCTGAAAATAGGTCTTATGTTAAAACGTCACTTAAAATTCTTATTGTATTTAACGTCTGCTGCTGCGTCTTTTTACACTTACGCCGAAGAAGGTGTTAACGGCGAGTTTTCAGTTGATATTGGCCCCGTAAACCTAGGGCAAGTCGTTATGTCATCTCACTGTAAACATAGCACTTGTTACTACCGTTCGCGTGCTTTTGGTTCATTTTTATTTATTAAAGCTAACGTCATTGAACTAGGTTCATATCAGAAAAAAGATGGAAAGATTATTCCGCTATCTTCCCATTATTCCGAACGAATCGGCTCTGATCGTGAGGCTTATGTATACAATTTCGATTCACTCGAAATCACCGATCAGGATACTAAGGCTAAAGTTTCGGATCTCAATTACAGCGCCTACCCCTTCATTCCCCTTCTCAATCAGGTGACTTTAGATCTCACTCATAACGATTTAAAAAAATCTTATCAGTACGTTCTAAAAGAAAAAGTTAAGGATGTAGAAGTCAACTCTTACTCTACCTCACCAATTGAAAATGGCACCTTGCATAGAATCACGGTTAAAAACAAACAAAGGGAAATGGAATTCTTATTTGTAAATAACGGCAGTACGCTGCAGTTAGAGGAATTTAACTACCGCGGTTTCAGAATGACGCGAACCAAGTAATTTCATCACCAGGCCTTGAAATAAAGTGCAATCAGTTAATTTTCTCTGGATCTATGTACGATAACGTCAATCTTTTTGTTGTGTGTTGCATATCACAGTCGATTTAAACCGTATTTTGTTAACGTAATTTTTCGTCAGGATGGTAGCAATACGATTCTTCTTATATCAATGCCCGTAAACAACTGTTCAGCAATGGCGTCATTGCTGAAACTGGTATTATACATCCGTTAAAAATTAAGGAATCAGCTAATGGAATATCGTCAACTCGGTCACTCTGGCCTACGTGTTTCAACCCTAACGCTTGGTACAATGACGTTTGGTGGTCAGGGTAAGTTCGCCTCTGTAGGTAATACTGATTTGCAAGCGGCTAAAAGCCAGATTGATTTGTGTTTAGACGCTGGCATTAACTTATATGACACTGCCGATGTCTATTCAGATGGCCTGTCTGAAGAAATTTTGGGGAAAGCAATCAAACCACACCGCGAACAAGCTTTAATTGCAACCAAAGCTCGCTTTCCAATGGGTTCCGGAATCAACCAGGCTGGTGCTTCCCGCTATCATATCATCAATGCTTGTGAAGCCTCGCTTAAACGTTTGAATACCGATTATATCGACCTTTACCAAATCCACGAATGGGATGGGTTAACACCTGTCGATGAAACTCTTGAAGCTTTGGATACATTAGTACGCAGCGGTAAGGTGAGATATTACGGTGTATCTAATTATACTGGCTGGCAATTGATGAAAACATTAGGTAGCGCCGCGCAGAATCACTACTTGCGCCCTATCAGCCAACAGATCCATTATACGTTGCAGGCTCGCGAAGCAGAGTATGAGCTGCTACCTATCGCTCAAGACCAAAATGTCGGTGTTCTGGTGTGGAGTCCATTAGCTGGTGGACTGTTGTCGGGGAAATACCGTCGTAATCAACAGGACCCGACCGATTCCCGCCATCCTCTGGGCTGGACAGAGCCTCCGGTGTATGACGTAGAAAAACTGTACGACATCGTTGAAGTGCTTGTTGCTATCGCAGAGCAACATCAAGTATCAGCAGCGCAAGTTGCCCTCGCCTGGTTATTAAGCCGCAAAACGGTGAGCTCTTTGGTGATTGGAGCAAGAACAGAAGCGCAATTAAAAGATAATTTGCTCGCAGCAAATTTGAAATTGAGCCAGGAAGAACTCAGCATGCTGGAAAAAGTCAGTCGTCCACCGCTAATCTATCCATACTGGCATCAGGCAACCACAGCAGCGGATCGTCTTTCATCCAACGACCTTGAGCTGCTACAGCCATACATTGATGACTTAAACAAATAAACTAGCCAACGCCTATTTAAGCCGCTGTGATCACAGTGGCTTATGGATTTTCGTTCAATTTTGTCTAACTGATAAGATCATACGTAACTGATGCACTGCAATACAAGACGATGCAGAATTAATACGCTTATGATTAGTTGTTATGATCCTCGGATTACTTTCATAATCATATCAAGCATTTCGCGTAAGCTTTGCTCAGATGGTTTGGTTGAAGCAAACGCTCTAAGACCGTAGATACTCATAACCATAAAATCGCCCAGTATTCGACAATCTGAGTTCGTCGCTATCTCACCATTTTTCGCCGCTTGTTCAAGCTTGGCACAGATGTCAGCTTTCCAATTCTTAAGCATTGCACAGATCAGTTGCTCAACTTCCTCATCCTGCTGGTCAAGCTCACTTAACGATTTTTGCAGTAAACAGGCTTTATTCTCCATGCATTCCTTATGAGAAACTATGTCACTTAAATAGGCTTCAAAACCATCAAAAATACATTCAGAATCCACAAAGTACTGCTCAAAGATTTGAGACTTTGTGACAGCGTAATGATTTAGTGCGGCAATGAGTAAGCCACGCTTATTCTCAAACGCGCAGTATATCGAGCCAGGATGCAATCCAGTCGCTTTTTTTAAATCTTGCATGCTGGTTTTGTTATAGCCCTTAGCGATAAACTCATTCATCGCTGAGCTTAAAACATATTCTCTGTCGAATTCTGCAGTTCTCATTAATCAGGCTCTATGACTTATTACACCTTATCAGTGTAAAGAGATGAGGACATATTAACAATATATTTTGAACGATCATTCAAAATATATCTTGAATGTTCATTCAAATAAAGGTTAGCATGTGACATCAGTCTTCAAGTAGGAACACAACAATGACGGCAACTTTATTCGAAACATACAAACTAAACGATAAAATTACACTAAAGAACAAAATTGCCATGGCGCCACTCACTCGCTGTATGGCAGACAATGACCTGGTACCAACCGATGCGATGGTTGAATACTATGCAAAGCGAGCTGATGCCGGATTGATCATTTCAGAAGCCACCATTATTCGACCTGATGGCCAGGGATACCCAAACACCCCGGGAATATATTCACAACAACAATTAAAGGGATGGAAAAAGGTCACTGACGCGGTTCACGCAAACGGTGGAAAGATTTTTGCGCAACTTTGGCATACAGGCCGGGTTGCACACCCTCATTTTTTCAACGGCGATTATGTGTTAGCACCGTCGGCGATAGCCTTTGAGGGAACCGTACCCCGTATGCGAGAATTAGTTTACACCGTACCTAAAGAAGCAACTCGTCATGATATTGACCAACTTGTCGAAGATTACGCTCAGGCAGCGCGCAATGCGATTGATGCGGGCTTTGATGGCGTTGAAATTCACGGTGCAAATGGCTATCTAATTGACCAGTTTTTACACTATGATAGCAACCATAGACAAGATGAATACGGCGAGACTCCAGAGAATATGTCTCGTTTCCCTCTAGCCGTCATTGATGCCGTAATTGCACGTATAGGGGCAGAATTGACTGCCCTTCGAGTTTCTCCAGCCGGCTACACCCATCTAGAACCTGACGCTCGTGATCGCGAGGTTTTCGATTACTTTCTAAAGCAAGTTGAAAATCGAAATTTGGCCTATCTTCATGAAGGCATGTTCGATGATAGTGTCGAATTTGATTTTCTCGGTGGACGAGTCTCTGATTATCTACGCAAGGCTTACGCTAAAACACTGATTGGGGTTGGTGGCTATACAGCTCAAACCGGTGCAGAAGCCATTCAGTCAAACAAATTTGATTTGGTTGCGATTGGTCGCCCATTTATCGCCAACCCGGATTATGTAAGCCGTGTCCGACATAATCAGGAGCTCATCGAGTATGATGCATCGATGCTGGAAACGCTTGTTTAATTAGCAGAAATCAATCATTATTGGCGGCCTTTAACGGGCCGTTGTATTATTGATAACGATTGAGAAAACTGTAACAGGGAAGTATATTGAATGGATCTAGCCAGCCGACTCGTCATGCTTTTAGAAGTCCACCAACACGGTTCTTTCGCCAAAGCCGCTGATACCAGAGGGATTGACCGGTCAGTTCTTTCCAAGCAAATCAAAAAGCTAGAAGATTCACTTGGCCTGAGATTACTTAACCGCTCCACCCGCTCAATTGCTCTTACGCCCGCCGGTATTGAAATCGTTAAGCAAGCACAGAAACTGCGTGATGTATTAGATGAAACACACCATATAGCGAACACGTTTAATGATGAACCAAAAGGCGTGTTAAAGATCTCCAGTACAGCAATGTTTGGCAGAACTTACCTGAAAAAGGCTGTGGCCAGCTTTCTCCACAAGTATTCACAAGTCAGTGTAGAAATCATTCTCGACGACAGAAAAGTGGACCTTATCGGTGACAGGTATGACATCGCTTTTCGTATCGGTGTTCCAGAATCTTCAAATTTAGTAGCTAAAAAGCTGGCCTCTCACAACATGGCGATTTTGGCGTCACAAGAATTCATATCTAAATACGGTTATCCTGAAACCCCACAACAACTTGCTGAATTACCGGCGGTTATATACTCAAACCGTTCTTTCACCCTCGACAAAGTTCAACTTTTTTCAGAAAGAGAGCAGCAATCGTTTAGTCTCAATACTGAAGGACGTTACCGCGTCAACGAAGTTGAATTACTCATGGATGCAGTTCAGGAGGGCCTCGGTTATATTGTTGTCGGTCAAATGATGTTAACAAAAAATATCAAAGAGTTAGGCTTGGTTAAATTGCTACCTGAATACCAAATATCACTCGAAGGTGGCCTGTACGCATTATACTCACACAGGAATCAACCTCCTTTGGTCAAACTGTTTATTGAAACAGTTCAAGAAACGATTGGAACCCCACCAGTGTGGGAAAGCTATATAAACACCTGATAGGCCCCCATCAACTTATCATCACTTAATGAATCTCTGCTGTAGAGCGATTGTGTAAAATCGTCCCGTGGCATACTCCCTCATCTGCTCAATTTCGCTTTAATAAGTGATCGACTACCGTTTTCCTTTGTCACGAAAACCACCTCAATTTCAATAAAAACTTTACTTTTATTGTTGCCAAAAAGTCCATAGTGAAATGCTAAATGTGACCTTTATCACATTAAAATTTATATTCATAATACACCCATCGAATGACAGAAAAGTCTGACACTCGTAAGAAATGAGTCTATTCAATAAAGGTAAATATAATGAACAAATTAATCACAGTGGCAACAGGCCTGCTTATCTCTTCATCAGCTTTCGCTTCAGACGTAACTCTGCACCAAGGTACTGAAGTATCAACTGCTAGTTACAACACTCGTCAAGAAGCCATTAACGCTGGTCATGATATGGCGGAAAATCTAGACGCAATGACTCAAAACGAACTGCGTTTTCAGTTGCCAGTAAATTCTTATCAGAATGTAAAAAACATCTCAGTAGATAACACAAAGGTTCAGGTTGAAGAGTTTGCACAGGTTCGCGGTGAAATTAAATACCGTGCAATCGTTGATGTCAACTACCACTTCGACGCTAAAGAATCCAACTAATTATTTAAAATAATCAGTCACTTACAACTAAAAATAGTCACTCAAAAGGTATATATCATGAAAAAACTTATTGTCACAGCTGCTGGTTTACTACTAACGACTTCAGCTTTCGCATCTTCAATGACTGTGCAAAACCATGCAACATTTAAAACTGATTCATACAGCTCTAAAACGGAAGCGTATAACGCAGGTTTTGAACTTGCTGATTCAGTAAAAGAGATGGATCAAGGTCAACTTAAATTCCAACTTCCAGTTCAGTCTTACACACTGGTGAAGAATATTTCTGTTGATAATTCACAAGTAGCTGTTGAAGAATTTTCAACGACTGCTGGTGAAACTCAGTACCGCGCAATCGTTGACTTAGGTTACAAATTTGACGCAAAAGATGACTAATGATCTTTGCCGCGTACAGCCAACGGGAAAAGGAGTTCCCACGGCTTCACACTGTTCCACCTATCGGTTTTACTTCACACGCCCTGATTTACCTTCGCTCATCTCTCAGTAAACCAATTATTTTATTTCCAGCTATTGCTACGATGCATTTTCTCTCAATTAAGAAAACGCACTTACCGTTGTTAGATCTGTTATATTCAGCACATCATTAGTTTAAAATACGTTGATATATCCGAAATTAGAACTATTTCATAAGGTAATTTAGTGGAACTTAATACTCTTTCAACCGCAGATTTAGCGATCGTCTGTAAGCTATTTGGCGCTTTATTTTATTACCCTCCCCGCGATTTTAATGAATTCCCTTTTGGAACGTATTTCGAGGAAGATGAGGTTGAAACGCCGATTAAAGAAGTCAACCAAGTACTCAATGGCTTTAAATTTACTAATCAGGTCGAATTACAAACCGAGTTTGATAAGCTATTCACCTTGCAGCCAGAGATGGTTACACCACCGTGGTCATCAATGTATTTAGACAGAGAGTCTATTCAGTTCGGCATCTCGCATAAAAAGTATTGTGAATTTATACAACACTGCGGACTGAGTTTGCGTGAAGGCGCTACCGATCCTGAAGACCATATTGGGTTAATGCTAATTATTCTCGGCATGTTGATTGAAGACAATCAAGAGCAACATGTTAAAGAAATGCTCGGAGAATATCTGGTCACCTGGTCTGGTTTTTACTTTTCCAACCTAAAGCAATTCGCCCCAGACACGGCTTATGCTCGATTAGCCAACCATACAGCACAGTTGTTAGAACTGTTATGTACTCGTTATTCAGCTCAGGTGCTGATAAAGAACAACTACTTCCAACCTTCAAAATCTTAGGCGTTAACTATGCAGGAAATCTATTTGGCTGGCGGCTGTTTATGGGGGGTACAGGAATTTTTCAAGTATATCCCCGGAGTCACTGACACTGAAGCTGGTCGCGCTAATGGCACATCAAATACCACGCAATCTGCTTATGATGGCTACGCGGAATGTGTCCGAATTGAGTTCGATGAAAAGCAGATTTCAGTGACTCGGTTAATAGAACATCTATTGGAAATTATTGATCCCTACAGTATCAATCAACAGGGTCAAGACGTAGGTCTAAAATATCGCACTGGTGTTTATAGCCGTTCCCCTGAACACTTGGCGGAAGCGACACAGTATTTCCAGTCACGCTCTGATGCCAATGAAATCGTCGTCGAAGTTTTACCACTCGCAAATTTCGTTGCCAGTGACTCAGAACATCAACATAGATTGTCACGCCACAAAGAAGACCACTTTTTATGTCACATCCCTTGGGATCTACTGCACAAGTACCGGTGAGTAAAACAACCTATTTTCTTCGAGCTCGTTGTGTATTGACAGCTTCCACACTAATCATCAACGTTGGCCATATAAACAAAAACTTTATTACGCCCCGCTTCTTTGGCCTGATATAAAGCGGAATCAGCTTCCTGAATCGCTTTATCAATGTCTTTTTTGACCACGGGCTTTGAACATACGCCAAAGCTTGCCGTTAACACTTCACCATAATCTAAAATTTGCGCATTCTCTATCGCAAGGCGTAATTTTTCTGCCGCCATATAAGCTTGTTCGGTTGTGGCGCCTGTCAAGATAACCAAAAACTCCTCCCCGCCCCAGCGAACAACCACATCGGTATCTCTGACTTGAGCCAGACACTGACCTGCCGACTTCAAAAACTGATCTCCGGCGTAATGTCCATATCGGTCATTAATAGATTTAAAATGATCCAGGTCGATAAGAATCGCAACTAACTTCTGGTCACTTTTTTGAATATCCAGCCATTGGTCTAGCATTACACGATTGCCCAACCCCGTTAGCTGATCTCTGGTTGCCAAGTTTTCTAACTGCTCTACTGCTAACTCTAACTCTTGCGTTCTTTCCTGAACCAATTGTTCCAGTTTTTCATTATTGCGTTCCAGTTGAAGGTAGGTCGCTTCCAGTTGATGTTCAAACATCTTGCTTATAGTGATATCCGTGAAGCTACCAACCATCCTTACTGGCAACCCCTGCGGATTAGTCTCAACCACTCTCCCTCGATCGAGAACCCAGATAACGTCGCCACTGCGCTGTACCATTCGGTGTTCACTTGAATATTCACCATTGGTCTCTACTGCACGGGTCAAAGCCCCCATCATCTTATGTTTATCTTCTGGATGGATCAGTTCACTCAATACTTCCATACCGTGAACACACATATCATCGTCAAGACCAAGCATCTCGCACCATTTCAAGTTATGATGAACTCTGTTGCTGACCATATCCCAGTCCCACATCCCTGAATACGAAGCATCCATGGCGTAATTATAACGTTTTTCGCTTTCTTCTATTTCTTTGTTAGCTTCTTTTAGTTCTGTAATATCATGGGCAACGATGAGTAGCAGGTGTTCACCATCCGGACCGACAATGGGTTTCTTTATCGACTGATAGTACCTGATTTCACCACTCACCGCGTTGGTTGACGTTTCCATGACAATTTGAGCCTGACCGGACGATAACATTTCACGAAGGTTATCTAGATAAAACGCTACCTGCTGCTGATTACTATTAAAATCAGCATCCGTTTTACCAATCACGAATTCAACCGTCGTATTATATAAATCAGCCAGCGCTTTATTACACAATACAAATTGTCCGTCGTAATTTTTGAGTATCACAATACCCGGAGCCTCATACATCATGGTCCGTAATAAATTTTTGCTGCTAACTGACGGTAGTATAGATGGAGTCGTCTGTTGATGCGCTTTAGGTCCCCGAGCGCCACATTGGTGACATTGTAAGTAGTTTCCCTTATCTGTTTCCCGCAGGAATAAGGTATTGGCATCACAATAAGGGCAAACGTGCTGACTAAAAGGCATTCAGTGACTCTCTATAATACTTTACGAATAAAAACTAAGTTGAGCTGTATGCCATGATAACAATCGAATTTTTTGTGATACACCATTCATGCCTTACAGTTTTGTAGGATTTGGGCTTATTTGTCCCATACATGACTCAAGAAAAGCATACCGTTGCATACAGTCGGCTTTAGCTACTTAAACGTTCTAAATGGCCAAGTCATCTTTACGCCTCTCCGATTAGTGAGCCGTTGTTTGGCCGATAACCGTTATACTTGGAACCCATCCGTAAGCGGCCTAAAATTCAATATGTAGATTTATTACACAAAAAATCTCAACAACAACCAGAAAACGATCAGTTATCAAACAAAATATCACCAAAAATGTTGTGACAAAACCATGCTAAACATAGGTAAAACCGCTAGTTAATAAGAAATAACGGCCAGATAAAAGATAAAACTTTGTGAAATTTTCTTCAAAACCATGTAACATTCATTCTAACTTTAGTTATAAAATTACTAATAATTTATAGCAAAGTTAATTTTCGGCTTAGAAAACAAGGATTTTCAATAAGCCGAACCGCGATATAACAAAACTAAACTCTAGATTAGCCTGCACTCTTCACAAATAGCAGAGCTGGTTTCGCGGAACAATACGATTTGTAAGGTTTGCAATGAGGGAGATTTAAGCCTAATGAACAAGGAATATGGTCAAAATGGACTCAGCCAAAATAGTACTGACAATTCAAATCAAGTGGCTGATGTTGTCTTGATTGGCGGCGGCATCATGAGCGCAACGCTCGGAACAATGATGCAACAGCTAGAGCCAGATTGGACAATCGAGATGTTTGAACGTTTGGATAAGGTTGCACAAGAAAGCTCAAATGGCTGGAATAATGCAGGTACCGGCCACTCGTCACTAGCAGAGTCTAATTACACGCCACAAACAGCCGATGGCGAAGTGAAAATGGGCAAAGCAATCTCAATTTATGAACAATTTCAGTTATCACGGCAATTTTGGGCTTACCTCGTTGAACAAGGCCTGATTAAAGACCCAAGTACTTTTATAAATAGCGTGCCTCACATGAGTTTTGTCAGCGGGAAAAACAACGTTGATTTCCTACGCAAGCGCTACCAGCGTCTTCGTACTTCACCTCTGTTTGAAGGAATGATCTATTCTGAAGACCCGCAACAAATCTCATCCTGGGCTCCATTAATGATGGACCACCGAGATTCAAAAGAACCTGTTGCCGCAACCCGGTCTCGATTTGGCACAGATGTTAACTTCGGCGCGCTCACCAATCATATGGTTGATTTCCTTCAGCAAAATCCGAACTTCAACTTAAATACTCAACATGAAGTTAAATCGTTAAAACGCCAACCGGATGGTACTTGGCAACTTAGTGTAAAAAACTTAACCAATAATTCTACGCGTTATGTAAATGCTAAATATGTGTTTATCGGAGCTGGCGGTGCATCCCTGACCTTGCTTCAAAAATCAGCGATACCTGAATCAAAAAACTACGGTGGATTCCCAGTCGGCGGTCAGTTTCTAGTCACTGATAACCCTGAAATCGTAAAACGACACAACGCTAAAGTGTATGGTAAAGCGCCTGTAGGTGCGCCACCTATGTCTGTACCACATCTAGATACGCGCATAATAGATGGTAAAGAAGTGCTTTTATTTGGACCTTTTGCTAGCTTCTCGAGTAAGTTTCTTAAACAGGGATCTCTTCTTGATTTATTCGGCTCCGTTACCCCTTCCAACCTGCTACCAATGACTCAGGTTGGTATGAAAAGTTTCGACCTTATAAAATATCTGGTTGGAGAACTTATGCAGAGCAACGATGATCGTATGAAAGCACTGCGCGAATTTGTCCCCACAGCAAAGTCAGAAGACTGGACGTTATGGCAAGCCGGACAACGAGTACAAATTATTAAAAAAACTCCGGGTAAAGGTGGACAACTGCATTTAGGCTCTGAACTCGTTCATGCTGAAGATGGTAGTCTGACAGCATTACTGGGCGCCTCCCCTGGCGCATCAGTTTCAGCAGCTGTCATGCTTGAGCTGCTAGAGCGTTGTTTTAACGAAAAAATGGCTACTGGCAAATGGCGAAATAAGATCGAACAAATGATCCCTTCCTATGGGCTCGAACTTGATCAAAATCCGGAGCTTAACCAACAGATTTTGCTTAATACTAGCAAAACACTGAACCTGGCTCAGGATTTGGTTGAAGTTCGCAACACACAACTAGAGTTAGAAGATCAATATCAACCAACCGTTGCTGCGCCAGCTTCAGCCTAAATAGTCTGCAGAGCTAGTGAGTAAATATACTCTCTCACTAGCTCTGCCTATGTTTATCCCTTTCTGTGAATTGCCACCGTTTCTCTATGACAAATTAACCACCTGTCAAAGGTGTTTGGCCCTTATTTAAAGGCCGTCATCCTCTAAAAAAGACACACTACGCCTGATATCAAATTTTCGGGCACAATTATGCATCGACATGAATTCAAATCATTAAAACAGTGGTTTCCCAATCACACAGTTCTGCCTCTTTGGCCACAAAGCAATGATATGGTAGAGCTGTGTCCATATTTTACACATAACAATACATCTCCCGCACCGATGGAGAGAGAAATCACTCAGATCAATAATCCAGAAGTAATGGTCGTTTCGCCGCACAACTCGAACGGTATCGGTGTACTGATCATTCCCGGCGGCAGCTATAAACGTGTTGCGTTTGATAAAGAAGGCGTGGATACCGCTGAAGTTCTGAGTCAAAAAGGCTATACCGTCTTTATCATGACTTACCGTATGCCTGCAGATGGCCACCAAGAAGGTAACTTAGTCTCGCTTGCGGATGCTCAGCGTGCAATACGAATTATCCGTTCACAAGCCAAGAAGTGGTCACTCAATCACATTGGCGTCATAGGCTTCTCGGCTGGCGGTCATATTGTAGCCAGTTTAATCACACGTTATGGGTTAAACACTTATCACCCCGTTGATCATACCGACACGCTTGATGCCCGGCCTGACTTTGCAACCTTAATGTATCCTGTCATCACAATGGACAAAACTATCGGTCATCCCGGCTCAATAAATGAATTGTTAGGTACTACCCCAACAAAGAGTGCATTAGCTGAATTTTCCATGGAATCTCAAGTCAGTATAAACACGCCCCCTTGTCTTCTTATCCATGCGGCCGACGATCCCGCAGTAAAACCAGAAAACAGCGTCGTATTCTGGCAAGCCCTCAAAGCCAAACAGGTCCCGACTGAAATACATTTATTCGAACGCGGTGGTCACGGATTTGGAATTCGTGATGCCATTGGATTACCAGTTGAAAGCTGGCCAGAGCTGTTTCATACCTGGGTAAACAGCCACTTAACTCAGTAAAAACCATTTAGATGATATTAATAAGGAATAATTATGCAGTTCCCGCTAAAACATACGGTTGAACCTGATGAAGTTTATGTTCTCTCTTCAGGAGCAGAAAACGTGTTACAAGGCGAATGGCCTGAACGGTTTTACAGTGAAATACACAGATTAGAGCTACACTATTTTAAAACTAAGCAGCCAGCCAGAGCCCGAGCTTTGGTGTTTGGCGGAGGTGGATATCTTCAATTAGTCCATGATAAAGAAGGGGTGGAAATCGCATTATGGCTCAATAGCTTAGGCATTGATGCTTATGTTGTAACACATCGCCTACCGGGAACTGTTGATGAAAAAAATAATGTTCGCAGCCAGGATATTGCATTTAAAGATGGCCTTCGCTGTCTCGAGTTTCTCAAACAACAAACCGAACTGCCACTAATCCATGTTGGCCTTTCATCCGGAGGTCACATGGCTGGTGTGATGGCTTGTCAGAAAAGCCCGTTGAAAGCTCAAGGCGCGGTTATTGCCTACGCTCCAATCAATGCCAACCACCGTCAATATAAAGCTCCTGAAGGTAAACCCGATTATCCGCCGGTAGAAAAACAGGACTTTTATGATGACTGGGCTATCGGTATTGAGAGTGAGCCTCATGGTATTCCTGACATTCCGGTATTCCTGGCTTATGCACTACATGATCAAGCAGTACCGATAGACCACGCATTGAATTTCATAAAAACAGCACAGGTAACAGGCAATAGTGTAGAAGCACACGTTTATCCTGATGCGCCTCATGGCTTTGCACTACGAGAAAAACAAGGTGCGCACGGACAATGGCACCATGCCGTCGAACGCTGGATAAACCAACTGCTTGATTAACCTCTATACACGCAGGCACCCTACCGTTGTCGCCAATAAACTGGCGACAATCTCTCGCTATTCATCAAAACACTGTCGAAAAAGGCTGTAGTTGCTTTTGGATATCATGACCATTAACCAGCCACTTCATACTACCAGAGTAAATAAATTGTAATTTAAATCACCAATCCGTATATTGTTCTTATTACACTTTATTAATCTTTTATTTGGAATAGTTAATTAATAACAGAGTGTTAACTCCCCTGTTCAAAGGAATGAACAGTTTAATTAAATGGGTGGGTGGTTATGGATAACTACTTTTGGCTGTTAACATCAGCCCTACTAGTGTTTGTAATGCAAGCCGGTTTCCTTTGTTTAGAAAGCGGTCGAATCCGAAGTAAAAACAGTATTAACGTAGCAGCAAAAAATATTACAGACTTCGTAATATCTGTCATTATTTTTTGGCTATTTGGATTTTCGCTGATGTTTGGCGACAGCTTGTACGGTTTATTTAATCCACTTCCTTCAGTTTTTAATGATGTCACCAATCCCTGGAATACCAGTTTCTTTCTGTTTCAGGTTATGTTCTGTGGTACAGCAACAACCATTATGTCCGGAGCCGTTGCTGAACGGATGTCATTTAAAGGCTACATGCTTACCGCAGTCGTCCTTAGCTCACTCATTTACCCTATCACTGGTCACTGGGCATGGGCTGGCGCATTCAATCCTGATAATCCGGGGTGGCTGCAGTCACTAGGGTTCATTGACTTTGCTGGCTCTATGGTTGTTCATGGTGTCGGAGGGTGGCTCTCTTTAGTCATTATTATCATCATAGGGCCGCGAATTGGTCGATTTGAAAAAGGCGTTACACTCCCACAAGGTAGTAACCTTCCCCTATCTGCGCTTGGAACTCTGCTCCTTTGGTTTGGTTGGTTCGGGTTTAACGGTGGCAGTACACTGATTTTTAACGCTGACGTACCAATGGTTATACTTAATACCTGTATTGCCGCGGCGTGGGGCGGGCTCGCAGCCTCTGCCATTCATTACTTTTATGCGCGTCATTTCGATGTATCGTTAATCCTTAACGGCATTATTGGTGGATTAGTCGGTATAACTGCCGGTTGCCACGCTGTTGATACACCATTTGCGATGCTCATCGGTGTGGTTTCCGGAGCTATCGTATTTTTTGGAGAAAAATGGATAAGCCGGTTAAAAATAGACGATGCATTAGGGGTGGTTCCGGCTCATCTATTCACCGGAATCTGGGGAGTGTTAGCCGTTGGACTTTTTGGCAATCTTGAGGTTTTAAATACCGGTTTATCCCGCCTTGAGCAAATTCAGATCCAATTGGTTGGCATTGCTGCGATCAGTGCATGGTGCTTAGCTATTGGCTTCGTTGCAGCGAAAGTTATAAATCACTTTACTCCGCTGCGCGTATCTGAAGATGATGAACAACAAGGAATGAACGTTTCAGAGCATCATGCAGCTACAGAACTGTTAGATCTTCTCACGTCAATGAAACACCAGCAGGATCAGGGCGACTTTTCTGAGCCAGTTCCTGAACACTCATTTACTGAAGTCGGTTTGGTTGCATCCCAGTACAATAAAGTCATAAAGCGGGTACAAACAGAAATATCAGCCAGAGATAAAGCCATAGACAATTTTCAGTCCAGTGAATCCCGTAAAAGTGCCATCCTCGATTCATCAATGGATAGCATTGTAACACTTGATTTACATGGCAATATTTTGGAATTCAATTCATCAGCGGAAAGAACATTCGATAGCACAGCGTCCAGAGCACAAGGCAAACGCTTTGTTACCACTTTTGTTCCACTCGCTTCCCAGCAAAGATTCATTGATAGCCTAGAGCATGGATTCATGCTGCCAGAAGGATTATTGCTCAACCGACGCAATAATTTAAAACTCAACCGAAATGGCGGAGCAGAATTTCCCGCCGAAATATCAATTACTTACTCCAGACAAATTGATCATAGTAAAGGCGAGTACGTACTAAATATTCGTGATGTTACCCGGCAGCGTAAACTTGAGGCAAAGTTAAAGCAATTAGCCTACAGTGATCCACTAACCGGCCTCTACAACAGAACGTATCTGGTTGAAAGACTGAACAATTATCTCGGCTCGCTCAATAACACCGATGACAAGATACTGGTGTTTTTCCTTGACCTCGATAAGTTCAAGCGCATAAATGACACCATGGGGCACAAAGCCGGTGACGAATTACTATGCGAGGTCGCCCGACGTTTAAGTAGTGTCACTCGTGAGTCTGATGTCATTACCCGTTGGGGTGGCGATGAGTTCATCATTTTGATGCGCGGCGAACTCTCGCAAGTCATTGCAGAACAAAAGGCGAAAGAGATCCTTAATGTTATGCGTCAACCAATTGAAATTGAGAGTCAATTACTAAGCATACCGACCAGTATCGGCATCAGTATGACTAGTGAATCAAAAACAGACGCCGATAAATTGATTCAACAGGCAGATATCGCTATGTATCAGGCGAAATTATTAGGGCGCGACAATGTTCAGTTCTTCGTAGATCAAATGGCAACACGAGCCCGGCAGGATTTTCACTACGAGCAAGCCTTAAGAGAAGATTTAAATAGTCAACGATTCTATTTGGTTTTTCAGCCTAAAGTCACCGCTACAGGCAAAATCATTGGGCTGGAAGCATTAAGCCGTTGGGAACATACAAAAGATGGCCTCATCCCACCTGATGTGTTCATTAAAATCGCAGAAGAATCTAACTTAATCATTTCATTGGGAAACAGAGTGATTCAGTTAACGCTGCAGCTGTTGCAAAAACTGCAAACCAACAGTTCTCAGATGACTCCCGTTTCAATCAACATATCAGGCAAGCACCTGTTAAGCGATAAATTTGTGCCTTATCTCAGAGCTCAGCTTGAGCACTCAGGTATCAGTGGACAATGGCTTGAACTAGAAATTACTGAAGGTGTTCTGGTTACAGATATTAGCCGCTGTATTGAAGTTATGTCACAACTTAAAGAGCTTGGTATCTCGATTTCAATTGACGACTTCGGCACCGGGTATTCATCATTAAATTATCTGAAACGTCTTCCGATTAATATTTTGAAAATCGATAAATCTTTTGTTGATGAGTGCGATCAAGTCCACGAGGACGGTAACATCTGTTCCACCATCATCAGTCTTGCTCACAACCTCGGACTCACCACCATTGCCGAAGGTGTGGAAACCAAACAACAACTGGATTTTTTACTCAATCAGGGGTGTCAGTACTTTCAGGGATACTATTTCTATAAACCACTGCCAGAAGATCAGGTTGTGACAATAACGGCTAACCAGTATTCTGGAATCACATAAACTTATTATTCATTCTAGATACTTGCTCGGTATTCCGGCAGTTATCACTGCTTAATTCGAGATTAAACGTTGGTTGTAGTTGAGTCGTTACAAAGCAATAGTTTAGAATGCAGTACTTTTTCAATTTCAGGTCATTTAAAATGAGCGAAAACAACTCAAAGCCGGAACTACCGGATCACCTGTCAGGTAACCCTCGTAGCCCTCACTTTGTTGCTGAATGCTTCGAACATCATATTGGTATCCGCTTGAACGGCAAAGAACGTACAGATGTCGAGGAATATTGTATCAGTGAAGGCTGGGTTAAAATCCCTTCGCCACGAGCAAAAGATCGCTGGGGTAACGCTATGCTGATTACTCTTAAAGGCGAAGTAGAAGTTTTCTATAAGTAGTCTCTGTATTATCTACGTAGAGCTTAATGCTCTACGTATTCTTCATTATCACTTCTTTTAACTCAGCAATTTCTGATTTCAAATCTGACACTTCATTCTTAAGATTGGTGACCACGTGTTGTTCTTTTTTGTCCTGATCTTCTTCTAAAAACCAGGAAGCAACAAAACCAGTAAATGTGCCAAAAAGCCCCACGCCTGCAGTCATCAATACTGCCGCTACAATTCTGCCTTCATACGTGACCGGATAATAATCACCATATCCTACTGTTGTGATCGTTACGAATGACCACCATAAGGCATCCGGTGCATTATTAATGTTCGAGCCATCGACGCCTTTTTCAAGCAACAACATTGCGATAGCACCGACAATAACCAGGATAACAGAAATCGTTGATACTAAAGAAAAAGTACCCTGGGTCTTATTTTTAAACAGATAAAACAGAATGACTTTTGTTGAACGTATTGCTCGTAATATCCGTAGCACCCTGACCACTCGAACAATACGTCCATAGCGGAATACCTCAAGCATAGGAATGCTAGATAACAGATCAATCCATCCCCACTTCATAAACTGCTTTTTATCCCGAGCTTGCCTAAACCGTAGTACAAAATCGAACAGAAAAACAAAACAAATAATATGGTCAGCAACACGCAGAATCTCCCTGACATCTGCAGGTAATTTAAAAACAGTCTCAACGAACAAGGCTGTTAGAACGTAAATAGATAAAACAAGTGTGAAAAACTGAAAAGGTCCCACCTGCTCTCTTACTTGTGCCGTGTTTTTACTCATAACTTCCTTATAGGCATAACTTTATATAAAACGTATTCATCGGGTTAAGCGGGATATTATAAAGCGTCGCGGTTGTAAATACGCTGTGTATCAATAATTACGTGTACTCGATCTCCTTTCCTTTGCGGCGAGCAGACCACACAGATTTATAGCGGTCTTCAGTATTTGAACGTTTGCGTAATCGCTAACCTTCAATTTTCATAATATTGAGGCTTCCATCACAGTTTTACTCTTGCTATATTAGCGGCCGTTAATCAACCAAGACCATTCGAGGCATGGAGCTCCCTCATTTATCTCACGACGAGAAGATTGGCACCGGCAATATCAAGTCCGGTTAAATAAAGAGGGTCTAGTTATGGATATGCAAACAATTGAGATTATGGGCTACGCTGCATCAATCATGGTGGCGATCTCATTGACAATGAAAGACATCGTTAAACTTCGTATTTTGAACTTTATCGGTTGCACATTATTTTCAGCTTACGGTCTGTTGATCGATGCATTACCGGTCGTTGCGACCAATACCTTTATCGCCGTCGTTAACGTTTACTTCTTAGTAAAAATGCACCAAGAAAAGAAAGCTGCAGAACAACAAACGGTGCAAAACACAGCTTAAGTTTCGCTGTTATTAAAAAAGCCTGAGCAACATTTTATTGCTCAGGCTTTTTTATTTGTATTGTTCAAGTCGTTTACCAATACATCGTGTCAAAGTCCTTTAAACCAGTCCCATATCCCTAAAGAAAACCCCTTAAAAATATCAATACCTAAGGCTGACTTGAGCAAATACAATGCTAATAAAGCCAATAAACCTATTGCAATAACACCAAACGTAATCATAACCGTAACAATTATACTACCGATGGTTGTCCTATCGCGCCGCACTTTACGGCGATCACGGCCACAGAGAAAAACATAGTAAAAGCGTTTGCCGAACCAGGGGAACGTTTCGCGAATATCGATAGAGTGACGGGCCACCAGCCCCATAGACTTAACGGCTTTTTCAATTTCACGCTTTTGCTCTTCACTCAAACTATGCGCAACATCTTTATCCAGTGTGTGATAAAACTGACTGATAACTTTGTCGGCTCGATTATTTGATGACACTGGGTGAATTCCTGCTACTTAGGGCCAACGGCCAATTTTTTATAAACATCCATGGTTTGAGCTGCAATTTTCTGCCAATCATACTTTTCCAGATAAGTGCTATAATCCACATCTTCTGCCGGAGGAAGTGCAGAAAGTTTCTCCGCCAAGGCATCAACATTCCCGACGGGAAAATAACTGTCATCACGAAGACCCACTTCAACATTTGCCGGAATATCGCTAACAAATGCAGGTAACGAAAACGACATTGCTTCCAGAAGAGCGATAGGCAGGCCTTCATGATAGGAAGGCATAACAAATAACCGTGCTTGAGAAAACAATGCTTTAAGCTCATCACCTTTTACAAAACCGGTCATTTTCACCCCCGGAGTATTACGTGCTTTCGCTTTTAACTCGGAGCTATACAGTGTTTCATGATCGGTATCTCCGATCAGAACTAAAGGTAGATTTAAATCTGCTGCCGCGTAAGCATCAATGAGATCGTGGAAGCCTTTTTCCTCTACAAACCTTCCGACCGCAACAATATATCCCTTAGTCTCTAGCTCATGTCTGCGTAAAATATCACTGATAACATCATTAGCCATCGCCGGCGCTGCCAGCACACCATTATATATGAGGTGAGCATCAAATCGCTGATATTTTTCCTTAATGATATTATTAATCACATCAGAAATAACAATCACCTCACTAGCCCACCTTACAGCAAATCTTTCACCCATTTTAAGAATAGTCTTGGCAAATCCGCCCCATTTCTGACGATCATAATCCGGTCCGTGATGCGTAAAGACCACTTTCTTCCCCAGCAAACGAAGCAACGGAACGACTAATCCAGGGCCAATTGCGTGAACATGAACAATGTCAGAACCGTCCGTCAAGGTTGTAAAAGCGCCCAGAGCCGAATGAATAATAGCCTCTAATGATTTCTTTTTGGGTGCCCAAACAGCCCGTGTTTTGACCCCTTTGTATTCAGATGTCCGGTAGTCAACATAAGGTGAACGAGCGATAACACAGACTTGTGCGCCTGACTGCTTAACCAGTTCCGGATATAAGTGCTGGCAATGGGTCTCAACCCCACCTAATACGTCAGGAATGCCTCGTGTGCCAAGCACTGTAATTTTCATTGTCATAATGCTTTCTCACTCAGTAATTCTTGGTATAAGTTCAACAGAGTATGTTGATGTCTGGCTAAAGAATACTTGTTTTCTAACCGTTGACGGGACTGTTTACCCATTATTTCTGACGCAGACTGATCTTGGGCGAAACTGTCCATCACTTTGGCCAGTGAATCCGGATCGCCTGAGTCAAACAGACGCCCTTCAATACCTTCCCGAACCTGCTCGGGAATTCCACCAATATTCGCCCCTATCACGGGTTTACCATAGGCCATGGCTTCAATTACCGACATAGAGCAGTTTTCATAACATTCAGACGGAACAATCACGGCACTGCAACGCTTTATCAATGTGTGCAACGCGTCCCCACTTTGGAAGCCAAGAAATTCTATATTGTCATAATTTGCCACTAATTCACTGTATAGCGGTCCATCACCAACAACTTTGAGCGGTATTAATTGTTGAGATTCCTGATAAGCCTGAGCTAAGGTCGCGACACCTTTTTCAACACTTAAGCGACCTAAATAGAGAAAATAGCGCCCATCTTCCACACCCTTTCTGTCAACATGCTCATCAATGCCATTTACAATCACATCAATTCGGTTATGCGGAAGCTTCTGACGAATGATATTGGCAAGAAACTCACTGGGAGACACGATGACGTCCAATGCCTGATAGTTTTTTGCAAGCATCTGATAACTGGCTTCTAATGACAGTAACGCGCTTTTAAACAGTGAACCTTCCTGACAACGGTATTTAAATGCATTCCACACCGAGCCTTTTAAACATGCTTCACAAGTATGACCGTTCCGGTACATGGTATAACTTGGACAGGCTATTTTCGTATCATGCGCGGTTAGAACCGTTTTGCAGCCTAAAGATTTCGCCACTTTGATGATCGAAGGCGTTAACTGATGATAGATATTATGAAAATGCACAATTTGCGGTTTTTCCTGAACGATAAGCGCTCTGAGCTTGGCACAAGCTTCACTGTTATGAATAAAGTTAATTGCGGTTTTTACGCTAGTGATTAAGCCTTGCTTCCCGTCATGGTAATCAACATTTGCAACAAAGTAATGACTGTAATCCGAGGGTTCATTTTTCTCATGCTGCATGGAAAAATCGATAATTTCAGCGCCCGAGTGCTCGAGCATCTGCCTCTCCTGAAAAAATACGGTTTCAGCACCACCTTTCATAAAGAAGAATTTATTGACTAATAGTATTTTCACTGCTTACCCCCAATCATATGATTGTTTGGTGCAACATTGGGATCTTTTAAGCGACAACTCAATCCACGAACTAAACCTGCAGAAAAAACACTTAAATTAATCACGCTCTGTAGCGCATCACGCAACGATTTGTTCTTGACTGCTTTCAGTATGAAAAACGCCACCAACGGCAACAGCATTAAACCAATCAACGATGCATCGAACGAAAGCAGTGATAACGCCAGTGCAACTAAATACAAAGTAAAAATTGCTTCATTCTTAACCACGCGAACTGCATCTTTGAAATGTGGCTTTGCCCACGCACTTTTCAGCAATTCGCCAGAAGCGAATAAATAACCACTGCGCCAACGATATTTCATCAACTCGACAGAAGACATATCGTAAGATGTATGAGAAAAATACGGTACGGCTAAACGGTGTAATTTGTACCCCGCATGTTTTAAGCGCATACCTAGTTCGGCTTCTTCATAGGCATGTAAATTGCGGTTGGTCAGATAACCTATTTTTTCGATGGCAGATTTGACATATAAACCACCGCCGCCAAGATGACCGCAATCTCCCACAGGGTAAATTTTATGCAAACGTTGCTTGCGAGACTTAAATTCATAGCTGCTGGCATCATCCATTTCAACCATTCCGGCAACCCCGGCGTAATCTGGATGAGACTCAAGAAAAGCAAGCCCCTGTTCAATGAAGCCTTCAGCCAACTCCATATCTCCATCCATTAACAGCAAAAATTCACCTTGCGCATGCAAGTAGCCCAACTGATGCCCAACGCCACAACAACGCTCGTCACTGTTTTCCAGAGTGACAACTTTAGCTCCATTTTCCAGAGCGATGGTTTGCGTATCATCAGTGGACAAACTGTCTGCCACAATAATTTCATGCGGATAGTCGGCGAGATTATCTCGAATACTAACGATGGTTTTCGCTATCCCAGCCTGCTCATTGTATGTCTTAATAATGACACTAATTTTGATTTCTTCACTCATAGGAAGATCCACTTGTAATTAATACTGACTTGCGAATGACTAATGCTGCACCCAAACAAAAATAGAACAAAAACTGAAGCATGGGCACAATCATCAACGTCTGACTGTATGGCGTACTCAATAGTCCGGCGATAGCAAAGGCAATAAATGCCGGTTGAAACGAAAGCAGTCTTACGTCTTCAGCTGTAATCTTATCTCGGGGGATTAATGGTTTCGGCATGACGATACGCAGTGCATATC
>Ga0075011_10000082_pt1 | contig 46399 bp, 50 predicted proteins | sample TARM_MetaG_T_14_FD_72354 | JGI IMG/M metagenome (GOLD analysis project Ga0075011, IMG submission 72354) | Freshwater microbial communities from Pennsylvania, USA, analyzing microbe dynamics in response to fracking - TARM_MetaG_T_14 | ecosystem: Environmental > Aquatic > Freshwater > River...
CGCAGGATGTCGGGCCAGTTGCGCTCGATGAGCGGTTCATTGATCTTACCTCCGACCAGCGCTCGCACATTGGCCGGCGTCGCGTTGGGCGTGAAGGCATAGAGTCTTTTCTGAGGGAGAGGGCATCGCGTGGAAGGTACGCCAGACAACGCTAAGCGAGAACATTTCAAGAACCGTATGATGGCCGTTACCGCCGGAGGTCGCTAAGCCCCAGTTCTTCCCACATCCATGTAAAGTCATAGGTGCCCATCGGATCGGCGGTGCCCGATTTTGCCGCGCCATTTTCGATATATTTGAGCCAGTCGGCTACCTTTATGGCCGCTTCGACCTCGACCTGAACGACCGGATTGATTTTGGACGGCTTGCAGCGTGAGGCGGCTGATCGGCCTATAACATTTGGGTGCACCCCAGCGTGACAATCGGAAGTGACATGTGCGACATGTCACAAAAGGATGGTTTGTCTACTAATGTGACTGTACGAGGTAAGGGCCACCCTAATGTGACGGATTTGCCCATGAGCCGCATCGGTTATGCCCGAGTCAGCACCATCGACCAGGATCTCGACATTCAGATCGCCCGTTTAAAAACGGCGGGCTGTGAGATCGTTCGCTCGGAAACCGTTTCGGGCGCATCGCGGACCGGGCGCACGGAACTCGAGACAATCATGCAGTTCCTGCGCGACGGCGACGAACTTGTCGTCCTCCGCCTCGATCGGCTCGGCCGTTCCACCCGCGATGTTCTCAATCTGGTTCATGAACTCGACCAGAAAGGAGCTTCGTTACGTATCCTTGAACCGGAGGTGACGACCGCCGGCAGCATGGGGCGAATGGTGATTACCATCCTGGGCATGGTCGCCGACATGGAGTTGACGTTCATCAAGGATCGACAGCGCGCCGGGATCGAGGCGGCCCGCGCCGAAGGTGTCTACAAAGGCCGGAAGAAAAACGTCGATGACGAGGAAATCCGGCGTCGCGTCGCCGCCGGCGCCAGCAAGGCAAGTGTCGCCCGCGAACTCAAGGTCTCGAGAATGACCGTCTACCGGGCGCTTGAGGCCATGGCCTCAAAGGTCGAACTTCTCGAAAAGCCACCCTGCGTTCCCATCGCCCTGCATCTGATCATCGAGAACTTCCACAAACGCGGACGTGGCAGAAAGCCCGCCCGCGAGAGCATAGAGGCGATGCTCGAGCGTGATTACCAGATGCAGAAGACCGGCAACTGCGATTACACGCTGGTCATGTGCTACGACCAAGATGCTGATGGCGCCAGCCTCGATGATGAGATCTCCCATCTCCAGATGGAGTTGTTTAACATCGCCGAGAGCTATCGATGTTCTATCGAAATCGACATTCACGAGATCGGAGGACAGGAACGGACTTGGTAGCTGCACGCTCGTATCATTGCGCTTCGCAGTCCGGGGACAGAGTATTGCTCAAACCGCCGATCTGGTAGAGCGGGATCGCAGCACCGTTGAGCGGGTTTGAGCAACCCATTGCGTAGCCAAGGGCAGCTCATCGGAGGCGTGAACTGATGGGTTGATGGCTTGTCAGCCACCGCGAGGATTTTCGACCAAGTTCCGAAAGTCCTGAATCGACTGCCACAGAGCCCGATGCCCTTGCTGTTCCGTATATCGGTCAAACCACTCCGCGAGCTCCTGAGGCGCGCGAATGTAAATGGTCTGACTTGGCGGTGGCGCTGGGCGCTTGCGCCGTCCCCCCCTGCCCTGTTGCCCTCGATCTGTGAAGCCTAGCGCCTCGCCGCGTTGAACCGCCTCTTGTTCTCGAGCAGGATCTAGCGCGATTGGACCGGTGGGAAGACCGGTTATGTCGATCCCCTTCCCCTTTGTTTCCTCGGCGCCGTCAGCGGCTTTCTTGAAACCGAAGTTGCTCATTGGGCGTATTCCTCTTTCACTGCCGAAATGACGGCTTCTGCGAGTTGCTGGGCGTTCTCCTTAGCTTTCGGCAAGCCTGAAGTATCCTTGTCGTCAAGTTCGCTCAGGAGTGCGCCGAATTCGTAAATGTCACGATAGGCTGCGCGTTCGACCAAGCCGACTGGAAGGGTTGGCAAACCAGCCTCCTCAATGGCGGTAGCGATCCTCTTCGAGGTTTTCGTTGCGATCGCTGCATTGTCACGGCTTCGCACAAGGCGGAAAGGAATGCGTCGACCAAGTGCCTCCCCTTCCTCATGGATGAGTGCGACCGCAGTTGCCGCCAATTCAGCATCTACCGGGGACTGGTTGAAGGGAACCAAAACAAGATGCGATCGAGCCAGGGCCCGCGAGGTCATACGTGATGCCGCGCCCTCTAAATCAATCAACACAATTTCATGCTGGCTCGCTAGTCGTTCGATTGTCTGGATCATTTCGCCCTCAGTGGGGCGCGGTACGACGGTATAAGGCAAATCGTTGCCTGCATTGGTACGCTTGGCGGCCCACTTAGCAATGATGGCATTAGGATCGGCGTCAATCACAGCCACATTTACGCCATTCTCCGAAAGCTGGTCTGCGAGCACTAGCGCCAGAGTAGTTTTGCCTGCGCCCCCCTTTGGGTTGCCGATCGAGATAACAGACATAAAGCCTCCCGCTGATGCTTGCACTAGTAATAGCACTTTTGAAGGCACATGCACAATCACATGCGCCTGCGATTTGCAATGCACTTTCAAAATGCATTGCTCAAGCGATTGCGCTTGCACAATGCATTTTGCTTGCTACTTGATTGCCAAGATGATTGCAATCATGCTTGCATAGATGCAATCATCGTTTCAGCTTATCGACCCAGCATTCATAGGTAAATGCCATAACCGGCATGGCGAGCAGCCCGGCGAGCAGCCCAATGATTCCCGCAAATTCAGCACCAGCGACTATGGCCCCGACGCCAACAGGCAAGACAAATGCCTGGCCTGCGCCAATAAGCCCGTCGACCAAAGACGAACGTTGGACAGAAGCGGGATCACGCGCGAGCCGCGTAGGGGAGGGTGCCCTGGTCCGGACGATCGCAACAGCTTTACGCTCACGCGTCTTCCGCTTCTTGGCCTCCCTGTGGTCCGATGCGGTCGCGACCGACAATCCGCGAGCCATGTTCAACTTCTCAATGAAACGGGCATTCTGGTTCACGATGTCGGGCATGCTCCAGCCTCGCGGCAGCGGATAGGCCGGGTCAGCTATCAGTTCCGGCTCCGCCGCATCGATATACTTTGCCGCCATTCTCATCCGCCGTAGGGCTTCCCGGTGCATCATATCGATTCGTGTCCGCGTGATTCCGAAGCCGTCAGCGATTTCACCAGCACCGGCTTGTGGGACGCCGATTCCGTAATAGAGCCGCATCAACCGCTCCAGACGCGGAGATAAGGTGCGCAGCAAGATTGTCACGAGCTGCCGCCGCTCGAGATCCTCATGCGGGGAGGGTGCAGCTTCAACAAGCGCCTCTGCCAACCCGTCGACAAGATCGCTGTCGAGAAGGTCGGCCGAGCGGGTCATATGAGCAGGCCAACGATGGTGAGCAGGAAGGCCATCGATCCCGCGATGATCTTACCAGCGGCCAAGGCCTTGGCCGCGCTTGTGTAGCGTACGTGGCCCCATGTGCGGTCGATCCCTGAAACGATGCCGAGCACACCATCGGCAAGCAGGATCGAGCCCATGACGTAGAGCAGGATGGCGATGGCCTTGACCAGAGCGAGGAGAGAAAAAGCGCCAAGCGCAAAGAGCACGACGACAGCGATCGTGGCGTATGCCTGTAGGCTCGCGGCAAGGTCGAACAGCCCGAGGAGGCGTAAGGGGCTCTTCCAGGGCAGGGGGTAGCGAAGCAACACCATCGGGCGACGACACTGGCGGCATCCCTCGATCGAGGAGCCGCGCCGCCACTCGTAGACCGGATGGCCGCAGCAGGGGCATTTGGGAAGATGGCGGGGACCGTGCATCAGCTGCCTGCCGGTCCCACATAATCGATTTCGATGGCGGCCGCGCCGCGCTTACGGCCCACGACGCGCACCATATCGTCCTCGGGGGCCTCGATGTCGATTTCACCGATTAGGCGCCACCACATGCCGTCGGTGTCCTTCAGCATGGGACCGCGCGTCGAAGTCTCTATCGTGCCGATCAGTCCTATCGTGTCATTCATCACCGTTGTTCCCCGTTCGAGCGCCCGGCTCGCCATGGAAGGCGGTGAAGCACGCCATCTCGCAGTGGAGCATGGGTCGGCCGTGGCTGTGCAGCTGCACTCCGTTCATCATCACGGGCCGCCATGCAAGACGCTTGCAGCGCGTATTCGTCCTGTCGAGAAAACCGCATGGCATCGCCAGGGGTTCGCCCGGAACGATACCGGCGTCCGCGATAATGTCCTCGTGGTCCTCGTCGCCGTTCTGACTATGGCCGAACAGATCGGATTGCGCGTTCATGAGCCTCGTGCCTCCATGCGGGGGGGAGGGGCCTCCTGCCTTTCAGCGAGCCCCTCCGGCATGCCTTCCCCCCTTTCACTCCTGTTGTGATGGGGCTGCGGGCGCTGCGGAGGCGACAGGGGCATCAGGAGCCGTCTGAGGGGCCACAGGAGCCGATGGTGCGACCGATGCCGCCACCGGAGCGGCGATGCGCGCCTGCGCGTCCCTGGTGAGCTTCCTGAAGGCATCGAGCAGGGCATAGGAGGTGATCTTGCCCATATCGGTGCTGGTATAGCCGCCACCCAGCGCCCCGATCCCGGCGCCCATCAGCGCACCGCCGATGATCGAGACGTCCTTCTTGCGTGCCGAGCCGGTGGCGACAGCCTTCTGCAGGCCGGTCTTCACCTCGACCAGCGTCAGCATCGTCTGGCTTTCCAGCTTCTTCGACTTGAAGCCGAGCCCGCCCGGAAACATCGTACCGAGCCCGCCGCCGCTGCCGCCTGCATTGCCATCGGAATAGAGTACGCGCGCGGTGAGCAGGTAGTCGGCCGCGAGCAGCGTCGCCTGCGTATTGCCATTCGACACGGTACCGCCTGCCGCCAGCGCGCGCTCGCGCTGGAGCGCATCGAAGCCTTCGCCACGATCGAGCACCTGAAAACAGTTCGACTGCGAGGTGAGCAGCTTGAGCAGGGGGAGGGGATCGACCATCTGGCCTGCGCCGCCATTCTGCATTTCCGCCATGCGGATCATGGCGCGAAGGCCCGGCGGGATGTCCTCTTCGGTGGGTGCCGCGGGCCGGTCCTCGACCAGGGCGATCGTGCCGAGCGGCACATCGCAGCGCGGAACCTCGCTGGTCTCGTCGATGCCGATCCCGCCCTTGCCCATCTTCTGGGCAGCGGCGGGGGTGGTGATCAGCGCCGCGAGGGAAATAGCAAGGCTGGAGGCAATGCCGGTGCAACGACGGGCATTCGCGGTGAGCATATGGTGCATTGGTGTTTACCCCTGTTCAACGTCAAGACTGACCGGCTGAGGGCTTTGCGTCATGCCCCCGGTTCCGGCGGAAAGATCGACGAGAAGACCTGAGCGGACCAGCTCGGCCGCATCGGCTTCGCAGAGCCAGTTGCAGTACTGGCGGTTCCATTTGCCGTGGCCCTCGCAGGCGGCAGCAAGTCGCGCCGCCGCCGCATCGTTGCCGGGATCGGCAAGGAAGACAACGCGGCCATCTCGCAGAATCTTCCGGGAAATGCCCGGCGCCAAGGCCTCGGGCTCGCTCACCATGCGCCTGCGCACAGCAGCAGGGGTGGGAGCAGGAGCGGGATCAGGAATCGGCGCGGGAGAGGTGTCGGTAGGAGTTTCGGCGACAGCCTTATCGCCATCGTGTGCCTTTTCCGGCTCCGGTATTGCAGCAGCATCGGGTATAGTTTCATCCGGGGTGTCTTCCGGCACCGGCGGAGCGATCCGCAGGCGCTCGTGGATGGTCTTGCCGTCGGGAACATGCGCCGCCGCGAGTTGGGCGCCAATGGCACGCAGCGAGCCTGCCGATACGCCGGTGGAGAACAGCTTGCCGAGCGGGGAGATGCCGCCGAACTGGTTCCATTCCGGAATGACGTTGTCCGCCTTGTAGACGCTGAAGTCGGATGTCACCGCCTTGCGATCGATATCGCACCCGGGCGGCATGATGACGAATACACCGATCTGCTCGAAGGCCTTGTCGTGCTGGTTGGCGCGCAGCCACTTGCGCAGGACCTCGCGCTGACGGCCAGCCTGGGCCAGCGGATTGGCGATGGACACAGGCCGCCTGCGCCCATCGTACCAGACCACCCATTCGTTATGGTCATTGCGCGAGAGGCGGCCGCCATAATTCTTGACCTCGAAGACCGAGGCGGTGCGCGACAGCCGCGAAAGCACGAGGTGGTCGAACTGGGCATAGCCGCCGATCCCGTCGGGAATGCGCAGGTCATGGATCAGGACATGATCGGGCATATCGTGAAATTTGCGGTCGAGGATGTGCGCTGTGTACTTCTCTCCATCCAGCCCCCGGCGCCGCGCGAAGGCGGCCTTACGCACGCGCTCTGGCAGGCGGGAAAAGCCCGGTTCGTCAAGGAACCGGATCATCTCGGCGAGTTCTTCAGTCTTGGTGGAAGGCTTGAGGATCATAGCTGGCTGGTCTTCCTGTTCAGTCGAGGGGCTGGGGCGAGCGCAGATTGGTGACGGTGCGCAAATTGCCGAGAAAGCTGCGGTGGAGGTTGATGGTGCGGACAGTTGCGGGTTCGATCCGCATTGGCGCAGGCACGCTCTGGGTGACGGTGGAGATGCCGAAGTAGCGCGAGGCCCCGTGCCACTTGTCGCCCTCGAGGATCTGCATGCGATAGGTTCCGGGCGGCACCGGGATGGCGGCTTCCTCGCCGCGCCGCACGTAGAGCGAAATCACATGCGCGGCGGTGGCCGGGTCGTAGAGCTGGACCACGGCATTGCCGCGCGCGGCAATCACATGAAGCCGGGAAATCGCGGACTTTGGATCGACCGAGCGATTGACGGTGACGCTGCCTGATGCGGGGAAGGGCACTGGCTCTTCCAGATCGGGGAGCCATCCCGCGAGCTTGATTTCGCGCCATGCCGGGGCGGCAAGAACGATGACGGCAATGAGCGAGACAAGCAACCTTCCGGTACGCAGCGATCTGCGCTGCGAACGCGGTCGCCAGCGGTTCTTCTGGTAATCAAAGCCCTGGTTCTTCGCGGCGAACCATAAGCCGTCGCGCTCGACCCGCGATTTGCGATCGTTCCAACGGGTGCCGCCGAGGCCCCGACGCTTGCGGTAACGCTCGCGCATGTAGTCGCGGTCATCTATCCCCATGGCCGCCTCGTGATATCGCTTCCAGACGATCCTCATGCTCTTGTATCCACTTCTCGTCGGAGAGTGAGCGCTGGATCTGTTCGGGATCGGTCGGGGCGTTCGGCGCCCCGGACACCGCAAAGGCGATGAGGCCTAGAAAAGCGGCACAGGGGACGAGCAACCCGAGCGCGACCTGCAGACCATCGCGCCAGGTCGGCACGCGAACGAGGGTGTGGCTGGCGCTGACGGCGAGATCCTCAAGGTCATCGGCGTATTCCTCGAACATCCGCGCACTGCCGGCGAGTGTGCGGCGCAGGCTCTCTGGCGATGCGATGGCATCGGGACTAAGAAGCACGCGCCGCATCTGGGCCGAGAGGCGGCGCAGGATCAGCGCGTGCTGCAGGGCGATTTCGCGAGGGGTGCGCGGCGTGGGGGTTAAATGCTCGCGCATGGAATCCTCCTGCGACAGCCGGTAATGTGGACGGGGGCGGAAAAGCAGGACTGCGCCACGTTCTGCGCGCCGCTGGTCATCGCGCCGCCCCCGTTGCCGCGCGCGGGCACTCACGCGCCACCCGTGCGCCCTGATCCCAACGCGCGACATAGGTGGCTTGCCCTCTCTCGACCTGGTGGCACGAAAGGCTCCGGCCCTGCGCGTAGACCATCGCCAGCGTGCGCCCGTAACGATCTGTGCCCACGCGCTCGATAGAGAGAGGCCCCGCCATGATCCTTTGCAGCGATGCCTTGCTCACGGCGGCGCGCTGCCGGTCGCAGATCGCGCCGGGTTTGGGCACGGGCCTGCACCGGCTGTTGCCCGGATCGTCGGGGGCGTCGACGCCAAGCAAGCGGATGCGCTCGCCATTGCACCTGATCGTGTCGCCATCCGTCACGGTGCAGCCCGCCAGCGCGGCGGCGGCAATAAATATCAGAGACATCGGATGATCCTTTCCAACCAATAATCAGCGGGGTGGCAATCGCCGGCGGTCTTTGTGCGGCTCATAGGTCCAGTCCGAGGTTCTTTTCCGGAAGGCCCGGAATGAGGTCGGGATCGCGTCCGGGCATCGGCGGGATGCCGTTGAGGTCATCGACGCTGGTATCGACGATGCCGAGGCCATCGCCTTCGAGGTGATCGAGCAGCGCCTGGCGCAGCGGATCGATGTCCTCCTTCTCGCGCGGGGCGGAGGGGTTTTCGTCGGCGCCCGGATCGTGGATCTGGTCGCCGTTGAGTTCGATGGGCTCGTATCTCGAATAGTCGGTGTCGGATTGGCCCATCGGCGGCAGATCGCTGAGATCGAACGGATCGGGATCGGGCATACGCACCGCATCGCTGTCCCCGCGCTGCGCCTCGCCACTGGAAGCACCTTTCTCGCCGCTGCCCGGCGCATCGCCGGCAGGCATGGCGGGAACATCGCTCCAGTCCGCCTTGCCGTTGCCGGCGCCTGCACCGTCCCCGCCACCTTTCCCGCCCTCGAGCGTATCGAAGGCAGCGGTGAGCGCCGCATCGGCCGCCGCCTGCTTCGCGCCGGGGCCGTCAATATCGAGCTTGCCGGTGCTTTCGAGCGAGGAGGTCTTGTCGCCAGGATTGCTGTCGAGCCGCCATTCCAGCTTCTGGCGGTCATCGACGATCATGGTGATGCCGTCGCGCACACGGGTAACGAGGACGTTGAAGAGACGCTGATTGGAGAGGTTGTGCTCGTAGGAGAGCATGACGCCGATGCCCTTGTCGGCGGTGACACCCTGCGCCATGTGCATGTTGAGGGCGTAGGCAAGGTCGAGGCGGCTCAGCATGGGATCGCCGCGCTCGAGCGTCACCTGCTCCTTGTTTGCCGTCTCGACAGTGACATTGCCGCCCTCGATCGAGACGATTTTGGCGAGCGCCGAGTTGTCGAGGCCGCGCTCCTTGTCGGTGGCGGTCCAGCGGATTGTGTCGCCCTCGTGAATCTTGACGGTCTGGAGCGTGGAAAGCTCAAGGCGGTCGCGGCGGATAGCGGGATCGATGCGCTGCGGGTCGAAGCGCAGATTGCGGCCATTGGGACCGGTGATCTGCACCTTTCCGTTCTCGAACACGCGGGCAATCTGATACTGGCCGCGCCCGAGCCCGACCTCACGCACCTGGCCGGTGACGGTGAGCGTCTGGCCCACGGTATAGTGATGGGCATAGCGCAGCTGCTCGCGCTCCTTGCTGACCCGGTCATGGACGGTGACGTACAGGCCATCGCCCTTCAGCGTGCCCTCGCGCAAAAGGCCCTCCTGGATCGCGACGTTGATCTCGGCTCGGGTCTCGCGGCCCGAGGCAAAGACCGCGGTGGCCGTCCGCTCCTCTGCAGAGAGCGCCAACCAGGTCTCGGCGGCTTGCGCGGCGGGCTCGGAATGTTCGGTGACATTCTCGCCCATCACCTTGAGCGCGGCGCCTGCCTTGCCGGTATTGGCGAGCGCGGCGACGGTCAGGAGCTGCTTGTTGTCGGGATTGATGCGCACGTTCTGTTCCATGCGCGCCATGGTGATGCCGGCCGCCTGCACCATGGCGAAGGACTTGCCGGCATCGATCGAGGAGAGCTGCTGCCGATCGCCGACGAAGGCGACCTTCTCGATGCCAAGCGCCTCGCTGATGCGTATCAGCTTGAGCATATCCTCGCTCGAGACCATCGAAGTCTCGTCGACGACGACGATCGTGCCGGCCAGTTCGTCGCGCCGCTCCTGCGCGCCCGGACTGGCCGGATCGCTGAGGTACTTCTCGTTCTGCCAGACGAACGAGGCAATCGTCTGCGCCGAGACCCCGGCTTTCTCCATATCCTCGGCGGACATGTGCTTGGGGACCATGCCCTCACGCATGTCGCCGACCATCTTGTTCTGGAAGGCGAGGCCAAGCACCTGTTTGCCTTCTTCGCGGGCGAGAGTAGCGACGGCCTGCAGCATGGTGGACTTGCCCGCACCGGCGACGCCCTGGACCGCAACGAAGCGATCGATGCCAGAGACGATCATGGTGGCGGCGGCAAGCTGTCCCTGGTTCAGTTCACGCGGGGCAGCGGCCTCCTGAAGCCGGGAGGGGGTAGCCGCGGCATCGACGATTCCTATTGCCTTGCCATTTCCCGCCTCGACACGATCGAGGATGGTCTGCTCGATCTTCAACGCCTCGGGCGTGGTGACCGCCTCGACCATGCGGCCCTTGTGGCGGATCTCGCCCGCGACGAGGTCGCCTTTCTCGATCAGGCGATCGATGCGGGCTTCGACGTGATCGATGGTGACGCCCTTGAGGCCGAGATCGAGCGCGGTCTTGGCTACCTGGTGGATCTGGAAGGCGGCTTCGCGCTGGCCGAGGATGCGCACGGCCGAGGCGACGGCGAGCTGCGCGCGGGCATCGGCGGGGGACTGCGCGAAGCGGGCGATGCCTGCATCGACCAGCGGCTCGGGCGAGCGCAGTAGCCCGGAGACGAACTCGCGCGCGGTGCTGACTACCTCCATCATCGCCTTGTAGCCGCGCACGGCGAGATTCTCCGGCTGCTCGCGCGAGGCACGCAGTGCAGATTCCAGGACGTCCTTGCCGTTGAAGCCCAGGCTTTCCGCCTTTTCGATCCATTCCCTGACCAGCTCGTCGCGATCGTCGAGCTTGACCTTGGCGTCGCGGGTATTGACCGAGATGCTGTCACGGCCCTTGGGCGAGACGATGCCCAGCGCCTCGGACTTCATCAGGATCTCTTCGCGGCGCTGACTGAAGGCTTCGATCACTGCCTTGGGCACGCCGACGATCTCGAAGGTGCCGTGCTTGCCGCCCTGCTGGACCTTGTAGCCCAGCTTCTCCATCTCATCGCGCAGGTTGGCGTGGTAGATCGTGCCAATGACCGAATTGCTTTGCCAGATGCGGTCGTTGTGGAGCGCCTGCCAGGTGCCGTCGGGGAGGCGGGTCATGTTGGCGACGACGGCATGGACATGGGCCTGCGGATCGCGGGCGCGGCTCGTGTCGTGCTGGAACAGAGCATAGACGAGGTTGCCGGTCTGGATCGGCACCTTCTTTCCATCGACGTCCTTGCGCGTCTCGGCGAGGTTCTTCTCGACCCAGGCCATGGTCTTCTGCACGGCTTTGAGGTGCGCGCCCTCTGGCCCGAGGATGCGCTTGTCGCCGGCGATATAGGCCATGAGCGAGACCGACTTGGGCGCGGAGAAGGTCATGTCGATGCCAGGGCGGCGGCCCTCGAACTGGCGCAGCTGCTGCCCGGTCGGGGTCTCGCCGTTCAGCACCTTCTCGAAGGCTTCACGAGTAACTGTGGTGCCGGGGGCGAGGGGGCTGTCCTTCGCTCCCTCGCCGCCCCACTGGCTGACCTCGCCGGCATGCTCGGCGGTGTAGTAGTCGCCGCTGACCAGATCGTCGGCGGTGAAGTATTTGGCCGCGCCTGACGCTGAGCGCACGGCGGAGATCGAGTGCATCGATCAGTCCCCGATCCCGAAGTCGGCATCGCCGGGACCATGGTGATGATGGTCATGATCGATACCGTCGCCGGTCCCGAAGCCGTCACGCGCCTCACGCACGCCGAGATCCTCCTCGGAAGGGTGAGGCTGCGATCGGGACGCTTCCTCTTCGGCGTCGCGCTGCGATGAGCGGGAGGCCACCGCATTGTCGTCGCGCTCCGATACGCGATCAGCGGGACGGGCGAGCCCATGCTCCGGGGTATCGAGCCCATTCCCGTCGGTCCTGCCTGCTGCCCCCTCCTGAAACCTGTCAGCGCCGTCACGAGCCGCCCCGGGGTCCATGCGCTCGAGGGCTTCGCGCGTGTTGGGATCGCGTCCTTCCTGCTCCTCGCGCTCCTGCTCGGAAGGCTGCGAGAGGATATTGGCCGCGAGCGCGATGGGCACATCGCGCGCGGCCAGGTCCTCCTCAGTCATCGCGACACTTTCGCCGCGCCCACCGTCATCGCCGCCCTTGGGCTTACCCCCTCTTCCGCGACCTTGACCGTCCGGGTCGCCGGAGCCTCGCTTCGGGCGCGGCACGAAACCTTCCGCGACCTTGGGATAGCGCTTCCATTCGAGCTGGACGCGCGCTGCGGGGAAGCCATCGGGGAACTTCACGAAGCCGTGCATCGAGGGCAGGTTCATGATGTCGTCAGGGATGACGAGGGGCTCGACCTGCTTGCGCGGCGTCAGGGTCGATGCGTCGCGGGTCGAGTTGTAGCCGTAGGAGTACCCCTCATCCATCTGGCGGATCTCGCGATTGCCGATGTAGCGCGCGCACTGCTCGGCGGTGTCCAGATCGGCGGCCGCCAGCATCAGCTTGGTGCGCGCAAGCGAGGAGAGGTTGCGCGCATTCTCCTCGCCGTAGACCTGCACCAGCTTGTCGAAGGAGTGGAGCCCGAGGATCATCGCGCCGCCGAAGTTACGCGCGGTCTGGAGGCCATTCTCGATGGCTGGGAGGCGATGGAGCGCGCCCAGCTCGTCGAACATGAACCAGGTCCGCAGGGACCGGGTGTGCTTCATGGTCATGAGCGAGTGGATGGCAAGGTTGGACCACAGCGTGAGCAGCGCCTTATTCATCTCGAGGTCGGTGTAATTGGAGGTGATGAACAGGATGCCGCCGGGTTTCTTGTCCGCCGTGATCCACGCACGGATCGAGAACTGGTCGCCCTCATCGGGCAGGAAGCGCAGGACCTGCGCATTGGTGTTAAAGACGGCGCGGATGGATTCCGCCATGCGGGCCGCCTCGGGCGCGGTGAGCGGGTCGGCGATGGTCTTTTGCAGGTGTTTGTGGACTTGCTTGAGGTCGGCGGTCATCAGGTTCTCGGCGAGCGCGCGGTTGGAGGTCTGGCCCTCCTCGATGAGCTTCATGCACATCTCGATGAACAGCGTGCGGGCGGCCATCGCCCAGAACGGTTCGGCCGAGCCGCCGTCGGACGGGATCAGCGCCGAAGCAGCGGCGGTGAACTCGGAATAGCTCTCGCAATCATTGAAGATCGACCAAGCCGGACAGCGCGCGTCCATGGGGTTGAGGATGGTATCGCGCGAGGGGTCGTAGAAGGCTTCGACATAGGCGCCGGTGAGATCGAAGACGACGGCATTGTCCTGCCGCTGTCGCATCTGCGCAATGTGCCTGCGCAGCACCGTGGTCTTGCCGGTGCCGGTGGTGCCCAGCAGCATGGTGTGGGACTGCTCCAGGCGGTGCGGATAGGGGATGCCGGCGATGTCGTAGGGGTGGTGGATACCGGCTGCCTTGCGGGCCTCGAACGGCATCTCGAGGACCTCTTGCGCGGTGTTGTCCGGGAAGAGGTCGCGGGCCTCGTCGATGAACTTCTCGCGGTTGTGCTGGTTGATGGCTTCGAGGAGCACTTCCCGGTCCACCAGCATGGCGCCGCGCTCGTGGCGTTCCTCCATGATTGACTCGCCGCGTCGTCTCGAGAAATCGACGTACCAGATCGATGCCGGGATGGTGGCGAACGAGGCGATCATGATCGATCCCATCAGGCCGCGCACCGCCTTGCTCCAGGCGAGCGCGACCTCGGGGACGTAGGGCACATATCCCATGTAGGTGTGGCGCACCGAGTTGTCCGGGAGGACCAGGTTGGCCTGCTTCAGCGGGTTGAGGGCGCACCAGTCCCACAGCCAGGATAGCACGCGCATGCAGATGAGCTGGAAGTTGTTCTCGTCCAGCGTGAAGGACATGATGACGAAGTAGGCCAGTGCGAACAGCCCGAGCCACATGAGGGCAGGCATCTTGGCGCCCTGCAGCCACATGATGACCTGGGTATTGAGAAGCTGGCTCCCGCGCACGAAGTTGCCGTTGTTGCGAGGTGTCTTCCCGCGCGCGGAATCGTGTTTGAGGGGCCGGGGCGAACCGTCGTTGCGGATGTCCTTGCGGCGCTTGCCGTCGTCCTTGCGTGGAGCCTTACGCGCCATGATAGCGCTCCATGCGACGGGCAGTCTCGTCGATGACGAGCTGTCGTTGATCGTAGTGTTCCTCGCGCAGGATCGTGTCGACGGCGGCCTGCGTATATTCCATCAGCCGAGCTTGCCGAAGCTGGCTTGCGGAGAGGGCTTTCTGATCACTCAGATAGTTATGGATGATCGACCGCAGAAGATCGGCAATAGATCTGTTCTGCTGTTTCGCGATGCGCTGTAGCTTCGCGTAATGATCAGGGTCGAACCGGATGGTTCGCTGTCGTGAAATACTCAATCCAACCTCCTAGCAGGGAGGCTGGTGGGCTTGCGTAAAGTAGGTCTTGTTTACACTATGTCGTCGAAATGGGCAAGCTCGTTCATGGGGGACCAAATAGCAATCCGGTCCCAGCAGGTCCCATGTAAGTAGCTGACAATAAGAGATTTAGTCCAATGGGACCTATTGGGACCACATTTGGGACCTGTTGGGACTCCACACTATAAATGACATAATGCATTGTTTAATAAAGATATTGTCCTGCACGTTCGTGCGTAGGGTGTGCATCTGTAGCTATCGTATCATTCGTGTCTGTGCGTCGTGATTGTGGCTTCGGTATCGTCCCGGTTGGCAACCGATTTCCGGTAGGCCAGGGGCCGCCGTGAGGCGGAACCTGCGGGCTTTTGAAGGCGCTACGCGCGGGGTTTTCAAGGGCGATGACGGGCATGAGAATGTCCTCATTGGCGGTGGCACCCGTAGGGGAGTACGGGGCTCTTTTCTTGAGCGGCGATGCTGGTTATTGTGTGGTTGTTCAGAGCCGATCAGCCTGACCGAAAGGTACACAAGAATGGCGAAGTCACTGGACGCGGAAATGGCCGCGATTGAAGCTGAGGCACGCAAGCTGGATGAGCGCCGCAAGGCGCTTCAGACGAGGATGCGTGAAGCGGCGATCGGGAAGGTTGAGAAGGCGGGGCTTTTGAAGCTGCCGCCCGAACGACTGGAGCGGCTGATGTCTGCGGTGAAGACGCTGGGCGTTGATGAGGTCGAGAAGCGGTTGGCACCGGGGGCCTGACTGTTTCGAGACAACGGGTAAGCGCGAATGGCCGTGCGGGGATGGGGTATCCTTGCACGGCCATTTTCGTGATGGCTGCGGGCATGCGATGCGTTGTCATGGACGTGTCCATGACGAGCGAGCACTCCCGCCATCCAGCATGCCCGATCCGCTCGGGATCGTACCGGGCAGCGGCGAAGCCGTCGCGACGGTATGAAGCAAAAAAAGGGAAGCGCTGGGCCGGAGGCCGCGCTTCCCTGAAGGTGTGAGAGAAGACAGATAAACTGTCCTGTGGGTCGAAGGTGTTCAGAAACCCACGGGCGGGGTGGATAGCGTCGTATGATAGCGCTGGCCACCCTCGGGTTCGGGGCATTCGCAGGGCGGTCAGGTCCATGCCATGGAGAGTTGCCCGGAGACGGTATCGGTCTCGACCATGCGCTCCAGATCGAAGATGTATCGGCCAAGGCCCTTGGGGTCGCCTTCGAGGCGTCCCCGAATGACGGGATCGGCGAGGCGCTCACGCATGTCGGCAAGCGAGATCGCCCCGTAGCTGTCGGGGCTGAGGCCGAGCGTCTTGAGGAGGGAATAGGCTCCGAAATTAGGCATCGAGACTTCGGGGGCGAAGTCGTGGCTGGTGGAGATTTCCATGATGACAGATGCGTGGCGCGAAGCGCGCGAGATGCGCAGGCGACGGCGGCGGAACTGGGCTTCGTCGAGCATGGCGATGGCGGGAGGCCAGTCGTAGAAGACGCGCGAGAGCTGGGCGAGCGAGACGGGGCAGACCCGGGCCTCGAAAGCGTAACTGTCGTGATCGAGCGTGCCGTAAACCGGATAGAGCATATCCTCGCCAAGGCGCTCGGCCTTTTGGGTCAGAAGGCGGGTCAGGGCGATGGCGCGCAGGTGCGTGATGAACTGCGGCGCGATGGGGGTACGGGTCTCGTCCTTGACGCGAAAGGTAATGGTCATCGCTTCACTTCCTCTATCGGTGGAACCGATAGCCGCTTTCCCTCTCTCCTCCTGTCCGATCCGGCGACGGATCGGAGGCTGCATCGGGTCGTCGGAGGGGCCGCACTGCAACCGCGCAGCGTGGCGGTTGTTTCAGAAGATGTGTCGGCGCGGTCATGCGTTACTCTTCCGAATAGGATACCGCGTCGGCACACCCTGTAGCCGGTTGAAACCGCCCCATCGGGACGGTATCGATCCGGCGTGCCGGCGCTGTAAGCCCGATCCCCATTTTCAACGGTAGCGTCGGCACACCGGCGATATCCCCGGCGCTTTTTCAAAGCCCGAAAGGCGATGCGTAGCGACGTGCAAGGCGGCTGCCTTGCGCGGGATGCGAGCGAGGCGAGAAGGGGCGCGCGGGCGGCCATTAGGGTGACATGGGTATTGCGGCAAGCAAAGCGCGCGAATAGGAATGGAGGGGACCGGCGCGCAGTCAATTCGACGCCCTTCGCATTGGCGCGTCGGTCGACGTTTCTTTCGAGCCATCTGGCCGGACACCGGGTAGGAAAACCGTGGGTGTCCGGCCCATTTTCATGACTATGATCGCGTCAGCAGCGCCGAGCGGGTTCGAAGCCCGCGAGGCGCTTTCCCGCCCTCGATTTCGCGCTGCCGTATCGTGCCTGGCGGGTGTCCTGATCCTGTCTGCGGCAGCACCTTACCGGAGGGGGGAAGGCGGTCGCGATCGATGCTGGAATCGTGCCCCGGCGGGGGCGATGATTCCAGCATCGATCGCGACCGCCTGGCGTGGGGGGAACCTGTAGGGTTTCCCCCACATAGCGCGACGGTGACGACAAAGGGCCAGCGCCGGGAGGTCTCCCGATGCTGGCCGCTTCGTCCCTGCCAAGGAAAGGGTGGGGCGGCGCTGGTCCGCCCGTGTCTGGTTAGTCCCCGATCATCCCCCCAATTACCCCCAAGCCTGCCGCTTGGTGTCGGTTGCGAGGGGGGCTTGTCCGCTGATCGGGAAAGCGTGGGTGGGCACGTTCTGGCGCTTCAATTCGTCCAGCAAGTTGGATTGAATGCCGGTGCCCTGACAAACGATAGCCTCCACCGGGTTTAGCTTCACAAGCTGTTCGTTGCGGCGGAAGGCTGCGGCGTGTCCATAGCGGTTGGAGTTGGGCACGAAAGCGACGATAGGAACGCCGTTCTTTGCGGCCCACGCGGCGGCGATGGCGTCGCATCCCTTGCGCTGGCCGGTGGTGGCAAGGGTCATGCTGGGGATGCGGGCCTTGATCTGGTCGAGCCGGGTATAAAGCTGCTGGTAGTCGTGCCAGTCCTGCCCGCCGGAGAATACCACTATAGGCCCGGTGGGATTGCGCTTCTCGCGGATGGCGGTTGCCCGTGCTTTCAGAAAGTCGGCGGCGGCGATCTGGCTGGCGGTGGTGACGCTGGAAACCTTCGATCCGTGCGCCGCGCTCCATGGCCTGCCGGTCTGGGTGCGGTAGCATTCGGCGGCATAGTCACGCATGCATTCGATGGCGCTACGCTGTTCCAGCTTGGTTTGTGTGCGAAGCTGCAAGTCTTCCAGTTCGGTAGCGTAGATTTCCGAAGGATCGGGGCGGCGGGCCATATCCTGCAATTCGCCCGATAGCCGGTCTTCCTCGCGGGCCAGCTTCTGCGCTTCGTAGTGGAAGGAATTGACGATCCCCCATGCGATGGCCTGCGCGGAAGGTTCAAGGCGGGTGTCGCGGAAAAGGTCAAAGATGGTGGTGACGATGGCGTGGCAATCGGCTTGCGCTTCTGCCGGTTCGGGCATGTCGAGTTCTGCCGGGGCATCGCCGATCTCAAGGATCGAAAGCGCGCCCACGTCCCCGAAAGCCTCGTGGAAGCTATCGCTAACGGTGTCAGCCGCGATCATGTCGGCAATCTCGTTCTCGCGGGCAATCTTCGCCAGTTCCTCGTCGGTAACGGCCGATCCGGCTTCATCCTCGTTCATGGCGTCGGCAATCGCCTTGTCGAGATACTGCTTGCGCAATTGTTCGGGCTTGGTGCCGATGGCTTTTGCAAGGTCTGCAAAGCTGGTATAGCGGCGGTTATTCGTTTCCTTGGTCATCTGGTCGATCCTTTGGCAGGGGATAGCGATAGGGTCGGGAGAGGGGTCGCATCCCTCTCCCTTCCCGTGACTTCACTTAGAAAGCGGGAACGTAGTCTTCACCGGCTCCGGCAAGCTGGCCGTCTTCGGTGGCGTTGCCTTCGCCGAAAGCATCGTCGCGCTGGCTGCGGCGCTGGCGGGTCTGGCGGGTGCCGTCCATGTTCTCACGGCGGGCCTGCGGGCGGTTCCAGACCATACGATAGCCGTCCTCGTCGTCGCCAAAGAGCATGACGGGCAGGGGTTCGTTAAGGCTGGGGTCTTCCATGCGGCCATTGTAGAAAACTTCGCCGGTGGAATTGCTGGTCATCTCCCAAAGGGCACCGATCTGGACCCATTTGCGCGCGACGTTGAGCGCCATGATCTCGAACGCGGGGGCGCGCTCGTTGGTGCTTTCGACGGGGCGAAGGCCAAGGCGGGGAAGGTCGACGGAAAGGGTGGCGACCGAACCGAGAAGCTGACCGTTGACGAGCTTGAAGGAACCGATGTTCATGAGACTTAACTCCTAGTTGCGGGGGCCTGTCCCCCTTGTCCTTGGTCCGGGGCCTGTCCCCTTCCCTTCCGACATCTTCCTTATACTCTCTCCCCCTAAAGTATTGAAGCTCATTGATTTCTTGACAGCTATTTACCGTACATGGTGAACCTGAGCCGTTCTATTTGGTGCGGTAGCGACATTACAAAGAAACGTCGGCCCGGCAGGGCCGTCCTTCTTGACCAACAAAGTGCAAGGGGGAGGTTTGTCATTCACCGCACACGGAGCCACCTTCGCCTGTGTCCCAAGTGGCACGCTGGGGATCGCTCGATCAAAAGACGTCGCGCTGCGACCTAGCGGAGCTTGCCGATCCGCGCTGGCTGTCTGCGACAAGCAGACAAAAGCCAGCCAGCGCGGATTGGCTAGCGCAGCTTGGTTGGAGGCAGCTTTTGATTGAGCAACCCGGTGTGCGACGCCGGGACACTGGCGGGGGTGGCGCAGTTTGTGGTGAATGACCTGGCGCGAGGTTGGTGCCGGGGATCGGCGTCCTCGCCGGTCACCGGCATGGACAAGGACGTCGGCCCCGTCAGGGGACGTCAACATCGTGGTGCGTCGGGGCGCGCGGCCGGACAGATAGACTGTGGTGGATTGGGAGCGGGTCGCCTGGGCAAGGGATCGTTGCGCGAAGCGTGGAGACCGGAACGGGCTCCATGAGCCGGAGGCGAGCAGAGCCCGGTCACGCCCGCAGGGCGGGATGCCTCCTGTTGGTGCTGGGTGTGCTGATGATGCCGGACGGGCGCAATCCGGTGTCCGGCCCGTCCGGCTCGATCAGATCAGAGGCGGCAGGTGGCGATACGTCCACGCCCGCGATTGAAGGTATCGGTACGCGGGTTGTAGCTCTTGTAGCGGCGCTGGCATGCGGTGACGTGGGTCTGATAGGCGCTGCGGGATTTCTTCCAGGTGCGCGGCGGGGTGTGGTTGGTGGTCCGGGACTGCGCGCGCGCGGGGCCACGCTGGTCGTGGTTCCGGTTCTCTACCGGCGAGCGCATGTTTTGGGCACGGGGCTGTTCCCGGTGGGTTTGGGCCATGGCGGTGCCTGTCAGGGTGACGGACATCAGTGCGGCGAGAATGAGGGCTTTCATGCGAACTCCTTAAGTTAGGATTTCAGCCATATCGATCACGACTGTGCGCAGAATGAACGGCGGTGATAATGCGGTAAAGTTTTGTAAATTCATTGAATTGGTTTGTTCGCCCCGTAATGTGCGGTTGCAGCATGAAGGACCGCGCAATGGGCGAGATCGAACCTGAAACCTTGACGCGGGCGGAACTTGCGGAGGCGATCTATCGTAAGGTGGGGATGTCGCGGGCGGAATCGTTGCTGTTTGTCGAAGCCATCATGACGCAGATCAGCGGTGCGCTTGGCCGGGGCGAGAATGTGAAGATTGCCGGGTTCGGGACGTTCAAGCTGAACGACAAGGGGGAGCGGCTCGGCCGCAACCCGAGGACGGGTGAGACGGCTATTGTATCGGCGCGCCGGGTTGTGACGTTCAGGCCGAGCGAGGTGCTGAGGGACCGCGTAGCGGGCCTGTAGCGCTGCTTTGTGGCCCCGAACTGGTGACAAGTGTTCATAAGGCTGGCGCGCGCAGCGCGCTTTCCTTATTGGGCCGCTCGCGGCCCTGTCCATGCCCCCCGCGATGGGGCCGAAGCTCCCGGTGTCCTCAGTCCCCACGCCGGTACACCGGGAGCGCCCCACAGGGGCGGATGGAGCGATCATGAGCAAGGATGCGACGCCTGCAAAAGCATCGACCCCGGCGACGCGGTTCCTGAGCGCGGCGGGCATCGCCTATCGCGTAGCGACCTATGCCTTCAAGGCCGGGACCGGCGATCTGGCTGGTCATGCGGCGAGAGCGATCGGTTTACCGCCCGAGCGTGTGTTCAAGACGTTGATGATCGAGGTGGACGGCGATCCGGTGTGCGTGGTGGTTCCGGCGGATCGTCAGGTGTCGATGAAGCGCGCCGCGGCGGTGGCGGGCGGCAAGGCGGCGGCGATGATGGACCCGCTGCGCGCGGCGCAGGTGACGGGGTATGTGACGGGCGGGATCAGCCCGTTCGGGCAGCGTCGGCGCTGCCCGGTCTATCTGGATGCCTCGGCGCTGGAGTATGAACAGATTGCGGTGAACGGCGGCAAGCGCGGTCTGCTGGTGCTGGTCTCGCCCGGGGCGATAGCGGGGATTGCCGGGATCGAGGCCGCGCAGTTATGCGGGTGACGGCGGACGAATGAGGATGGCCGGGATACCGGCCCGACGAGGAAGTTGGTGGCAACAGGGGGTTGCTGGGGTCATCGCCGGGCCGGCAGGGAACGAGACTGCACAGGTTCACCGGGGGTGAAACTGCCGGTTCAAATCCTAACAATTCGTTAAAATGGAGGGTGTGCGAGCGGCGATCCGCCTCTGGCGGGTAGCGTGTCGTCCGAAAGAGTCGCGGCCTTCATTGGCCGTTTGATGTTGACGCTGCCCGGGCCGCTTACCGCGCGTAGCGCAATCGAAACTGCCGCGCCCGAGCCAAGATTTGTACTTGATTTGTTCCGTGCCGTGGATAGTATTCCTGCGACTTCACCAGGAAAGGACAAGTCATGAAAATGCGCGATGTATTACGCAACTACGATTACGATCTGCCGCTGATGGATGTGCTCAACGATCCCGAGAAACCACCATGCACCCGCATGATGGCGGCGGCGCTGATGGGGCAGGATCTCAACACGGCCTATTATGCCACGGTGGAAGTGCTCGAAGCCTTCGAGCAGCTTCAGGCGGATTACGAGAACAAGGTGCATCCGGGCGAAGGCTTCGCAATGATGGAAGCGATCCTGAAGGATCGCAATCCGTTGCAGATGCGGCTTTGGCATATGCTCGACGATGCCTCGTTCGAAGTGGCGATCATGGTGCTGCGCGAAGCGAAGCAGCTCGCCTACGATCGGGGCCGGATGTGCCGGGTGCTGGTGCGTGAAGGCTTCAGCGGCCGGTACTACACCTATGCATCGGCGCTCGAAGAGCCGAACGCGCACGATCTGATGAGCAAGCTCGAGGTCTGAGCCTCAGGCGACGAGGGCGAGGATGATTTCCGTGTTGTCGGGGAGATGCCGCGAGACACGGAAGGGTTGCAGGGGATTGCCGGTACGCACGACGAACTGGTCGGCGCCGGTGGTTTCGCGAAGCTGGCAGGCGACGGCGTAGGCGTTGTCGAAGTTCGACAGGAGCCGACGTCGCGATGAGAATGAATTGGTAGTCATGAGTTGTCCCTTTTGGGTGATGTCCTTCGGGTGAAGTCCTTTTGGTGAAGTCCTTTTAGGTGAAGTCCAGTGCGAGAGGCGCACGAACGATCCGGCCCCCATGTCCCTTCCCGAAGGGACATGGGGGCCGTTTTCGTATCGGCCTGTTCATCTTCGGTAGAGCTATTGCGGTATATCGGCCTGCAACCGGATATCGCCACCGAGGGTTATACCGGCAGAACCTTGTAAGCATGCGAGGGTCTTGGATCGACGGGGTCGAAGCCGCTGCTACGGCTTTCGGCCCCGTTACTCATTTTAACATTCGATTGTTTCGTTGCAGCAACCAATAGACCGGTGGTAGGCGCAGTAACAGGCGACAGGGTAAAGCGACCATCCTGTCGCCGACTTCATTGCATTGGCACAATATTCTGGGCGAGCCTGTTCGATCAGGAGCGCTCGGCATGGTCGCAACCAAATCCGAAATCAGCCCCGTTTTGACAATCGACACGCCTCGCAGCGCTGGAAGCACCGCTGGAGGCATTGTATTTGCACTGCGATACGATCGCTTCGATGGCCTCCCCAGCGGGGGCAAGCCGTTGTAGCAAAGAGGGAAAGCCGCCGATGATCCCGCAATCGTTCCTGTGCCTGTTCAATCGTCATAGTCCCGACCGGCACAAGGCCCACTGGGACGGAACGCATTATGTTGCCGCCTGCACCGCTTGCGGCCGTCAGGTCTATCGCCGCAAGTCGAAGACGTGGCGGGCGATCGGCAGCGGCTGAAGGATCACAGATCCTCGCGCATCATGATGGTCATGACGCGGCGGGTGACGGATGCATCGGCGGGATCGTCGGAGCCGTAGCGCAGATCGAGGTCGTAGGCGTCGATCGCGAAGTAGATGGTATGACCGTCATACTCGACGCTGCCACGGTCGCGCTCGCTCATGTCGCCTTCGGCAAAGCGGAACTTGCGGATCGCAGCAAGAAGGTTGGCCTGCGCCACGATGGCGCCTGTAGGGCCGCCTTTGTCGAGCACCGCGAGGCATGTGCGGGTGATGACGGTTCGGGCGCTGCGATCGAGGCCCATACGGCAGCGATCGTTGAGCCGAGCGATGATCTCGGTGTGCGTGAGAGCGGGCGCAGCGGCGGTGGTCATGACGGGTTCTCCAATGATGGAATCAGGCGGCAATGGGCAATCTGTCGGGACCGGGGAGGCCTGCATTGAAGCGCTCGATCCAGTCGCGCATGGTCGGCCGCTCCTCAAGCGGCATGCCTGCGGCGACATCCTGGAAGCGCACGAGGTCGAGCGGCGCTTCGCGCATGATGCGATCGATCTCGTCGATGGGCAGCAGCCGCTCATGGCGGATGAAATCGGTCATCCTGCCCGGTCGCGCCCTGGTGGTCTTGCGCCAGAGGCCTTCGACTGTGTGAAGCCTCGGCGCGGCGCGGGCTTCGACCAGAACGATCAGGCGCAGGCACCAGACGGGAAGCTCGCGCACTTCCGGCGGGGTCATCCCGATGCACAGGAAGCAGCTCGACTTCGGGCAAACCGGCAGGCCCTCGGCTTCGATGCGGCGGATGCAGGCATCGCGGTCCCAGCCCCATTCCTGAAGCGGATAGCGGTAGGAATAGAGCGGATCGTCGATCTTCGCGGCATGGGCTGCGCGCAAGATATCGCGCGGCCCCGCATCGAAACCGATCAGGCGCGTAACCTTCTGGCCCCGTGACCATGCCTCGATCGCGGGTTGCCATGTCCTGAGGAAAGCGTCTTGCGGTGCTTTTTTATATTTTAGCGAACAACTCGACCCGCCGAGGCTCTTGCTTGGAAGCGTCGCATTGGTGAGCGCCATTTCGAGAAGCGAATAATAGGGCGGCCAATGCTTGAATCGTCGAGGCTGGTATCTCACGATTTCGTGACGGATACCATGGCTTTTCATCCACGGGCCGATCACGTCGAGATAGGCGTAAGTGGAAGGCTTCTCGGTCCCGGTATCGGCCGTCATGACCAGATCGGGTTTGCAGCCCCTCGCGACAAGCTCGATCAGGAGGGCGGTGCTGTCCACGCCGATGCCGTAGGCGAGGACGACGGGCGCGCGCGGCATGAGCATCGCTGCCATGTCACGCGCCCTCGCCGGCGACGACAAGTGCGGGCACCGCGAAGTCAGCGGCATCGAACCAGGCGAGCACCGCCTCGATGGTGCCGAGCTGCTTCAATGCCGCACGGCCGATCAACGCGGTATCGGTCTCGTCGACCGGATAGGGTTCGGGCTCGCCTTCGCCGGTGAAGACGACGCGCTCCGATCCCCACTGGCCGGAGCAACCGCCCGACCAGCGCGCGAAGGGCAGGCCCAGTTCGACACACTTCGCTTCGAGCGCCTCGAATCGGCCCCATGCCACCTCGTGGGCATAGAGGCGCAGCGACTGGCCCTGCTGCCGGTGCTCGGGTTCGAAGTCCTCGCCGTCCCATTCGACGGACAGGGCTTCGGCGGTGATGAGAGCGACAAGCGCGGAGTAATCGGCTGAGCCGATTGTTCCGCCGATTTCAATCGACGCAGACACACGATCGACCATGGGCCGGATCTCCTGACTATGGGTGATGGAAGTTTCGTTCAGGCAAGACCGTGCGCGATATGATCGGCGATCCCGGCGGCCACATCCGGCCAGTCGCGCACCACGCGCTGCGCCTGCGGCAACTCGGCCATGTCGGCGATCTCGTAGTCGTCGGACATGTGCGCGAAGTCGGCGGGGTCGTATTCGTCACCCCAGCACCAGGTGCCGTCCGGCCAGATCATCAGGATATGGGCGCGCGAGGATGGGACCGTGGCGGATGTGGCGACTGTCGGGGTTGAGGGGGCCGGTGTATGCGGGTGAGAGGGCATGGGGTTCTCCATCGGTTGCTGCGCACAGGGTTCATTCCCCGTCGCCTCTCTCGCCCCCTCCCCCTTCGCACCTGTCGGCCATGAACGATCGGGATGGTTATGGCGTCAGGCGGTCTCCAGCGCGGCATGGCCGCGCCACAAATGCGCCTCGGCGTCGATGAGGTGGTCGAAGAGGCGCATGTCGTTGCCGATCGTCACGAGCCAGCGCTCGCCATGGGTCTCGATATAGCCGCAGCTATAGACCCGCCCCGGCCTGTCGGGGGTATTGCCCTGATCGTCGCCCTGATCGTCATCGTAACCCGGTTCGCAACCGGCGCCGATCAGCCCTGCGACATGAACGCCGGTGAGCCGCCATGCATCGAAGCGTTCGCCCTCCTCGCTCGCCGTCAGGTAATGGGTCTTGGCGATCTCCCATGCGGCATGGGCGTGGTCGATGTCCTCGCCGATCCCGGCAGCGCGCTGCGCAGGCGTGAGCATGGGCGCGCGTTCCGCTTCCCATGCCGCCAGCATGGTCATGTTGGCATCGCAGTAGTCGTGCGAGGCGCAGACCAGATCGCCGCTGGTGCGGTTGGCGAGGCGCATGGCCTGCCACTGCTGCGGCGTCAGTTCCTGTGCGAGGCCGCGCGCGAAGGCGCAGGCGAGCCGTTCGCGCGCGGCATGCTCGAGGGCGGCGCTCCAGTCCTCCCCGGCATGGACCTCGTCCATATCGTCCTCATGGCTGCGCCGGGTGATGAGGAAACGCGCCATGCCGGGGATCTCGCGCGCAGCCGCATCGGCCCGGTCGATCCATATCTGCACCGGCTCGCCCATCGGCCCGGTCGCGACCCGGAAGCTGGGCGAGGTGTCGTTACGCCAGCTGGTGTCGCTCCATCCTGCCGGTATCGGCGGCATGGTGGCGATCGGATAGTCCGGGAACTGGCGCTGCCAGAGGGGAAGCGAAGGAAAGCGCGCGGTGGGCGAGCAGTCGGGGCAGGACGCGCAGCGCGCGCAGGGCCGGGCAACAGGTTCCATGGACAGGCTCCTTGTGAAGGCGGGCAGGCGCCCGCGACAATGAAGAGGGACGATCGCGGCCGCGCTAAGGAACGGCGGCGTGCATCATCAGCCGGGTCGCGCCCGCGAAGGCACGCAACGCTCGGGCCATCTCGCGGCGCAGATGGGTCTTGTTGGTGATTACGATCCCGGAATCGAGCGGCGTGCCTGCCGAGGTGGCGTAGCCGCTGGCAGCGCGTCCGCCATCGACCTCGATTCGGATCAGGTGGCCGCGCCGCGATCCTGTCGTCATTCCTGTCGCCGCTTCCGAAGGCGCGACAGGCCCCGCATAGCGCGCGGTGAACTCGCCGAGTTTGCCGGTGAGGCCATGAATGGCCTTGCTCCATCGGATGTGGCCTGCACCGATATTGACCCCGATGTGGCCCTCCATGCCGACGTCCCCGCCATGGCCGCGATCGAGCCAGCAGCGCAGGTGCGCACGCTGTTGCAGCGCGGTATTGCGGGTGCGCTCCATGGTCCGGCACAGCGGCAGGACATGGGAATGCGCGTCGAGAACCCGCAGATAGTCGCCCTGCAAGGTGACGAGGATGTCCTCGATCTCGCGCGAAGCAATGAGGGCGCGCAGCGCCTCGCCTGTGGCGGGATCGCGGATCAGGGCATCGGCGCGTTCCGGCGTCAGCGGCCTCGCGGATGGCTGGTGGCCTTCAGCGCGAACGAACCCGGCTTCGGGATCGAGCATGACGATCGTGGCAACGTCAGATCCGGGACGTGCGCGGATTTGTGCCGGTATGTCGACCTCGGAGACATCCGCGCCGCCAACGACGATGACCAGGCGGCGCTCCCAGCGGGTCGGGCGCGTATGATCGGTGGGTTTGGGCCAGGTGCTGGGAAGCGGGCGCGGGCGACGCACGGGCGCGGCCTCGGGGGCGTGATTGTCGCGGCGCAGGGCGGCAAGGTTGCTGCGCTGCGCCGCATCGAAGAGATCCTCGCGATTGCCGCCGCCATCGGCAAAGCCGCGATCGTAGGCCGCCAGCAACTCGGCCGAGCGGCGCGCATCGAGCGAGGGCCGGTAAGGCCAGCCACTATGCGCGCCATACCAGCCCTCGGCATAGCGCACCGCCTCGTCCCAGTCGTAGCCATGACGGTCGCGGCCCGTCAGGATCGCGAGGTCGCAGTCGCGAATCTCGCCGCGCGCGGCTTGTCGCTCCATGAACGCGAAATTGCGTGCCCTGCGCTCGCGCTCGGCTTCGGCGGCGATGGCATCGTTGAACGGCTTCATCGCAGCGACGCGGGCCTTGAGGCGCGCCATGCGCGCTTCGAGCGGGGCATCGGCGGGAAGATCGGGCCATGCCTGCCAGATCGCCGCAAGGGTCTGCGCCTGTTCGGGCGGGCGGCCCCTGCCGATCCAGCATTGCGGATCGGCGGGGCTGAAGGCGGGCGACGCGATGGTCATAACGTACACCGCGTCGGGTTCAGATGTGCGGTGATCGCGGCTTCGTCGGCCACGCAGAGCCGGGTGGCGAGACCGCGCCCGATCGCCTCGCGATAGGCGACGGCCATCCAGACGGTATCGGGAATGCCCTTATAGTCGCGCCCGATCAGCTTGATGCTGTCACCGTACTGCTCGATGCGCTGGCCGTCGTAGGACAGCAGAACCTCGCCCTGCGTCGTGCTGAAGCGTTTGGGTTCGATCGTCACGAGCGCGGGATCGAAGGGCGCTATCTCGGCATTGTCAGATGCCGGTACGCCGGCAAGCGCTTCGCGCAGCAGGGTGGTCGTGCTGTAGAAGGCTGGTCCATCGGCGGTGATGACGACATAGCCGCCGCCGAACTCATCGCAGCGCAGCTTGTCAGACGTGAAGGACCATTCGAACCCGCAGGGCAGCGCGGACTTGCAGGCCCTGTGGATGAGGTTCGCCACCGCCTCGATGCCGAACTGCTCGCCGCTGAAGGTGACTTCACAGCAGCCGGTCGAATCCACCTCGCCAACTACGATATCGCAGTCGAGTGTCGGATAGGCCGGATCGTCGAAAAGCTCGAGGAAGCTCCCGAAATGATTGTCGCCCTTCGCCGGGAACAGGGTGATGAAACGATAACCCAGCGCGTCGAACGAGATCCGCAGATCCGTGTCGCTCATGTTGTCGTTCAATAGCTCGCAGGCAAGCTGCGCCCTTGTGAGCAGGAGCGCATCCTCGGCGCTCATGACCACACTGAAGGCGGCTTTGACGTAGGTGTTGGACATGGCAAAAACCTCCTTCAGGCTGCAAGGCGCGCGCGGGCGGCCTCGGCGGCGTCGGGGAACGCGGCGGACAGGTTGGTGTGGACCCGCTCGAAATCGGGGATGGCGAACGACCCGTCGGGGCGGGGCCGCGAGACCAGGAGCGCACTGATCACCAGCTCGGTGGGATCGCGCTGCGCGATGGCGACGGCCTTGCCGTCATAGGCGATGGGAGGCGTAAAGCAGGCCGAAAGCCAGGTGGAGAGGCCCTCCTCGACAGCCTCGGCATAGGCCGCGACCGCCTCGTCGGCCTCGTCCTCGATATGCAGGACCAGCGTGCGGTATGTCCCGAAATCGTGATGGTTGGCATAGGCCGAAAGGCGGCAGCCCGCAGGCGGCATGCCGTGCATGGCGATGAGCGCCAGCTTGTAGGCGAACACCTCGAAGGCGTTCACATCGGCAAAGTCATGGGTGTGGCCAAGCTGGGCGCACGGCTCGTTCGCCGGCGCACCGCCAAGGTCGATCCGGTAGGGCATGGATGGGTCTCCGTCGATCCGGCATGGATCGACAACCCCTCGCCCCCTCCCTCTCAGGCTATGGCGCTAAAGGACGCTCTGGATGTCGGTCTGAGAGAAGTCGTTACCGATGAACAGCAGCGGGCAAGCCCGCTCGCTGGCGATATCGTAAGCGAAGCAGTCCCCGAAATTGAGCGAGGCGGGATGCATGCCCTTACCCCATTGCCGGTAGGCCAGAGCCATGCGCATCGACGATGCCGGCGTTACGGGAGCGATTTCGACGCCAAGGCCGCGGATCAGCTCCAGAGCTTCAGATGCAACGCTTCGACGACCGGCGACGATCAGCATCTCTGCAAGGGTGCCTGCGGAAATCACGATACGCTCGTTCGTCTCGAGCGCATCGATACAGGCATCGGCCTCCGGCTCATTGAGAAGAATGGCCATGATCGCGGATGTATCTATGGCGATCATTCGGGCAGGCCATTCTCGTCATAGAGGAAGTCCTGGCTGCGGGCGGCCGTCGGCCCCTTCGCGGCCTTGATGACTGCGGCGCTTCGCACGGATTCAAGCAGTTTACGCCGTGTCGCACGGTCGGCGGGGACCACGACGGGCACGAGCCGGACAGCGGCATGGCCATGACGGGTCAGGATGACTTCGTCACCTGCCTCGGCACGGCGCACCAGTTCGGTCAATTGCCCTTTGGCATCGGACACGGAGATTTGCATGATAGCCTCCCGGCTTGCTAAAGACGGATGATATTTAGACCATTGAATAGTCCAAATCAATGGTGGATCAATCCCGCCCGTTTGAGAGGAACGGCCTGACCGCGCGCTGCGCAGGTCCGTCGAAAGTGCCGAGCGTGCGCAGACGGTCGGTCTCGAGCGTGGCGCCAAGGTCGGCGGGTAGATCCGCGAACGGCCTTGCGATCTCGATCGCGGCGGCAGCGCTGGGCAATTCGCCGTGCGATGTGCCCTTCCAGATATAGGTGCCCTCCTCCCCGTCGATCCGGGGATGCGGCTGCATCACCTGGACAAAAAAGGTCTCGAGAGGTCTATCCCATCCGATCGCGACGGAACTGGCGACGCCCTTGCCGGGCAGGACATGACGGCTCATGGCAATGCTCCTTATGGTTCGTGTCAGTTGGCAAGGTCTTTCCATTCCCGATGCCACGGCCTCGGGAAAGGAGCAAAGCGCAGGACGCCGGTGATTTGCGTGATCCCCTCGGCGGCCAGCGATTCCAGATGCAGGACGTAGGAGACGGCCTCGGCCATGTCCGTCTCGAGCAGATCGTCGAGCATGGCGGCCTCATAGATGGCGATCGGCGTCATCGCCGACCAGTCGAGAGCATCGAGGAAGCCCGCGCGGCGGTCCACGTAGCGCTCGAGGCGCGCTGTGTCGGCAGTGGCGACGGCAATGGCCTGTTCAATGTGCATGGCCCTCTCCTCACGCCGCGAGCGCAGCGATGGCCGGGACCGGCATAGATACCGCTCCGGGATCGGCAGCAAGGCTTGCGGGCAGTTGCAGCTCGCGGCGCAGGCGGGCGGCGAAGCGCTCGGCCTTCAGGAAATGGTCGATCGAGGCAAAGCGCAGCGGTGCACGGGCGGCAGGACCGCGACGTGCGAAATAGCGCACCTCGTTGCCCTCATGGAGCGGGCCGATGGCGAGTGTGACCTCGAGATCGGCGCAGGTCAGCACCACGTCGCCCGATATCGCGGGATCGCCGGGATGCGAGGTGACCTCGTAGCTGCCTTCGGCAAGGCCGAGCGCGGCGGCAAGACAGCGCATCGCCTGACGTGCATCCCGGTGGAAGCGATCCTTGGCGGCCTTGTCGCAGGAAACGCCGCGCAGAGAGAGCGCCAGCAGTGCCGGGAAGCGGTCGAGTTCGGCGATGCGCTGTTCGCAGCGGCGGCGCAGGTGCGTCTCCTCGCCCATGCTATCAGCCAGGCTGCCAAGGTGGCGCGCGAGCAGGACGATGGCGGGATCGCTCTCAGGGCCGATACCGGCGGCGCGGCAATCCTCGATACCGCGATTGAGCGCATGCAACGCGGCGGTCAGGCCGGTGAGCGCGCTGGGATCGAGCGCCTGGTGGTGGCGGAACGGAACATCGTAGGACATGGCAAGGAGGCTCCCGGTCAGGATCGGGCGCATTTCCCGCGCCCATCCCGTCCTCTCCCCCTCTTCTCCAGGGCCTCGGGACGAATTGGTAACCTGAAGGCCGGTCAGCTCTCCTGAAGGCTTGTCATCAATTCCGGGCGTAGGACCACGGGTTGATCAGCGGAACCCCGGTCGCCTTGAAATCGGCTTCGTTGCGCGTAACCACGCTCATACCGTGGACCAGTGCGGTTGCTGCGATGAGGGCGTCCCGCTCAGATTTGGGATCGGGCACATGCAAGCCAGCGCAGCGGCGGGCAACCGCAAGATCGATGGGCAATATCCGCTCATCGTACCGCACGAGAATGTCATTATTCAGCCAGTCCCGATAAAGCGCGGCTTGCGCCTTATCGGTGCGCTCCTTCAGAAGAATGCCCTGTTCGATTTCCAGGATGGTGATGACTGACAGGAAAAAGTCATCCGCATCGACGGATGCGGCCCAATCGAGAACCTGAGGCGGGGCTTTGTCGGGACGACGGAATATCGAGACGACATTGGTATCGAGAAGCTGCATCAGTCGAGGCCCTGTGCCTTCGTGATGCTCTTCAGCCTTGGAAACTCGAAATCGCCATCCATCGCCGATGGATTGCTGGGCACCAGCGATTCCAGAAGGCTCATCTTCCTACCCCCTCGTAGCTTACGATAATCGTTGAACGAAAGCAGGACGTGCGCGGGCTTGCCACGGTCGGTAATGATGACCGGACCATTGACGGTGGCCTTTTTGGCACGACCAACATCCTGATTGAAATCGCGGGCGGAAAGGGTTGTTACCGTCATGGCCTGTGCTCCTTTGTTCCTACGTTGCCACATAGTGAATTGCGCATCGGAATAGAAGTGGAAACGTTGCTACAATACACTCCCGTCATCGATCTCACTATCTTCCTCTCCTTCAGTGCCCTGGTTGTCCCAAGCCGGCAGAGGGTAGTCTCGGGTTCCTGCCCTTGCGTCTTGCCTCGCACGATCAGCGAGAGCAGATCAGGCGCATGCGGCATTCTCCCTGTCGGGCAGGCCCTCGTCGGTTTCGATCACCCGCCAGGGCTGGATTGGATCGAGCGTGGGCACCACGGTGACGGCGATGCCCGACGCGACCATGCGCCGCGCGACGCGCCAGGCATGGGCGGCGCTGCACAGGACAGCGCGCTTCGGAGACAGGCCGATCGGTGGCCGGGGGATCATCTTCGGGGGCATAGTCATGGGTTCGCTCCTGCAGATGAGGGGGTGGAAGCAAAGACGGCCGGGTAGACGCGGGTGCGCGGCACGATGCTCCATTCGCGATCGAGAAAGCGCGAGATGCGGTAGCGGCCATAACCCTCGGGCGGGCGGAAACTCAGCGAGCGGCCGCGCTTGACGACGATGAACTCGGCGCCCTCGTGGCCGTCGGTGAAGGTGAGCGGTTCGGCCAGCCTGATGCGCATGCCGTCCTCGATCTTCCGGGAACGCAGGCGCAGCCGGTCGCGGCAGCGCTGACGCCAGTCGCGGGCATATTCATGGTCGGTGGGCGTGAGCAGATCGAGGATATGGGCCGGACATGCCGCCTCGCACGGCCCCATGCTCTCGGACATATCCTTGAACCCGAAGTGGAGACCGTCCTTGTCCCTCGGGTTCCAGCGCACGAGGCAGACCATGGCGATGACCTCGCCGGGAACGCCGTCGGCGTAATACTGGACGGCCGCGTACCACACCCGGTTGCCCGGACAGGAGGAGGCGAGCACGCGTGCGCCGCGCGGGATGCCGTCGGTTCCCGGCGCGTTGGTGAAGGTGAACTCGGCGTCGAGATAGGCCTTGGGGGTCTTGTGGCCGCCCATGTGGTGACGGTTCATGTAAAGCCAGCCCATGCGGGGGTCTCCTCAAGTGATGATGATGGGTCATGCCGCTGCCTTCAGCGGTTCTTCGTGCGCCTGCGGGGCGGCCCCGGCGGCGCTGCCCGCGCTGAAGGCGGCGAGGTAAGCGAAGGCCTGCTCGGCCTTGCCGGCGACGGTGAAGATGGCGCTGTGATCGGCGCGTAGCGTGTCGATCCAGTGGCCCAGGTAACTGGCATGGCTGTCGTGGAGTTCGCTTGGCAGGCCGAGCTGCGCGCAGATTGCCGCTGCGGTTAGTTCGGCGGCGAGTTCTTCCATCCCGTAGGCATGATCGCCAAAGCGCTTGCCGAACGTGCGGTTGAGCCGTGACGGGGCCCCTGACCAGTGCGCTGTCTCGTGTGCTCTCGTAGAGGCCATCAGGTCGGCCGAACGGAAGCTGCCGGGATGCGGCAGACAGATCTCGTCGCGGGAGGGAGAATAGTAGGCCTCGTCCCCGCCCCAGCGCACTTTGGCCGGTATCGGCGCGAAGAAGGCGTCGATCGCCGCCTGCCGGTGCGAGAGCAGCGCCGGGGTCGGGGGCACGTCGCGCGGATAGTAATAGGCGGGCAGGCCGTCGATATCGTCGGCATTGTAGACGATGTAGTGGCGCAGGAAGCGGATCAGCGGGCCAGTGCCCGATGCGCTCTGGCCGAGCAGACCCGGTGATCCGGCCTTGCGGAAGCTGGAGGCATAAATCGACATCGAGGGACGGGCATCGCGGCGCACCGCGCCTCCCAGCTCCTCGGCCTGGCGAGCGGTCATCCAGTAGCGCGAGCGATAGCCGCAGGCGTCGGCAACCGCCCAAAGCCACAGGCAATTTATGCCGGCATACGGGGTGCCTTCATGGCGCAGCGGGCGGCCGCCCTCGCCGGTTAGCGACCAGGGGCGGGTCCAGGGTTTGATGCCCGCCTCGAGACGGGCAAGGATGGTGCGAGTAACCTCGCGCGCGATATCGCGAGAAGAACGCGGGGCGAACGGTCGTGAAGCGGTGGACATGGCGCACTCCAGCGGGTTAGCGGGACGGTCACACCGCCGACGCCTCCGGGGGGAGTGCCGGCGGTGGACCTTTCAGGGCAGGTGCAAGGGCCTTATTCGGCGGCCTCGGCCCACTCGCTGACCGCATCGTCATCGCCGAAGACATGGGGGCTTTCGTCCATGCCACCCTCATTGCTGCCCTCGTCGTCGATCGCCACACGCTCGCTGTCGGTGCCGTCTTCGGTATCGCCGTCATCGGGGCCGCCTTCGGCGAGGAGTGCCAGGGCATCCTCGTCGGCCCCGATCAGCGCGGCGAGATCGATATCGGCGTCTTCGGCTTCAGCCCCGCTTTCGGCCTCGGTGTCACCTTCGGCCTCGGCCACCGGCACGGTGAAGGCAAAGCGCATCGGCGCGGGCACCCAGGCGAGCGCTGCCTCCTTCACCTCGGCCTCGATCACGGCTTCGCCGGCGAACAGCTTCTCGCACGATGCCGAGATCTCGCCCTTCTTCTGGCTGGCATGACGGCCCGGGAGCGCGGGACCGCCGACGTCGTCGAGCAGCGAGAGTAGCGAGGCCTTGGGCACGCGGTCGAAGAAGTTCTCCGAAGTCGGCCGCCACCAGCTCGCCACATCGACCTCGAGGATCGTCGCAAGCCGGTTCTGCAGGGCGTTCTGCCGGGTGGAGTAACCCTCCTTCGCCTCGAACGACTTCGCCACGATCCAGGCCAGCCATGCCGCCTTGGCCTCGTCGCCCAGCGCCCGGAACGCCTCGAAGCGGGTGACCATATCGCTGGACGTCGTCCAGCTGTCGTCGAGGCCCTCGTATACCTCGGCGAGATAGTCGCGGGCGCGCGTCGCGGGGACGTTGCTGGAGAGCACCGGGTCCTGCGGCGAAGGCGCGCGGATCGTGGTGCCGTGTCCCGCAACACCGGCATGGGGCTGGTCGGCCATGACGAACAGCATGTAGTCGAGCGCCAGTGCCGGACTGGCGAGGATCGAGGCGCCCAGCACATCGCGGCGCTGCACCGCGAGCTGATCGAGCAGCGTCTGGCTCAGCGCCTTGCCGCCCGGAGCCGCCGTGTCCGGATCGACTTCATCAGCCTTGCCCCTGCCCCCGGCGATCGGACCGCTGCCCGATACCGGGCCTTCCTCGATGCGGAAGGTCGGGGTTCGCGCGACGATCGCGCCGTCGCCGTCGATCTGCAGGCCCTCGTTTTCGTCACCGTCACCGGCCTCGCTCTCGGACCCTTCAGCACCATCCTCGAGATCGTCCTCGTCGTCCTCGATCATGACGACGCGCAGCGGGGTCTCGGAGTAGTAGGTGTCGTCCAGTTCCAGCGTGCCGTCATTCTCCAGCGTCAGGAACAGGCCGACGCGCGGGGCGAGTTCGGGAGGCAGGATCGCGGGGCGGTGGCAGCGCAGCGCCTGTGCTTCCTCGTGGAGGGCTTCATGCTCTTTGCCCAGCGCCTCGTAGGTTTCCTCGTCGGTCCCCTCGTCTTCCATCAGCTCGTCGATGACGGGCAGGCGCGCATCGATCTCGGCAAGGCGGGTCATCTGTTCGTCGGTGAGCGACTGCATCGGCAGGGCGACCCGGTGAAGACCGCGTGCCGCTTCCCAGACCGAGCTTCCCGCGACCGGCCTGATCCAGGCGAGGCCACGTTCCTCGCCGATGCGCTTCGCCTCGGCTTCCATCAGCGCGGCGGCGAGCCCTTGCGCGATCTCGGGATTGGTCCAGCTGTCGCCGGCATCGCTGAACAGGTCGCGATCGACCTTGCCGCCCGCGGCCACATAGGCTTCCTCGCCCACGAGCCGCGCCACCGGATCGGTGGACTTCATGCTCTCGTTGGCGATCACGCGCCGGATCGTGTCGGCGCCGTAGTAGCTGCTCTTGCCGTAGCTGTTCCACACCATCATCTGGCGCTCGTGGCTCTCGGTCGAGGCATAGGCCTTGGCAAGGTCGAGCGTGATCTCGCCGGCGGCCAGCGCATCGAAGATCGGTTCAGCAAGGCCGGCAAGGCGCAGGCGCCCTTCGACGAAACGGCGCGTGATGCCGAACCGCTTGGCCACCCCGTCAATGTCGCCGCCATTGCCCAGGAAGTGCTGGAATGCGCGGCATTCGTCAGCGGGCGTCATCGCCAGGCGCTGGAAGTTCTCGGCGAGCGAGGTCTCCGAGAGCGTCGCATCGTCGCCCGACAGCGTCAGCACCGGCACGTCGTAGTCGGCGGCAACGATATCGCCGCGCTCCGCCAGCAGCATCAGCGCGCGGTAACGGCGGCTGCCGGCGATCACGGCAAAGCACCCGCGCGGCTTCTTCACCGGCGTAACGATGAGGTTCTGGAGCACGCCGCGCGCCGAGATATCGGCGGCGAACTGTTCGATGAGGTCATCGCCTGCCTTGCGCACGTTGATGTCCGAAAGAACCAGCTTGGCCAGCTTCACGGTCTGGATCATGGGAATATCACCTTTGTCTGACGCCCGGCCCAATCACCGGACACCTTTCTCCTCCCCCCTCCCCCTCCCTGACCGATCCGGCGGTCACGGATTTACAGATTTGCGGATTTGCGGATTTACGATCTTGGGAGGGAGAGGATCGGCAGTTTCAGGGGGGTTTCAGGCGGTCTTCAGGATGGCGGCGATGACACGCTCGGCATCGTCGACGGGGATGAAGGTGCGCGCCTTGTAGGCGATGATCTCCACGAAACAGCCCAGCGACTTGAGCCAGGGCAGCTGGTTTGCGGGCGCATCGAGGATCTCGACGCGGGCGCTGCCGTTCACGAGCGAGCGCTTGAAGGTCATCGCGAAGGGCCGCGCCACATCGACGCTGCGCCCGGACAGGACCGAGCGGGCAATGGCCTCTGTCGGCATGTCCTCGGATCTGGCGATGCCGAGTTTGGTGTAGAGCTGGACCACATGCTGGTCGAAGACGAGGCGGCCGAGCCAGGAGTTACCGGCCTTGTCGACGATGCGGTTGACGGCAAGGTGATCGGATGGGAGCGCCGACCAGATCGGCAGCAGCAGGCCCGTCGCAAGGCGGATCGTCTCGATGTCGAACTGCCCGGACGCCTCGGCGTACTCGGCCGACCACAGCGCGGTGAACGTATCGCGCACGATGACGTCCCAGGCGCTTTCGAGAAGATCGGCCTCGCGCATGAAAGCGCGGCGACAGGGCCGCTGCAGCTCGACGCGCGCGATCGGCTCGCCCTCCTCGTCCATCCAGGGCCGTGCCTTCAAGCGCAGCGCCACCTTGCCCGAACGGGCATTGCGCACGAATGCGGCATTCGTGCCCTGAGCATCGGCAATCGCCAGGATGCGTTCGAGCGCGATCGGGTTCTTCGCCCTGGCGATCTCGATCGTGAGCAGGTGGCTGGTCGCACCGGTGTTCGGATCGGTGCGCAGCACCGTGTCGTCGATGACGGTGGCGGTATCGGCCATGATCGTCTCGACACCCACATCGAGGGTTCCGGCATCGCGCGCGGCAGCGACGCGGGTCTCGACGAGCGCGAGGAACTCCTCGAAGATCGCGTTCTGCATGGCGATCGGCAGCGCCAGCAGGCGATTGAGCCAGCGCTGGATCGGCGGCAGCTCCTCCTTCATCACCCCGTCACTCTCGTGAATCTCGAGGCCGGTCATCCTGGTGAAGTCGGTAAGGGTCGTGCTCTTCAGCTTGCCCTGGTCAAGCAGGTGGAACCACGTCACCAGCGCGTCCCTTGCGTACTCGGACTCGAGGTTGTCACCGGGATCGAATAAATTTTGACCGCCAGTCTGGCGCTGGCCGCGCGTCAGGGCGCCGAGGCTGTCGAGGCGGCGCGCGATCGTCGAGGTGAAGCGCAGCTCGCCCTTGCAGTCGGTGGTCACCGGGCGGAACAGCGGGGTCGAGGCCTGATGGGTGCGATGCGTGCGCCCGAGGCCCTGGATCGCCCGGTCGGCGCGCCACCCCGGCTCGAGGAGGAAATGGACGCGCTGCTCGCGGTTCCTCGCATCGAGGCTGGCATGGTAGGACCGCCCCGTACCGCCCGCATCGGAGAAGACGAGGATACGCTTGTCGCCCTGCATGAAGGCGGATGCCTCGCTCCGGCTCGCGCTGGGCGGGCGGCTTTCCACCTTCTGGCGCCCGTCGGCGAGCGTCACGAGCCGCTTGGAACGGCCCGTCACCTCGGCGACGCGCTCGGGACCGAAGTGCTCGACGATCGCATCGAGCGCGGACTGGATCGGCGGCAGCGCGCAGATGGTCTCGATAAGATTGTCGCGCGCGGCGATGGCCTCGGGGTTGTGGACCGGGTTGCCATGCTCGTCACTCATCGGCTCGGAACGCGGATTACCGCTGTCGTCAGTGAAGACCCGCATCTGCCGGGTCGGGAAGGCGCGCTGGAGATAGTCGACGATCTGGTCGACCGGCGAGAGCGTGAGCATGGGATCGGCCCGCTCCTCGACGCTCATCTGCGACAGGCGCCGCTCGAGGATCGCCTCGGCCGTCGTCACCAGTTGCAGCACCACCGACTGACCGGCCTTGAGGTGCGCCTCGATCGCGGCGATGACCGTGGGCAGCTTCATCGCGAGGAGCACCGCACCGAAGAAGCGCTGCTTGACCGATTCTATCCGGCTGCGTGCCGCGGCCTTCGCCCCGGAGTTGAGCGTGCCGCCGCCAAGGCCGTCGACCACACTGGTCTGCTCGAGCGCGGCTTCCATGTTGGAGAGGATAACCGTCCAGGCCGAGCTATAGGTGTCGTAGATCTCGATCTGCGCCGGGGTCAGCGCATGGCGCAGCACATCGTACTCGACACCCGCGAAGCTGAGCGCGCGGGCGGTATAGAGGCCGAGCGCCTTCAGGTCGCGGACCACCAGTTCCATAGCCGCGATGCCGCCCTGGCGGATTTCCGAGATGAACGCCTCGCGGTTGGCGAAAGCGGTCTCCGGTCCCCACAGGCCAAGGCGAACCGCGTAAGCGAAGTTGTTGACGTCCGATGCCCCGGTGGCCGAGGCATAGAGCACGCGCGCGCCGGGAAGGCGGTTCTGGAGCAGCACCCCGGCAATGCCCTGCTGCGATCCCTCCTTGCGCCCGAGCGCGCCTTCGCCGCCGGCGACGCCGCCCATCTCGTGCGCCTCGTCGAAGGCGATGACACCGTCGAAGTCGGCTCCCGCCCAGTCGAGGATCTGCTGCAGGCGGGTATGGTCCGAGCGGCCTGAGCGCAGCGTCGGATACGTGACGAACAGTACGCCCTGATCGAGGGCGACGCCCTGGTCGATCTTCCAGTTGGAGAGCGGCTGCACATCGGCGGAAAGACCGCCCAGCGCTGCCCAATCCCTGCGAAAGTCCTCGAGCAGCGGCTCGTTCTTCGTCACGAACACATGGCGGCGGCGGCCCTGCAGCCAGTTGTCGAGAATGCAGGCGGCGATCTGGCGGCCCTTGCCCGCCCCCGTGCCGTCGCCCAGGAAAAAGCCCTTGCGGTAAGGGCGGCCCTCAGGATCGATGGTGAGCCCGACGCCCTCGGTCGCGGGCTTGAAAGTGCCGGGCAGCATCTGCGACCAGGCATGGCCCGCATAGACCACCGTCTCAAGCTGCGAGGTGGAAAGCAGCCGCTCGGTGACGGTGCGCTCGGGCAGATGCGGGACATGGGCCGGGACCGGCGCGGCGATCGAGCCCATCGCCACCGATTCCACCAGCGCCGTGGGATGCTCGCCCGCCGTCTCGAAGACGATGCGGCTTGGCCGGTAGGGCAGGTAGACGCCGACCTGATCGCCGAGCGGTGCGGCCTGTTCAAGCGTGCGATAGGCGACGGGCAGCACCGCGTTCCTCACCGGCGCATGGAAGGGGCGCGGCTTTGCCGCCCTGGCGCTGCGCGCGGCGCCGAACATCGTGGCGGCTCCGGATGCAGGAAGGGAAGGAGAAGAAGGTGCGGAAGGGGTAGAGGGATTGGCCGTGACCGGCGTCACCAGTGTGATCGGAGCGCGCGGCGGGATCGTCACTGCGCTGGGCAGTTCGGCCAGCGCGTTGCATGCGATAGTTACGGGACGGATTGCGGCTGCGCCCGTGGCGGGCACCTTGTCGATGACATAGAGCCTGACGGCAATGTCGGTGCCGTGTTTGCGGTAGCAGTGATCGAGGCGCAGCGCGGTGCGCACGCTGCATCCTGCCAGCACTGCCTCGTAGGCGGCGCGCACACGCCCATCGGGGGCGAACCAGTCGGGCATGATCGCGACCGCGCGGCCGCCGGGGCGCAGCCGCCGCAAGGCGGCCTGGAGGTGGCGCAGCGCGGCGAGGTCGTCGGCGCCGCGCCCGAGGCTGCGCGAGAAAGGCGGGTTCATCAGCACGACGCTCGGGCGTGGCAGCGCGCCATGGAGGCTGACGAGCCCTGCCCCGTCATGGCCGGTGATGACGGCTTGCGGAAAGACCGATGCGAGCCGCTCGCGTCGCTGCGGATCGATCTCGTTGAGGTAAAGCGCGGCGCAAGGCGGCATCTGCGCTGCCAGCAGGCCGTTGCCCGCGCTGGGCTCGAGCACGACATCCTCAGGGTCGATCCGGGCGAGCAGCACCGCCAGCGCCGCGATATCGGCAGGGGTCGAGAATTGCTGGAGCACGATCTGTTCCTCGCTGCGCACGGTCTGCGTGGGGCACCGCTCCATCAGCGCCGTAGCGCCCGAAACATCGGCGAGCGTCTCGAGCGCATAGGGCTTCGTGCGCAAATGGGCCTCTGTGCATTATTTGGACACAGATTCACGGTAGTGGCTTGATGAGCAGCGGCATGAGGCCATCGGCATCGAGGTCGATGCTCTCGGACCAGATATAATCGCCGGTGAGATTGATGCGGTCCCATCCCAGCGGCGACAATCGGGACAGCATGGCAGGATCGACAGGCGTGCCCCGGCGCCGCAGTTCATCGACGGCACGGCCAAGATAGCGGCAGTTGAAGAGAATGATGGCGGCCGTGACGAGGTTGAGCGCTGCCGCGCGGGTTTGCTGGTTTTCCAGGCCACGATCACGAAACCGCCCGAGGCGATGGAAGGCGACGGCACGGGCGAGGCTGTTGCGCGCTTCGCCCTTGTTCAACTCGGCCGTGACCGTCCGGCGCAGATCGGTGTCATCGAACCAGCGCAGCGTGAACAGCGTGCGCTCGATCCGCCCGACCTCCCGAAGTGCCGCGGCAAGGCTGTTTTGCTGACGATAGGCGGAGAGCTTCTTCAGGATCATCGACGGAGTGACGGTGCGGTCGCGCATCGCCGCGACGACCTGAGAGATCTCATCCCAATGACTGACGATCAGGTCCCGGCTGAGGCGGCGCCCGAACAGCGGCGCGAGGCGGCCGTAGCGCCGTGCGGGCTCGAAGCCATAGAGCCGTCGATCCGACAGGCGTGGAATGCGCGGCTCGAAATCGAGGCCGAGCAGGTGCATGACCGCAAACACGATATCGGAGACACCACCTCCATCGGTGTGCAGGGTGGTGAGGTCCGCGCTGCTTTCGTGGCCGAGGATGCCGTCGAGTGCGTGAATCGCCTCGCCCGCGGTCCCGGCGATGACCGTCTGATGGAGCGGCGCGTACCGATCGGTGATGGTGGTATAGATCTTGACCACGGGATCGCGGCCGTAATGCGCGTTGATCGTTCCGCCGGCTTCGCCGGCACCGCCGAGACAATAGGCCTGCCCATCGGCCGATGCGCGATGCCCCGGACCGAACCAGGCGGCAAGCGGTTCGGCATGGATGGCGTCGGTCAGGCAGGCGAGCGCCACACGAAACGTCTCTTCGCGCATATGCCATGTCTGCATGCGCAACAGCGCGCGACGCGAGGCGACCCCGCAAACTTCGGCCATGCGCGACAGGCCGAGGTTGGTCGCCTCGGCGATCAGGGTGGCAAGAAATGCGCGTTCGTCACCCGGAGGCAGACCGGTCGAGACATGGCCGAAATGCTGGATGAAGCCGGTCCATCGTTCGACCTGCGACAGCACGTCCGTGATGCGGGTGGCAGGCACCATGCCGTAGCAGGCGAGCGCGAGTTGCCGCCCTTCATCCTGACCGGGATCTTCGTTCGGCTCTTTTGGAAACCGCAACCGCTCGCCGGAAAAGAGCGCGGGATCGCGCTTGTCCAGATCGCAGGCAACCTCGCGCAAGGCGCTATCGAGCCTTGCCGCTCTCTCGTCGAGCCAGACGTGCGGATCGCCAAGCGAGAGAGCGAGCTTCGGCACGGCACCGCCACCTCGCGGCGCAAGCAATACATTGAGGGCGCGATGCACGCGTGCGGTCGGCACCCAGATACCGCCCGACGCCAATGCGTTGGAAAGCGCGCTGTAGGTGGCCATCTCCCAATGGGTGCGATCGATTCCGCCTGCCGTCATGACATGGCGACGCCAGCGGCGCTCGATATGGCCTGTTGGCACATTGTCGGGCAGCGGCCTGCGCCAGTCCCCGTCGAGATCGGCGAGGATCGCCATCGCCTCGCGCAACGTCTGCACCCCGGAGCGGCCTTGGAAATCGAAAGCGCGCACGAACAAAGGACCCATTCGCTTGAAGGCGCGATATTCCACTGCGATCTCATCCAGAACCTCGTCCCGGTGAGGGGAGGCGGTACGCCGGATGATCGCGGCGTCCGCGTCGATGATGTCGAGGGATGCCACGACACCGACCGCCGCCGCGACATCACCGCCCGCCCGGGCCGCGTGGCTGACTGCTTCCAGAACCCTTGCGATGCGCAACATCCGTTCGCGCCCCTCGCGGCCGGAGACGGCCACGCGCTGTTCGAGCCGTTTGCGGGCTCGCAGATGTGCCCGCCCCACGAGCGCGATGAACATATCGATCGCCGCATCGGTCAGTGTCGCCTCCAGCTCGCGCAGCGTCGCGAGCAGCACGACCCGCCTGAGGGCCGGGCGCATTTGCTGGAAAGCCTGCGCCGTGTAGCGCACGCCCTCCCGGGCGAATTGCGCCAGGCGCGGCTCGTGGCGAGCATCAGGGGAGCAAGCCGATATGCCCGTCCCACGGATCACCGTGATCTTTTCGACTATTTCCAGGAGCGAGGCGGACGCGACCCGAGGCTCCGGCTCGCGTAGCCAGGACAGACGGCTCTGCCGGTCATGGACCTTGTCATCGATCAGCGCATCAAGGCGCTGGCGCATCTCGGCGCCAAGGCCGCCATCGATCGCGGTCACGAGATCCGTTTCCGCCTGGTTGATCGCCTCGGCAGCCATGCGCTCCACGACGCTGACACCCGGGATCACGATACGGCGCGCACGCATCTCATCCAGAAGTCGGCCAAGCAGCGCGCGTCCGTCGATGATGGTCGCCGCCTCGCTTGTGAGCCATGTCCTCAATGCAACGCGGTGTGGTCGGCTCAGATCGCTGAAGCCGAAGCGCGTCTTGATCGCGGCGAGCTGATCGTAACGCGTGGGCGTGCGCCTGGCGAAGTCCGCGATGACATTTGCATCCACCCCGACCTGCTCGGCGATATGGTCGAGCATGACCGCCGGCAGCAGTTCCCCCTGGCGTAGATGCCGGCCCGGGTAGCGCAGGCAGCAAAGCTGCAGCGCGTAGCCGAGCCGGGTGGCAGGAGTCCGCGCAGTGTCGATCGCGGCCATGTCCTCGTCCGACAGGCTATAGTGCTTCACGATCGCCGCCTCGTCGTCGGGCAGGGCCAGCAACGCGGCGCGCTGCCTCGCCGTCATCGGAATTCGTCCTGGCACCCTTTAGCCTCCAAAAACCTCTTGCCTTTCGGCATGATTCTGAAAGAGGATTATGAAAGACAAGAGGCCGCAGAAATCCGTCACTGCCGCGCTGACCTCCGGATACGGCCGTTTTTGAAAGGCGCGATTTGGCCAAGGCACCCTATCTGATCGGCTATGCGCGGGTATCGAAGGGTGACGCGCAGTCGAACGTCGCCCAGCGCCGCGCGCTCGATGCGGCCGGTTGCAAGCGCGTGTTCGAGGAGACCGCCAGCGGGGGACGGTGGGACCGGCCCAAGCTGCAGGAGATGATCGAGCAGCTTCGCGACGGCGATGTCGTGGTGGTCTGGAAGCTCGACCGGCTGTCGCGCAGCCTCAAGGATCTACTGCACATCATGGATCGTATCGAGACCGCTGGCTCCGGCTTTCGGTCACTGACCGAGGCGATCGACACCACCACGGCTGCCGGCCGCATGATGATGCAGATGGTCGGCAGCTTCGCCGAGTTCGAGCGCGCCATGATCCGCGAGCGCACCTCCGCCGGCCTTGCCCAGGCGCGTGCCGAAGGGCGGATCGGCGGACGCCGGCGCAAGCTCGGCGAAAAGCAACGGCGCGAGATTGCGGAGTCCGTCATCTCCGGACGAAAATCCGGCGCCGAGATGGCGCGGCTCTATCATGTCAGCGAGCCGACCGTTTCGCGCATCGTCGCCGCGCACCGACTGACTATGGAGCTACCGGCATGAAACGCTGCCACGACCTGACCGGGCTAATGAAGTTCGCGACACGGCCCGAATGGGCCGACGATCTGAATGACGCGCTCGACGATCATCTCGGACCGGCGCTGACAGAGTTCGACATCGATTCCGACGAGCTGCCCGGCATCATCGGAGATCACTGGGCCATGACCCTGTGGGGCTGCGCGTTCGAGGATCTGGCGACCCGCGTCTTCGAACCCGATGGCCGCAATCTCGTGGACGAATATCTCAAGCGCCGCGGATGGAACGAGACCGGCCCCAACAAGATCTACATGCGCGCGCTGAAGGCCTCCGTCATGAGCGTCTACGAAGTCAGCGCGATCGAGCCCGGCGTCGGCTTCCTCGCTCGCGATCTGATCCGGGGCGGCGAGCCTGTCCAGGTCCGCGAGCGTACCGCCTCGAAGACGCTGGGCCAATGGGACCGAATCGGCGCACGCATCGTGCCCGTAGGCGGCCACATGATCCTGGCAGGCGGCCTGCTGTCCTTCACTGCGGAAGCCACCAGCGCCCTTCTCGAGGCATTACGCATGGGACAGGGCAAGCGCGCGGCCCGCACGAAGCTTATGATCGGCGATGATCAGCTGCGCGACCTGGCGCCGCTCATCTCGATGGTCTGGCTGTTCGACATCCTGCCCAGGATGCTCGAGCCTGCCACCATTCCCACGCTGCATAATGCCGATGGCGAGGAGGTGGTTTTTCACCGTGTCCGCTTCCCCTTCGCGCGTGGCACGACGCAGGCTCTTGTCGCGGAGCGACTCGATACCGTCCCGGCGCTGCAACGGGAAACAGCCCATTTCTGGAACTGGCTCGGGACGAAACCAACACCGGGCAAGAAAGGCACCGGCCGGATGGCATGGGGCGTGACGATGGAGGACGGTACGCCGGTCCTCGGGAATCTGGAGCTCAAGGGTCGCGCTCTGAACCTTTCCGTCACCTCGGCCGAGCGTGCGGAACGAGGGGTCGCGCTTATCACGCAGACTCTTGGTGACATGGTGGGGGCACCACTGACCGAGATCGAGACGGTCGAACAGGCGATGGCGGCGCGGCAGGAGGGACGAACCTCCTCTGAGCCGGCGCCGGACATTCCCGTCGAGGTCGCCACCCCGCTCGTGCATGGCATGCTCGATCGTCAGTACCGGACCCTCCTCAATGAGTCCGTCCCAATGCTCGGCGACAAGACGCCGCGCCAGTGCGCCCGCAGCAAGGCGGGGCGCGACCAGCTCGCTGTATGGCTCAAGCATCTCGAAAATCTCAGCGGACGACAGCTCGATCCCGACGACCCGATGGCGACCTACGATTTCGCGTGGATGTGGCAGGAACTCGGGATCGAGGAACTGCGCCGGTGACGGCTCGGCCCGGCATCGATAGGTTCGTCACCCCTTTCCACCCAACAAGAGGAACAAGACATGGCCAATATCGATCTCGCGGCCAGGCTGGCCGACGAGCACGGCATCACCAAGGCTGACGCCCGCAAATTTATCGACACCCTCCTCGCCGTCGTCGTCGAAGCTGCGGTACAGGGCGAAGACGTGTCGTTTCCCGGCTTTGGCAAGTTCAAGGTGAAGGACACGCCCGAGCGCGAAGGCCGCAATCCCGCGACCGGCGAAACCATTACGATCAAGGCCGCCCGAAAACTCACCTTTGCGCCTGCGAAGACGGTGAAGGATAAGCTCGCCGCCTGACAGGCACCCACACCCGCCTTTGTCAGCGCCGCCTGCGAGATTTGCACTTGCACACGGTTGCTCGCAGGTGCAGCATCATGGGGCCTTTCAGGCATCCTCTCCTAAAACTATGGCCGGCCATCGTGCCGGCCTTTTTGTAATGGGGATCGCAGGATGTTGCCGGTGCGGTTCACGAATATACTCCGGCGCGACGGCCATCCCGATTGAACGACGCCGGAAACCGAGGCGGTCGTCGTCGCTACCGTGAATCTGTGTCCGAATAATGCACAGAGGCCTTCAGGCTGGGCGGCAAGGCGCCCTATGCGGTGCCCCCCGCCGACAAGCCCGAAATCGGCGCCCTGCCCGAACCCGATGCGGCACTGGTCGAGGCCGGGCGCACGCAATTCCACAAGACCTGCTGGATGTGCCACGGCGACACGGCGGTGAACCATGGCGGCGTGCCCGACTTGCGCTATTCGCAGGCGATCACCGATCCGGCGGTGTTCCGCAGCTTCGTGCTCGACGGGGCGGCCGAGCCGCTGGGCATGCCCAATTTCGGCAAGGACCTCACCGTGGAGCAGGCCGAGCAGGTCCGCGCCTACCTGATCCGGCGCGCGCTCGACAAGAAGGCCCATCCGCTTGACCCGTAAGAGTCTGATCCGAAATTCGCCTTTTCGGCGAATTTCGGTTCGGCACCGGCCCGCTCCCGAACCATCCGAAACGATAGTTTCGGATCAGACACTAAGATCAGGCGGTAAGGGCCGCAGCCGGCGCCGGGCGGGTCAATGCCCCTGCTGGTGCCGGCGCAGCGTTTCGGAAGGCAGGCAGCCATATTGCTGCCGGTAA
>Ga0075011_10000084_pt1 | contig 46298 bp, 43 predicted proteins | sample TARM_MetaG_T_14_FD_72354 | JGI IMG/M metagenome (GOLD analysis project Ga0075011, IMG submission 72354) | Freshwater microbial communities from Pennsylvania, USA, analyzing microbe dynamics in response to fracking - TARM_MetaG_T_14 | ecosystem: Environmental > Aquatic > Freshwater > River...
ATCACGAACAGCGCGACGCTCATGCCCACGGACAGAACCATGCCCGTGGTCGACTCACGGTTCATGCCCGCGCCGAACAGAGCAAAGATAAAATTCTGCGGAATGTAGCCCAGGCTGGAGCCGAGCACGAAGGGCATCAGCGGAATGGAGCTGACCCCGGCGGCCAGATTGACGATCAGGTTGGACCCCAGGGGGAACAACCGGATGGCCAGGGCCGTGTTGAACGGCTCGTGCTGGAGGAAGCGGTTGACCTTGTGGACGCGCTTGCCCAGCTTTCGCTCGACCAGCTCGCGGCCGCCCAGACGTGCGTACAGCGCGGCCATGGCACACCCCAGCCCCGAGCCCACCGTGGACAGCACTGTGCCTCCAAAAATCCCGAAGGCGAAACCGCCCAAAAAGCCAACGAGCTGGCGAGGCAGTCCCACGGCAGTGAAGACCGTGCTCACGACCAGGAAGATAACCACTGACAGCGGCCCACGACCGAGCACATGGTCGTTGAACCACTGGGTGTTGGAGAGCATGTCGCCCAGGCCCACGGCCCTGGAGACGTACACCGCTCCGCCGAGCGCGGCCAGCATGATCAGCCCCTTGGCCAGGGATTTGAAATTCAGGTTGGAATCTTGTTTATCCGAGGTCATTTCGCTCACGTTGCATATGATAATAAAGAATCAGCAAACACGCCTGGCCCAGAAAGAACAACGGGTCGCGCTGCACGAATCCGTAGGCCAGCCCAGCCAAACCGGATGCCGCCAGGGCCGCCTGCGGCGGACGCGCCAAGGGTTGTACTCCTTTCCCGCGCATTCGTAAAACAATGATACGCACGAAAAAAAGCCCCTGGATGACCACGACCAGGGCCAACAGCCACCAGTGGGCGGGCAGGGTCATGCCTATTTCTTCTCTTTGACGGTGTAGCCGATGTGCCGGGTGATGAGCCACTTGACCCCGATGAGGTCCCAGATGCCAGCCAAAGCCCGGTCCAGGGTGCCGTACTTGGACACGCCCGCCCCGCGTTCACGGTGATTGACCTTGACCTCGTGGATGCGCGCGCCCTCCATCTTCATCAGGATGGGGAAGTAACGGTGCATGTTTTTGAACCGGGGAATCCGGCGCAGCAGATCCGCACGCATGACCTTGAGAGAGCAGCCGGTGTCATGCACGCCGTCGTCCACTATGGAATCGCGGATCTTGTTGGCGATCCTTGACGATATACGCTTGATGAAGGTGTCCCGGCGCCGGGCCCGCCAGCCAATGACCATCTCGCAGTCATGGCCGAAGGCGTCGAGCATACCTGGAATGTCGGACGGATCGTTTTGCAGGTCCGCGTCCATGGTGACCACGATGTCCGATTCCACCGCGTCGAATCCCGCGCAGAAGGCCGCGGACTGGCCCCGATTCTCGGCAAAGGCCACATAGCGCACCTCGGGGTGCTGCTCGGCCAGCTCGCGGATGATGGACAGGCTCCGGTCCGTGCTGCAGTCGTCCACGAACACGGCCTCCCAGGGGCGGCCCGTGGAGTCGGCCGCAGCCCTGATCTCGGCGAACAGGGTCTGTAGGTTGTCCTGCTCGTTGTAGACCGGCAGGACCACGGAAAACTTTTCTGCGTTGCTCATAAGGATGATTCTCTACGGAATTCAGGCCAGGTTGTAAACTTTTTAGCTGGACATTTACCGTTTGACCAATGATTTCGGGTCCCGGACAATATTTTTTGGATTATCTCTAAATTTGTTGTTGACAAAAATCCGGCATCAACCTAGACCTGCTTCTCACGTGTCGCGGGGTGGAGCAGTACGGTAGCTCGTCGGGCTCATAACCCGAAGGTCGTAGGTTCAAATCCTGCCCCCGCTACCAAGGAAATCAAGCGGTTACATCTGAATGGATGTAACCGCTTTTTCTTTTGCTCAAACAACGCGGAGTCCCCTTTCGAAAAAAAAGACAGTACAGCGGGTTGACAAATATCCGGTATCAACCTAGACCTGCCTCTCACGTGTCGCGGGGTGGAGCAGTACGGTAGCTCGTCGGGCTCATAACCCGAAGGTCGTAGGTTCAAATCCTGCCCCCGCTACCAAGGAAATCAAGCGGTTACATCTGAATGGATGTAGCCGCTTTTTCTTTTGCGTTTCCCCCGCTCACAACGCCTTTCCCGTCCGGAGGGCACAAGCCCACGCCCGCCGGAGATACCGATGTTGTGCACCGCTTATTTGAAGACCGCCCTTTCGGCCATTTCCCGGGGGAGGACGAGCCCGAACCGGAGCAACTGCGTCCTGTTGAAAAACAGTTGCCCCTGCTGATCATCCAGGACGGACAGATTCGCTACGTTCTCACTTTCGAGAATCCCTGCGGCCAACCTCCCGGCGATGGCCCCGTGCTCCTCGCCTACCACGGCCAGTGCTCCGACCACACCCCGTTCGCCTACCGCGTAGTCCTGCGTGGCGAAGACGGGCACCGGGCTATGCTCCGAAGTCCAGGCCACGACGGTCTTGTAGTCGACATGCGCCCCGGACGCGCCCCGGAGGGCGTGGTATATGGGCATGAGAATGAAATCGTTTCCACCCGCAAGGACCTGCTCCTTCCACCGGTCCCACCTGCCGGTCAAAACGCAGTTCACGGTACGTCCGTCAAATGTCACAGATTGCCGCCCCCTGAAACTGGTGTCGGAGATCCCCTTGGATGTAGGGCTGTCATCCATGAGCACCAGAATATTGCGCGCATCCGGAACAACTCGCGCCAGCAGCCGGACCCAATGAAACAGCGGTATGCGCTCAATGACACCGACCACGTTGGGCGGCAGAGTCTCGAAATAGCTGCGGGGGTTGTTGTTGATGCCGAAATAGACCACCGGAACTCCGGTATTGGCAATAGGAGGACCGAGAATACGCAGAGCGTTGTCATCTCCGAGCATAACCAAATCGAATTCGGTTTGGTGGAAACGGGCCAAGGCCTCATCCACATTCTTGCGATACTCGGCGGGCGATTTGCGCTTGCTGTCGAGATAGACGATATCCAGGTCAACGGACTCGGGCAAAACGCTGCGGATGCCCCGCTCACACTGGACGGTCCAGGTCAGAGACGGATCGTAACTCTGGACGAGCAATATTCGCTGCTGCGCAGCTAATGACGGCAGCGTCGGCATCAACAGCGCGACGGCCACTGCGGCACCACCGATCCATGCTATTATCCGGTCCATGAAATTCCTCCCGACGCACTCAACACCCACTTTCCAAGCGGTGCCCTTCCCGTCGTTGCATCCTACTGGTTGGCTTCCTTTAAACACCGCATCGCCGCCACACTATTATATTCCGCCGCGACAACGTGTCCCCGATGGGTATTCCTGACATGGCGTCCCCAAGACCAATCTGTGCGGCCCTGTCCTTCCAGATTCCCGGTCGCGTTTCTCCCTTCGTCCCGCAGCCTCCCGGCTCAGACCTGTCTGCTCGCACCGACCGACAGTTTGACTGTACAATTCGATTCTGGCATTGGGGAGAATAGGAGTAAAACTATCCGCCGGTGCAAGTGTTTCCGGCATGGCAATCGTTCACTTCTTCAAACTTCACAGCAACCAACGTACCAAGACGAGGTTTGCAGCATGAAGACTCTCCTGAAGTTCTCTCCGGTCATCGTGGCCATTCTCATGGCCATACTCCCCACCCCCGAGGGACTGACCCCCCAGGCGTGGTATTTTCTCTCCATTTTCGTCGGCGTGGTGGTCGGGCTGATCATCGAGCCCGTCCCGGCCGCCCTGGTGGGTCTCTCGGGCGTGGCCCTGGTGGCGGTGCTCGGACTCATCGACCCCAGCCCCACTGTCAACCGCAACTGGGCCCTGTCCGGCTTCTCAAACGGCGTCATCTGGCTCATCTTCTCGGCCTTCATGTTCGCCATGGGCTATCAGAAGACCGGCCTGGGCAAGCGGATCAGCCTGATGCTCATCCGATTCCTGGGCAGATCCACCCTCGGGCTGGGCTACGCCATCGCTTTTTCCGACGCCATCCTGGCCCCGTTCATGCCATCCAACACCGCCCGCAGCGCGGGCACCATCTACCCTATCGCCAGCAACATCCCGCCCATGTTCAACTCCACCCCTGACAACGAACCGCGCAAGATGGGCGCGTACCTGCACTGGGTGGGCATCAGCGCCACCTGCGTGACCAGCTCCATGTTCCTGACCGCCCTGGCCCCGAACTTGCTGGCCGTGGACATGATTCAGAAGAGCGTGGGCATCACCATCGGCTGGGGTGATTGGGCCAAGATCATGATCCCGGCCATGCTGCCCCTGTTCATCCTGACTCCGTGGCTGGGCTACGTGCTCTTCCCCCCGACCCTTAAGCATTCGCCCGAGGCCCCGGTCTGGGCCGCCGAGGAACTACGCAAGATGGGCTCGGTCAGCACCAAGGAACTGATGATGCTCGGCTACGCCATCCTGGCCCTGATCTTCTGGATATTCGGCGAGCAGCTGCACGTGAACTCTACCGTGGCCGCCGTCTTCGTGCTCTCGCTCATGGTCCTGACCCGGATCATCACCTGGGAGGATGTCATCACCAACAAGGGCGCATGGAACGTCCTGGTCTGGTTCGCCACCCTGGTGGCCATGGCCGCGGGACTCAAGAAGACCGGCGTACTCGACTGGGTGGGCAACATGATCTCCACCAACCTGACCGGCATGGCCCCGGCTTCGGTGGTGGTCCTGCTGATCATCCTCTTCTTCGTGCTCCACTACTTCTTCGCCAGCACCACGGCGCACACCACCGCCCTGCTGCCCCTGTTCATGGCCACGGCCGCTCCGCTGCTACCGCCTGAAATGCTGCCCAAGGTTGCCCTCATGCTGGCCGGTTCCCTCGGCCTCATGGGCATCATCACCCCCTACGCCACCGGGCCATCGCCCATCTGGTACGGCGCGGGCTTCATCAGCCAGGCCCGCTGGTGGGCGCTCGGCGGCATCTTCGGCCTGCTCTACCTCCTGGCCATGATCGGCGTCACGGTCTTCTACGTCTGACCCGGTCCCACTTGAAATGAAAAGGCCGACCGCATCCCGATGCGGTCGGCCCTTTTTTTATTAAGAGGCGCTGGTTGAAGGCCGCTTCGCGCCGAAAGCCGGATGACTTCGCCTCCGGCGGACAAGGCCCCCTATGCATTCCATTATGCGCCTTCAAAGCGGGTGGACTGTTAGTTGAACTGTCGGGAGTTGATTGTGCCCCCCCAAAAAAAGCCCGACCAACTGGCCGGGCTCCAAGAACTCTTGAAAAAAATGTCTTAAAGGACGTGATGGAAGTCCATGACATGTTGCAGGGCGTCACCCAAGGGGTCAAAGCTGTCCGCCAGAGAACAGGAGGCGAGATCGGCCGTGGGGGCGCAATGTTCCGCGCCGAACAGGGCGGGCACGTATCCGGTCGCGTCGCCGTGGAGGAGGGACAGCTCGCCGTGGCTGTCGGAAAGAAGCTCGGAATAGGTCAGGATGCCGTGCTCGGCATGGGCCGCGCCCGTTTCAGAGTCATGGACTTGGACCGAATCCAGAGCCGAATGCTTGTCTCCCCCCGAAATCAGGCCGCCCTTGGAGTCCGTATGGACCTCAATCTCCACGTTCTCGTCGTGGTCCATAAGCGGCCCGGCAGCGGTCTCCACCTCCAGAGCGGTGTTGGAAAAGGCGAAAAGATAGATATCCCCCGGCACTTCCTCGCCGCCGTGCAGCTCGAACACGGGCAGAGTCCCTTGCTGAGCCATGGCCTGGTAATCCTTGAAAATCACCACGCCCCCGTTCTCGCCGGCCAGGACCAGATCCTGGCCGTCGCAGGAGAACAATACCTCGGATACGAAGAAACCGAACTTGACCGGCACATCGGCGGAAAGCGAGTACTCGGCCACTTTGCCGGACTCGGGAAGGTCCACCTGCATGGAATGTTGAGAGAGAGTCGATTCCGCCACGTGATCCTCCTGCAACTAAAAATGTCGGCATCACCAAGAAGGCTAATAGTTTGGAACATCTCTACCACAACAAGTTTCTTCTGTCAAAACGTCCTTGATTCCATTTGGTTATCCTGTGGAAAACATATCATAACCCATTACTTGCGCGCAAAAGATGTCATTTCATGAAGAAAAGGCCGAACGGGTTGACGGACAACCCCGTTTATCAGTTATAAGATGGAACCATGAAAATCCATTTCATTCCTTTTTTTGCGGCAAGATTCGGTCGACTTCCACGCCTGCTCGCACCGCTGGTCCTGTGCTGGCTTCTGTGTGGCACACCGGCCCTAGCCGCCCCGGCTCCCGAGATCAGTCCCTGCATCGCCTGCCACTCCGTGGAACGCATCTGCCGGAACGTGGACCGGGACGGCGAATTTTGGACCAAGACGGTAAAACGAATGATCGCCAACGGCGCGCACATCGGCCCAAGCCAGGTCCCCGGCCTGGTCGCCCTGCTCGCCAATCCGGACAACGCGAAGGTTCGCGAAACGTTGAACTGCCCGCCGCCCGACAACCTGGAGCCCCGGACCGCCGCCGTTCCCGCCATCATCGTTCTGGCCCACCCTCTGCTCATGACCCTGACCCTACTCCTTGCCCTGTGGGTGGCCTGGCAAGGCCTGAACCGCGCCCGCTTCTCCCACTTCAAGCAAAAGACCGCCTTCAACTGGAAAAAGCATACCCGCTACGGATTGGCTGTCATGGGACTGTGGCTCGCCGGAGCCGTGGGCGGGGCCATGGTCACCGACATGCTCCAGGGCATTCCCGACGCCTACGGATTGCACGGAGGAACGGCCCCGGTCATGCTCGCACTCATCCTCTTCGGCTCCGCCACCGGCCTGTACATGGACCGCAAGAAGGCCAAACGTACGCTCCTGCCCATCCTGCACGGCGCGGCCAACCTGCTGCTCCTCCTTCTGGCCCTGAGCCAGTTCGTCACCGGGGTGGTCATTCTTACCCGCCTGCTCGCATCCTACGCTTGATTATTGCTGATTCTTCACGGCGGGGCTTGCAACCCCGCCTTTTTTATGTCCATTATCCGCAGACCATGACCGCATTCAACGACAACGCCATCGGCGCGCTGGAATTTACCGTGACCTGGGAGCGGGACGGCGAACGCCATGAGGAATGGTTTCTGGGCCGCAAGGTCAACCCGGTGAACGACATCTTCCCGCGCGGCATGCGCGAGGCTCTGGAGGGCAAGCGGGCCGGGGAGTCCGTAGTCTTCACCTATGAGCCGCGCCTGTGCATTCCCCGCCGCAAGGAGGGGCTGGTCTTGCGGCTCACCCGTGACCGGCTGCGCCGCAAGACCGTGTCGGGCGAGCCGATCTTCCCGCGCCAGGGCCGTTTTTATCCACAGGGGCACATCGACGGGCTGCTGGACGTCTACCCGGACACCCTGACGCCCTTCCGCATGGTCGAGCTCGACGACGAAACCTTCACAGCCGACCGCAATCACCCGCTGGCGGATGTACCGGTGACCATCGAGGCGAGGGTCCAGTACCTGGAAAATCGTGACACCGGCACTTACGGCTCCGTGACCCACTGGCGCGAGGCCACCTGCGACTGGGGACCGGGGATGCAGTCCATGCTCGACGGCGAGCCGCCGGATTTCTTCCACCCCGCCTTCTTCGACCGCACGGTCGGCCTCGACGAGGACTTCAGCCCGCCCAAGCCCGACGCGGCCGCCCTGCGCAATTACCAAAGCATACTGGACCGGTTCATCCACCCCGGAGGCCGTGTCCTGGACCTCTCCCCGGATTCCGAGCGGCCCAACGGCACATACGACGCGGCGGCCAGTCTCTGCGCCCTGGAATACATGGACCGGCCCGTGGACATCCTGCGCTACATCGACCACTTCCTGGAGCCCGGTGCGCCCGTGGTCCTGGCCTTCACAGACTGTTTCGACCAGAAAAGGGCCATCCGGGGCTGGGGCGGACTCCATCCTTTCGAACGCATGGGACTTGCCCTGGAATATCTGCGCATGGCCGGATTCACCGAGGGCCTCGGCACCATCTCCATGCGTAACGACTGGCGCGACCGCGACGACCCTGCGTTCCTTGAAACAAAAGGCGTCAGCGCCCCGGTCTTCGTGGCCTACGGGCACAAACCGAAATGAAAAACGGGCCGCCTCAATGAGACGGCCCGCTCTGTTACGGGGGCTGGAAACTACGCTGCCATCACTTATCGACGGCTGCGTCTCGCGCCGAGTCTGAATGTAAAACCTTTGTCGACCAGTCCAGTTAATCCCCCAACTTAACGAGGATCTTGATGTTCTCGTCCTTGTTGTTAATCAGTTCCAGGAAGCCTTTTTCCACGATATCCTCCAGACCTATGCGTCCCGTGATCAGAGGCTCCGCCTGAAGCGCTCCACTGGCCAGCAGGGCCGACACGCCAATGAAGTCCTCCAAGGTGTAGGCCAGGGTGCCGATGACCCGTTTGTCCGTACCGCTCAGGCTGAAGAAGTTAAACTCGCTGGCCTCTTCGAAGATGCCCACGATAATGGCCCGGCCCGCGTTGCGGATGATATCCACTGCCAGGGGCCCGGTCATCTTGTTGCCCACGCACTCGAAGGACACGTCGGCCCCGGAGCCGTTGGTCATTGCCTTCACCTCGGCCACAGCGTCACATTCGCGTGGGTTGAGGACCACGTCCGCGCCGCACTCCCTGGCCTTGGCGGTCCGGGCGGCGGACATCTCAAGGACGATGACCTTGCCTGCGCCTGCGGCCTTGGCGGCCATCATGGTCCCCAGGCCGATGGTGCCCGCGCCGATGACCACAACCGTCTCGCCGAGGATGGAACCGGCCTCGCGCACGGCCTTGAACCCGGTGCCCAGCGGCTCGATCACCGCCCCGGCCTCGGCGGACACGCCCTCGGGCAGCACGAAACAGAGCTCGGCCGGGACGTTGACGTACTTGGCGAACGCGCCGTCGTTGTGCAACCCGGTAAAGGCCAGCTTTTCGCAGACGTTATACCGCCCTGCCCTACAAGTGACGCATTCCCCGCAATGCTGACAGGCGTCCGGGGCGACCATGTCGCCGACCTTGACGTTGGTCACGCCATCGCCGACCTCCACTACCGTGCCGGTGAATTCATGCCCCAGGATCAGGCTGCCCTGCTTTCCGGTCAGGGGATGGGGGGCGTCCACAGGAATGAAGATGGGCCCGGCCACATACTCGTGCAGGTCGGAACCGCAGATGCCGCACCACGCCACTTCGATCTTGACCCAGCCCGCCGGGGGGAATTCGGGAACGGGAACGGTCTCCACACGAACATCCTCTCGGCCATGCCAAACTGCGGCTCGCATTGTTTCACTCATGGGTAACTTCCTTTGGTTTCGGGTTAAGGGTGTCCAGGGTTGCTGCCAACGCGATCGTGACTGTATCCGCCGAATTGCACCCCCCATGCCGGGCCGCAGCGACAGGGGCGCACATCCCATAAGCCCGGGCCGAGAATTCCAATGAATTCACGACACGAAAATCGCGAATCGTAATACCGAACCAAAGCGGTCAACAAAACATGCTTGCGCGATATTCGAACAATAACGGGAAAACTGTGTGCTTTCCGAACAGAAAGCTGACCGCAGGCAATAGCCCGGAGAAGCCGGAGAATGGGATCAAAAAAAAGAAAAGACCCCGGAGGCGGAATGCCTCCGGGGTCGGTTTCCGACTGGTGGGAACCGGGCTAGTCGTCCAGCTGGATGTCCTTGCCCTCAAGCACACGATTCATGTTGCGCACGGCGCACATCTTGCCGCACATGGTGCAGGAGTCCTTGTGTTCGGGCTCGGAGGACTCACGGTATTCCGCAGGTTTGACCGGGTCCATGGCCAAAGCGAACTGGGCGTCCCAGTCCAGGGCCGCACGGGCCTTGGCCATGTTGTTGTCCCAATCCGCCGCGCCGGGGTACCCCTTGGCGATATCGGCGGCGTGGGCCGCGATACGGGTAGCCACGATGCCGTCCTTCATGTCTTCCATGGTGGGCAGGCGCAGGTGCTCGGCCGGGGTGACATAGCACAGGAAGTCCGCGCCAGCCGCGCCCGCGATGGCCCCGCCGATGGCGGCGGTGATGTGGTCGTAGCCCGGGGCCACGTCCGTGACCAACGGGCCGAGGACGTAGAACGGCGCGTTGTGGCACAGCCGCTTTTCCATCATCATGTTGCCGGCGATCTCGTTCATGGCCATGTGGCCGGGGCCCTCGATCATGACCTGGACATTGCGCTCCCAGGCGCGCTTGGTCAGCTCGCCCAGGGTGATCAGTTCCTCCACCTGACAGGCGTCGGTGGCGTCGTTCAGGCAGCCGGGACGGCACCCGTCGCCCAGGCTCAGGGTCACGTCATACTCTTCGCAGATGTCGAGCAAGCGGTCGAAGTGCTCGTAAAACGGGTTCTCGGCGTTGTTGATCTCCATCCAGGTAAACAGCAGTGAGCCGCCGCGTGAGACGATGTTGGTCAGCCGCTTCGCGGTCTTGACCTTCTCGGCGGTGTGTTTGTTCAGCCCCGCATGGATGGTCAGGAAATCCACGCCGTCCTTGACGTGACGCTCGACCACCTTGAAGAACTCGTCCACGGTGATGTCCTGGAGGTTCTTGTCGTAGAAGCCCACCGCATCGTAGATAGGCACGGTGCCGATCATGGCAGGGGACATCTCGACCAGTTTCTGCCGGAATTCCTGAGTCTTGCCGTAGCAGGACAGGTCCATGATGGCCTCGGCCTTCATGTCCAGAGCGGCCCGAACCTTATCCAGTTCGGGGTCCACGTCGCAGCAGTCCTTGGAGATGCCCAGGTTGACGTTGATCTTGATCCGCATGCCCTCGCCCACGGCCTCGGCATCCAGATTCTTGTGGTTCTTGTTGGCAGGGATGATCACGGCACCCCGGGCCATCCGCTCCATGAGGTCCTCGACGCGGATGTTTTCCTTACGGGCCACGGTCTCCATCTGCGGAGTGACGATACCCTTGCGGGCGGCGTCCATTTGAGTGGTATACGACATTGGTTCTACTCCTTCGCCGCTTCCATTTGATTGCGGAGGGCGGTTATTTTGGCTGCGATATTCGCTTCCCCGACGATCTCGGTGACCAGGGCCGCGCAACGCGCGCCGTGCCGGACCACCTCGCCGAGGTTGTGTTCCTTGATGCCGCCGATAGCCACGAAGGGGATATCGTGGTTGGCGACCACATAATCGAGATATTCAAAACCGACCGGATCGACCACATCGTCCTTGGTATAGGTACGGAAGATCGGACCCACGCCGATGTAGTCCGCGCCGCGGCGTATGGCATCGCGGGCCTGCTCCGGGCTGTGGGTGGACAGACCGATGGCCATGTCCGGACCAACCAGCTCGCGCACGCACTCCACGGGCAGATCCTCCTGGCCCACATGCACTCCGTCCGCGCCCACCAGTACGGCGATATCGATGTCGTCGTTGACGATGAAGGCGGCCCCGGCCTCCCGGGTTATCTCGCGGATGGCGCGGCACTCCGCAAGCTTCACTCCCGCCTTCTTCTCCTTTTCGCGGTACTGGACGAGCTTGACGCCCGCGTCGAGCATCTCGCGGACGACTTCCACGTTGGACCGGTCCAGGGAGAATTTCTCGGCGGTCAGGCAATAGAGATCGGTGTCCAGGATATTGTGCCGGTTGAAAGCCATCACTCGCCCTCCCCGCCGTTTATGGGACCCAGGAAATGGGTCAGGATGACGTCCGCTTGTTTGGCGGCGGCGATACCCACCCTTGGCGACAGAGGCGGCGTGTCCAGGGAGCATTCGGTCACACCGTCACCGATGAGGTAGAAGTTGTCGCGGACCTTGCGGGTGGTCAGGGCGTCTCCGTTGCCGCACCCGCCTATGCCCGATGCCGAAACCACCAAGCTGCCCAGGGGCAGGAGAGCCTCCACCAGCCGTTTTTTGGCTGCGGCGCGATCAAAGGCCTCGACCACGGCATCGCAATCGCCGAACAGCCGCTTCACCCGGGCCACGTCGACCCGCTCCACGTAGATTCCCAACTCCAACTCGGGGTTCACTGCACGCATGTTGGCGGCCAGGGCCTCGGCCTTGAACTCTCCCACCTGGGCGTTGAAGAACGCCTGGCGGTTGAGGTTGGAAAACTCCACGCGGTCGAAATCCACCAGCGTAAAACGGGTGAACCCGCTGCGCACCAGATGCATGGCGCAGTTTGATCCCAGCCCGCCGCACCCGGCGATGCCGATCTTCACGCCTTGCAGCCGGGCCAGGTTCTCCTCGCCGATGTGGGCGGCGATCCCTTCTTCCACATTATTCATAGGCCTTCTCCCGTGGCTTCGAATATGGGTTCCCAGTCCTTGAAGACCGGCTGGTATCCCTTGTTGCGCAAGGCGGCGCAAACCTCGTCCACGGTACGCGCGTCGCTGATGTCGAACTGCCCCGTATTCTCTTCCTCATCGCTCTCGTCGGCATGGCCGCCCACGGCTGTGGACACGCCCGCCGACATGCGGGTCACGCCCAACGGCAGGATATTCTCGCGAAACTCGGCGTTCTCCCGGGTGGAGATGGTGATGCCCACCCTGGGCAGGAACAGCCGCAGGGCCATGAGGAACTGGACCATGTCCCGGTCCGAGACGATGGTCGCGGGCTCCCAGTCGCCCACATGGGGACGCATACGCGGCAGGGACACCGCGACGTCCGCCTCCGGATAATTATGCATCAGGTATGCCGCGTGCAGACCGGTCAGCAGCGCGTCGCGCCGCCAGTCGCCCAAACCCAGCAGGGCCCCGATGTTGACCACACGCATCCCCGCCCTGCACGCCCGCTCAGGAGCGTCCAGACGGAACCGGTAATCCCGTTTGGGCCCCTTGGGGTGGAGCACGGCGTAGAGTTCTTCGTCGTAGGTCTCCTGGAACATGGTCATGCCGTCCACGCCCGCCTGGACCAGCCGGGCGTACTCCTCCCCGGTCAGGGCGAAGACCTCGATGGACACGGACGGGAAGTGCTTATTCAGAACCCTGGTGCAGGCTTCCAGGTAATCCACGCCGGTCTTGGCCGGGGCATCGCCGGTGAGAATAAGCAGGTTCTTGAGCCCGGTGGCCGCGATAGCCGCGCCCTCGGCGTCCACCTCTTCCAGGCTGAGCTTGGAGCGGTGGATGGAATTGGTGCAGTTGAACCCGCAATAGACGCAGTGGTTGGTACAGAAATTGGCCAGATAAAGCGGCGTAAACAGGCTGACGGTCCGGCCGAAGTGCTGGACGGTCAACCGACTGGCCTTGCCCGCCATCTCTTCGAGCAAGGAGGAGGCGGCCGGGCTCATCAGGGCCATGAAGTCCTCCACCGTGGCCGTGGTCCGGTTGATGGCCCGGTGCACGTCCTGTTCGGTGAATTCGTCGAAACGCGCATCGGGCAGCCCCTCGGCGTACGCCGCTATGAGCGGATAAAAGCTCATGCCGCTCCCCCCAAAAATCCGGTCAGGGGTGAGGAGGCGTCGGCCAGGACTCGCTTGGCACCGGGGCCGGACAGGTAGGCCTCGCGCCCGGCCCGGACCGCGCGGCCAAAGGCGCGGGCCATCATCACCGGATCGCTGGCCGTGGCGATGGCCGTGTTGACAAGAACCGCGTCCGCGCCCATTTCCATGGCCTCGCAGGCCTCGGACGGTCGGCCGATGCCCGCGTCCACCACTATGGGCAGAGCGATCTCCTCGATGAGGATGCGGACCATCTCGCGTGTCTTGAGCCCCCGGTTGGTGCCGATGGGCGCGCCCAACGGCATGACCGCGGCCGCGCCCGCATCAACCAACGCCTTGGCCACATACAAATCCGCGTTGACGTAAGGCAGGACCGTGAAGCCCTCCTTGGCCAGGATCTCCGTGGCCTTGACCGTCTCATACCCGTCGGGCAGCAGATAGCGGTTGTCCGAGATTACCTCGATCTTGATCCAGTCGCCGCAGCCCATGGCCCGGGCCAGCCGGGCAATGCGCACGGCCTCGTCCGCTGTGCGGGCACCCGAAGTGTTGGGCAGAAGCTGCATGTGTTCGGGGATGAAATCCATGACGTTGCCGGTGGCGGACTCCAGGTCCACGCGACGCAGGGCCACGGTAATGACCTCGGAACCCGAGGCCTCGCAAACGCCCGGGATGACGCTGTCATCGCCATACTTTCCGGTGCCGGTGAACAGACGGCTGGTCAGGATCTTGCCGCCTATTTCGAAGGTATCCTTGCTCATGTTCGCTCCTATCCCCCGCCCACAAAACGAAGGACTTCCAGATGATCTCCGTCGTTGAGGCCGGTTACGCCAAACAGCTCGCCGGGAACGATTTCCCCGTTGCGTTCGACAACCACGGCGCTTGACGCGATCTCTCTTGATTCGAGCAAGGCGAGAATGGTCAGGGGCTCGTCAAGCTCCGACGCCTTGCCGTTGATGGTGACGATCATAACGGTCTCCTTGCAGGCGCGGTGCCAAAAAAAACGCCTGCCTCCGATGTGGGGCAAGCGCGGCACAATGATGAGATATCATCCTGTGGCAGCTTCCCTCCGTCGGTATTGTCCGAATCAGGTTCAAAGGGTCGGATCCTCTCGATCCATCTCAGCCACAAGGGCCCCCCCAGCTGTCGAAAACCCTATGCGGTTTTCCAAGACCTGTAAAGTTATTCATCAAGACTAAAGTACCGGACGCACCTGACCGATAAGGCACCCGTGGCATATAATACAACGGGGGATGTTGTTCATGGTTTCCACACTGTTCCAGGCAACCGGTTTCAAACGGGCCCTTGATCTCTTCGAGGCGGGGCGGTTTGATGAAGGCAAGGCATTGCTCAAAAGCCTACAGGACGAGTTTTTAGCGGTCTGCGACGAAAATGAGGCCCTGAAGAAACAGCTGGCCGAGGTGGCGGAAGTCCTCGATCTGGCCGAAAAAATTCAATTCGACGGGCAGAAGTACTGGCTTGAGGAGGACGGCGAACGCAAGGGGCCCTTCTGTCAGGTATGCTACGACCGCGACGGGTTACTGGTCCACCTGCACCGACGCGAAAACCATTGGGAGTGCCAGAGCTGCCACAGCCTCTACATCCTTTCTGAAGAATCCCCAAAAGCCCCGCAGAAAAAAACGCGCATGCGCACCTCCATCGAAAAAAACGTTCCCCTATTCCTGGAACAGGAAATGGGCTGATCCTGCCCGACAGAACGAGAAACCCCCCGCACGGCAACCGTGCGGGGGGTTCTTTTTCGACGATGCTGACTACATGAATTTGGTCCCGAACAAGGTCGCCTGCCGGGTCCAGAGTTCGGTCATGCTGTCGTAGTCGAACTTGACCACGCCCCAAGCCAGGTCGCCCAAATCCATGCCCGGCAGATAAATCTCCACCAGCACGTTCTTGGTCACCCGCCTGTGGTCCTTCCACAGGCTGGAGGCGAAGTCCTTCAGCGCCGTGCGGTCGGGCAGCTTGGTGGTGGCCAAAAACACCTTGAGGGTAATCCAGACCTGCCCGTACTCGCGGGTCTCGGACTTCTCCAGGAATTTGTAGCGGTAGCCGTGGGCGCTCTTGTCCGGCGTCGGGTCGGGGCGCTTGGCGTCCTTGAACGCGGACCGGTCGATGACCAGGGTCTGCTGACCGGCCGGTTTGGGCACGGGCCTGGCCGACACGGCCGGTTCGGATGCAGGCTTCCGGGTCGGAGGAACGGACCGTTCGGTCTTGAGCGCTTCGGCCTTGAGCGCCTCGGCAGACACCAACGGCGCGGCGGCCTTTGCCGGAGCCGTCGACTTGGCGGGCGCTGACGGTTTTACGGACTCCTTGGGCGCGGGGGGAGACACCGCAATGCCCGCCTCTCGGGAATTCTCTTGCATGGCGGCCTGCAGGGCATAGCCGATGGAACTGCTCTCCGACCGAATCACATCGCTGGCCTTGAAAACCGCGTACCAGCCATTGCGCAACAGGCCCAACTGAACCACGTCGCCAGGTCGCAGAGTTTGGACCAGCGGAGAAGTGGTGGTCCTGCTCTGGTGCACATTGACCTCGTTGGTCAGGGCCACCCGCTGGATGGCCGGAGATTTAACGGGTTCCGCTCCGACCGGGGTCGGCGCGGGCGGCACCGCCTGGCGAACAACGGGCGCGGGAGCCGGTTCGGGCTCCAGGGCGGGTGCGGCCGCAGTTTCCGCCGTGGCAGGCTCCAGGTACTTGGCGCTGGCATACCCGATGCCGTTCAGCTTCGAACGGATGGTGGCGTCGGACGAAAAGACCACGGTCCAGTCGTCCTCGGGAAAGTCGATAATTACGCGCTCGCCTGGTTGCAGAGTGCGGACCTTGGTCCCCTGAACGCTCGGCTCGCTACGGATGTTCAGCTTAGTGGAGGAAACGGCCTGTTCGCCCCACTCCTTGGGCTCGAACCGGCCCCGCGTGGGTTTGAGGAACTTGGCGTTGGAAAAGCCTGCGGCCTTGTCCTCGCTCGGATCGGTGGCGGAAGGCTCGTAGACGGCCACCCAGCCATCCTCCTCGTGGGCTACCCGGACCTTCTGCCCGGCGTAGAGACTGCCGATCCACTCGGCCCTGGGCGAGCGGGCGTCACGCAAGTTGAGGGGACGGTCCGAATACATGATCTTGCCGAAGGCGAAGACCGGAGCGGCGGTCAGAAGCAGACAGGCGACAACAATGATGAGGGAAAATATTCTACGCATGAGTGTAACCGCCTACTTCATGGAGTTAAGCTCGAGTATGACCCGATCGGTGATGTCCATGGAGCCGTCCACATACCCGATGATCTCGGGATCGGTCACGATCATGGTGAACCCCCGCTCCTTGGCGATACCCTTGAGGATGGAGTCCGCCCGGCGCATGACGAACCGGATGAGCTTGCGCTCCTCGTTCTGGATCTCCTGGTTGCTGTTCTGGACCAGTTGCTCATAGTCGCGCACGGTTGTGCGCAGTTCAGTCTCGCGGCTCTGCTGCTCGCTCACGGACAGGGCATCCTCCTTGAGTCCCTCCTGCAGCCTATTGACTCTGTCCAGGGTCTTACGGACGCGGCGGTCCTTTTCCTTGCCCAGTCGGGCCAGATCTTCTTGGGCAATCTTGCCTATCTTGGACTCGTTGATGATCCGTTGCGGGTTGACGAACCCGACCTTGGAGGATTGGGCCAAAACCGGCGTCGCGAGCAAAAGCAGGACGGCGGAAAGCCACAGGGACAGGGGAAAACGCTTCATAGGGGGTGATTACCTCATTATCGTTGAAGAATTGAGACAGCCTAGCCGACAACCCGGCCCCTGTCGATACCTACAGGGTGGACAAGGGGTCGAGGTCAAGCCCTGTGCGCACCTTGCGTGGGTCCGGGTTGGCCCGTGTCATGGCCGCGTACAGCCCCCGGACCTTGCCCCAGTCGTCTGACTTGAGCAGGCAGTTGAATCGCTTGCGCCCACGCAGCATGGACAAGGGGGCCGGGGCCGGGCCGAGCACGGCGATTTCAAGCGCCCTGCCCTGTTCGCGCAGGACCTCGCCCATGAGGGTCACGGCGGGCGGGCCACCCTCAAAATCCGCCGGAAAGCTGATGCGCACCAAGGCCATGTGCGAAAAAGGCGGATAGCGGAACATGTTCCGCCGGGAGGATTCGCGGTCGAAGAACCCCTGATAATCGCCGCCCAGTATTTCCTTCCAGATGGGATGGTCCGGGTTGCGCGTCTGGATGAGCACCCGGCCCGGCTGCTGGCCGCGCCCGGCCCGGCCAGCCACCTGGACAAGCAACTGGAAGGTCCGTTCCGAAGACCGGTAGTCCGGCAGGTTCAGGCCGAGGTCGCCGTCGGCCACGACCACCAGAGTCACGCCCGGGAAATGGTGCCCCTTGGAAATCATCTGGGTGCCCACCAGGACCTGGGCCTCGCCCCGGCCAAAGGCCCCGAGAATCTCCTCCAGCCGCTCCTGCCTTCTCGTGGCGTCGCGATCCAGTCGCAGTACCTTGGCGTCCTCGGGCAAAAGATCGGCCAGGGCCTCTTCAAGTTGCTCCGTGCCTTCGCCCATGGGGATAAAATTCACGCCACCGCACTTGCCGCACGTCAGCGGGTAGGAATACGTCCGGCCGCAGTAGTGGCAGACTAGCCGCTCGCGCCCCTTGTGGTAGGTCATGCCCACCTCGCAGTCCGGACAGCGGACGGTCTCGCCGCAGTCCAGACAGTACATGAGCGGAGCGTAGCCGCGCCGGTTGAGCATGACGATGACCTGCTCCCCGGCCTTCACGGTCTCGCGCACGGCCTCGCGTACCTTGTCCGACAAAAGCTGTTTGGAGCTGCCGAGCTCCGCGATGTTGACCAGCTCCACATCGGGCAGCCGCGCGTCGCCCACCCGCTCCTTGAGGGTGGACACCCGGATGCGGCCCGCGCTGGCCGCCTGGAAGGTCTTGACATCCGGCGTGGCCGAGCCGAGCAGGAGCAGCCCCTTGCTCCGGCCCGTGCGGAACCAGGCCACCTCCTTGGCGTGATAGGCCAGCCGGTCCTCCTGCTTGAAGGACTCGTCGTGCTCCTCGTCCATGACCACCATGCCCAGATTGGGCAGTGGCAGGAATACGGCGGACCGGGTGCCGACCACCAGGACCGGGTCCCCGCTTTCGGCCAATTCGCGGAAGGAGGCCTCGCGCTTTTTGGGGCTCTGATAGCCATGGTAGAAAATAGTCCGAAGATGCGGAAACCTGCGGGCCACGTTGCGATAAAGTTGGCAGGCCAGGGCCACTTCGGGCGCGAGGAAGAGCACGGACCGCCCCTGCTCCAACAACCGCCTGGCCATTTCCATATAAAGTACGGTCTTGCCGCTGCCGGTAACGCCGTGGACCAGGTGCGCGCCCCCGCCGCTCTCAAATGTCTCGGTCATCTCGTCCAGGGCGGTCTGCTGCTCGCCGGTCAGGGAGAATTCGCACCCCGGATCGTCCGCCCCGCCCTTGCCGCCTTCGTCGATCTCGGCCAGATGGTCGGCGGTCAGCTCGCCCAGGCGGACCACGCCCGCGCCTTCGAGCTTGGCGGCAACGTCGGGAGCCCAGTCGCCCAGGGTGTGGCGCAGGGAGTACAGACTCTGCGGCCCGTTCTCCATGAGATGTTCCAAGAGCCTGAGCTGGCGCTTGGCATTGGGTCGCACGGCCCAAGGCGGGTCGGATTCCAGGGAGACGAACCGCTCCTCGGCCTCTTTCTTCGCATTGATGCGCACGCGCATACGCCCGTCGAGCCACAGCTTGACGAGCTCGGCCCGGTCGCGGTCCCCCGCCCTGGCGATGTCTGGCGGACGCATGGACGCGGGCAGATTGCGTTCGGTCATGTACCGGTCCACCTTGAAGGTCACGGCCGCCGTGCGTAGGCCGCGCGGCAGGGCGATTTCCAGGATGCGGCCCACGTGGACCATCTGGCGGGAGGCCAGGTTCACGGCCATGTCCACAAAGTCATTGTCCAGCAGGGGCGATTGCTCCAGCGGCCAGATCATGTTCTTGATCTCGATGCCTTCGGGCGCTCTCTCGGCCGGACCGACCACCACGCCCGCGCGGTGGGACTTGCCAAAGGGAATGATCACCCGCTGTCCCGGCGAAAGGGGCGGAAAATGCGAAGGGAGCCCGTAAGTCCAAGTCTCATAGGGCGGACTGACGAGCGTTACCTGCCAGAGATCGGCCATGGCGGATTTACCGGACGCGCGGATAGTGGAAGGTTCGGCGCATCAGATCGAACGGCATGGGCGGTTCGGCGCACGGTATGGGGTTGAGCGCATCGCGGGCGAAGAGCTCCTCTCCGTCCGCGCCGTTGAGCCTGATCCACTCCACCCGGGCCTTGAGCTCGCCCTGGTCCGAGCGAACCACAACCTGCTGCGGCACGCGGTAGCCCGCAAAATTCCGGTAGTCGGCGAAATCCACGGTGACCATGCCCTTGTCCGAAGCGTAGCGGATTGAAAGCGGTGCCAGGTCCTCGTTGTTGAGGAAAACCGTCGGCTGGTCTTCGTCGCCAGGGTCCGCGCCGAGCATGAGGCACGGGTCCTCGCCGCAGAAGCCGTAGCCTCCCGAGGTGACGTCCACGCCCCAGGACTGCCAGGTCTGAACAGGATGGGGGACCATCCAGACGAACAACGGCGAAACCGGAAAGGATCCCGAGGTGCACGAACCGGACACGTTGCCGAGCGACCCCACGGCCACCGCCTTGTCGCCCGCCTGCCACTGCTGCCGCCACTTCCCGCGAGCGTACCACAGGTCCACGGACACCCCGGGATAGTCCGGGAAGGTCATCCTGGCCTGCCAGGAACGCATGGGGCCGTAGTTCTTCTGCAACCGCGCGGCCAACTCCTCGCCGTCGGGCACGAAGGCGAAGGAGGGAAGCGCGATCAGACACACCAAAAGTATCGTCAACAGGGTCTTCATGTTCTCTCTGAATTTCGGATAAAAAGGCGGGCGCTCATGCGCCCGCCGGTTCTTTGCGCGTTAGGAGGAGCAGGAAAGCAATTCCTGCAGCCGCTTGACGAGATCGTCGCGCAGCTCTTCGTCCTGCAGGGCGAAGTAGATGTTGGCAGTGAGATATTCCACCCAGTCGCCCGCGTCAAATCGCTGCCCTGCCAGCCGGACCGCGATGAGCTTGTCCTGGTCGGCCAGCCCCTGGAGGGCGTCGGTCAACTGAATCTCGCCGCCCACGCCAGCGCGCTGGTCTTCGAGAATGTCGAAGATTTCGGGCAGCAAAACGTAGCGGCCGATGATGGCCAGGTTGGACGGGGCCTCCTCGGGCGAGGGCTTCTCAACCAGGTTGGTTACGCGGTAGGTGTGCGAATCGATGGGTTCGCCCTTGATCACGCCGTAGCGGCTGACCTTGGACCGGGGCACTTCGATGACGCCGACCACGGCCTTGCCGGTTTCCTTGGCGGCCTTGAGCAGTTCGCCGATACCGGCCTGCACGCCGAACATGAGGTCATCGCCGAGCATGACCGCGAACGGTTCGTTCTGGCAGACCTCGCGGGCGGTGAGCACCGCGTGGCCCAGGCCGAGCTGTTCCTTCTGGCGCACACCGATGACGTTGACCAGGCTGGCCACGCGCCGGACCTCTTCGAGCATGCTGGTCTTGCCCGCCCGCTCCAGAAGCTGTTCCAGGAGGAAGTTGCGGTCGAAATGATCCTCGATGATGGTCTTGTTCTGGTTGGTGATGAAGACCACGTCCTTCAGACCCGCGTTAATGCCCTCTTCCACGATGTACTGGACGATGGGCTTGCGGAAGATGGGCAGCATTTCCTTGGGAACGTTTTTGGTGGCAGGGAGTGAACGGGTGCCCCAGCCTGCGACCGGGATAACGGCTTTGGTGATTTCCATATAATCCTCCACTGTGGTGGTTGTCCTACTTCAGAAACTTTTCGCATGCCTCGACGATGTCGCCGGTATACCGCTCGACCAGCGCCGGGTCCGGCCCCTCGACCATGACACGGCAGACCGCCTCGGTGCCGGAGTAACGCAGGAGCACACGGCCCTTGCCCGCAAGCGCGGCCTCCACCTTGCGCACAGCCTCCTGGACCTCCGGGGCCTGTTCAAAGGGGATCTTGCGCTTGACGTGGACGTTCTTGAGCACCTGGGGAAACGGTTCGAGCAGCCCGGCCAGTTCGGACAGGGGACGCTCCCGCTCGCGCATGATGCGCAACAGCTGCAGGGCGGCCAGCAGTCCGTCTCCGGTAGTGGAATGATCCATGAAAATGAGATGCCCGGACTGCTCGCCGCCGAGCACCGCGCCTTCGCGGCGCATGGCCTCGACCACATAACGGTCGCCCACGTCGGTACGCAGCAGTCGCCCGCCGTGCTCCTTCATGAACAGTTCGAGCGCCATGTTGGACATGACCGTGGCCACGAGCATGTTGCCCGGCAGGCATTTCTTTTCCAGGAGTTCCAGGGCGCATAGGGCCATGATCTGATCGCCGTCCAGGATACGGCCCTTCTCATCGCAGACGATGAGCCGGTCCGCGTCGCCGTCCAGGGCGATGCCCATGTCCGCGCCCTCTTCCACCACCATCCGGGCAATGACCTCGGGATAAAGGGAACCGCACTTCTGGTTGATGTTCAGGCCGTCCGGGGCCACGCCCACGGTGACGACCTCTGCCCCGAGTTCCTCGAGCACATACGGGGCCACGCCGTAGGCTGCGCCGTGCGCGCAGTCGAGCACGATCTTGATCCCGTCCAGGGTCAAATGTTGGGAGAAGCTGTTCTTCAGATAGACGATATACCGCCCGGGCGCATCAGCGATGCGGTGGGCGCGGCCCACGTCCTCTGCCGGCGGGTAATCCCACTGGGTGTCGGTGCCCAGGACCAGTTCGCTGATCTCGTCCTCCACCTCGTCCGGCAGCTTGAAGCCGTTGCGGTCGAAGAACTTGATGCCGTTGTCCATGAACGGATTGTGCGAGGCGGAGATGACCACGCCGAGGTCGGCGCGCATGTTCCGCGTCAAGAAGGATATGGCCGGGGTGGGCATGGGGCCGACCAGGAAGACGTCCATGCCGTTGGCGCACAGCCCGCTTGTCAGCGCGGTCTCGAACACGTAGCCGGACAAACGGGTGTCCTTGCCGATGACCACCCGGTGATGTTTGTTGCCGTTGCGAAAATACTGCCCTGCGGCCAGACCGAGCCGGAGCGCGATCTCGGGAGTCATGGGGAAGATGTTTCCCTGCCCCCGCAAGCCGTCGGTTCCGAAGAGCCTCTGTTTCATGGAATACTCCAACTTGTCGCGCACGCGGCGACTAATTCTTCTTGAGGACGGTCGTGACCGTCTCGGGATTCTTCTTTTCGAGTCTGCACCCTTCGGGGAGGGTCACATCGTAATTCAACTCGAACTTGCCTTCGCCGGTCTTGCCGCTGAAGGACACCGAGGCCAGGATGGATTTGCGGTACTCGTCGTCGTGGAACAAGAAGACTGGCCCCTCGATGAGCAGGCGGACGTACCGCTGGTGGACCGATACCTTGAACCCCTCGGGGTCCTGGTACTCGATGGGCACCTTGACCCATATCTCGCGGGTCTTGGGTGTAAAAAACGCCTCTACGTTGACTTGGCCTGGCAAGGCCTCAATCTCGTCGGGGACCTCCAAGGCCACGTCCTCGACCCAGGATCGGGGGACATCCTCGGGGAAGTCACCCTTCAGGACCACGCGGGTCTTGGAAATCTTGCGCAGTTGTGTCTCGGGTCCCCGGATGGTGACCACGTCGGGCGAGACCGTGACCTCCTGCAGCTTGTAGTCGGAATTGAGATTACCGGCCCATGAGGCCTCCACGGCGATCTTCTTGGAGATGCGCCGATCCACCGTGAGGCGGAGCCGGTTGGGCCTGACCTCGATGATCTCATAGGTCGAGGACAGAGGAAGCTTGGCAGGGTCGATGTCCACCACCTGCTCGCCGATCTTGAGGTTGCTGACGTTGACCGGGTAGGCCAGGTTCTGGGAGGAAAGGTTGCCGACCAGCCCCTTGGGACCGCGTAGCCGAACCTGGATCTTATCCACCAGCCCGTCCTCGATAATCAGCCCCTCGGGGGGGTTGGTCATGACCACAGGCATGTCCACCCAGGTTTCCACCACCTCACGACCAGTGACCAGGAACCATGTAAAAATGGCCAAGGCGATGGACAGCAGTATGGTTTGCCAGTTTCGCAACATATCAACGTCCCAAAGCGTTCTTGAGCACGCGCCGCAGGCGCGTCTCGTCCAGACTGGTGGTCAGGCGGCCGTTCATGGCCACGGAGACTTCGCCCCGCTCCTCGGAGACCACCACGGTGATGGCGTCCGAGCCTTCGGAAATGCCGAGCGCCGCCCGGTGTCGGGTGCCGTACATGGGCTGCCCTCGAAGCTTGTTGGACAAAGGCAGGATGCAGGCCGCAGCCACTATACGGTCGCGGCGAACGATGACCGCCCCGTCGTGCAGGGGGGTGTCGGAAAAGAAAATGGTCTCGATGAGTTCCTTGTTGACCTTGGCGTCCAGCTCGATGCCACGCTCAATGATGTCTCCCAGGGGCATGTTCTTCTCGATGACGATAAGCGCTCCGGTGGAGGTGTGCGACATGGTCATGACCGCCTGGGTCAACTGGTCCAGGGTGTCGTCGCGCACATCCGAATTTGTCCAGAACCGCCTGGTACCCACCGAGGCTAGCGCCTTGCGGATATCCGTCTTGAACAAGATGACCACCACCAGAAACAGGGAGGTCAGGAACTCGCCGAGCAACGCGTTCAAGGTATAGAGGTTGAACTTCTCGGCCACGTAGTAGATCACCAGCACGACCACCAGGCCGTAGAGCACGGCGGCGGCGCGGGTCCCCCGGACCAGCACGATGATGTTGTAATAGATGAAGGCCACCAGCCCGATATCGAGCAGGACCCTCCAGGTGACTTGAATACCGAAAAGCTCAAACATGTGCTTTAACTACGCCAATTCGCGAGCTATGGTCAATGTTTGTCGCGTTAATTGCACTTCGTGTACGCGATGGATGGGAACGCCCTTTGCCGCAAGCACGGCCGTGGCCGCCTGGGTGGCGTTCTGCCGCTCCCCTGTCTCGGCTCCAACCAATCCTTTCCATATGGATTTATTGGATAATCCCATGTATACAGGCAGGCCAAGCTCATTAAACCGCTCGACCTCCCGAAGAATGGACAGGTTGTGCTCAAGCTTCTTGCCGAACCCGATGCCCGGATCCAGGACCACCCGGTCCAGGGGCAGCCCGGCGCGATCCAGTACGGTAAGGCGCTCCTCGAAAAAGGCCATGATCTCGCCGACCACATCCTCATATCGCGGTTCGTCCTGCATGTTCTCGGGACGGCCCAGAGAGTGCATCAGCACGTAGCCGGGCTTGTACTCGACGAGCACGTCCAGGAGTTCCGGCTCGAAACGGAACCCGGACACGTCGTTGATGATGGCGGCCCCGGCCTCCAGGCAGCGGGCGGCCACCTTGGCTTTGTAAGTGTCCACGGAGATGACTGCGCAGGTCCGGGCCTGCACAAGCCCTTCGACCACGGGCAGTACGCGGTCCATTTCCTCTGCCTCGCCAACCGGGTCGCTGTACGGCCGGGTGGACTCGCCGCCGATGTCCAGGATATGCGCTCCCTGCCGGGCGAGCTCCAGGGCGTGGGCCACGCCCGACAAAGTGTCGGAGTGGGTTCCGCCATCATAAAAGGAGTCCGGGGTCACATTGACGATCCCGGCAATGAAAAAGGGGGCAGGTCCCAAGACCTTGCCCCCCTTAACTGTCCATGTAGTGTCATTCATGATTGTTCGCTTGTCGGTTATTGCAGCTTGTTCTCGCCGCCATCCCCGTCGTTACCGTCCCCGTCGCCGTCGCCGTCGCCGTCGTCGAGGATGAAGTCGTCGCCGGAGCTGTCGGACGATTTGCCGGAATCGCCGGGCGTTTCACTCACGGGTTCATAGCCGGGGCTTGATTCCTTGGTGGCCCGTCCATCGGCATCGTAGCCCGACGGCGTATCCAAACCATCGGAATCGGAAGACCCGGAACCGGAGTTGTTGTTCGGTTCCATGGGCGGCAGTTCCTTGCCTTCCATGAGCAGGTCGATGTCGTGGCCGGAGATAGTTTCGCGCTCCAGCAGGGCCATGGCGATGGAATCGAGGACTTCCCGGTTTTCCTTGACCAGGTTGGTAGCCTTTTCGTGGGCTTCCTCAACAAAACGCCGGACCTCGGAGTCGATCAGCTTGGCCGTCTCCTCGCCGAAGTTCTTGTTGTGGATGAGCTCACGGCCCAGGAAGACCTGCTCCTGATTGTCGCCGAAGCTCATGGGACCAAGCTTGTCGGACATGCCCCACATGCAGACCATGTTGTGGGCAGTCTTGGTAGCCCGTTCGATATCGTTGCTGGCGCCGGTGGTCAGCTGATTGAGGACGACCTCCTCGGCCACGCGGCCGCCCATGAGCACGGCCATGTTGTTGCGCAGATATTCCTTGGAATAATTGTGACGGTCCTCGCCGGGCAACTGCATGGTCACGCCGAGCGCGCGCCCGCGGGGAATGATGGAGACCTTGTGCACCGGATCGGTGCCGGGCAGGAACTTGGCCACCAGGGCGTGCCCACCCTCGTGATAGGCCGTGGTCTTCTTGTCGTCCTCGGAGAGGATCATGGACCGGCGCTCACGCCCGCCCATCAGGACCTTGTCCTTGGCCTCCTCGAAGTCGCTCATGTCCACGCGGTCCTTGTCGAGCTTGGCCGCGCCGAGCGCCGCCTCGTTGACCAAATTTTCCAGATCAGCGCCCGAGAAACCGGGGGTGCCCCTGGCGATGATCTCCAGGTCCACGGTCGGAGACAACGGCGTCTTGCGGCTGTGCACCTTGAGGATGCGTTCGCGGCCGCGCAGGTCCGGATTGGGCACGACCACCTGGCGGTCGAAGCGGCCGGGCCGGAGCAGGGCCGGGTCAAGCACGTCCGGGCGGTTGGTGGCGGCCACCAGGATGACGCCCTCGTTGGACTCGAAGCCGTCCATCTCCACGAGCAACTGGTTCAAGGTCTGCTCGCGTTCGTCGTGGCCGCCGCCAAGGCCTGCGCCGCGCTGACGGCCCACGGCGTCGATTTCATCAATGAAGATCAGACACGGGGCGTTCTTCTTGCCCTGGGCAAAGAGATCGCGCACGCGGGACGCGCCCACGCCGACGAACATCTCAACGAAGTCCGAGCCGGAAATGGAATAGAACGGCACGCCCGCCTCACCGGCCACGGCTCGGGCCAGCAGGGTCTTACCGGTACCGGGACCGCCCACCAGGAGCACGCCCTTGGGGATACGGCCACCCAGGCGGGTAAACTTGCGCGGTTCACGCAGGAAATCCACGATCTCGGAGAGTTCCTCCTTGGCCTCGTCCACGCCGGCCACATCTTCGAAGGTGACCTTGGCGGTCTCCTCGTTGATCAGCCGGGCCTTGGACCTGCCGAAACTCATGGCCCCGCGTCCGCCGCTGCCGCCGCCCTGCATCTGGCGCATAAAGAAAATCCAGACGCCGATGAGCAGGATCATGGGGAACCAGGACAGGAGCAGGGTCAGATACCACGGCGATTCGTCCGGCGGCTCGGCCTTAACCTCCACGCCCTTGCCGATGAGGTTCTCGATCATCTTCGGATCGTCCGGGGCATAGGTCTGAAACGACTCGCCGGAGCTCTTCACGCCGGAAATCTTCGGGCCCTGGATTTTGACCGAGGCCACGGTTCCGCTGTCCACCATGGCCAGAAATTCGCTGTAGGACGGCGTATCCTTGGGCATGGGAGGTTGGTTGAAAAGGTTAAACAGGACTACCATCAAAATGAAGATGATCGCCCAGATGACAAGATTTTTCATATGGTTGTTCAAAGGAGAGTCCTCCGTAAGGGTCAAATGAACGGCCCGGGGGGGCCCGCTTGACTTCGCGTTTACCGCGATTTCAGGAATCTAGAGTAATGCCGTTGTTTTAAAAATCAAGTGAATCGGCAAAAAAACTCGTTTTACGGACAGCTCCTACAAGGAACCGAGCCACTCTCTCAACGCCGTGATCTGCGCGGCAACCGATTCGGGGCCCGTGCCGCCGGGGGTGATCCGCCGCCGGATGGCTGCCGAGTAATCGAGCACGGAGTAGACGTCTGCACCGATTTTGCCTGAGAATCTCTGCAATTCCGAGAGGTCCAGATCTTCCAGGCCGACGCCCTTGCCCTCGGCATAGGCCACGGCCGCGCCGGTGATGTGGTGCGCCTCGCGGAAGGGAACGCCCTTGGCGGCCAGATAGTCGGCCAGTTCCGTGGCGTTGAGAAAACCGCGCTTGACGGTCTCGGCCATCTTTTCTGGCACGAACTCCATGAGCCGGAGCATGTCGGCCATGATGCCCAGCGACGCGGAGACCGTACGGTCTGTGTCGAAGAAAGGCTCCTTGTCCTCCTGCATGTCCCGGTTGTAGGTCATGGGCAACCCCTTGACCAGGACGAGCAGCCCCATAAGCGAGCCGACCACGCGGCCGGTCTTGCCGCGCATGATCTCGCAGGCGTCGGGATTCTTTTTCTGGGGCATGATGGAGGAGCCCGTGGCGTACTGGTCGGGCAGCTTGACATAGCCGAAATTCGGGTTGGCCCAGATGATCAGTTCCTCGCACATGCGGGACAGATGGGCCATGACCAGGGAGCCCGCGAACACGGCCTCGAGCACGAAGTCTCGGTCGGACACGGCATCCATGGAGTTGGCGAAGGTTGCGGGGAACCCAAGGTCGTCGGCAACGGCGCGAGGGTCCACCGGATGGGTGGTTCCGGCCAGGGCCGCCGCGCCGAGGGGCATGACCCGAATCCGCTTCAGGGCGTCGGTCACGCGCTCGTGGTCGCGCTTGAACATCTGGCAATAAGCCAGCAGGTGCTGGCCCAGAGTCACGGGCTGGGCGGGCTGGAAATGAGTACAGCCGGGCAGCATGGTATCCTTGTGCTCTTCGGCGCGGTCCACGTAGACCGCGATGACCGAGGCCAGATACTGCTGCCATGCGGCCAGCCGGGCGGCCACGTGCAGGCGGAAGTCCAGGGCGACCTGATCGTTGCGGCTGCGCGCGGTGTGCAGCTTGCCGCCGAGCGGCCCGATGATCTCGGTCAACCGGGACTCGACGTTCATGTGCACATCTTCCAGCTCGGTCTTCCAGACAAACTCGCCGGACTCTATCTCGGCCTTGACCCGGTCGAGCCCGTCACAGATGGTCCGGGCCTCGTCGTCGGTCAAAAAGCCCTGCTTGGCCAGCATCCGGGCGTGGGCCTGGGAACCGCGTATATCCTCGGCGTAGAGGAGCCGGTCAAAGGACACGGACTCGGAAAACGCCTCCATGGACGCGGCGGTCCCTTGCGCAAACCGCCCGCCCCACATTTTCTTGTCTGCCATAATTTACTCGCAGGACTCTTCGGTCTCTTTCCCGCCCCATTTGGACTGCTGCATGCGGCCCTTCAGGCGCAGGCCCACCAGCTTGATAAACCCGGCCGCGTCGGCCTGGTCGTAGACGTAGTCTTCCTCGAAGGTGGCCAGCTCGGAGTTGTAAAGCGAGAACGGGGACTTGCGGCCAAGGGGCACGCAGTTGCCCTTGTACAGCTTGACCCGAACGGTGCCGGTGACCTTTTCCTGGGACTTGTCGATCATGGCTTGCAGAGCCTCGCGCTCGGGGGAGAACCAGTATCCGTAGTACACCATCTCGGCATATCTGGGAATGAGGGAGTCGCGCAGGTGCATCATTTCGCGGTCCATGCACAGCCCTTCCAGGTCACGATGAGCAGCGGCCAGGATGGTCCCGCCGGGGGTCTCGTACACGCCGCGCGACTTCATGCCCACGAAGCGGTTCTCAACCATGTCGATGCGGCCGATGCCGTGCTTGCCGCCCAGCTCGTTGAGCTTGGCCAGCAGGGCCGCCGGGGAGTACTTCACGGAATTGATGGCAATGGGATCGCCAGCCTCGAAGTCGATGGTGATCTCCTCGGGCTCGTCCGGGCACTTCTCGGGCGGGGTGATATTGCGATAGCAGTCCGGGCCGGGCGCGTTCCACGGGTCTTCCAGCTCGCCGCCCTCAAACGAGGTGTGCAGCAGGTTGGCGTCGATGGACCACGGCTTCTTGCGGCTGACCGGGATGGGAATCTCGTTTTCCTTGGCGAAATTCATCAGGTCTGTGCGGGACTTGAGCTCCCACTCGCGCCACGGGGCGATGGTCGCCAGCCGGGGGTTCAGGGCCATGGTGGCCAGCTCGAAGCGGACCTGGTCGTTACCCTTGCCCGTGGCACCGTGGGACACGGCCTGGGCGCCTTCCATCTCGGCGATCTCGACCATGCGCTTGGAGATCAGCGGCCGGGCGATGGCCGTGCCGAGGAGGTAACGCCCCTCGTACAGAGCGTTGGCCCGGAACATGGGGAAGACGTAGTCGCGCACGAACTCCTCGCGCATGTCTTCCACGTAGGCCTTGACCGCGCCGGTCTTGAGCGCCTTCTCCTCGATGCCGTCCATCTCCTCGCCCTGCCCGAGATCGGCGGTCATGCAGATCACGTCGCAGTCGTAGTTGTTCTTGAGCCACTTGAGAATGATGGAGGTGTCCAGCCCGCCGGAGTAGGCGAGCACGACCTTATCTATTTTCTGCATTGTATATTCCTTGTACTAATCAGAATTATTTAAAGATCCACTCAAGGATCGCCTTTTGCGCGTGGAGCCGGTTCTCGGCCTGGTCCCAGACGATGGAGGCCGGGGATTCGAACACTTCCTCCGAGACCTCCTCGCCGCGGTGGGCGGGCAGGCAGTGCATGAAGCTCGCGTTCGATGCGGCCAGACCCATGAGGGATTCATCCACCATGTAGCCGGCAAAGGCGGCCTCGCGCTTCTTTTGCTCTTCTTCCTGGCCCATGGACGCCCACACGTCGGTATTGATGTAGTCCGCTCCGGCCACGGCAACCTTGGGATCGTCGGTCAGAGTAATCTTGGCACCGAGATCGGCGGCCTTGTCCAGAATGGCGGAATCGGGCCGGTACCCCTCGGGGCAGGCCAGACGCAGTTCGTAGCCGAAGACGGCCGCACCGTTGATGAAGGAATGGGCCATGTTGTTGCCGTCGCCGACCCAGGCCACCTTGACCTTGTCCAGGTCCGGGGTGCGCTCATACATGGTCAGGACGTCGGCCATGACCTGGCACGGATGGTATTCGTCGGTCAGTGCGTTGACCACCGGGATGTCGCCGTAATCGACCAGGGTTTCAAGCTTCTCCTGGCCGAAGGTTCGCACGATGACCCCGTCAGCGTATCGGGACAGGACACGGGCGGTGTCCTTGAGCGGTTCGCTGCGCCCCAGCTGGGAGTCGCGGGCGGCGATGAACACCGGGTCCCCGCCCAGTTGGCGCACGCCCACCTCAAAGGACACGCGGGTCCGGGTGGACGCTTTTTCGAAAATCAGCAGCAGGTTTTTACCGTTCAGAAGATCGCTGCGGACCTTGGTGTCCTTCATCTCCTTGGCGCGCAGGATAACCTGCTTCACTTCATCCCTGGGGATGTCCAGAATGGTCAGAAAATGTTTGGGCATCGTACGTATACTCCATCAGTGATTGCCATGATGTCATGAAAGAGATGAAGTTTGGCCCATATTAATATGAATGTAAAGAAATTTGGCCGTCTGAAAACCGGGAACCCAAGGCGGGCCAAGGGTGCGCGGCTATTGGTGCTTGCCGAGCCAGTCCTGGAACTGCTTCAACGTCAGGCACCGGCTGGCCGGTCCGCTGCGGACGTAGAACTCCTCGCCCTTGGCCGCGTCCAGGATGGCCGGAACAGGAGCGGGGACGCAGTGGATGCACAAGACCCGTTTTTCGCCCAGCTCGATAACCCGACTGTCGATATAGCGCGAGAACTCGGTGCCGATGTGCCGGTCCACCAGGTTGTTGAAGTGCAACAGCGCCTTGTCGTCGCTGTCGAACTTGTCCTCCTCGAAGCCGGTCACGATACCGCTGTCGGACACGCCGACGAGCAGTGTCCCGCCCTCGGAGTTGAGAAAGGCGGATACGGTCTTGAGGCAGGCGTGCTCGATCTCCTTGCCGTTCTTGCCGGACTTGAGGTTGAAGCGCAGGGTCTGCTTGAATTCGAGCCTGCCGCCCTCCCCGGCCTGGATGAGGTCGAGGACGTCCCCGGCGGTGGCCGCGGCCTCGCGGCGCATGCCCAATGACTCGATACGGCCCCGGCTGCGGTGCAGGACGAAGAGTACGCCAAAGGCCATGAGGATAAGCACCACGGCCCCGGCCTGCAAAAAGGAGTCGCTGGTCAGGGTGGAAAGAACGTTCTTGGACGGCACGGCCACGCCCAGGGACAAGGTGTCGCCGAAGATGGACAGCGGCATGGCCCAGGTCCACCAAGTCTCGCCGTCCGAAGTGAAGAAAAACGGCTTGTCCGGAGTGCCCTCTTCCAGAGCGGCCAGCCCGGATACGGCCTTGCGGACCACGGGGTCGGGCAGCTTGTCCGGAGTCAGGGCCCGTCCGGCCAGATCCGGCCCCACATCCTCGCCAAGTCCGCCGACCGGCATGGCCCTGCCGTCGCCCCAATAGAGGAAAATCCGTTCGGCCCCGCCGTGCTCGGCCTCGCTGAGCTGCGACAGTATGGCCTCGGCCGGGAAAGCGAAGGAAATCATGAGCCGCTGCCCGGAATCGGACTCCACCAGGGAGGAGGCCGTGATCCAGGCCACTTTGACGTGGTGGAACCGGCCCGCACTGCGCCAGTTGACCTGGCCCGGGTCCAGATGGTTGAACTCGCTGGACAAGGTCCGGTCCACTTCGCCCAGGTCCATGGCCCAGCCGGTGAACGGCTGCTCACTGGCCTTGCCGTCCTTGAGCAACTCCCATTTCAGGACCGTATGCATTTCATCGGGCACGGCCTCGACCATGCCGCCAAAGCGCCGGGTGAGCAGGTAGCGCAACCCCTGCCCGTCGCTGAGCATGACCGCTTCCAGACTCTGGTGGTTCTTGAGCACCGTGCTGAATTCCTTGCGCAGAGTGTCGGACTTGAGGTTCTTGGGCAGCCCCTGGCCCATCTCCTGGTTGGAGTTGCGCACCGCGTTGAGGAGCACGGTCACCGCCCCGGACAGGCCGCGCGCCGAGTTCTCCACGGCCACCACGGCCGCGTCGTGACGGATCTCGCGCACACCCATATAGGCCAATGCGCCCACGGCAGCCACCGCAAAGATGACGCCGTAAAAAAGCAATTTATACAGCTGCTTGCCCCTAACTCTACGCATAACTAGCCCGCCACCTCCGCGTGTTCGGACAGGACCTGGTCCACAGCCGCGTCGGTCATGTCGAACATAACCTCGCCGTGGTCGAACCCGGCCAGGTGCAGCAGCCCGTGGGCCAACAGACGGGCCAGGTGCTCCAGCGGAACCTGACCGTACAAGTCTGTCTCCCGCGCCAGGGCATCCACGGACAGGGCCAGCTCGCCGAGAAAGCCGTGATCGCCGGGATCGCCGACCTCTCCGCCCGCACCTTCGGCGGTCTCGGCCACACCCGCTTCCCGCGCATCGTGGGCCGGAAAACTCAAGACGTTGGTCGGACCGGTGCAGCCCAGAAATTCACTGTTGAGTCGGGCGATCTCTCGGTCGTCCACCAGCTTGAGTTCAAAGGTGCGCCCGGTCAGGCCCAGTGCGTCGAGCAGGATCGCGGCCAACTCACCGAGCTCGGACCGGGAAAGGGGAAACCTCGGGTCAAGCCGGGTCTCCCTGATAATCTCCACCGGGCCGCTCACGCTCATTCCCCGTTACCCTCGTGAACGTCGTAGGCCCGGACGATGCGCCCCACCAGCGGGTGGCGGATGACGTCCTTCTCGTCGAAGGTGATGAATTTCACCCCCTTGACTCCGTCGAGGATACGCCGGGCTTGAAGTAGGCCGGACTTGGCGTGGACCGGCAGGTCGATCTGGGTGACGTCGCCGGTGACCACCGCCTTGGAGCCGAAGCCGAGCCGGGTCAGGAACATCTTCATCTGTTCGGGCGTGGTGTTCTGGGCCTCGTCCAGAATGATGAAGGCGTCGTTCAAGGTGCGTCCGCGCATGAAAGCCAGGGGGGCCACCTCGATGACCCCGGACTCCTGGTAATCCTGGACCTTCGCGAAATCGATCATGTCGTGCAGAGCGTCGTAGAGCGGGCGCAGGTACGGGTTGATCTTCTCGGCCAGGTCGCCGGGCAAAAAGCCGAGCTTCTCGCCCGCCTCCACGGCCGGACGGGTCAGGACGATGCGCTTGACCTCGCGGCGGGTCAGCGCGCCCACGGCCATGGCCACGGCCAGATAGGTCTTGCCCGTACCCGCCGGACCGATGCCGAAGGTCATGTCCGACTCCCGGATGGCGTCGAGATACTCCCGCTGGTTCAAAGACTTGGGTGACACGGTTCGTTTGGCCGAGGTGGCGTAGACGTCGCCCTTGAAGACCTCGCACACGTCGGCCGAGGGCTGGCGTTCGAGGATACGGCAGGCAAAATCCACATCCTGCGGGTACACGGACTTGCCGCGCCGGATCATGGCGTAGAGCTGGGTCAGGACCTGGGCGGCCAGGTCGCCCTTGTCCTCCTCCCCTTCCGGAGAGTGGACAACCAGGGTGTTGCCCCGGCTCTCTATACGCACACCGATACGCTCACTCAGGAGTTTCAAATGCTGGCCGTGAGGGCCAAAGAGCTGGCTGGCCATGTGGCCGTCGTCGAATTCAAGCTTGGTGACGGACAGAACAATTTCCTCCGATATTAATCCTTGGCTCGCAAGAACATCCACCTGCATGCCTTGCGTTCCAGAACGTTGGCGACCTCGTACAGGGCCGCGCCCATAATTGACATGCCGAGGATGCCGGAAAACATGGTCAGGTAGTCCATGGCCCCCCAGGCATCCATGATCATATATCCCAGCCCCCTGGTGGTGGCAAAGGATTCAACGAAAAAAAGAACGGCAACGGACACGCCGGTGCCGAGCCGAAGCGCCGTGAACCCGTGCGGCAGGGCCGCCGGGAGCAGGACCTCGCGCAGGACGTCCATGTTCGAGCCGCCTAACGAGCGGACCGAATCGAAATATTTGGGATGGATGGAACGCACCCCGTCGCGGGTGGTGACCAGAATCTGGTAGCCAAGGATAAGCGCGATCATGGCGATCTTGGAGGTGTCGCCCAGGCCAAGCAGGAGCAAAAACACGGGCAAAAGCACGATCTTGGGCACCGGGTAGGTCAAAAAGACGAACGGGGCCAGGATATCGTCCACGCGCTTGACGCTGCCCATGATCAAGCCGAGGGGAAAGGCCGTGATCCAGGCCAGCCCCATGGCGGTCACCGAACGGTACAGACTGACCCCGAAGTGCTCCCAGAAAATTTGCGTAAGCATGGCCCGGCCAAGGGCCGCCAGAGCGTCCTCGGGATCGGGCAGGATGACCCCGCCCAAGGCAACGGCGGTCAGCTTCCAGAGCACGCCCACCACCAGGATGACCAGCCCGTAACGCAGAACGGCGCTCGCCGGCCTCACCACTGGGCCTCCACGGTATGACGCAGTTCCTTGAGCAGCGCAAAGCACGCCTCGGTGTCGCGGATGCGCGCGTCGCCGAAGCCGGGGTTGTCGAACACGGCCACAGGCCGGGCCGGGCGCGCGGACATTACCATGATCCTTTGACCGAGCATGACCGCCTCTTCGAGCGAATGCGTGACCAGCACGTAAGGCACCCGGCGCGCCTGCCAGGCCTCAAGCAAGGCCAGTTGCAGCCGCTCTCGGGTCAGGGCGTCCAAGGAGGAAAAAGGTTCGTCGAGCAAGGTCAGCCGGGGCCGGGAGACGAAGGCGCGGGCGATGGCCACCCGCTGCTGCTCCCCGCCCGAAAGATTGGCCGGGTAATCATCGTCGCGCCCGGTGATGCCGACCTCGGCCAGTTGAGCACGCGCCCGTTCCAGCCGCTCCCGGCGTCCCACGCCCTGAATCTTGAGGCCGAGCGCCACATTGTCGATGACCGTGCGCCAGGGCAGCAGGCCGTAATCCTGAAGAATAATGGAGATGTCCGAGGCCGGGCCGGTGATGGGCTCGCCGCCGAGCAAGGCCCGCCCGGCGTCGGGCGCAGCCAGGCCGCTCAGGAGGTAGAGCAGTGTCGTCTTGCCGCAGCCGGACGGGCCTACCACGGCCAGGGTCTCCCCCTGCCCCAGGGAAAAGGAGACATCCTGAATGACGGTCTTGCCGTCATAGGACTTGGCCAGATTCTCGGCGGTCAGCATGGGCTAGTCGTGCGCGGGCGGCAGGGCCGAACCGTCGGGCACCCTTTTCTTGAGCAGCCCCTTGGCGATCATCCAGTCCTGGACCTCGTTCAACTCCGCTTGCGCGGGTAGCGCCGGTGCCGGGAACGGATAGATCGGGAACCGGGAGATAAGCGGTTTGGGGATGCGGCAGGTCTCGGCCATGAGCTCGCGGTAGTGTTCCGGGTCCTCGGTCAGCCGCCGGACCGCTTCGCCGTAAGCGGCCAGGAACTTGGCGTAGGCCGCGCCTTTGTTCTCGAAATAGCGTTTGTGCAAACAAAGCACGGTCAGCGGCAGGTTCAGGTCCTCGGCCGTGGCCAGGACGTTGCCGCCTTTAAGTCGGGCCAGGGAGAGCAGCGGCTCGGGCAAGAGCGCCGAGTCCACCTGATCGGTCAGGAGCATCTGCAGCCGGATGGGGATTTTCTTAACTTCCAGCCGCTCTAAATAATTACGATTTACCTGAAGGTCATCCTCCACTTTATCGGCCAGGAACTCCATGACCGTGGACTTGGACAGGGCCAGGGAACAGCCCTGCATGGAGGCCAGATTGCGGTCGCGATCGGCGGGTGAGAGCGCGATGCCGAACATGGGGTAGCCCGGCGTGGTCCGCCAGGAGGTCAGGGCGATGTGCATTGGCACGCCCCGGTCCAAGAGCAGATAGGTGGCCACAAGATCGCCGAAATAGCCGTCGATCTGGCCTGTCTGCATGGCCGTGTCGCGTTCCAACGCGGACATGAACCTGACAAGGCTTACGTCCAGGCCTTGCTCGGCGAACAACCCTTCCCTGTCGGCCACCTGTAGCGGCAGAGTGTCGATGACCGGCAGAATGCCGAAACGGATCTTGATGTTTTCAGCGCGTGCCGTGGTGGCCAGGGCCAGGATCACGGCCAGGGCGAGCAGGATTTTCTTCATTCCATTCCCCTTGGATTTGCTGGCGGGCTTGTAGCATGATGCTTCAAGAAAAGAAAGACGCGGCAGCCCATCGCCACCGCGTCGCAAAAGCGTGAACCGACCGGTTCCGGGACTAGCCTCAAGCACCACTGCGGGAATTGCCGAAGAATCCGCCCAAAAAACTCTTGGCCACCAGCGCGAGCGTCAGTACGGCGGCGGCCACGCCCACCCAATGCGGCAGCAGCTCGCCCACTTCCGAAACCGTGGCCCGGATGTCCAAGCCGAGCGCGGCGTAAAGGTGGTCCGTACCCCAGGCCAGGGCCAGGGAGCAGATCATGATGGAGGCCACATAGAGTCCGGCGGCCCGCTTGCCCAGGGTCTTGAGCATAACCGTGATGGTCGCCCCATTGGTGGCCGGTCCGGCCAAAAGAAACACCAGGGCCGCACCGGGCGAAAGCCCCTTGAGCAAAAGTGATGCGGCAATAGGCGTGGAGGCCGTGGCGCATACGTACAACGGCAGGGCCACCACCAGCATGGCCACGTAGGAAAACAAGCCGGTGCCCACCCAGCGGTCCATTGCGTCCGCCGGAATGGCCGCCGAGATGATCCCGGCGATGAGTACGCCCACCAGGAGCCAGCGACCGATGTCCTCGATCATCTCGCCGAAAGCGTAGCGCATGCCCGCCGAGAAGCGCCCCACGAACGTGGGCGGCGATTCAACGGCGCAAGACCCGCCGCAACCGCAACCGGTGCAGCCCGCCGAACTTTCGGACAGCCCGGCCAGGGGCTGGGGTTCAGCTTTGTCGTCCGGGAAGGCGTTGATGAGCACCCCGGCGAAAATTGCAGTGATCGACGCGGCAACGGGACGGATGACGGTCATGAGCGGGTCGATAAGGGCGTAGGTCACGGCCATGGAATCCACCCCGGTCTCGGGAGTGGAGATCATGAAGGCCGTGGTCGCCCCCTTGCTGGCCCCCTGCCTGCGCAGCCCCAGGGCCGCGGGCAGCACGCCGCAGGAGCACAAAGGCAAAGGCACGCCGATAACAGCGGCCTTGAGCACCGAGCCCAGAGACTTGCCGCCCAGGTGCCGGGCCATGAACGAATCGGGGACGAACCCCTTGAGCAGCCCGGCCACGAAAAACCCGAAGAGTACGTACGGTGCGGCTTCCACCAGCACGTGCCAAGACTCGACCAGAACATTGACTATAATTTCAAGCATACAAAACCTACATAGACGTTTTATTCACAATTGAATAAATATTCATAGAACAACACAAAAAAAAGGAGGAGGCGGGTTACGCCTCTTCCTTGATGTGGTCCAGCCCCTGGGAGACCAAGTTGCGCACGTGGTCGTCATCCAGAGAGTAAAATACGTTCTTCCCTTCCTTGCGGTAACGCACCAGCTTGGCGGCCCGCAGCAGCCGGAGCTGGTGGGAGATCGCCGACTGGGACATGTCCAGGACCTCGGCCAGGGCGCATACGCAGAGTTCGCCGACGGACAGGGCGTACAGGATGCGCACTCGTGTATAATCTCCCAGCGCCTTGAACAATTCGGCCAGGAAAAGGAACTCCCGCTCGGTGAGCATGGACTCGCGGGCGGCAGACACGTTTTTCACGTGTTGCTCAGTATCACTACAGGCTACATTCGACATTTCTTCCCTCGTGTGAATAGTCACTCATTTGTTATAATATTACGGTCATCCCCTCTGTTTGTCAAGCCCGGCACCCCGCTCCAGGAGGGGGGCCGGGCGATGTTTTACCATTTGCCCCGCTACCCCAGTCCGAGATGGTTCAGGGTCAGGAGCTTGCGCCCCGAGAAATTGAGGATGCGGTCGATGAGTTCGGCGTGGGCCAACCCTGCGCCGCGCACCTCAGCCATGAGCCCGGCCACGACCTTTTCCTGTTCAAGGTAGCCGAAGACGACCTCGCGCACGTTGCGCAGGGAGACCAGCCTGTCGGCCCATCCCATGCCTTCCTGATAGAGCATCCTGGCCGAGATGAACGACGCCAGCAGAGCCAGCTGGTGAGGCCGGGGCAGGTCGTTCACAATCCGGTCGCGGTACCGCTCGACCAGCACGGCCGGACAGTAGGACAGCAGGACCTCGACCAACGCAGGATCGTCGGCCACCCGTTCCACGGACCCCGTAAGTACGGCGTCCACTTGGTCGGCCAACGCGTTGATGGACTCGGACAGGGCGTAAGAGAGCTCGGTGACGGTCCTTTGCCCCCCGGCCAGCTTGTACTCGCGCATGAGCAGGCGGGCCTCGGACCGGGCCCGCATTCGGAGGATGTCCAGAAGCTGGGGGATGTAGTCCTTTTTGATGTCCAGAAACTCAGCCTCGCTGAGGATAAGCCCGGCCAGAATCTCATAGGACGAACAGATCACACCGGTCTTGTTGGCCGACGGACCGGGCACCACCGTTACCCCGGCCTTTTCGAGCTGGGCGCGGGCGTCGGTGGAGATGAAGATGTTCGCCCCCTCGACGATCCCCTTGGCCGAGGGCGTGCCGTCTTGTTGTAAAAACGCCTTCCAGTTGGACATGTTCACCGTATCCGGCCTGCCGCCGGACGGGATGAAGATGTCCGCGACCACGGTATTGTGCAGAGAGTTGCGGATGCGGGCACCTTGAGGATCGGCCGTGGAAACCGCGAAGGCCCCCTCCCCTTTGAGCCGGGACTTGTCGAAATCCGAGGTCTTCAGGTCGTTGTCCATGAGCCGGAGCAACTCGCCGTGGTCCATGCCGTCCGGGTCGTGGGCCGCGCCATGGCCGTCCGACATGGCCACGATCTTGGCGTTATCGCCATATTCGCGCATGAGGATGCGCATGACGTTGGAGGCTACGTCCCCGGCCGGTCCGCCGGTGATCTTGACCGTGAACGGCCTGCTCCTCGGGTCGATGCCGAGCGTGAGCAGCAGCTCCTCGGCAAAGACGATGACCCCTTCCGAGGTCACGCCGTACTGCTTGTGGGCGATACCCGCGCCGGGCTTGGAGCTCATGAACGCGCTGGGCCACTTGTAACCGCGCCGGGCGGCCCGGTCCGCCATCCACTGGATGTGCGCCGGGGTGATGTTCTCGTCCGGCCCCAGGAAGATGATCTCCTCGCGGTTCAGGTAGTCCACTATACCGGGCTGGACAAATCCCTCACTCCCTTCCGGGACGGCCAGCAGGTCCAGGAAGGAGTCGACCATGGACTTGACCGCCAAATCGATGTCCCCTTCCGGGCCAAGCAAGATGACGGCCTTGGACCCGCCCTCGGGGATGTCCTTGTTCTTGAACTGCTGGGCGCGGGCCAGCTTGGTAACCTCGTCGAGCAGCCGGTTGGACTCGACTTCGAACTGTTCCTGGCTCCAGGTTCGGACCACACGCACGCCGCCGCGTGCCATGTCGCGGTAGCGCACATGGAAGGCCCAGCTGTACGGGCCGTGGAAACAGTACACCCCGAAAGGCCGCTCCTTGCGCGGCAGCGGGGCCAGGATAAGCGGATCGAGCCGAAAGCTCAGCCCCAGTTTGTGATCAAGGTAATAGTTGGTCCGCAGGGTGTAGCGGAAAAACTTGTAGATGTAGGTCAGGATGTCGCGATGGATGACGTTGTCCACGTCCCTGACGGCCGCGCGGACGCGGTCGCGCTGCTCGCGCATGGCCCGGGGGCGGTCGCCTGAAAAAGCCGGATTGAAGCGCACGTCGAAGTAGTCCATGAGCATTCCGGCCACGTCCCGGTGCTTGAGGATGGCGTAGACGATGCGCGAGGAAGTATAGGCATGCAGGTCCTTGCGGATCAGGAACTGGTGGGCGAACTCGCCTGCGGCCTGCATAAGCATGACCTCGCCGAGCTCCCAACCGTCCTCGTAGGCCAGGGCGTCCAGACCATGGGGCGCAAACCACTTGCACATCTCGAGCTGGCGCTTGAGCTTGAGCCACAGAGCGCCCCCCTCATCCAGGTCCACGCGCTCCTGGTCGAGATAAAAGCTCATGATGGAGATGGCGGACTGACCGGGACGCTCGAACTCGTCGGCGTAGGCCCGGTCCACAGGGATGCTCTGCCGGGCAAGGACGTTGACCACCGTGTGCAGCAGTCCTTTTTGGGGTGGCTGGGCCATGGCGATACCGATGCGGTCAAAACCGGAATGGACGTCCTTTTCGAGCTGCACCTGGACCCGCTCCACGTTCTCCACGCAACCGCAGGTCTTGAAGTGGCGGACCGCCCGGGCCGGCTCGAACTTCTCCATGTAGTCTTCGCTGGTCCACCCCAGAAACTGCTCAAACCCTTTCAGGTCGCTAGGGTCGAGGTCCATCTCACCGGCGCGGGCGTGTTCCAGGACCTCTCGCAGCCCCGCATGGTCCGGCGCACATAACGGCTGCGGACCGATGACGAAGGTATCCAGCCTGAGGGTGTCGTCGCGGCTGGAATAGATGCGCGCGTGCTGAATGTCCTTGTTGCGGTACTGCTTGAGCACCCACCCCAGAGTGTCCATGTCCCCGCTCGGGGAGATGTGCGTAACCCTGGACCCACACGGACTGTGCAGGGCGATGGACTGCTTCTCCTCGCGGACCATGCCGGAGATGAGCGCCATCAGGTGCTTGATCTGCTCGTCCTCTCCGTGGGTCTGAAAATAATATTCCGGCATGTCGCCGTAAAACCACGGAACCAGTGTCGTTGCCGATTCTTCAAGCGTCCTGAGAAGTTTTTCCCGAATCATGACCGGATCAACAGGCAAATTCCCGTCCATTATACATCTCCATTCCGTTTGGGTAACTTTTCCACGTGTCTCCCTTGTGCATGGGCAAAGCCACCGCGTCAACCCCATGAGGCCGAAGCGGCCTTGATGCCGACACATTATAAATGTCTTACTTATCAATCTAATGGCGTGGACATAAAAAGTGTGACAGCGTATGTAAGTGGTTATGGGCACCCAGGAAAGAAAATCCGATAAGGGAGTAGGGATATGAGCAAGAGCGCCATCGATACCGGGATCCTCCTGGAGACGGGAACAAACGAACTTGAAATCCTCGAGTTCTACATCAACGAGATCCGCGAAGAAGGTCAGGAACCCGTTCCAAACTTTTTCGGCATCAACGTGGCCAAGGTCATGCAGGTCATCGAAACCCCGAACCTTGATCCGCCGGAGTCTGCACCCCACCCGTCGTTCATGGGAACCATTCCCCTGCGCGACCTCATCCTCCCGGTCCTCGACCTGTCCGTCTGGCTGGAGCTGGACATGCCCAAGACCGAACGGGACATCGTCATCGTCACCGAGTTCAGCAAATCCGTAACCGGGTTCCTGGTCTCGGGCGTAACCGAAATCCAGCGCGTGGGCTGGGGCGAGGTCATCCCGCCGTCGAGCATCATCTCCACCAACACGGATGCCATCGTTGGCCTCATCGACAAGGGCGACTACTTCGTCCAGCTCCTGGACCTGGAGACCATCCTGTCCCAGTTCGAGCCCGATGACGGCGTAAAAATGGCCGTGTCCGCCAACGAATACAAGATCCTCGTGGCCGACGACTCGGCCACCATCCGGACCATGATCAAGTCCAACCTGATCGAGGCAAACCTCATGCCGATCATCACCACAAACGGCGACGAGGCACTGCGAACAGTTATGGGTCTCAAGGCCAAGGCTGAGGCCGAGGGCAAGGACATCACCGAATACGTGGACCTAATTATTTCCGACATCGAAATGCCCCTCATGGACGGATTCAGCCTGACAAAGAACATCAAGCAGGATCCGGTCTTGCGTAAGCTCCCCGTCATCCTGTACTCTTCCATCATCACGAACGAACTGCGGCACAAGGGCGAATCGGTGGGAGCGGACATGCAGATATCCAAGCCAGACCTGCACACCATTCCGCAAGTGGCGCTCGAACTCATTGAAGGCGGTGCGGATTGATACAACGAGGCGACCAAGTCCTCGAAGTCTTTATTGAAGAGACCACGGACCGGCTCGATTCCATTGAGTCGGGTCTGTTGCATTTGGAAGACTGCGGCATGGACTGCGACCCAGAGATAATCAATTCCATCTTCCGCGACGCCCATTCGGTCAAGGCGGGCTCCAACCTGCTCAAGCTGACCTCTGTCGAAGAGCTGGCCCACAGGCTCGAAAACGTCTTCGAGATGATCCGCAAGAAGGAAATCGATCCCTCTGAGCTCATCATCACCGCTTGCCTGGAATCCGTGGACAAACTTCGGGAACTGATGGAGAACATCGAGCGCAGCGAGACCATTTCCATCCGGCTGCACACGCACATGCTCGAAGTGGCGGTCCAGAAGACTCTGCACGGGGAATAAGAGCCACGCACGCAAAAGCGGCCGCGCCCTATAAGGCGCGGCCGCTTTTGCGTGCGTGGCTCGAGGAACTAATTTTCCAGGGTCGCCAGGAGTTCCTGGGCCTCGCTCATGCGCGAGAACGAGGTGTTCTTGAAGACCTCGCTCTCCACGGCCTTGACGAACTCGTCGTAGGTCATGACCCGGAAGTCGAACATCATGCCCTTGATCCGGAAATACATCTCCAAAAAGGCGAAGACCGGCTCGTCGGTCAGCGTCCCGGCCAATTCCCGGCCGGTGTTCAGTGCGGTGTAAGGCTTGTTCATGCCGCCCAGATAAAACATGTCCAGGCCGGACTTGCCGTCCGTAACCACCCCGAGCAGGTTGAAGGTCTGCAACCGCGCCGTGAACTCCTCGGTCATGTTCGGCATCTCCAGCAGGTCCTTTTTCGGGAACATGCCGACAAAGACCATCTGCCCGCCCTCCTCGGCCATGGTGTGCCTGAAAACGTGCTCGTCCCGATTCTTCCGGGCGGCCTTGACGGTTTCGTAGAGGTCCAGGGAAAAGGCGAGCTTCAGTTCCTGTGCGACTTTTTCGTCCATGTGGTTCTCCGTTAGATGATTCCGTGCAGCGGGCCGCCCTTGGCGCCCAGTTCATCCACCCGTTTCTCCATCTCGGGGTCTTCCTCGAGCGGTGGCGCGTGGTAGGTCTTCAATCGGGCGTCGACGACCAACGCCTTGTCCGCCCCCCAATGCTTGGCGTGAGTGAACGCACCCGCGCCGTAGATGTCCGTGGCCGGGTCGGACCGGGTGAAGGTCACCCACAGAAAATTATCCCAGTTTTCCGCCGTAAAGCGTGCGTCGTCGGCGACCACGATCAGGGGAAAGCCCTCAATGCCCTGGACCTTGGCCAGCATGTCGCCCAGCCGCTCCAGGGTCGGGTCCTGCTGGTCCCGCTTGCGGCGGTGTTTGGGCCCCTTGACAACCAAAATGCCCGGCGCAAAGACCTTGGGTTCGCGGAAGCCGCGCGGCAGGGAAAGCCCGGACGGAACCTCGGCGCTCAACTCACGCTTGCGGCTCCCGGCCACGGCCAGAACGAGCTTGGAGCCCTGGTTCAGGCTAATGCCCGAGTAGTCCAGGGTGTCTATGGTGGTCCGGGTGATAAAATGCAGATCCCGGGTCAGGTCCGCCCGCTCCAGCAGGTGGCGGAAGAACGCGGGCACATCGTGACAGCCTACCCCGTGGGCCAAATCCTCGCGGGCAGCGATGAGCACATATTTGGAAAGCGAGGTCTGGGTGTTGCCGAGCAGGGCCATGGCGTTGGTCAGCAGTTCCTGGGGCTGGCGCTCGGCCGCGTACGGCACGTAGCGCTCGCTGCCCACGGCCAAAAGCAGCGGGTGCACCCCGGCCGCGTCCACGGCGTGGACCTCGTGCACCCCGGCAAAAACCGACGGAACCAGCTCGGCGGTCAGCTCGTGGACGAACTCGCCGAACAGAGTGTCTTCCTGGGGCGGACGGCCCACGGTGGTGAACGGCCAGACCGCGTCGTCGCGATGATAGACCTTGTCCACCTTGAGGACCGGAAAATCATGAGCCAGACTATAGTAGCCCAGATGGTCGCCAAAGGGCCCTTCGGGCTTTTCTCCGCCCCGGACCACGGTGCCGCAGATACAGAAATCAGCCTCGGCCGGAATAGGCAGATGCCCCGGTCGCATGACCATGGGGATGCGATGGCCGCCCAGTGCTCCGGCGAAAAACAGTTCGGCCAGCCCCTCGGGCAGAGGCATCATGGCAGCCAGGGTCATGGATGGTGCGCCGCCCACCGCGATATTCACCTTGAGCGGTTCACCCCGGCGCAGGGCCTCGGCATGGTGGTGGCCGATACCACGGTGGATCTGGTAGTGCAGCCCCACTTCCCGGTCGCGGACATAGTCGTTGCCCGACAGCTGGACGCGGTACATGCCGAGGTTGGACCCGGCAAAGCCCGGCGCGGCCGGGTCTTCGGTGTAGACCTGGGGCAGGGTCACGTAGGGCCCGCCGTCCATGGGCCAGGACTGGAGTTCCGGCAGGCTGGACACGACTGTCTCGTTGGCCATGACCGGCCCGTCCGAAACCTTCTTCGGCAGGGTGTGCCAGGCCGTCCTGGGCGCGCCGAGATACTGCCACGGACGGCGCAGGCATTCCATGGGGTTCAGCTTCAGCTTCATCAATCGCTCGACCGTTTCCAGGGTATCGCGGAAGATGAAGCGCAGGCGCTCCCGCGTGCCGTAGAGATTGGCGGCCATGGGAAAGCGGCAGCCCCGGACGTTGCTGAAGAGCAGGGCCGGTCCCTTGGCCTGGAAGACCCTGCGCTGGATGGCACCGATCTCCAAGTGAGCGTCCACGCTCTTATCGATGCGGACGAGCTCTCCTCCGGCCTCGAGGGCCTCGAGGCATTCACGCGTATTCCTGTATCCCATTGCAGTTCCCGTTTGTTGACTTGTGGCGAGCCAATCTAGACGGAAAAGACGGAAAAGTTAAGCGGAGAATCGGTCTGCGCGGAAACCTTGGAACTGGATCCGGGATTAGTTGGACGCCGAGGTAGGCCCCCAGACGCAGGCGTACTGCACTGCCGAGAACTGGCGGTACCCCGTGTGCAGTTCCTCATCCAGCGGCTTCATCCAGCGCGAGGCGAGATTGCGGCAGGTGTTGCAGAACTCCTCGGGGTAGTTGCACACCAGGCAATAGGGTTGATAGTCGTCGCAGCCTACGGCGTTCCAGGGGCGTTGATGGCCGAGAATACATTTCTTGTGATGGAAGACGCATTCCTGGCAGTTGTTTGATATAATTAATGTTTTACACATTACACAGTCCTCCGAACCGAGTATGATCTCAGTATTGCCTGTAAGCACGGTGGAGACTTTTTTGTATTATAATCTGGGCGCGGGCATCGGCTATTTCACGCGATGTCCACACGGATATTCCCAACCTCCTGGAATCGCGGCAATCTGCGCCGGGCGTATCACCCGGTCTTGTCATTTACCGGGTATCTGCTAGTCTCGCCCGAGAGACAGTAATCGTGTTCGGAGGATACCGATGCCCCTCATCCAATGGGACGAAACCATGTCTGTAGGCATGGATGAGCTGGACGACCAGCACAGGGAACTCATCGACCTGATCAACGAGGTTTACGAGGCCATCCAGCGCCACGACGAACCGCGCATGGTCAGTCTCGTCAATAAGATGCTGGACTATTCCGTGGTCCATTTCCAGGCAGAGGAAGCGGTCCTGCGCAGCCTGGGCTACCCCGAAATCGACGCCCACGCCAAACAGCATCGCACTTACGCGGACAAGGTGGACGAGTTCAGGCGCGACATGCTCGTCAAGACCAACCTCTCCCAGGTATTCATCTTCCTCAGCCGCTGGCTGACCAACCACATCATGCACGAGGACCGCAAATTCATGTCCTGGCTCCCTGAGGCGAACGACGAGGGAGCATAGCGAAAAAAGAAAAGGCCCCTGCATGCAGGGGCCTTTTCTTTTTTCGCTATGCTCCCTCGTCGTTCGCCTCAGGGAGCCAGGAC
>Ga0075011_10000085_pt1 | contig 46020 bp, 58 predicted proteins | sample TARM_MetaG_T_14_FD_72354 | JGI IMG/M metagenome (GOLD analysis project Ga0075011, IMG submission 72354) | Freshwater microbial communities from Pennsylvania, USA, analyzing microbe dynamics in response to fracking - TARM_MetaG_T_14 | ecosystem: Environmental > Aquatic > Freshwater > River...
CAGGATTTCGTTCGGGATCAGGTATTCGCGGTGGTCGCGCGTGGCCACCGAGACCGCGCGGATGCCGATCTTGCGCACTTGCCCTACGGTGCCATCGCCGATCGCGATCACGTCGCCCGGCTTGATCGAGCGGTCCATCAGCAGGATCAGCCCGGCGATCAGGTTGCCGAAGGTCTTCTGCAAGCCGAAACCGATGGCCAGACCAAAGGCCCCGGAAAAGACCGTAAGCGCGGTGAAGTTGATCCCCAGCAGGTCGATGCCCATGAAGAAGGCCAGCGCCCAGACCATCAGCGAGAGCAGTTTTTCGCCCAGCACGCGCTGGGTCGAATCGAGCCCGTGGACCCGTGCAAAGAAGAAGCGGGCCAGCCGGCTGCCCAGCCGTGCCAGCATGATCATCGCGAAAACGACGAGCACCATCTTGCCCGCGTTGAGCACCGAGACATGATAGTGCCCGATATCGAAGCCGATATCGTCGAGCGAACGGACGAATTCGGCCACCGCGCGCTCGTTGCGCCGGGTCAGCCAGGTCATCGGGCCGCGCTCCAGGCGGCCAGCGCTTTGTCGAGATCGGCCATGAGGTCGGCCACGTCCTCCAGGCCAATGGCCAGGCGCACGGCAAAGCGGTCGGCCTCTTCGCGGGTGCCATCCTTGCGGGGGCGGGGCCAGGGGCTGGCGGTGCGGATCGCCGCCGGGTCGACCGGGGTGGCGAGGCTTTCGAACCCGCCGAAGCTGTAGCCGATGCCGAACAGGGTGAGCGCGTCGATCAGCGCGTCGCGCGCACGGGCCGTGCCCCCCTTGAGGACGAAACTGAACAGCCCGCAGCCCCCGGTGAAATCGCGCGCCCAGAATGCATGGCCGGGCGAGCCGGGCAGCATCGGGCAGAGCACTTGTGCCACTTCTGCGCGGCCCGAAAGCCACTGCGCGAGCGCGAGGGCATTGGCGCTCGCCTTTTCCAGACGCAGCCCCATCGTGCGCAGGCCGCGCAGCATCATCGCGGCGTCGTCGGGCGAAACGACCAGCCCCATGGCCTGTGCCTTGAGGCGCAGCGGCCGATACCATTGCGCGCCGGCGGTGGTGGAGCCCATCATCACGTCGGAATGGCCGCTGACATGCTTGGTGAGTGACATGATGGAAATGTCGGCCCCATGGGCGAGCGGGGCAAAGCCGAGCGGCGAGGCCCAGGTGTTGTCGACCAGAACCGCCAGCCCCTGCGCCTTGGCCGCGCCGATCAGCGCGGGCATGTCGGGCACTTCCATGGTCAGGCTGCCGGGCGCTTCGAGCAGGACCGCGCGCGCGCCGGGGCACAGCGCGGCAAAGGCCTCGCTGTCCATCGGATCGAACCAGACCGTCTTGATTCCCAGATCGGCCAGCAGCCCGCGCGCCATGGCGCGGCTGGGTTCATAGGCATTGTCGGTGAGCAGCAGGGTATCGCCGGGGCGCAGCACGGTCATCAGCGCGCCGCAAATCGCGCTGACCCCCGAAGGATAGAGCACGGTGCCCCCCTCCTGCGCGCCCGGTTCCAGTTCGGTCAGCGCTTGCGCCAGCGCCCACTGGGTCGGCGCGCCGCGCCGGCCATAGTAGAAATGCCCGTCCTCGTTGCCCGGATGGGCCCTGAGCGTCGCCATGTCGGGATAGAGATGGGTCGAGGCGCGCCAGACTGGCGGGTTGACCACCGCGCCGGGATGGCCGGGTGTTCCGGTCCATTCCCGGCGGCGCCCGGCGGCAACGATTGTGGTGGCAGGACGCGTGGCGGGGCGGGAGACATTCTTGTCGGTCGGGGCGCTCATGACCTGCTGCAAAGCAGGAAAGGGGCCGCCCGGCAAGTCTGGGCCCAAATGATCTGAAGGGTCAGGCCGTTACAGGCTCGGCCGGGCCGGTTTCCTTGGGCGTTGCCGGGTCGGAGCCCCATTCGCTCCAGCTGCCATCATATAGCGCCACGTCCTCCTTGCCGAGGAGATGGAGCGCGAAGATCACGACATTGGCCGTCATCCCCGAGCCGCAACTGGCGATGACCGGGCGGGCGAGGTCGACTTGTGCATTGGCAAAGGCCGCGCGCAGGGCCTCGGGCGCCTTCCATGTGCCGTCGGGCGCAAAGAGGCTGGCATAGGGCACGTTGCGCGCGCCGGGAATGTGGCCGCTGGCCAGTGCGGGGTTGGTTTCCTTGACCTCGCCGGTAAAACGCCCCGCGCCGCGCGCGTCGACGAGCTGTTCGGCATGGCTGGCGAGGTTGGCGAGAACCTGATCCTTCGAGCGAAGCGCGCGCAAGTCGCTCCAGGCGGTGAAATGGCGGTGGCGCAGGGTTTCGTTGCCTTGGGCGCAAGGGCGGCCTTCGGCCTTCCACTTGGCGATGCCGCCATCGAGCAGGGCCACGTTCTGCGCCCCGAACAGGGTCAGCAGGAACCACGCGCGCGTCGACGACTTGATCGGGCTGTCGTCGTAAAGGACGATGCGGCTGCCGTCACCCAGCCCCAGGCTCTGCATGCGGCTGGCGAATTTTTCCGCCGAGGGCAACGAGTTGGGAAGGCCGGTGGCCCCATCGACAAGGTTGCCCAGATCCATGAAAACGGTGCCGGGGATATGACAAGCCTCGTACTCGCGCGCGGCGTCGCGCTTGTGTTCGGGCAAAAAGCAACTGGCATCGACGATGCGCAGATCGCTCGCACCCATCTCGTTGGCGAGCCATTGGGTGGAGACCAGCGGTTCCATGAAATTCTCCTGCCTGCGACCCGTCTGGCGCGGGTTCATTTGCAACCAGAATAGGCCCGGCAAGCGGGCACGTCGATTGGAAAAATGGCCAATCGACGGGCCTGTCGTGTTTCAGGATGGGCCTGTTTCAGGCGAATGGATTCAGCTCAGGGCATGGGTTTCGGGAAAGGGGCTTCGGGAAGGGGAAGCACCCGCTGGTCGACCTGATCGAACACGCGCGGCCCCTGATCGAGCCGGAAAGGCGCCAGACGCGCGCCCGGCGTGTCAGACGGTTGGCCGATCAGGAAGGCGCCATGGGCATGTTCGGCGCTGCCGGTGTCCTCATGGGTCGCCCAGCATGCGGCGCGCGCGATCGGCACGAACAGTTGCGCCTCGCCCGCGCGAATCGCCAGCACGGCGGCCAGCGGCAGGCGCATCTCGACCGGCACGGTCACGCTCGCCCCGGCCTCGATCCGCGCGATCTGGGCCAGCGGCGGCAGTTCCGGTCCGGCCAGCCCCAGTTGTTCGTCCATGGGCCGCGAGGCGTGGGCCGATGTCATGTCGCCCGACAGCGCAAGGTCGACCAGCGCGTCACGGCCATGGTTGGTAAGCACGATCCGCGCGGCCAGCGTGGCATTGGCCAGCGTGGCGGTGAACCGGTCGGCCAGCAGCGCGAGGCTCAGACCCTGCGCGACCGGGGCAGCCTCCGGCGCCTTGGCAGCAGGGGCCGGAGCCGGGGCCGGTGCCGGTGCAGGGGCTGGCACCGGTTCGGGCTTCGCCGCAGGCGCAGGGGGGCTGTCTGGCGCAGCCTCGCCCCGCACCCGTCGGCGCGAGAGCCCCAGCCCCAGTCCGCCCAGAGCCAGAACCGCCGCAATGCCCCCTGCCCATGGCAACCAGCCCGCATCGCTCCGGGGCGCCGGTTCGGGCGTGGCGAGGGCAGGGCTCTCCGCCTCGGGCGAAGCCGAAGCTTCGGGCAGGGCAGTTGGCGCTTCGCTCGCGACGGGTGACGGCACTAAAACAGGCGCGTTGACAGGCACGGGCTCTTTCCGGGCTACCGGCGCAGGTTTCGGGGCTTGCTCCGGCTTTGACACAGCAGGCCTGGCTGCGGGCCTGACTTTGGCGGCTGGGGCGGGCAGGGGCAGGACGACGGGCGCAGGCGCGGGCGCCGCCGTTGCAGAGGGGCTGGAACCCGCTTCGGCTGTCGGAACAGCGGGCAACTGGATCGCTGGCGCGGCGCTGTCGGTGGAGGCAGGCGCCGGAACGGCCTGTGCCAGTGCGCCCCCCATCGGCGTGCAGAGCAAAAGCCCGGCCAGCAGTGTGCGGGATGAAGAATGCTGGAATGCGCGCGTGCCGCTCATGGCTTGCCCTGAAATGCCTCTCGTATGGTATCCATGGGATTAGGCCGGTCGTGCCGGCCAGCCGGGTCGGATCCTGTCGCCACGGCCCCGCGCTGCATAATGCCTCCCCGGCTGCGCGCAAGCAGGTGGCTTGCTCAGGTGGTGCAGGGTGTGCATTGGCTCGGCCATAAGAAAGGCCGGCCACGAGAAAGGCCGACCGCAAGAAAGGATTGTCCCGTCATGTCGACCCCTCCCGTTTCCACGCCCCTGCATCTGGGCAAGTCGAGCGCGCTGCCCGCCTCGCCCGAAGAGGCGGTACTCGATTATGTCCCCAACCCACGTCCCGGCACGCTTTATCTCGTGCGCTTCGCCTCGCCCGAGTTCACCTCGCTGTGCCCGGTGACCGGCGCGCCTGACTTCGCCCATCTGGTGATCGACTACGTGCCGGGCGACAGCATCGTCGAATCCAAGTCGCTCAAGCTGTTTCTGGGTTCGTTCCGGAACCACAACGGTTTTCACGAAGATGTGACCGTGGGCATCGGTCAGCGCCTGTTCGACGAGATGAAGCCCCGCTGGCTGCGCATCGGCGGCTACTGGTATCCGCGCGGGGGCATCCCCATCGACGTGTTCTGGCAGTCCGGCGCCGCGCCCGAGGGCCTGTGGCTCCCCGATCAGGGCGTGGCCGCCTATCGCGGACGCGGCTGAAAGGGCTGTTCGGGCGGGCGGTGAATAAATTAACCTATCGGCAAGACCTCCGACCGGGATTCCATAGCGTCAAATACGTGTTTCTCCTGAGTACATTTACCAATGTTTAGGAGGTTTCTGCAAAAAGCGGCCTTGGGGTTAAGCATCTCAGGAGACATGGACATGACCTTTTTTCGCAAGCTGATCAAGGACACCGAAGGCGCCACCGCTATCGAATACGGCCTGATCGCTGCTCTCATCGCCGTCGCCCTCATCACCGCCATGGGCACGCTCAAGACCTCTATTGCCAGCCAATTCGGTTCGGTTGCGACCGCGTTGGATGGTAATCACGCTGGCAGCAGCGGCACCACTACTACTCCCTAAAGCACATAGTGCCATAGTGCCATGATGGCTTGGGCGGCGCCGATGCGACCGTTTGAACCATCCCAGGGCTTGCCACGATCAGCCTGATCGGGGGGCAGCCATCCACGGTAGGAAAGGGGGTCTTCGGGCCCCCTTTCTTTTTGTCCGGGCGGGAGGGTGTTGCACAAAGGTGCATGCGAAAATCTCATTTGCTCAAAACGCAAGGGGCGGCGGGCAAAATGCCTTGCAAATGGGGAAAATCGCGCGAGATAAACAAGGGCGGCACAGTGAGCGGTGAAGACAACCGCCATGAAGGATGCCGCAGCCGATGGAGAGGCGCTGACAATGATGGCGAATGCGGAATTGAGCCCTGGTTTCAAGCATGCCGAGCGGGTTCTGACTGCTGTGCATTCCTCGCGGGCCGCCGTTTCCGCCGTGGCCGCCTCATGGTGCCGCTCGGCCCTTCATCACGGGCTCGACCCTTCCGCGCCGCTGGCTTCGGCAGAGCGGCTGGGCGACAATGAACTCAATACCTTGCGGGCCTCGAACGGTGAATTGCTGACCGTGGCGGCCCCCGTGCTCGACAGGCTTCACGGCAGCGTCGGGCTGGCCGGGGCCTGTGTGATCATTGCAGATGCGGGCGGGGTGGTGCTCGATTGGCGGACGACCGATTCGGATGCGGCCCTGTTCGAGGATATTGGGCTTACACCGGGGGTTTCCTGGGCCGAAGCCGCGCAGGGCACCAATGGCATCGGGACCTGCCTGGTCGAAGGGTGCGCGGTCACGATCCATCGCGACGAGCATTTCGCCAGCCGCAACGTGGGCGTCAGTTGCATGGACGCGCCGATTTTCGATCCCGATGGACGCCTGATCGCCGCGCTCGATATTTCCTCGGCGCGCGGGGACCATGATCGCACGATGGCCGCACTCATCGGGGCGCTGGTGCAGGATGCCGCCCGCAGCATCGAGCGCGACTTGTTCTGCCGCCGTTATTCCGATGCGCGAATCGTTCTGGCCGGTGCTGGCGATCAGGCAATGCGCGGCAATGTCCTGTTGGCCGTGGATCGCGATGATCTCGTGATCGGGGCGACTCGGGCGGCGCGCCAGCAATTCCGTCTGGCCACTGGCGCTGATATCGAGCCACGCCCGCTGGGCGATTTTCTCGGCCAGTCGGGCCCGGCCAGCTTCGATGATGGCGAACGCGCGGTTCTGCGCCAGGCGCTGGCGCGGGCCGGTGGCAATGTCAGCAGCGCGGCGCGTCTGCTGGGGATCGGGCGGGCCACGTTCTATCGCCGGATGGAACGCGTCGGACTTTCGCTGCGGCACTGAAGAGGGTGCGCGCCCGTGGAATTTTCCGGGCGCGCGCTTTGCATTGCGTAACGCGCAAGCGTGGCCCCGGTTTTCCACGCTGGGACATTTCGCCCGCTTTGCGATGATCCTCGCCGCCGCTATGCGCGCGCCATGATGATCAAGGCTCCTTCGGTCCTGTCTGTCGCGGCGATGGTTCTGGCCGCTCTGTTGGCAGGCTGCTCGTCGCGCGATGATACCCACGATGCCCGCCTGAAGGCGGCGGGGGCTGATCGATCCCTTCCCGCGCTGCTCAAGGTGGCCGATCCGCGAATCGGCGAGGCCAAGGCTGGCCCCTGCAAGGGCTGCCACACCCTCGATGCCGGCGGCCCGGATCTGGGGGGGCCCAACCTCCACGGCATCTATGGCAGCCCGATGGGCCGCAACCGCCCTGCCTTTGCCTATTCGGCAGCGTTGCGCGATGCCAATGGGCACTGGGACGATGCCACCCTCGACGCCTGGCTGCGCAATCCGCAGGCCCTGGTCCCCGGCACATACATGCAGTTTGGCGGCATCTCCGACCCGCTCGATCGCGCGGACATCATCGCCTATTTGCGCACGCAGAAGAACTGACGGATTTTTCAAAAGGAAGTGTGAAACCCGGGGGCCATCGCCCCCGGACCCCCGGGAACTGGTGCTTGCTGGCATGTCCGGCACTTCCCGCAACGGAGCGTTAGCCAGGATAATGGGGTGCAGGGGCAATGGCCCCTGCTTTTATCCTTTTTCTTCAAGGCTGCACATCAACCCCGATCCGCGCGGCAGGCATCGTGGTGGCATGGGCCGGATCGCGCGCCGGGCGCGGCGCACCGCGCCCTTCGGCCACGCCGTCGAGCGTGTGCAGCGCGCTGGTAAGCAGCGGGACATCGCCATTGTCGGCAATGCGCGCGGCTTCCTGTTCAGCATCATGGCGCGGGGCGTCGGGCAGGAGCCAGGCGCTGTCCATGACGCCAAGCGCGGCGAGGACTTGCGCCTTGGCGAGATAGGCCCCGGCAATACCATCGTTGTAGGCGCTGCGGGTCTGAAGCAGTTCGCGGGCGAGCTGGAGAACGTCGAGCGTGGTGAACAGCCCTGCGCGTTCCTGAAGGACGGCGCCGTCGTAGGCTTTCTGGGCCGAATCGACCGCACTCTGGAGGCGGTCGATCGCCTCGCTCTGGGCCTGCCAGTCGTTCCATGCGGTGGCGAGGGCGGCGCGGTTTTCGCGCAGGCTGGCATCGACCAGTCGCCAGTCGGCATCGTTGGCGGCCTGCGCGGCGCGGATGCGGGCGTGGCGCTCGCCACTGTCGAACAGGGGGCCGGAAATGGTGAGCACCCCGCGCAGTTCGGTCTGGCGCAAGCTGTCGGAATAGTTCGAAAAACCGTTGGAATAGGGCATCAGGGCTGCGCTCCCTTGTAGATCGATCCGCGGGCGCCAGTCGGCCTTGGCGCCTTCGGTCGCCGCGCGCGAGGCGCGCTCGCGCTCCTGCGCGGCGAGGACGACGGGGTTGTGCTCTTCGGCAAAGACATAGGCTTCTTCGAGCGACGAAACCGGCAGTTGCAGGGCAGGGGGCGTGGTCAGTTCGCCCGGACGGGTGCCAACCATGCGCAGGAACGTGGCCTCGGCGGTACCGGCGTCGCGCTGGGCGGTCAGCAATTGCACGCGGCCCAGTTCCACGCGGGTCTCGACCTGCTGGATGTCTGTTGCAGTGACTTCGTGGGCCTTGAGGCGGGCGCGATTGTCGGTCAGTTCGCGGGTGAGCGCGGCAAGGTTGTCTGCCGCAATGCCCACCCCCGTTCGCGTGCGGCGCAGGCTGACATAGGCATCGAGCGCGTCGAACAGCGCCTGCTGTTCGGTCGAACGGAGCACGGCGCGTTGATAGGCGGCCTGCGCCCGCGCCGCGCGTTCGGAGGCGAACGTGCGGCCAAAGGTGAACAGCGGCTGGGTGAGAATGGCCGTCGCGGTCGAGGTCCAGCCATGGCGCTTGAGGAAATTGGCCGGGGCGATCTCGTAGTTGTCGCGCGTCCAGCCATACGTCAGTGAATAGTCGAGGTGCGGGCCATAGGCCGAGCGGGCCTGCGCCACGCCCCAGTCGCTGCTGCGCGCGCCCGACCGCTGGGCGAGCACGGCGGGCGAGGTCCAGTAGGCATAGCGCAAGGCCTCGCCCAGCGAGGTGACCGGCTGGCCCTGACGCGCACCCTGCGCGATGTCGGCGGGCGTATCGGTGGGCAGGTCGGGCGTGAAGGACAGCGGCCTGCCCGGTTCGGGCGCTTCGGGAAGAGCGGGCGGCAGGCTTTCTTGCGCATGGAGGCATGGGGCCATCAGCAGGCCAGCGAACGCAGCGGGCAGATGGGCGAGAGGCGCGGTGTGGCGTCGGTTGCGGGCGCACGAAGGGCGTGGCGTGGTCAAACGCATGGCTCGAACCCCCTGGTTCAGTTGTCGCGGAAGGCGCGCATGAACTGGTCGCGCAATGGCTTGGTGACGTAGGAAAGCAGCGAGCGGTTGCCCGTCTCGATGTAGGATTCGGCGGGCATCCCGCTGCGCAGGGACAGCCCCTCGCGTGCAATGGCGGCCTGATCGACGGCGATCCGCACGGTGTAGAAGGCCTGCCGGGTCTCCTGATTGTCGGTGCGGTCGGTGGCGACATAGATCACGCGACCGGGGATTTCCGGCGTGGCCGCGCGGTTGAACGCGGTGAACCGTACCCGCGCGGTCTGGCCAACGCGCACCTGATCGATGTCGTTCGGGTCGATGGAGGCTTCCACGACCATCAAATCATGATCGGGGACGATTTCCATGATCGGCTCGGCGGCGCGCACCACGTCGCCGATGGCGGCAAACGCGATTTTCTCGATCGTGCCCGAATAGGGCGCGCGGATCTCGGTGCGGTCCTTCTGGTCGGCGGCGCTGACCTTGCGGAGTTGCTGCTGGTTGAGCGCGGTGTTCACTTGCGCCAGATCGGTGCCGGCCTGAACGCGGCGGGTCTGCACGGTCTGGATCGACTGTTCCTGCGCCTCGGTGATGCGGGCGCGGGCCTGGGCGATCTGGGACTGGAGCTGGGCCACTTGACCGTCGATGTCGACGGCGGTGCGTTCGAGCTGGTTGAGCCGGTTGATCGTGACCAGTTGCTTGTCCCACAAGTCGCGCACGCCCTGCCGTTCGGGTTCGATCAGGTGGCGCTGCTGGCGCAAGGCATCGATCTGGGCCTGAAGCCCGGCGATCTGCTGGTCATATTGGACGATGCGCGCGCCAAGCTGGGCGCGCAGCTGGCTTTCCTCGGTCTGGCGCATGGCGAACAGGTGCTGTTCGTCGGCCATGGCCTTGCGCGCCGAAGGGTTGGTCGATTGCGTCAGCTCGGGCGGGAAGGAAACCTGACCCAGCCCCAGCCGCTCGGCTTCGAGCCGGGCTTTCTGGGCGAGCAACTGCTCGACGGTGAGGTTGGAATAGGTCGCATCGGCCCCGGTCACGCGGTCGTCGAGACGCATCAGCAGCTCGCCCTGTTTGACATGCTGGCCATTGACGACCGCAATGGCCGCGATCACGCCCCCGGTCGGGTGGGCGATGCGCTTGACGCGGGTTTCCACGCCGACCTGCCCTCCGCCGATCACGGCCCCGCCCAGCGGTACGAGGGCAGCCAGCACGAACAGCAGCACCAGCAACCCGGCCAGCGCGCCCAGCAGCCGCACCAGCAGGCGCGGGGCATGGGGCCGGGGCACATCGGTTGCCTCGATCCACAGCGCGGGAAGGATCTGACGCATGGCGTCTGGCGAGAGCGGGGCGTTCATCGGGCGCTCTCCTGCGCAAGGCGGTTGGGAGCCGGAGGGGCTGGGGGGGCGCCGGACGTGGCCGTTTCACCGCCGGGCAGCGTGCGCTGCATCACGGCTTCGCGGTCGCCGAAATCGACGATCCGTCCGTTTTGCATGACCGCGACATGGGTGATCGGCCCCAGCGTGGCCGGGCGGTGGGTGATCATGATGACGATCCCGCCGCGCTGGCGCACCGAGAGGACCGCGTGGGACAGCGCGGCGTCGCCCGCAGCGTCAAGGTTGGAATTGGCTTCGTCGAGCACGAGCAGGTGCGGGGCGCCATAGAGCGCGCGGGCCAGCCCCACGCGCTGGCGCTGCCCGGCGGAAAGCTCCCCTCCACCAGCCGAAACGTGGGTGTCATAGCCATCGGGAAGGGCCAGGATCGCCTCGTGCAGGCTGGCCGCGCGCGCGGCGGCGATCACTCCTTCCGACGTGGCCGCCGGGTCGAACCGGGCGATGTTCTGGCCGACCGTGCCCTCGATCAGGTCGACCGTCTGCGGGACATAGCCGATGGCGTTGCCCAGCGTTTCGGCGTCCCACTGGTCGGGCGTGGCGCCATCGAGGCGCACTTCGCCGCGCACCGGGTGCCAGATGCCCAGGATGCCACGCACGAGCGAGGTCTTGCCCGCTGCACTCGGGCCGATCAGGGCCAGCGCCTGTCCCGGCTGGAGCAGGAGCGAGACGCCCTGCACGGTGAACCGCTGGGTGCCGGGTGGGGCCACCCACAGGTCGCGAAGGACGAGTTCGCCGCGCGGACGGTCGAGCGTGACGTGGCGTTCGGGCGGGCGGCGGAACGTGGTGATCGCCTGCGCCAGCCGGCCCCAGCCGCTGCGCGCCGCGATCAGCCCGCGCCAGTTGGCAATGGCTGAATCCACCGGCGCCAGCGCCCGCCCCGAGAGCACCGAGGAAGCGAGGATCACGCCCCCGCTCGCGCGGTCATCGATCACCAGCAGCGCGCCGACCGTCAGGATGATCGATTGCAGGAGCAGACGAAACGTGCGGCTGGCGCCGCCCAGCCGCGAGACCGTGCGCGAGAGCGCCGACTGGGCAGCGATGAACTGTCCCTCCCAGCCCGAGGTGCGCGCGACCAGCCGCTCCTGCATGCCCATGGCGAAGGCCGATTCGGCAAAGCGGATTTCCGAGAGCGTGGCCGCGGAGCGCTGGCCGGTGATCGTTGCCAGTTCGAGCGAGGCGGCCTGCGTGCGCCGGTTGGAGAGCAGCGCGAGCGCCGCCATCACCATGACCCCGGCCAGTGCGGTAAGCCCCAGCCACCAGTGCAGCGCAGCCAGCACAATCAGGAACATCAGCACCCAGGGCAGGTCGATCAGCGCGACCGGCCCGGCCCCGGCAAGGAAGGCATGCACTGAATCGAGATCGCGCGCGAACTGGAGCCCGTCGGCCTTGTCGGGCCCGGAGCGCAAGGGGCGTGTGACGGTGGCGTAGTGGACCGCCTCGAACAGGTCGTCGTGGACGCCGTTGGCCACGCCCAGCAGCGCCTCGGCCCGGATTGCTTCGAAGATTGCCTGGAACAGGTAGATCAGCACCAGCATCGCGAAGAGACCGGCGAGGGTGGGGATGCTGCGGCTCGGCAAAACCGAATCGTAGACCAGCATCATGTAGCCCGACCCGGCAAAGACCAGGACATTGAGCAGAAAGCTGGCGATGCCCACCAGCACGAGATTGCCGCGATATCTGCGCAGGAACAGGCGCAGCAGTTGCCGATCCACGTCGAAACACCCCCGATCACTGTCGTCGGGGACAAGCATCGCATCGCCGGTTCGTCCGGCAACGCGCAGAAACCTCCGTGGCGGAACTTTAGAGCCTGTGCAGACTTGGTTTCACCGGCTCAGGACGCACCCTTACGCAATCGCCGGGGGTTGCAATTCACGGAATTCAGGCGACTTCCAGTGCGCCTTCGGGGCGGGCTCCGATGATCAGCATTTCGCACCAGACTCCCTTGGGATCGAACATCAGGTCGACGGCCTCGATACCCGGCTGGGCGCGCAGGAGGTGCGAGCCGGTGCCCTGGACCTGCGGCGCGCTGACCGCCGGGCCACCCGTTTCCCGCCACAGCAGGTAGAGCCGGTTGCCGTCGGGCCCCAGAAACCAGCGCAAGTCGACCAGGCCCCTGTCGGTCGAGAGCGCACCGTGTTTCATGGCATTGGTGCACAACTCGTGGATGGCCATGATCAGGGGGATGCAGCTTTCGTCGGGGATGACGCAGGCGGTGCCTTCGAGGCGGATGCGGCGGCCCAGACCGAACGGATGGATCGTGCGCTCGATCAGGTCGGGCAGGCGGCCTTCGGCCTCGGTGCCGATGCGCAGGAGGTCGCTGGCCTTGGCCAGGCTTTCGAGACGGCTGGAAAATTCGCGGAAGAAGTCCAGCGGGTTTTCCGCACGCGGCCCGCGGGCCGAGAGCGCCTGGATGATGGCGAGCATGTTGCGCGTGCGATGGCGCAATTCGCGGTTGAAGGATTCCTGCCGGCTGGCCAGCGCATCGAGTTCGCGCACGGTGCTGCGCGTGACCACGGCGGTGCAGATCAGCAGGCCCAGAGAGAAGACCGCGAGCACGAACGTGATGGCCCGGCCCGCCCACCAGTCCACCGACACGACCTGCCCGCCAAACACCAGCTTGCTCACGCAAAAGGAAACGGCCACCGTGGCAAGGGCTTGGCGCAAGTCGAGCAGGAGGGTTGCGATCAGGACGGTCGGCCAGAAAGCCATGAATGGCATGGTTTCGGGCACGGGGTCGATCAGCAGGCGCAGCAGCACGGGGGCTGCCACCAGGACTGTCCCCAGGGCTGCCTGTTCACCCAAGCTGCGCCGCTTGATCAGGGCGGCGCGAATCCAGCCGGAAAATCCGGTCGAAACCATCATCGCAAAGTCCCTTGAGCCTGCCCCCCTGGGCGAAGGGACCAGTCCCCGGCAGGCTTCTGGCCGGCGGTATTACCGAAAAGAAACCAAAATGGCAGTATAAATGTGCCTTTTATTCCGGGGGTATGCCTGCATTGACCGCCGGAGGAGATTGCAGCCGTAATGCGGCATCGATTTCGAGCAGGCTGGCCAGAAGATGCCGGTCCTGCGTGTCGAGCGGAACGCGCGTGGCCAGCGCCTGTCGGCAGGCTTCGATGAGGGCGCGGGGGTGGCTGGCAAGCCCGGCCCGGAATTGCGCGAAATCTTGCGCGATGGCGCGCGGGGGCGTGCCGGAACCCACGCTTTCCGGCCCTCCCGAGCGGTGTTTTTCCAGCGTCCACAGGGCTGTGGCGGCACGCTCGGCCATGGTCCGCACGAGATCGCCCGCCGCTTCGCCCGAGGCGCGCGCCTTGAGTTTCTGGCGATAGCGTCGTTGTCTTTCGGCATTGCTCAGGGCCATTGCGCTGTCTTGGGGCGGGATGTCCCGTCCTGCAAAGCCCGGAGTGTTGCTTGCGTATCCTTGCGTAAGCGAAGGCCGGTTATCCGTCCCCCGGCTGTCAGGTGTCGGGGTCGTTGACGGCCAGCAGCGCCAGTTCGGTGCGGTTCTCGATGCCCAGCTTCTGGTACATGGCGTGGAGATAGACCTTCACGGTTCCCTCGCCGATATTCATCTCTGTCCCGATGTCGCGGTTGCGCATGCCGCGTGCGACCAGTCGGGCGATCCGCCGCTCGCGCGGGTTCAGGCGGTCGAGAGGGCCTGCCCCTTCGGGGTGAAGCGAAAGATCGAGCGCGCGCGTGAGCAGTTCGGGCGGGATCACCTTCTGGCCTGCATGGACCCGTTCGAGCACATCGATCAGATCGTCTCCGGCGCCTTCCTTCGAGACGATCCCCTCCACGCCCGCGCGCATCACGGCCAGCAGGTTGCGATCGGTCAGTTCGGCGGTGAGCACCACCACCGACCGTTTGTCGCCACGCGCGCGCAGCGTTTCGAGCACCTGAACCCCGTTCATGCCGGGCATGTTGATGTCGAGCAGCACGATGGCCGGATCGTGGGTGGCGATGGCGTCGAGCGTTTCCTCGCCCCCGGCCGTTGCCGCCACGACGCGGAACTCGCTGCCCCGCAGCACGGAGGAGACACCGGCACGAATGAAGCCGTGGTCGTCGGCAATCAGAATGGGGATCATGCGTAAGCTCGCGTGGGCACTTCGATATCCAGCCTGGCGCCGGGGCGCTGGGGGCCGCCGGTCTGCTCGGTGATGTGGACCCTGCCGCCAAGGGCCACGACGCGTTCGCTGATCGAGCGCGGACGACGGGGCTGCCCCGCTTCGGGGAAACCGACACCGTCATCAATGATGGAGACAATCAACTTCGCACCATCATGATCAAGGTGAATCGATACTTCGTTGCAATGGCCGTGTCGAGCCGCATTGGCGACCGCCTCGCGCACCATCTGACGGAATTCATAGGCAAGATGGATCGAGACCGGAAGACTGCCGGGGCCGGATGTGAACAGCACCCTGATATGCCAGTGGGTGGCCAGTTCATCGACGAGCCCGCGCAGTTCCTCGACCAGATCGGCGGTGCGGTCGCCATCCTCGCCACGCCGCAGGCGGTCGATCATCACCCGCAACTGGCCCTGCTCGCGCCGCAGGGATTCCTTCATCGCCACGATTTCGCCGTCCGGGTCGGTGCCTTCGCGCAGGCGCCGGCGCAGGGCTTCGAGCCCGAACATCGTACCGGCCAGAAACTGGACGACGCTGTCGTGAAGGTCGCGCGCCAGAGCATTGCGCACTTCGGTCACCGCCGAATTCTTGGCAAGCGAGGCCATCTCCTCGCGGTCGAGCGCCAGGCCGATTTCCCGCGCCAGCGCGGCCATCCACGCCAGATCGTCGACCGCCATGCCCTGAACCCCCCAGACCAGCAGGTGACCCTGGCTCGACACCGAATTGAACGCGGCCATGATGCCCTCGTCCACCTCCAGAAAGTCGGCGAGCGGAACGCTGAAGGCCTCGCGGCTGGCTTCGAGCCGATATTCACCGATCAGGGCGATCCGGCGGTGACGGGGCAGGTTGAACATCGTGGGCGGGATGGGCGATGACAGGGCTTCGGCCATCAGGCCGGGGCCCAGCCTTTCGCTGGTCGCGATGCCCTCGCGCGTGACCAGCACGTCGATCCAGGGTTCGTCGCCCCAACTCACCACCAGGGCCGCGCCGCGCGCACGCATGATCGTGCAGGCTTCGTCGAGCGCGCCCGACAGGACCCGGCTGCGGCGGTTGCCGGGCGCGCCGGCCGGTTCTGTCAGGGTGACCACGCGCATGCCCCGCTGCTGGCTGGCCAGCCACAGCACGAGCACGGAGACCAGCACGATACAGCCCAGCCCGCGCAGGAAATGCATCGGGTCCGGGCCCGTGGCGAGGGCGCTGAGCAGAAGCGCGGGCGCCGTGGCCGCCAGAATCAGGAACAGGCTGGAAACCGCCACCCCGAACGTGCCCCACCGGGCAAGGGCCACGATCAGCAGGAAGGTGGCAAAGGCCAGAAAAGGCCCGTTCAGGGCCCCGTGCGGCCTGATCGCGACATAGAGCGCGCCGGCCAGGGCCAGCAGGTCGACGGCCTGCGCCAGGGCGGCCAGACGGCTGTCGAGCCACCAGTCGATCCAGGCCACGGCCAGCATGACCACGGTCCACATCACATATGTCATCGCGACCCACTGGCTGCCTTGCGGATAGCGCAATGGCTCGTCGAAGGAGAGGCTGATCCCGGCCAGAAACAGCACGGCGATCGCCGTCCGGCACGAGGCCAGGATCTTGCCACTGCATGCCGAAAAGATGGTCCGCTGGTTCAAGGCTTCATCCTGTGTGCCGCGGAAAAGGAATGCCAGGTCATGGAATCGCAGGCAGGGTATCATGAAACGCAATCCCCGGCGCCCGGCTGGTGGCTGAAAGGAGAAGGCGCCTGTCCGAAGGCGAATCCGCGATCTGCGCGAATCCCAGTTTCATCCCCGTGCCCGACCATCGTTAACCCTCCCTTTCCCGTCAGAAACCATGTTAATACCCTAATTTGAAGCTTTTTATGTCGATTTCCCGTACACAGACGGGCTGTATGTTTGACCTTTCCTCCCGGTGGGGCGACAAGCGTACCACGTAGCCGATAGGAACGATCTGGATCATGACCTCGCCGCCGCGATCGGACGGTTCACTCGAAGCGCTGACGGCCAAGCAGCGTGCGGTGCTGGACTTGCTGATCCAGCACAAGACCTCGAAAGAGATTTCCCGAATTCTGGGCATTTCCCCCCATACGGTCGACCAGCGGATCATGCTGGCGCGAGGCAAGTTGCAGGTCGCTTCGCGGGCGGAAGTGGCGCAGGCCTATCGCGTTCTTCTGGAGCAGGAACCTCGCGGAAACTCATACGAAAAACCCGTATATGGATCGCCGGATGTCGCCAATGATCCGGTTGCGATGCACAAAGGCCGGGAAGAACACGATGAGGGTTCGGCTTCGGAGGAAGCGGTTCCATCGGATGGAGAAATCCTCGACAGCAGCGTTCCACATGGTGGCCTGCCAGACGGGGAATATCCGGTCGGGGTGTATCCGGACAAGACAGTGCCGGATGACGGGCATCTCGCCGATGGAGCCTTGATCAGATTGAATGGTGAAACGGACGGTGGGGATCGTCCTGTCACAATCCACTCTGGCGACTCCGGCCAACAGGCTGCATCCGCTTATCGAGTTCTTCCGGAAGTGTTCGACGGACCTCACGGGACCCTGATGCGGCTTGTGGCCATGGCCCTGATCGCGATGATCCTGATCCTGACCGTCCTGGGTGGCTTGACGATGTTCTCGCAACTGTCCCGGATCGTGGATCGCTGACTGTCGGACGTCTTCCGCTTCAACATGGGGACGGCGCTTCTGGTGCCGTGAGGAGGCAAGTTGACGATGACGCTCGACATTACGACCGAACAAGACCGCATTTCGGACACGCTTGAGGCTGCGGCCATCAAGCAGGGGCCCCGTCTCCGGTCGGCCCAGACTCAGACTCAGGCTGGCATGACCCATGCCGTTGCCCAGATGCGGGTGACGCGCGATCTCCAGAGCGCGGAGGCCGCGCTTGACGAGGCGCTGATCCGCCAGGCCCATCTGCTCTCCTCGATGGTGACCGCACGTCGCGAGGCCGGCCTGCCGCCGTTCCTGGGGCAGGATGCGCTCATGCGCCTGCTGCGCAGCCAGCAGGCGATGGTCGACGCCGGGGGCGAACTGGCACGGGTGCATGGCCGTTTGCAGACCATCGCGGTCGAAACGATGGGCGGCGACGATGCATGTCCCAAGACCGCCACGCTGTCCTCGCCCGACGAAACGCCGGGCGCTGCCGTGTTCCTCGAAAGTCCTGACGGGACCGATGACGCGGCTCTGCCACGCGCGGCCTGACTTGGCTCGGGCACCGGGATGTGATGCCATGACGGGCAGGTCGTGACGAGCCATGGTTTCGTTGTGGATCCCTCGTCTGCTGCTGATCTTCGCGGTGCTGTTCGCCGCCCGCAAGGGCGGCGAACCCGAGCAATCCGTGGCGGCGATCCTGCTCGCGACATTCGTTCTGGATGTCGTCAATCACGCCCTTTTTGGTGAGGCTGCCTGGTTTACGGTGAATCCGGGCCATCTGGTGATCGATGTATGGGCCTTCATCGTCCTCTTGCTGGTGTCCTTGCGGGCCAACCGGGCCTGGCCACTGGCGGTCAGCGCAGCGCAAGTCCTCGTGCTGATCGGGCATGGGGCCAAGCTGTGGAACCTGGACATGGCGCGCAAGGCCTACTGGGCGATGACGCTGGGCCCCTTCTGGATCCAGTTGGCGCTGCTGATCTTTGGCACATGGGCCCACATGGCCCGTTCGCGAAGGATCGGTCGCTATGCCGGATGGCGCCTGCAACCCACAAGCCGCACCCAGCCTTGATACCGGGAGTTCCGGCATGACTGTCCGTTCGATGCTCCGCAGCGTTCCTGCTGCCACTGGGGCTCAACCCATAGAAATCGGCCGCAAGGCGCCTGCCGCGCGGATCGTCGCGATCCCTGAAACGGCGCTGGCCGTGGCGCGGGAGATCTATCAGAGCCGCCGCAAGCGCGAGCGTTTCCTGGCCGCCGACCTGTTCGGCGAGCCGACGTGGGACATCCTGCTCGACCTGTTCATCGCGGCTGGCGAGGGGCGCCATGTGCCCACCACCAGCGCCTGCATCGGCGCGAATGTGCCGCCGACCACCGCCTTGCGCTGGCTGCGCATCCTCGAAACACGCGGACTGGTCGAGCGCGAGGACGATGGCCGCGACGGGCGCCGGACTTTCGTGTGTCTGACCGAATGCGGCGTGCGTGCCATGATCGCGTTGATGGGGCACGTGCAGGGTGGCTTCAGTGCCATCGTCGACCGCCTCGGTACGGACGGGGGCCAGCTTGGCGCTTTCCCGGCGGGCGAGGCGCTCTGACCGGCCTGATCAGCCAATCCCCGTCTGTCAGCCTGTCAGATTGCGTTGACGGTCGAGGGGGAGGGTGAGGTCTGCCCTGGCTGGCAATGTGGCCAGGGCATGGCGGGTCAGGCGTTCGTAGTGGGCCATGAAGCGGGCGAGGGCCGTCTGGTCCATCAGTCCCGGCATCGGTCCGGCGGCGCTCTCCGCGCCACGGGGTGAGGCGCCGCACGCCATTCGGGCGCGCAATTGCTCTTCCTGCTCGCGTCGCCAGATCCTGACGGTTTCGAAATCGGGCGCGGCAAGGAAGATCAGGCTGTCGAGGGTCGCCCAGAGCGCGCGATAGGGGCCTGCGAGGGCCGCATTGACGGCCTTGCGCCAGATGTCATGCGGGTCTTCGTTCCTTTCGAGCGCGTTGACCGGTTCTGTCAGGGCTTCCTCGCTCTGGGGCTCAAGGCCCAGGCACCAGCCTTCGAAAATCAGCACGCGGGCCCGCATGACCGGCCATTGGCCGGGCGGGGCGCGGTCGTCGCGAGCCTTGTCGAAGCGGGGCAGGGCGACGCTTTCCCCGCGCCGCAGGGCCGCGATGGTGGCCAGTCCCAGATCGACGTCGTGCGTGCCCGGAACGCCGCGCGTGGCAAACAGCGGATGGACCTGCCGGGCCATGGCCTGCCGCTCGGCCCGTGTCCGGTAGAGATCGTCGAGCGAGAGAATGGCGCAGGGGATCGCGCGCGCGGCCAGTCTTGCAGCCAGGGCGCTGGCAAGGGTCGACTTGCCGCTGCCTTGCGCGCCGCAGATGCCCAGCACGAGAAGACCGTTTTCCCGGCCGGATTTTGGTCCGGCCCGGCTGAGCAGGGCGTCAAGGTGGCGTTCTGCGGAGAGCAGGACAGGAGAGGGCGGTGAAACGGGCATCGCGGCAGCTCTGGCAGGAGGGGCGGGCCGGGGTTCCGGCTCGAAAAGCCGGGCTCTCACAGACGGTCATGGCGGTCGAGCAAAATCGTGCTTGCTTGACCCCCGGGGGGCTTTGGCGTAGTGGGCCCCTCGATCCGGTGCCGTTTTCGGGCGGCTCCGGCCCAGACAAGAGCTGAACATTGCCGGTGCGCACGGGGCTGCAAGTGGCGGAAATCCGCCATGGGTGGCCCTCTTCCCGTTGGTTGTCACGCTGAGCGAATCAGGGTGGCCAAGGGGGTGCAGGCCGTCAAAGTAACCCGGTGCCGATTGGGCCGGGTGGAGTGTCTTCGGCTCATCCGGTGCAAGGATGCCCCCGGCCCATGGCCGCGCGCATTGGCCTTGCGCCGTGTGAGACTTGCAAGTCCCTTCACCTTTCCTGGCCGCGCCACAACCAAGGTGAAGAGTACTTCATGCCTACGATCAACCAGCTGATCCGCAAGGGTCGCGTTCCGCAGAAGGCCAAGAGCAAGGTCCCTGCGATGGAGCAGAACCCGCAGAAGCGCGGTGTTTGCACCCGCGTTTACACGACCACCCCGAAGAAGCCGAACTCGGCTCTCCGCAAGGTCGCCAAGATCCGTCTGACCAACAGCCGCGAAGTCATTTCGTACATTCCCGGCGAAGGCCACAACCTGCAGGAGCACTCGGTCGTGCTCATCCGCGGCGGCCGTGTGCGCGACCTTCCCGGCGTGCGCTACCACGTGCTGCGCGGCGTGCTCGATACCCAGGGTGTCAAGGACCGCAAGCAGAGCCGTTCGAAGTACGGCGCCAAGCGTCCCAAGTAATCGTGGCCATGCGGTGGCAGCCTGATTTGAGGGCAGCCCCGCAGGATTGACCGGCTGGTTCAACCCGGCCCGATCAGAAGGAATTCAAGATGTCTCGTCGTCGTCGTCCGGAAAAGCGGGTTATTCTGCCCGATCCGAAGTTCGGTGATCAGGTTCTGTCGAAGTTCATGAACAACCTCATGCTCGATGGTAAGAAGTCGGTTGCCGAAAGCATCGTCTATGGCGCTCTCGACACCATGCAGACCCGCGCCAAGGCCGATCCGGTTCAGCTGTTCCATGACGCGCTGAACAACGTGAAGCCCCACATCGAAGTGCGCTCGCGCCGCGTCGGTGGTGCGACCTACCAGGTTCCCGTCGAAGTCCGCCCGGAACGCGCCCAGGCGCTGGCCATCCGCTGGCTGATCACGGCGGCTCGCAACCGTTCGGAAACCACCATGTCGGCTCGCCTCTCGGCTGAGCTGCTCGACGCTGCCAACAACCGTGGCAACGCCGTGAAGAAGCGCGAAGACACCCACCGTATGGCCGACGCCAACCGCGCGTTCAGCCACTACCGCTGGTAAGCTTCCGAAAAACTGGTCATGTGACCGTCTTCAAACGGTCACTACAGTAACCATATGGGGCGGGCCGGAGCAATCCGGCCCCTCCCGAACCCAAGGAACACCACCATGGCCCGCAGCCATCCGCTCGAGCGTTACCGCAACATCGGTATCATGGCGCACATCGACGCCGGCAAGACGACGACGACCGAGCGCATCCTCTACTACACCGGCAAGTCCTACAAGATCGGCGAAGTGCACGACGGCGCCGCGACCATGGACTGGATGGAGCAGGAACAGGAACGCGGCATCACGATCACGTCGGCCGCGACGACCTGCTTCTGGAACGACCACCGCATCAACATCATCGACACCCCCGGCCACGTCGACTTCACCATCGAAGTCGAACGTTCGCTGCGCGTGCTCGACGGTGCCGTTGCGTGCTTCGACGGCGTGGCCGGCGTGGAGCCGCAGTCGGAAACCGTGTGGCGCCAGGCTGACAAGTATGGCGTGCCGCGGATGTGCTTCATCAACAAGCTCGACCGCACCGGCGCGAACTTCAAGTACTGCGTGCAGTCGATCATCGACCGCCTCGGTGCCAAGCCTGCCGTGCTCTACATTCCGATCGGTCTCGAAGCCGACCTGAAGGGCCTGGTCGACCTGGTCAACAACCGCGCGATCATCTGGAAGGACGAATCGCTCGGCGCCGAATTCTTCTACGAAGAAATCCCGGCTGACCTGGCGGACGAAGCCGCTGTCTATCGCGCCGAACTGATCGAACTGGCTGTCGAGCAGGACGACGAGGCGATGGAAGCCTATCTTGAAGGCACCGAGCCCGACGCCGCGACGCTCAAGAAGCTGATCCGCAAGGGTACGCTCAACCACTCGTTCGTGCCGGTGTGCTGCGGTTCGGCGTTCAAGAACAAGGGCGTGCAGCCCCTGCTCGACGCCGTCGTCGACTACCTGCCTTCGCCGCTCGACATCGAAGACGTCCAGGGCGTCAAGGTCGACAGCGACGAGAAGGACAGCCGTCCGCCCCGTGACGACGCGCCGTTCTCGGCTCTCGCGTTCAAGGTCATGAATGACCCGTTCGTGGGCTCGCTCACCTTCATCCGCATCTACTCGGGTACGCTCTCGAAGGGCACCTACCTGAACTCGGTGAAGCAGAAGAAGGAAAAGGTCGGCCGCATGCTCGAAATGCATGCCAACGACCGCAAGGACGTCGAAGAAGCCTACGCTGGCGACATCATCGCGCTGGCCGGCATGAAGGAAACCACCACGGGCGACACGCTCTGCGCCGAACGTGCGCCGATCGTTCTCGAACGCATGGAATTCCCCGAGCCGGTCATCGAGCTGTCGGTTGAGCCCAAGACCAAGGCTGACCAGGAAAAGATGGGCATCGCGCTCAATCGCCTTTCGGCTGAAGACCCCTCGTTCCGCGTCTCGACCGATCACGAATCGGGCCAGACGATCATCAAGGGCATGGGCGAACTGCACCTCGACATCATCGTCGACCGCATGCGCCGCGAGTTCAAGGTGGAAGCCAATGTCGGCGCCCCGCAGGTCGCTTATCGCGAATACCTGGGCAAGGCGGTCGACATCGACTACACCCACAAGAAGCAGTCGGGCGGTACCGGCCAGTTCGGTCGCGTGAAGGTGAAGGTGACTCCGGGCGAACGCGGCTCGGGCATCATCTTCAAGGATGAAATCAAGGGCGGTAATATTCCCAAGGAATATATCCCCGCCATTGAAAAGGGCATGCGCGAAACGGCCGCTACCGGCTCGCTCGTCGGCTTCCCGATCATCGACTTCGAAATCCTGCTCTACGACGGTGCCTACCACGACGTCGACTCGTCGGCCCTGGCCTTCGAAATCGCCGGTCGCGGTGCCATGCGTGAAGTCGCCCAGAAGGCCGGCATCAAGCTGCTCGAACCGATCATGAGCGTGGAAGTCGTCACCCCTGAAGAATTCATGGGCGACGTCATCGGCGACCTCAACTCGCGTCGTGGCCAGATCCAGGGCACCGACAGCCGCGGCAATGCCCAGGTTGTCGAAGCCATGGTCCCGCTCGCGAACATGTTCGGCTACGTGAACCAGCTCCGCTCGTTCACGCAGGGTCGTGCACAGTACACCATGCAGTTCTCTCACTATGACGAAGTCCCGGCGAACGTCGCGGCTGAGGTCAAGGAGAAGCTTGCCTGATCGTCATGATCAGGCTAGGGGCGGCGCCTGATTCCGTCGGGTGCCGTACCCCGCAGAATTCACAGACAAGCGAATAGAAGGTTTGAACAATGGCCAAGGCTAAGTTTGAGCGGAACAAGCCGCACTGCAACATCGGCACCATCGGTCACGTTGACCATGGCAAGACCACGCTGACCGCAGCGATCACCAAGGTCCTCGCGGAAACCGGCGGCGCCGAATTCACCGACTACGCCAACATCGACAAGGCTCCCGAAGAGCGCGAACGCGGCATCACCATCTCGACCGCCCACGTCGAGTACGAAACCGCCAACCGCCACTACGCGCACGTCGACTGCCCGGGTCACGCTGACTACGTCAAGAACATGATCACCGGTGCTGCCCAGATGGACGGCGCGATCCTGGTCGTGAACGCCGCTGACGGCCCGATGCCGCAGACCCGCGAACACATCCTGCTCGCCCGCCAGGTCGGCGTGCCGGCTCTGGTCGTGTACATGAACAAGGTTGACCAGGTCGACGACCCGGAAATCCTCGAGCTCGTCGAACTCGAAGTTCGCGAACTGCTCTCGTCGTACGACTTCCCCGGCGACGACATCCCCGTCATCAAGGGTTCGGCTCTGGCCGCCCTCGAAGGCCGCGACGACGAAATCGGCAAGAACTCGATCAACGAGCTGATGGCCGCTGTCGACAGCTACATCCCGCAGCCCCCCCGTCCGACCGACAAGCCCTTCCTGATGCCCGTGGAAGACGTCTTCTCGATCTCGGGTCGTGGTACCGTGGTGACCGGCCGCGTCGAAACCGGCATCATCAAGGTTGGTGAAGAAGTCGAAATCGTCGGCCTCAAGGACACCTCGAAGACCACCGTCACCGGCGTCGAAATGTTCCGCAAGCTGCTCGACCAGGGTGAAGCCGGCGACAACATCGGTGCGCTGGTTCGTGGCGTGAAGCGTGAAGACGTCGAGCGCGGCCAGGTTCTGGCCAAGCCCGGTTCGGTGACTCCGCACACCGAATTCTCGGCCGAAGTCTACGTGCTGTCGAAGGACGAAGGTGGCCGTCACACGCCGTTCTTCGCCAACTACCGCCCGCAGTTCTACTTCCGCACCACCGACGTGACCGGCGAAGTGATCCTTCCCGAAGGCACCGAAATGGTGATGCCGGGCGACAACCTGACCCTCTCGGTCAAGCTGATCGCTCCGATCGCCATGGACGAAGGTCTGCGCTTCGCCATCCGTGAAGGCGGTCGTACCGTCGGATCGGGGGTTGTCAGCAAGATCACGAAGTAATATAGGCGCCGAACCGGCGAGAGATTCGCGTCTCTCGCCGATCGGTTTTTGATCAGTCGTCCCGCTTTCTCCCCATCCGCTGTGGAGGGGATCGGAGGGCAGGGCGGCTGGTTTTTGTTTTCGCTCTTTCGCATCGGTAAACGGACATGGAAGCCCAGAACATCCGCATTCGCCTTAAGGCCTTCGATCATCGCGTGCTTGACCAGGCTACTGGTGAAATCGCGGACACCGCCCGCCGCACCGGCGCCCTCATTCGTGGCCCCATTCCGCTGCCCACGCGCATCGAGAAGTTCTGCGTCAACCGCGGTCCGCACATCGACAAGAAGTCGCGCGAACAGTTTGAAGTCCGCACCTACAAGCGCCTGCTGGACATCGTGCAGCCCAATGCTGCCACTGTCGACGCGCTGATGAAGCTGGACCTCGCTGCCGGCGTGAACGTCGAGATCAAGCTGGCCTGATCCAGCGCAAGCCCTGGCCCCGCCCCCACGAGAGTGGCGGGGAGGGCGGCCCGACCGAGCCTCATCGGTTCCCAGTTTCGGATCTTCGGATCCACCATCTCTTCCGGCCCTGAGGCCGGTTTGGCAGACCCTTTCGAGGGCGCCGCGACATAGGGATACCTCCGGTCCTGAAAGCTCCTCGTCAGAGGGTGCTTCGAAAAGGGCCGGGAAAGCGTCCCCCGTTCGCTCCTGTTCAGGCAGGGGCATTCAGCCCGGACGGGGCGCGTTTCACATACGGGCTGTCACGCCTTTGGGGGATGGGCCCCCTCAGGCCTCTGTAGGAGTATGAGATCATGCGCACCGGCGTGATCGCGAAGAAGGTGGGTATGACCCGCCTGTTCCAGGAAGATGGTCGGCACGTTCCGGTCACCGTCCTGTCGCTCGAAGATTGCCAGGTGGTTTCGGTTCGTACCGCTGAACGTGACGGTTATGTCGCGCTCCAGCTCGGTGCTGGCGAAGCCAAGCAGAAGAACGTTGCCAAGCCGCAGCGCGAGCACTTTGCCAAGGCTGAAGTGCCGCTCAAGATGCAGGTCGCCGAGTTCCGCGTCGCCGACGACGCGACTCTCGAAGTCGGCTCGACCATCGCGGCTTCGCACTTCGTTACCGGCCAGTACGTCGACATCACCGGCCACACGCAGGGCAAGGGCTTTGCGGGTGCCATGAAGCGTTGGGGCTTCGGCGGTATGCGCGCCACCCACGGCGTGTCGATCTCGCACCGTGCCCACGGTTCGACGGGTAACCGCCAGGATCCGGGTCGCGTCTTCAAGAACAAGAAGATGGCTGGTCACATGGGTGACCGTCAGCGCACCCAGCAGAACCTGGAAGTCGTCCGCACCGACGATGCGCGTGGCCTGATCTTCGTCAAGGGCTCGGTCCCGGGCGCGAAGAACGGCTGGCTCCTCGTTCGTGACGCGGTCAAGGTCGATCGTCACGGCGATGCGCCCTATCCGGCCGGCCTCAAGGCCGCCAACACCAACGAAGTGGCTGCTCCCGTGGCTGCCGAAGGCCAGGAGGGCTAATCATGAAGGTTCAGGTCCTCAATCTGGACGGTTCGGCCGCTGGCGACGTGGAACTCTCGGATGCCGTGTTCGGTCTCGAACCGCGCGCCGACATTCTCCACCGCGTCGTTACCTGGCAGCTTGAAAACCGTCGTGGCACGGCCCGTGGCGCTCGCGAGCGTTCGGACGTGGCTCGCACCGGCAAGAAGTTCGGTCGTCAAAAGGGTGGTGGTACCGCTCGTCACGGTGACCGCAAGGCGCCCGTGTTCATCGGCGGTGGCAAGGCCCACGGTCCGCGCGTCCGCGACTTCAGCGTTTCGCTGAACAAGAAGGTCCGTGCGCTGGGTCTCAAGATGGCTCTGTCGTCGAAGGCGCAGGGCGGTCTGGTCGTTGTCGACAGCCTGGAACTGGCTGACGCCAAGACCAAGGTGCTGGCCGGCACGCTCGCCAAGGCAGGCTTCGGCAAGAAGGTGCTCGTCGTGGACGGTGAACAGGTCAACGAGGGCTTCGCCCGCGCTGCCCGCAACATCGTTGGCGTGAACGTGCTCCCCGCGATCGGCGCCAATGTCTACGACATCCTGAAGCATGATACGCTGGTGCTCACCCGCGCCGCTGTCGAAAAGCTGGAGGCCCGTTTCAATGGCTAAGGACGCAATCGACACGCGTCACTACGACGTGATCGTGGCTCCCCACATCACTGAAAAGGCGACGCTGCTGAGCGAAAACAATGCCGTGGTCTTCAAGGTTGCCGACAAGGCGACCAAGCCGGAGATCAAGGCGGCGGTGGAAGCCCTCTTCAATGTCACGGTCACCAAGGTGAACACGCTGACCCAGAAGGGCAAGACCAAGCGCTGGAAGGGCAAGCCCTACAAGCGCACCGACGTCAAGAAGGCCGTCGTGACCCTGGCTGCTGGCCAGTCGATCGACGTCACCAGCGGTATCTGAGGCGAAGGCATAGACCATGGCACTCAAGAGCTATAACCCGACCAGCCCCGCCCGTCGCGGCCTGGTCCTCGTCGACAAGTCGGCGCTCTGGAAGGGCAAGCCTGTCAAGGCTCTGACCGAAGGCAAGAGCAAGACCGGCGGCCGTAACAACAAGGGCCACGTGACTTCGCGCGGCATTGCTGGCGGTCACAAGCAGAAGTACCGCTTCATCGACTTCAAGCGTCGTAAGTGGGACATGCCGGCCACCGTCGAACGTCTGGAATACGACCCCAACCGCACCGCGTTCATCGCCCTCATCACGTATGAAGACGGTGAACAGGCCTACATCCTGGCGCCTCAGCGCCTGGCCGTTGGCGACGTGGTGGTTGCCGGTGAAAAGACCGACGTGAAGCCGGGCAATGCGATGCTCCTGTCGCAGATGCCGGTTGGTACCATCATCCACAACGTGGAAATGAAGCCGGGCAAGGGCGGTCAGATCGCCCGTTCGGCTGGTACTTACGTGCAGCTGGTCGGTCGTGACCGCGGCATGGTGATCGTTCGCCTGAACTCGGGCGAGCAGCGCTATCTGCGTGGCGACTGCATGGGCACCGTCGGCGCCGTGTCGAACCCCGACAACTCGAACCAGAACCTTGCCAAGGCCGGTCGTAACCGCTGGCTTGGCCGTCGCCCGCTGACGCGTGGTGTGGCGAAGAACCCGGTCGACCACCCGCACGGTGGTGGTGAAGGCCGCACCTCGGGTGGCCGTCATCCGGTTACGCCGTGGGGCAAGCCGACCAAGGGTGCCCGCACCCGTCACAACAAGCAGACGGACAAGTTCATCATTCGTTCGCGCCACGCGAAGAAGAAGAGGTAAGACCACATGGCACGTTCCGTCTGGAAGGGCCCCTTCGTCGACCTGCACCTCCTGAAGAAGGCCGAAGTGGCCCAGGATGCTGGCAGCCGCGCTGGCCCGATCAAGACCTGGTCGCGTCGTTCGACCATCATTCCGCAGTTCGTTGGCCTGACGTTCAACGTCTACAACGGGCAGAAGTTCATCCCCGTCTCCGTGAGCGAAGAGATGGTCGGCCACAAGCTTGGCGAATTTGCGCCCACGCGCAACTTCCCCGGCCACGCCGCTGACAAGAAGGGCAAGCGCTGATGAGCAAGTCTGCAGCTCCCCGCCGCGTCGGTGAAAAGGAAGCTCTTGCGGTCAACACCACGATCCGTGGTTCGGCCCAGAAGCTCAACCTGGTCGCCTCCCTCATCCGCGGCATGAAGGCGGAAGACGCCCTCAATGTCCTGACCTTCTCGAAGAAGGCCATGGCGGTTGATGCCCGCAAGGTGCTCGCCTCGGCGATCGCCAACGCGGAAAACAACCACAACCTGGACGTCGACTCGCTGGTCGTGGCGGAAGCCTCGGTCGGCAAGTCGATCACGATGAAGCGCTTCCACACCCGTGGTCGCGGCAAGTCGACCCGCATCCTGAAGCCGTTTTCGCGTCTTCGGATCGTCGTCCGTGAAGTCGAGGAGGCCTGATCCATGGGTCACAAGTCGAACCCCATCGGTCTGCGTTTGCAGATCAACCGCACCTGGGACAGCCGCTGGTACGCCGAAGGGCGCAACTACCAGCAGCTGCTGAAGGAAGACCTTCGGATCCGCAAGTTCATCGTCGAAAGCCTGCCCCAGGCAGCGATTTCGAAGGTGGTGATCGAGCGTCCGGCCAAGCTGTGCCGCATCTCGATCTATGCGGCCCGTCCCGGTGTGATCATCGGCAAGAAGGGCGCGGACATCGAAAAGCTCCGCGCCAAGCTTGCCAAGCTCACCAACAGCGACGTGAAGCTGAACATCGTTGAAATCCGCAAGCCGGAAATCGATGCCAAGCTCGTTGCCCAGGGCATTGCCGACCAGCTCGTCCGTCGTGTGGCGTTCCGCCGTGCGATGAAGCGCGCCGTTCAGTCGGCCCTGCGTCTTGGTGCCGAAGGCATCAAGATCACCTGCGGCGGCCGTCTCGGCGGGGCGGAAATCGCCCGCGTCGAATGGTACCGTGAAGGTCGCGTTCCGCTGCACACCCTGCGCGCGAACATCGACTACGCCGAAGCCGAAGCCCACACCGCCTACGGCGTGATCGGCATCAAGACCTGGATCTTCAAGGGCGAGATCCTGGGTCATGACCCGCTGGCGCAGGATCGCCTGATGCTGGAAGCACAGACTTCCGGCGTCCGTCCCGCGCGCTGAGGCTTGAGGATAGGCTAGCACCATGCTGCAACCCAAGAAGACCAAGTTCCGCAAGGCGTTCAAGGGCCGTCTCCACGGCAACGCCAAGGGCGGCACCGACCTCAACTTCGGCTCGTACGGCCTCAAGGCCCTCGAACCGGAGCGGGTCACCGCTCGTCAGATCGAAGCGGCTCGCCGCGCGATCACCCGCCACATCAAGCGCCAGGGTCGTCTCTGGATCCGCGTGTTCCCCGACCTTCCGGTGACCAAGAAGCCGGCCGAAGTCCGCCAGGGCAAGGGCAAGGGTTCGGTGGAATACTGGGCCGCTCGTGTGAAGCCCGGCAAGATCCTGTTCGAACTGGATGGCGTCGCCGGCCCGCTGGCCGCCGAAGCGTTCAGCCGCGCAGCGATGAAGCTGCCGATCAAGACCAAGGTCGTTGCTCGCCTCGGCGACACTTCGCACCTTGGTGGCGAGTAAGGAGTAGGAATGATGGCTAAGTTCGAAGACCTCCGCGTCAAGAGCGACGACCAGCTGACTGCTGACCTCGCCGAGCTGAAGCGCGAACAGTTCAACCTGCGCTTCCAGGCGGCTACCAGCCAGCTGGAACGTCCCGCGCGCATCAAGGAAGTGCGCCGCGACATCGCGCGGATCAAGACCTTGCAGGGCGAGCGCGCTCGCACTGCCAAGGCTTAAGGAGACACACGATGCCCAAGCGTATCCTGATCGGGACCGTGGTTTCCGACAAGACCGACAAGACCGTGGTCGTGAAGGTCGAGCGCAAGGTGAAGCACCCGCTCTACGGGAAGATCATCCGCCGCTCGAAGAAGTATCACGCCCACGACGAGGCGAATGCCTTCAAGACCGGCGAGACGGTGCGGATCGAAGAGACTTCGCCCTACTCGAAGCTGAAGACCTGGAAGGTTATCGACCGGGTTCAGGCCGGCAAGACCGCCGCGATCGAAGCGGACGTTTGACAAAACGTCCGTTCTCGGTCTTAGGGAGCGTCACGTTTTTGGAACTGCCGGACTGGTTCCGGCAAGCCAGTGAGAAGGAACCGGATCAATGATCCAGATGCAATCCAATCTCGACGTCGCGGACAACAGCGGCGCCAAGCGCGTCCAGTGCATCAAGGTGCTGGGCGGGTCGAAGCGTCGTACCGCGAGCGTCGGCGACATCATCGTGGTGTCGGTGAAGGAGGCGCAGCCCCGCGCCCGTGTCAAGAAGGGCGACGTTCATCGCGCGGTGATCGTGCGCACCAAGAAGGACGTTCGTCGTCCCGATGGCAGCGTCATCCGCTTTGACGGCAACGCTGCTGTGCTCGTCGGCAAGAACGAAGAGCCCATCGGCACCCGTATCTTCGGCCCCGTGGTCCGCGAACTTCGCGGCAAGGGCTTCATGAAGATCATCTCGCTCGCGCCGGAGGTGCTGTAATGGCTGCCGCCAAGATCAAGAAGGGCGACACCGTCGTCGTTCGCACGGGCAAGGACAAGGGCCGCACGGGCACCGTGCTCCAGGTTCTGCCCAAGGATGACAAGGTGGTCGTGGGTGGCGTGAACATCGCTGCCCGTCACCGCAAGCCGAGCCAGTCGAACCCGCAGGGCGGCATCGACCGCTTCGAGGCTCCGCTGCACATCTCGAAGGTTGCCGTGGCCGACAAGGATGGCAAGCCCACCCGCGTCCGCTTCGAAACCCGCGATGGCAAGAAGGTCCGCGTGGCCGTCAAGTCCGGGGAGGCCATCGATGGCTGACAAGTACACTCCGCGCCTGAAGGGCAAGTACGACGCCGAGATCGCTACCGCGATGAAGGCGAAGTTCGGCTACAAGAACGACCTTGAAATTCCGCGTATCGAAAAGATCACGCTGAACATGGGCGTTGGCGAAGCGAGCCAGGACAAGAAGAAGGTCCAGACCGCCGCCGCCGAAATGGAACTGATCGCCGGTCAGAAGCCGGTTGTCACCAAGGCCAAGAAGTCGATCGCGCAGTTCAAGCTGCGCGAAGGCATGCCGATCGGTTGCAAGGTCACCCTGCGCCGTGAACGCATGTACGAATTCCTGGATCGTCTGATCACCATCGCGATGCCCCGCATCCGCGACTTCCGCGGGCTCAACCCGAAGTCGTTCGACGGCCGTGGCAACTATGCGATGGGTCTCAAGGAACAGATCATTTTCCCTGAGATCAGCTACGACCAGATCGACAAGGTGCGCGGTCTCGACATCATCGTGACCACCTCCGCGAAGACCGACGACGAGGCGCGTGAGCTGCTTCGCCTTTTCGGTTTCCCGTTCCCGCAGGAAGCCGCCGAACAGGCGCAGGCCGCCTGAAGCCAGTCATAGGAAAGAGCTTAAGTCCATGGCGAAACTGAGTTCGATCAACAAGAACGAGCGTCGCAAGAAGCTCGTTGAAAAGTTTGCGGCCAAGTATGCCGCGCTCAAGGCCACTGCCGACGACGAGTCGCTCGATGAAACCGAGCGCCTCATTGCCCGTCTGAAGATGGCCGAGCTGCCGCGTAACGCTAACCCGACGCGCGTCCGCAACCGTTGCAACACCACCGGCCGCCCGCGTGGCTACTACCGCAAGTTCGGCCTCTGCCGCGTCGAACTGCGCGATCTCGCCAACAAGGGGCTCATCCCCGGCGTGACGAAGTCGAGCTGGTAAGGAGCCTCATCGATGGCATTGACCGACCCCCTGGGTGATATGCTCACCCGTATCCGCAACGGCCAGCAGGCGAAGAAGGACTCGGTCCTCTCGCCCGCGTCCAAGCTGCGTGCGCACGTTCTCGAAGTTCTTCAGCGCGAAGGCTATATCCGCGGCTTCAGCGAGGACGCCACCGGCGCCCACCCGCAGCTGCGCATCGAGCTGAAGTATTTCGAAGGCCAGCCCGCGATCAAGCATGTGGCCCGCGTCTCCAAGCCCGGCCGCCGCGTCTATTCGGGTTCCAAGGAACTCCCGATCGTGCGCAACGGCCTTGGCATCACCATCGTTTCGACGCCCAAGGGCGTGCTCTCGGATGCCGAAGCACGCGCTGCCAACGTCGGCGGTGAAGTGCTCGCGGAGGTGTTCTGATGAGCCGCATCGGCAAGAAGCCGGTGGCGATCCCGAGTGGCGTCACCGCTGACATCGCGAACGGTCAGCTGACCGTGAAGGGCCCCAAGGGCGCTCTCACGCTGAGCCTGGTCGACGAGATCGTCTACGCCGTCGAAGACGGTGCGATCTCGGTGCAGCCTGCCAACGACACCAAGCGCGCTCGCGCGTTCTGGGGCATGCAGCGCACGCTCGTCTCCAACCTCGTCACCGGCGTGACCGAAGGCTACACCAAGGTCCTTCAGATCACCGGCGTCGGCTACCGTGCGAACATTCAGGGCAAGAACCTGAAGCTTCAGCTCGGCTACAGCCACGACGTGGATTTCGCCGTGCCGGAAGGCATCGAGATCAAGACCCCGGATAACACCACGGTCGAAATCTCGGGTATCGACAAGCAGAAGGTCGGCCAGGTTGCGGCCGAGATCCGTCGCTGGCGCAAGCCCGAACCCTACAAGGGCAAGGGTATCAAGTACCGCGGCGAGTTCATCTTCCGCAAGGAAGGGAAGAAGAAGTAATGGCAAAGCTGTCTCTCTTCGATCGCCGCCGTCGCCGCGTCCGTACCGCCCTCAAGGCGCGTGCGGGTGGCCGCCCGCGTCTCTCCGTGCACCGCACGGGCCGTCACATCTACGCCCAGATCATCGACGACGCGGCTGGCCGCACCGTGGCTTCGGCCTCGTCGCTGGTGAAGGGCGAGAAGTCGATCGGCGCCAACCTCGAAGCTGCTGCCCTCGTTGGCAAGCAGATCGCCGAAAAGGCCAAGGAAGCCGGTGTCACCACCGTCGTCTTCGACCGTGGCGGTTACCTGTTCCATGGCCGCGTCAAGGCGCTGGCTGACGCTGCCCGCGAAGGCGGGCTGGAGTTCTGATCATGGCTGACGAAACCAACCTGCAGGGCGAAGCCACTGCCGTCGTCGAACAGACCGGTGGTGAGCAGCGCGAAGGTCGCGGTCGCGGTCGTGGCCGTGGCGGCGAGCGTGGCGAACGCGGTGAACGTGGCGGCCGTGGCCGTCGCGACGACCGTCGTGGCCGCAACAACAACGACGAGGAACAGGGTGAGGAGCTGATCGAAAAGCTCGTTCACATCAACCGCGTCTCGAAGACCGTGAAGGGCGGCAAGCGCTTCGGCTTTGCAGCTCTCGTCGTGGTCGGCGACGGCAAGGGTCGCGTTGGCTTCGGCCACGGCAAGGCCCGCGAAGTGCCCGAAGCCATCACCAAGGCGACCGCTTCGGCCAAGAAGAAGATGGTCCGCGTTCCGCTCAAGGAAGGCCGCACCCTGCACCACGACGGCAAGGGCCGTTTTGGCGCCGGCAAGGTCAATGTCCGCTCGGCTCCGGCCGGTACGGGCATCATCGCGGGCGGTCCGATGCGCGCCGTCTTCGAAAGCCTGGGCGTTCACGACGTGGTGACCAAGTCGGTCGGCACTTCGAACCCCTACAACATGATCCGCGCCACCTTCGACGCGCTGACCGACCAGACTTCGCCGAAGTCGGTTGCCCAGCGTCGTGGCAAGAAGGTTGCTGATCTGCTCGGCCGTGGTGGCGCTTCGCAAGTCGAAGCCGAAGCCGCTGCCGAAGCCATCGCGGAGTAATCGGTCATGGCTACGATCAAGATCAAGCAGATCGGTTCGCCGATCCGTCGCCCCGAACATCAGAAGAAGATTCTGACCGGTCTGGGCCTGGGCAAGATGAACCGCGTCGTCGAGGTGGAAGACACCGCCGAAGTGCGCGGCGCCATTGCCAAGCTGCCCCACATGGTGGCCGTGGTCGACTGACCCGGTTGCCATAAGGCAAGCCTTCAGGAAGAGCCCCGGGCCGCAAGGTTCCGGGGCTTTTTCGTGGTCGGGTCTGGAAGGGCGGGGCCTTCACGCCATCCGAACCGCATGCGAATCGCCCGACAGGGGGTGACAAACCCGCGCTGATCGACTAGGGGCCCCGTTCCTCAAGCGCGACAAAAGCGAAAGCGAGTGCAGATTATGAAGCTCAATCAGATTTCCGACAATGGCGGCGCCCGCAAGGGTCGCATGCGCGTGGGCCGTGGTATCGGCTCGGGCAAGGGCAAGACCGCCGGTCGCGGCCAGAAGGGCGCCAAGGCGCGTTCGGGCGTTTCGATCAACGGCTTTGAAGGCGGCCAGATGCCCCTTCACATGCGTATCCCGAAGCGCGGCTTCAACAACATCTTCGCCAAGGACTACGCCGAAGTGAACCTGGGCGCGATCCAGAAGTTCATCGACGCGGGCAAGCTCGACGTGTCGGGCGTGGTCGATCACGCGGCCCTCAAGGCTGCCGGTCTGGCCCGTGGTGGCAAGAACGGCGTGCGCCTGCTGGCCAAGGGCGAACTGACCACCAAGGTCAGCTTCAAGGTTGCCGGTGCCTCGAAGGGCGCCGTGGCTGCCGTTGAAAAGCTCGGCGGCGCGGTCGAAGTGACCGTCGTCAAGGCCGCTGCGGAGGCCTGAGGCCTTTAAATGACGTGAAGGTCGGGCGCGGGGGTTATTGCATCCCTGCGCCCTTCCTATATGGCCCTGATGGTATTTTCTCGTACCTCAGTGACGCGCTGCCCGCGGCCTTCGTGCCGTTCGGGCCCCAGCAAGGCTTGATACCCGACCATGGCATCCCGCGCCGACAACATCGCCAGCAACCTCAACCTGTCGAACTTTTCGAAGGCGACAGAGCTCAAGAAGCGCATCTGGTTCACCGTTGGTGCGCTGATCGTGTTCCGGTTCTTGAGCTTCGTGCCGCTGCCCGGCGTCAATCCGCTGATTCTCGAATCGCTCTACAACCAGACGCGCGGCGGCATTCTCGACATCTTTAACGCCTTTTCGGGCGGCTCGCTCCAGCGCATGAGCCTGATCGCGCTCGGCGTGATGCCCTACATCACCGCCTCGATCGTGGTGCAACTGGCCGCCTCGCTTCACCCCGCGCTCGCCGCCCTCAAGAAGGAAGGCGAAAGCGGCCGCAAGAAGCTCAACCAGTATACCCGCTATGGCGCCGTGTTCCTCACCGCCGTGCAGGGCTATGCCATTGCCACGGGGCTTGAGGCCTATGGCGCATCGAGCGGCATCCAGGCCGTCGTGCTGCCGGGCCTCCTGTTCCGCATCACCGCCGTCATCAGCCTGATCGGCGGGACCATGTTCCTGCTGTGGCTGGGTGAGCAGATCACCTCGCGCGGGATCGGCAACGGGACCTCGCTGATCATCATGGCCGGCATCGTCGCCCAGATGCCCAAGTTCATCGGCAACATGTTCGAGCAGGGCCGCACCGGCCAGCTCAACGGGTTCGTGATCGTGGGTGTCGTCGCGCTGCTGCTGGGCGTGGTCGTCGTGATCTGCTTCTTCGAGCGCGCCACGCGCCGTCTGCTGATCCAGTATCCCAAGCGCATGACCCAGCGCGGGATGACCGCCGACCGCAGCCACCTGCCGCTCAAGCTCAACACCGCCGGCGTCATTCCGCCGATCTTTGCCAGCTCGCTGCTGCTGCTGCCGCTGACCATCACCCAGTTTGCGGGCAAGTCGATCTCGCCCGACACCACGTGGGGCCAGGTGATCATCGCGCTCAACCAGTATCTGGGCCATGGCAAGCCGCTCTACATGCTGCTCTATGCGGCGGGCATCGTGTTCTTCAGCTTCTTCTACACCGCGGTTGTCTTCAACCCGGAGGAAACGGCCGAGAACCTCAAGCGCAACGGCGGCTTCATTCCGGGTATCCGTCCGGGCAAGAACACCGAAAACTATCTTGATTACGTCCTCACCCGGATCACCGTGCTGGGCGCTGGCTATATTACTTTCGTCTGTGTTGTGCCCGAGTGGATCATGGCCGAAACAGGTATGGGTTCGCTGTTCTTTGGCGGCACCAGCCTGCTTATTGTGGTCAACGTGACGGTCGATACCATCACGCAGATTCAGTCGCACCTGTATGCCCACCAGTACGGTGACCTGATCAAGAAGGCCAAGCTGAAGGGTCGCCTGCGCTAGGACGCGGGCAGAACGAGGGGAATGCCAGAGTGAATATCATCCTGTTGGGCCCGCCGGGCGCGGGCAAGGGAACCCAGGCCCAGCGCCTGGTGGAGCGCCACGGTCTCAAGCAGCTGTCCACCGGCGACATGCTGCGCGCCGCGGTCAAGGCCGGAACGCCCGTCGGGCTCCAGGCCAAGGCGGTGATGGAAGCGGGCCAGCTGGTCTCCGACGAGATCGTCTCGGCCCTGATTGGTGACGAACTCGACGCCATGGGCGCGGGCACCGGCGCCATTTTCGACGGCTATCCGCGCACGGAAGCCCAGGCGATCTCGCTCGACGCGATTCTCGCCAGCCGCGGCCGCAAGCTCGACCATGTGATCGAACTGGAAGTGGACGAAGACGCGCTCGTCGAGCGCATCACCGGCCGCTACACCTGCGCCACCTGCGGCAAGGGCTATCACGACACGTTCGAGAAGCCCAAGGTCGAGGGCACCTGCGACAAGTGCGGTGGCCACGAATTCAAGCGTCGTCCCGACGACAACGAAGAAACCGTGCGCACGCGCATGGCCGAATACCGCGCCAAGACCGCGCCGATCCTGCCGGTCTACGAAGCGCGCGGCATCGTTGCCCGTGTCGACGGCATGGCGCCGATGGACGAGGTGACCGCAGCGATCGAGGACATTCTGGCCTGAACGCGAGGCTCCCGGTCCTGACGCAAGCGGGCACGGGAGGCCACAGACATGAGGAGGGCGGCAATGCGGTCAGGGCATCCCGGCGGGATGGCGGGCTGGATTGCCGCCCTTTTGCTTGCGCCCTCGGCGCTGTTGGCGGGTGCGACTGCGGCGCGGGCCGAAGTGGCCATGCAGGATGAACGCGGTTTCGTCGTGCGCGAGGTGGCTGAAGTGGCGGTGCCTCCCGCCGAAGTCTGGCGCACGCTGGTCCGCCCGGCGGTCTGGTGGTCGGGCGAGCATACCTTTTCGGGCGACGCGGCCAATCTGACCCTCGATCCGGTTCCCGGTGGCTGCTTCTGCGAGCGGCTTCCCGCGTCCGAGGAGGCGGGGAAGGGGGCTCAGGGCGGCGTGCAGCACATGCGGGTCGTCTATGCCGAGCCGGGGGCGGTTTTGCGCCTGACCGGCGCGCTGGGCCCCTTGCAGAGCGAGGCGCTGCTGGGCACCATGACCATTACGCTCAAGGCCGGAAGCACGGCGGGAACCCGGATTCTCGTCGAATATGTCGTGGGCGGCTATATGCGCTATCGCTCCGAACAGATCGCGCCTGCGGTCGATCGCATGCTGGGCCAGCAACTGGCCGGGCTTGTGGCGAAGCTGGGGGCCGCTGCGCCGTCGTCTGCCGGGCCCAACCCTGCAAAACCCGAAGCCGGCAAAACTCTGCCCGTAAAAATGGACCCGGCCAGGCTTGGCCCCGGCAAACCGGATACCGCCATGCCCCCCGCCACGCACCCTGTCGCGCACAAGGTCGGCCAGGCCAAGGTGGGGGTTGCCAGGCCACTGACCGGTGAAGCGGCGGCCCGCAAGAAAGCGCAGGCCGCCTTCGATGCCGCGCTCGGAGACGATGGCCACCCTTGACCGGTTGCTTGCGCGACTCGCTGGCAGTGCGAGGCGCGCTGTCGGGCGGGGCGCTGCACGAAACGGTTGGTGGAGCTGTAACCTCGCTTTGACGCAGAGCCCCTTTTCGGCTATAAAGCGTCCATAGCTGCTGCGGCCCCCGATGCTACGGGGAGGCCGCATGCGCACCTGTCGCCTTTGTGGTTGACCTTTTCCCGAAAAAATCCTACTTGCGCCTTTCACTCGAGCGAGGAAGGTCTTTGCAGGTCCGGTGCAAACGGTTGCGCGGGGCAGTGAAAGGCCGTTTTTCGGCGGGTGTTGTCGCGATGAGATAGGGTGCCGGCTTCGATTCGGTGCCCTGTGGAGCAAACGGAGAAACAAGTGGCTCGTATTGCCGGGGTCAATATCCCCACCAACAAGCGCGTGATCATTGCGCTTACCTACATCCACGGCATTGGCTCGTTCAAGGCCCGTCAGATCGCCGACAAGCTCGGCATCGACCATGCCCGCCGCGTTCAGGACCTCTCGGACGCCGAAGTGCTCCAGATCCGTGAAGCGATCGACGCCGAACACACCGTGGAAGGCGACCTGCGTCGCGAAACCGCGATGAACATCAAGCGCCTGATGGACCTGGCCTGCTATCGTGGCCTGCGTCACCGCAAGGGCCTGCCGGTCCGTGGTCAGCGCACGCACACCAATGCGCGCACCCGCAAGGGCAAGGCCAAGCCGATCGCCGGCAAGAAGAAGTAAGATCCCTGCGCGGCCTTTGACGGCCCAGGATCTTCCCCAACGGTTTCTCGACAGGAATTCAGCACATGGCACGCGAACCCCAGCGCATTAAGCGCCGCGAGCGCAAGAACATCACCAGCGGTGTTGCGCACGTGAACGCCAGCTTCAACAACACCATGATCACCATCACCGATGCCCAGGGTAACGCCATCTCGTGGTCGTCCGCCGGCATGATGGGCTTCAAGGGCAGCCGCAAGTCGACCCCGTACGCCGCTCAGGTGGCTGCGGACGATGCCGGCAAGAAGGCCGCCGAACACGGCGTGCGCACCCTTGAAGTGGAAGTGAAGGGCCCGGGTTCGGGTCGTGAAAGCGCCCTTCGCGCGCTGCAGGCGGTTGGTTTCACCATCACCGCCATTCGCGACGTGACCCCGATTCCCCACAACGGCGTGCGTCCGTCCAAGCGCCGTCGCGTCTGACCTGCCTTTTGGCGAGTGGCGCGCGAGGTACCACGCGCGCCACACCCGCCCAATACCCTGACCGGTTGCGGCGCCTTCGGGCCGACTGCCGGCGCTCTTCGTAACACCCTAGGGGAATTCCATGACTGTCAACATCAAGAACTGGCAGGAACTGAAGAAGCCCAACACTCTCGAGATCAAGCCCGGCACCGATCCGAAGCGTCGCGCGACTTTCGTTGCCGAACCGCTCGAGCGGGGCTTTGGTCTCACCCTTGGCAATGCTCTGCGGCGCGTGCTGCTCTCGTCGCTTCAGGGCGCGGCGGTGACCTCGATCAAGATCGAGAACGTGCTGCACGAATTCTCGTCGCTCGCCGGTGTGCGCGAGGACGTGACCGACATCGTTCTGAACGTCAAGCAGATCGCGCTCAAGATGCAGGGCGAAGGCCCCAAGCGTCTTCAGCTCTCCGCGATCGGGCCGGGCGAAGTGAAGGCTGGCGACATCGCCGTGACCGGCGACATCGAGGTGATGAACAAGGATCTCGTGATCTGTCATCTCGACGAAGGCGCGACCTTCAACATGGAACTGACCTGCGACAGCGGCAAGGGCTATGTCCCGGCCGTGTCGAACCGTCCGATCGATGCGCCCATCGGGCTCATCCCGGTCGACTCGCTCTATTCGCCGGTGCGCCAGGTTTCCTACAAGGTCGACAACGCCCGCGTGGGCCAGGAGCTTGACTACGACAAGCTCAGCCTGACGGTCGAAACCGACGGCACCGTCACGCCCGAAGACGCCGTGGCCTATGCCGCGCGCATCCTTCAGGACCAGCTGGCCCTGTTCGTCCACTTCGACGATCAGGTTCCCACCGGCCATGCACCCTCGCTGGCGGGCGTCGCTGCCCACACGCCCGAGGAAAGCGATGCCAACCAGCTCAACCGCTACCTTCTCAAGAAGGTGGACGAGCTGGAACTGTCGGTGCGTTCGGCCAACTGCCTCAAGAACGACAACATCATCTACATCGGCGACCTGGTCCAGAAGACCGAGGCCGAGATGCTCCGTACCCCCAACTTCGGCCGCAAGTCGCTCAACGAGATCAAGGAAGTGCTCTCGTCGATGGGTCTGCGCCTGGGCATGGACATCCCCGGCTGGCCGCCGGAAAACATCGAGGAAATGGCCAAGAAGCTCGAACAGGAGCTGCTGGGCTAAGCCTCGCGCCTTTTCGCGGAAACCGGCACGCCCCAGTGGCGGGCCGGTTTTTGCACAAACGGGAACGGGCTGCCCGTCAAATCAGCCTGGATCGGGGTACCTGACACGGCCCCCCTACGAACGGAGAATGAGTTATGCGTCATAAGCTGGGCCAGCGTAAGCTGGGTCGTACTTCGGCTCACCGTATTGCGCTGCTGCGCAACCTGGCCGCCGCCCTGATCAAGCACGAACAGATCACCACCACCCTGCCCAAGGCGAAGGAACTGCGTCCCTACGTCGAAAAGCTGATCACGCTTGCCAAGCATGGTGGCCTGTCGAACCGTCGTCTGGCGCACGCGCGCATCCTCGACGAAGCGCAGGAAAAGAAGCTGTTCGAAGTCCTCGCCGCGCGTTTCGCCGACCGCGACGGTGGCTACACCCGCATCATCAAGGCCGGCTACCGCGCTTCGGACGCCGCTCCGATCGCCGTGATCGAACTGGTTGACCGCGACGTGACCGCCAAGGGCCTCGATTCGGGTCCGGTGCTGGTTGCCGACGAAGACGAACTCGAAAACGCCTGATCGCAAGGGGCCCTTTCCGGCTCCTTCTGAATGGCAAAAGAAAGTGGGCGGGGCCGCGAGGCTTCCGCCCATTTTCTTTTTAGGAAAAGGAAGACGAAGGGGCCATCGCCCCTTCAACCCCGGGACTCCTGCTGACCTTGCTTTTTTTGGGGGCGGCACGCCTCCATCATGGCGTTGCGCTATTTTGCGGTCGGGCCTAGCGTCGGGGCATGAAAGTTTGGTGTTTGGGGGTGGGCTTGGGGATGGTGCTGGCCGGGGCGCTTCAGGCCGCGCCCGTGGCGTTGCAGCAGGCCTATCCCGAAACGCGGCGTGATCCGGTGGTCGAGACGCGGTTTGGCCAGAACGTGGCCGATCCCTGGCGCTGGCTCGAAGCGGACATGCGCACGAGCCCCGAGGTGGCCGACTGGGTCGCGCGCGAGAATGGCCTGACGGCAGGCTTTCTGGCGCGCCTGCCGGGGCGCGATGCCTTTGCCGCACGCATCCGCAGCCTGTTTGACTACGAACGCATTTCGCTGCCGCGCAAGGCTGGGCACAGCTATTTCACCCTGCGCAACAGCGGCTTGCAGAACCAGTCGGTGCTCTATGTGCAGGACCGGGCGGCACAAGTGCCCCGCGTGCTGCTCGATCCCAATGACTGGTCGGCTGATGGCACCAGGGCGCTCGATGCCTGGGTGCCCTCGCGCAGTGGCCGCTATCTGGCCTTTGGTGAGCAGGATGGGGGGAGCGACTGGCGCAGGCTCGGCGTGGTCGAGGTGCACAGCGGGCGCGTTCTGGCCGACAGCCTCGAAGGCGTGAACGACAGCCTCATCGGATGGGTGGGCGACGAGGGCTTCCTCTATTCACGCTATCCTGTCCCGCCCGGCGGGCAGGCCTTTGGCGCGGTGCTGGCCAACAAGGCCTTGTGGTTTCATCGCGTGGGGACGCCCCAGTCCGATGATGTGCTGGTCTATGCGACGCCCGATCATCCGGGGTGGGGGCACAAGGCCTTCGTTACCTCCGATTCGCGCTGGGCGGTAATCCTGACGGACGAGGGCACGCAGGCCCGGCGCATGGTTCATCTGGTTGATCTGCGCGGGGGCGTGCGCGGGCTGGAACGCAAGGCCGGGGCAGGCTGGCCGGTGCTGCCGCTGGTCGATGATTTCAGGAACGACTGGAAGATCATCGAGGGGCAGGGGGACCGCCTGTGGTTCATCACCGATGCCGGGGCACCCAATGGCATGGTTGCGGAACTCGACATCGGACCGGCGGGAGGCTCCGGGCTCGACCCGTTCCGGCGGACGCTGGCTGCCGCAGACGAGAGCCGTGCGCGCTGGCGCGTGGTGGTGCCCCCGCGTGACTGGGTTCTGGCCGGGGGCAATGTCGTGGGGGATCGCCTGATCCTGTCCTATCGGCACGATGGCGCGACGACAGCGGTGGTGACCGACTTGCGGGGCCGACCGGCCCGCGCGATCACGCTCAACGGCATCGGCGTTGCCACGGGCTTTTCGGGCCGGCCGGGCGATCCGGAAACCTTCTACCAGTTTTCCAGCTTCAACCTGCCTCCCACGATCTATCGATTCGATCTTCGGACCGGGCAGGCCAGCCCCTTTGCCAGCCCGCGCCTGACTTTCGACCCGGCGGACTATCTGGTCGAACAGCGCAGCTATCGCTCGCGCGACGGGACGATGGTGCCGCTCTACCTCGTGCGCGCCCGCAAGGCGGCAGGCCGCGCGTTGCCGACGCTGCTCTATGGCTATGGCGGGTTCGACATCACGCCCACGCCGGGCTGGTCGCCGGTACGCATGGCCTGGCTTCAGGCGGGGGGCGCCTTTGCGCTGGCGGGCATTCGCGGCGGCGGCGAATTCGGCGAGGCATGGCACGATGGCGGGCGCCGGGCCGCCAAGCAGAACAGCTTCGATGATTTCATCGCGGCGGGTGAATACCTGATCGGACAGGGGATCACGCCCAAAGGGGGGCTGGCGATCCAGGGCAGTTCCAACGGCGGGCTGCTGGTCGGCGCGGTGGTCAACCAGCGGCCCGACCTGTTCGCGGCGGCCAATCCCGATGTCGGGGTGATGGACATGCTGCGCTTCGATCGCTTCACCGGCGGGCGCCAGTGGATCGACGACTATGGCGACCCCGCCCGCGAGGCCGACTGGAAGGTGCTGCGCGCCTATTCCCCCTATCACAACATCCGTGAGGGCGCCGACTATCCGGCCATCCTCGTCACCACGGCGGAGGGCGATGATCGCGTGGTCCCGGCCCACAGCTTCAAATATGTCGCCGCGCTCCAGGCTGCCGCCCTCGGCCCGCGTCCCCGCCTGCTGCGCGTGGAAGCCGGGGCCGGCCATGGCGGGGGCAAGCCCATCGACAAGATCATTGCCACCAGCGCCGACGTACTGGCCTTCCTGGCCAGCTACACCGGCCTGTCCGCCCCCGGCGCCCCAGCGCCATAACCTGCCCCCCTGTTGCCTCCAGCCGCCGCACGCCGCAAAGAAGCCGTCCCATGAAGAAGAAGCGCCGCTATCTCACCGCGACAATGCCCGATGGTTATGTTAAGACCATCGGGCCGACGAACGACAGCTTTACGCACTACTGGCGGATCGTGGCCGAGCTGGAAAACGGCAAGACCGAGGTGTTCTGGGGCCATACCCGTTCGCTGGAGGAAGCCCGACGCAAGCGCGCACCCGCAGCAGAGGCGGCAAGGATGCGCGGATGGAAGAGTTTCGCGTTCGAGATCGCCGAACTCGTCGAAACACCAGCCTGATGTGATGCCGCCTGAGGCCATGCGCCACCCTGTTTCTCCCTTCTCCGGGGCATCACGCCCCCTTGCGAGGCGGGCATGGCGTGACTATCCGCAATGAGAACCACCGATGGGATCGACGACCATGACCGCTTTTCACGACCGCGGGCACATTCCTGCGAGCAACCTCGCCCATGACGAGGAAATGGTGTTCCGTGTCCATGCCCGGCGCAACCGCCTGCTGGGCCAGTGGGCTGCCGAACGCATGCAGCTCAACCAGGCCGAGACCGAGGCCTATGCCAAGGGCGTCGTTCAGGCCGACTTCGAGGAAGCGGGCGACGAGGATGTGATCCGCAAGCTTCTGGGCGACCTGATCGCTGCGGGCGTGGAGAGTTCGGATGCCGAAATTCGCGCTGCCATGGATGCCAAGTCGGTGGAAGCGCGCCGCCAGTTGATGGGAGAATTGTAATGGCGATGGCTGCCGCCGATATTCAGGCGATGATTCTGGCCGCGATGCCCGACGCCGACGTGACAATCACCGATCTGGCCGGAGACGGCGATCACTATGCCGCACACGTGGTTTCCCCCAGCTTTTCGGGCATGAGCCGTGTGGCCCAGCACAAGGCGGTCTATGCCGCGCTGGGCGGCCGCATGGGCGGCGTGCTCCATGCCTTGCAACTGACCACGGCCGCCCCCAAGTAAGGGCCGAAAGGAACCGATCCCACCATGACTACGCACGCGCGCATCGACGAAATCGTCAAGGGCAATGATGTTGTCCTCTTCATGAAGGGCACCCCCCTGTTCCCGCAATGCGGGTTCTCCAGCCGCGCCGTGGCGATTCTCGAACGCCTTGGCGTCGATTATGCCAGCGTGGACGTGCTTCAGGACATGGAAATCCGCCAGGGTATCAAGGCCTATTCGGACTGGCCGACGATCCCCCAGCTCTATGTGAAGGGCGAATTCGTGGGCGGCTCGGACATTATGACCGAAATGTTCGAGGCTGGCGAACTGGCTGAACTGATGGCCCAGGCCGAAGTCAAGCCCGCCGCCTGAGGGCACGGGGCTGCCCGGTGCAGCCCCGCCTCTTGCGATCAGACGCGGTTTCCCTTGCGGGAAGCCGCGTTTTTTCGTGGCCGGGCAGGCATGCCATCAAGGCTGGAACGGGGCTTGGAAAGTGCCGGAGCCGGGCTCATCATGGTATCATGATGATTGATCCGCCTCCTGATCCTGTCCCGTCCCCTTCCGCAGCCTCCATGGGCGAGCCGGCGGCAACGGTGATCGTGTTCCGTCATGCGCGGGAAACGGGGGCTGCGGAGATCCTGCTGGTCGAGCGTTCGTCCCGCCTGGCCTTTGCCGGTGGGGCGACGGTCTTTCCCGGTGGCAAGGTTGATCCTGCCGACCGCGCGCTGGCTGTTCACGAGATGGCGCGCAAGGCGCGCGAAGGCGCGGGGCTGGACCCTGAAGACGTGGCGGGCAGGATCGCCGCCGTGCGTGAAACGCTGGAGGAAACAGGCTTGCTGGTCGGGCTGGTCGCCGCGAGCCGGGAGGCTACCCCCTTCACGGCGGTTTCGGCCCGGGCCGCGCGAGTGATGCTGGTGGAGGAAGGGGGCGCGCTGGCGCCGGTGCTTGCCCGGTTTGGCTGGTCGCTCGATCTCGAAGGGCTGGTGCCCTGGGCCCGCTGGTGGCCGCGCGACAAGCCGGGGCGGATCTTCGATACCCGGTTCTATCTGGCCGATCTGGGGACTGGTGCGGTCGATCTGGCCGTCGATGGCACCGAAAACCGGCGGCTGTTCTGGGCCAGTGCGCGCGATGCGCTGGCGCTGGCCGACAAGGGCGCGATCCACATCATCTATCCCACGCGCCGCAATCTCGAACGTCTGGCCGATTTTCCCGATTTCGCGGCCTGCCGGGCCCATGCGCAGACCATTCCGGTCGTGCCGATCTCGCCGCGCATGGTGCTGCGCGAGGGATGCGAGTGGCTGATGATTCCGCCCGGCCACGGCTATCCGGTTCTTGGCGAACCGCTGCGAGGGGCAATCCGCGACTGAATGCCACGCCGATGCACGATGGACTTGCATCCACAATCGAGAATATGGCAGGGCGGGTTTGAACCAATCAGGATAAGTATTCATCCTAAGGTTTGTTCCTATGCCCTTCCGCGGCGGCTCGGGGTGAATGCTTAAGCGCGCGTGATGTAGGGCAGGGGGCGGCAGTGTCCGTGCGGCTGTTTGCGGTGCGGGGGCAAGGGCTGTGTGCAAGGGCCGGAGTGGACCTCTGGAATGGCCGCAGATGGAAATGGAATTGTTTGGTGCAATGGAAAAAAATTCCTTCCTCTGGCATTTTCAGGGCGTCGCGCAGGGGCGTGAACGGGATTCTGTGGCCCGCTTTCCGGGCTGGTTTCGTGTCCTTTTCCCGGTGACTTTTTGCGGCGCCTTCTGGGGCGGCGTGATCTGGCTCCTGCTTCGCCCATAAGGACCGACAGGCCTGATCGCCGTCAGCTAACGAACCATCTCGGGTTAATCCGGCGCTGACGGGATCGGGCGCCACTTCCTATCGTCGCGTGACGGGTGCCGCAAACGGCGCCGCTCGATGATGGGGACTGTCACCGTGAATCATCGTCACAATGTCGCCACCGTGCCCTGGACCGTCACGCCGGTCTGCGCGCCGGTGGAGCCGTCTGCTGCGCGTCGTACCATCCTTGCCCGCACCGGACCTGAAGGCCTTTTGCCCGGCGAGCCCTCTCTTGCGAGGGGCCTGCTTGCAGACACCCCCGTCGGGCCTTCACCTGACGCGGGCGATGCCGGGCCGCGTCAGGTG